>Ga0209084_1000399_pt1 | contig 40377 bp, 59 predicted proteins | sample C_130820_MF_Meta_FD_187309 | JGI IMG/M metagenome (GOLD analysis project Ga0209084, IMG submission 187309) | Freshwater microbial communities from Lake Croche, Canada to study carbon cycling - C_130820_MF_MetaG (SPAdes) (version 2) | ecosystem: Environmental > Aquatic > Freshwater > Lake... | reverse complement strand
ATTTTAGTCAAAAGAAAACCTGCCCGTGAGTCTATGACATCAGTGGGGCAGGCCGTGTTATTATTTTTTAGCTGGTGCTTTATCTACAGGTGCAGTTACATCTGCAGGCTTTTCAATTTTTGGCATAACTTTTGAAGGCTTTTTGCACTCGGTCTTTTCTGCATTGGCTTTATCTTTGCAGTCAACATGAGCCGACTTTGGAACACGAACTTCCATTTTCTTACCGTTGGCTGTCACATCTTTTGTTTCTTCTGCATAGACCATGCTTGTAGTAGCTGTAAGGCATACTGCATAGATGGCAACTAATTGTAGTGCTAATAATTTTTTCATTGTTGGTCTCCTTACCGATATTGTATTTACAAGAAAAGCCCATTTTATGCCTGGGCTTTTCTATATGCTTCCATTGCTTTTGCTCTGGCTACTGCCAATCTAACTAGCACATAATCACTGAGATCATCATCTGGTTGGATTTTATCTGACTTGTCTAAATCTCTACGACGATAACTTGTTATTAGATCTTCATCGTCGATGGTACTGGAAGGATCGCTCCCTCCAAGTATCAAAGATTTTCTAAGTGGATTACTTCTTAACAGCTTCTGTTTTGGTATCCTTAGCGACAGCCGGTGCAGAGGCTGCACTTTTAGTGGCATCAGCTTTGGCTACCTCTGGCTTTGCTTTCTTCTCAGTCTTGGCAGGCTTAGAAGCAGTTGGTGCTGGAGCACTTGTGGTTGCGGCAGGAGCTGGAGTTGCTGGTGCTTTGGCTGGTTCAGCGGCAAATACAGTTGCGGCAAACAAGGTTGCGATTACGGTTGCGATTGCTTTCATGATATATCCTTTTTGGTTATGTAGGAATTATTGCCCTACATATATATAACGCCATAGCCCAAACATCCGTTGACAGATATTTTAGCCAAATAAAAAGCACCCGAAGGTGCTAGTGAATGTTACGCTATTCTGGCGACGAAGCTATGCTTACTTCTTAGTGCCCGTATTAACGAACCCATAGAACTTTTCAGCCGCTTCCATGATCTTGTCTAGACCTGGAAACTCTGGCATATCTACTCTGGTAACAACTTGGCCAGTCTTTTCATCTTTGGCCACTGACATTTCCCAACCGCGGAACTTTGAGTGGTATTCTTCCATAACAGCGTCTTTAGCCATGGACAACACGTCTGTGCGGATCTCGTAACCGTTCTTGCTGAATTTAACTTCTGGTAGTTTTGGTGTTTCGAATTGTGACATAATAATCTCCTGTGTGTTAATGTCTGTATTGACAGCAACTTTGCTGTCCATGTATTTATTATACAGTATACATAACTGTGTGTAAAGCTGAATGACTTATTAGTTAAACTTGTTTACTCTTTCTTTAACAAGTCGAACAACTGTGTCACTCAGCACAACTTCATAGTGGTTGCAGTCCACCTCTACTAGTTCCATGTCTGCATGATGCCGTTGACTGGCAATAGTTACCACACCATCGTTGGGCTCATGCATGAACGGACTTTGCCCTTTCACAGTAACAATGTTGGTCCAAGGGTGCTGTATCTTGATACGTTTAGCCTGCTTCATTACCCAACTGCTGGGACCAATGTCACGCATCAGTCTGCTGAATGGTAAAAAGTATTGAGCATAGTCCGCTACTTCAGCGCCACCATAAGGTGTGCTTAGTGTTACAGCACCCTTAATCACTTCTGGCATGTTGTTAGCCAAGTGTAATGCGTATATGCCGCCTAGACTGTGTGCAACAAACACTAGATTTTTGTAGTTCTGCAACGTTGACTGCATGTCTTTTAGGTTATTTTCAAACCCATTGCGACTGTCGTAGTTAATGTCTACACCATCGCCCAGTTTGCTCTTAATATAATTAAAGCTCTCGCTGGTGGCATTAGCCCCGTGAATATACACTAAGTTCATGCCAATATTTATCAAGCGCCGTATACAGCTTTGGCTTCAGCAATTCTGCCCTGGCGAGCAAGACTTGCGGCCGCACGGGCTTGCCCAAATGCTTCTAAAAATGACCAGATTGAGTTTACGATTGTTTTCATAGGTACTGCTCCTTTTGAGAGTTAAATTGTCGGATATAGTTTTCCAACTGTGCGGCATCGGTAATGCCTTTGGTGCTTAGATACGCATCTAAGCTGCTTTGATAGCTAGATCCAGGGAACATTTCGGATAAGCGTTCCAAGATAGCTAGCATTTTGTCTGATAAGAATTTCATTGTGTTTTCCTGTGTGTTTGTAGTTACTCATGGTTTCTACTGAGTATTTATGTATTATATGTGCAGCCGCAACATTTATCAACCTTATTGATCTAATGATAATTAGACTGTATAATCAAATAAATAACGTATAAAGAGAACAATAATGCGTAAAAGCACCCGTAGTATATTACAAGAATTAAACGATATTGGTCTCAGTAGAGATACTGAGCTGGTCATCGAAAGCCGTGGATCGAATATTATACAAAGTGCTATTAACCTCTTAGACATGATACGTGAAAACTACGATATCGAAACAGCTGCAGAACTGGAACGACGATTTATCAACAGTATCAAAGCCAACGATATCAACAAGTTTAAACGTGGTATCAAGCGTATCCAAGAAAGCAAAGAGTAAACGTACATACCAAAATCTTGGTATAACTCTAGCATTCCTCCAAACTCAACTAAATAATAGTACAAAGGCCTTTTAGGAAGGTCGTTCACAGAGTGTGAACAGATATGCTATTCGAGGAGAAATTAAAATGGCACAATATTCAGGTAATTTAATCACAGGCGGCGACGCAGTTGCAGCCAACTATCGTCGTGCAATGGCACCATTCAGCAACTTTGGCACACGTCAAATTGCATTTTTGGCCATTCAAAACTTATCAGTTAACACAAGCACAACAGATGCATACGTTGATGTCAGCGACACCAACAACGTGGGCGGTACAGGCGAAACATACGCAATATATGACAATAATGAAGGTACAGTGATTCCAGAAACTGGCATCTATGTGACTGACAGCCACGTTTCACGTGCAATCAGTGGTGTGCAATTGGCTGCTGAAGTATGCTTTGTTGGAGATGTAGCAGTTGTTACTGGTAAAGCAAAGTTTGTTGTTGGTATCTATGTGGACACAGCGGCCAGTGCCAATGCTGACATGCAAAATGCCAATTCAGCCAATACAAACGCTCGCTCAATCGAGCAATCAGTACAAGCTGCAACCGGCGACGGCAGTGTCACAGTACAACCAGTATTTCCAGTTGGCATCACATTCACTCCAACAGGCAATGCTTATTAATTGGTAAATTCTCAAAGGGATGGGAAGCAGATTAGGGTTCTTCGGAACCCTTTTTTGTTGGCTGAACTAAATACTACACAATGATCACACAGTGTGATTGAAAAAAACAGGAGAACAAACATGGCAAGATATGCAGGCGACCAAGTCGCAAATAACTCAACTCTAGTGGCCAACTATGCTAGAACCAAACCCAGCACACGTTTCAGCACACGTCAACTACAGATACTGGAAATAAATTTAAGTGGTGTGGGCACCAACCCATACGCACCCAACAGCTTGTACAGCAAAGCTGTACGCGGCATTCAAACTGTGGCAGAAATCCAGATGCTGGGTGAGCCCACAGTCAATGACTTTATTGTGGTAGTGGCATATGACACACTGAACGATGGAAATCGTACTCAAATTGGCGTTGAGCAAGGCACTGACTACAACGGAAACGACGACACCCAAGGCCCAAACGATCAAACTGGATTGGATGATAACAATCTCAACTTTAGCCCTGAATACAATCCCAATGCTCAAAACATTGAACAGGCTATCAATGCAGCCACCGGCGGCGAATGCGATGCAACTTACAAAATATTCCACGGAGCTGGATTGAGAAGCGCAACTCAAATGTACTCAGACGAAAGCATTTGGCAAGATTGCTAATCACTAGTTACTAGTAGCACAACAAACAGCCCACTTTTTCAGTGGGCTTTTTTGTCGCCGTTAAATACAGCATGATTAAGATAAGACACAACAACGAGAGGGGATTTGTGCAACCGCCGCGAACTGGACTCATACACAGCTATAGAAGTTTCTCATTTGAAGGCTATCAAGATCCTGCCTACACTCATTGGGGACCCATCAAGACCATAAACGATGACAGAACACAGCCAGGCTTTGAAACCACATGGCACGAACACCAGCACTTGGACATACTCAGCTATGTGGTTTCTGGTTCAGTGAGCCATAAAGACAACTTGGGCAATGAACTCACAGCACGGGCTGGACAAGTACAGCACATGTGGTGCGGCAACAGCATATGGCACAGTGAAGCCAACGCCAGCACCCAACCCAACCGTTACCTGCAGATCTGGATCATGTATCCAGCGGACCATACTCCTGCAGATATGACAGCCAGATATACTTTGATTGATACAACACCTGGGTTTGCCGCCTTGCCCGTTACTTTGGCCAACAAGGGCATCACAGTTTATGCTGGCATCATGGAAGATCATGTGGTCACTGATGGTGATGCATACCTGCTGGTGCTGGAAGGATCATGTAGAATCAATGGAGTTGTGCTGGAATCGGGCGACAGCGCCGAACTTTACGAACAGACCTTGATAGAACGCATAGATAACACACATATCATATTGTTTGAGATAAATAAATTATAAACAGCATAAACAGGAGAATATTATGCCATCATTAATTGGAACTTCAGTAGCAGCTAACTATCGCCAACAAATCGTACCATTCAGTCGTTTTGGTACACGCAAAGTAGTTTGGTACAAAATTGGAAGTTTAGACGTAGATTCAGAAAACGGTGTGTTAGACATGGCATTGTTTAACACTGTGATTGATTGTATCCAAACCCGTGCAGAAATTGTTATGGTAGGTGCACCGTATATTGTTAACGATTCAGGTTGGAACAAGTTCATGGTAGCAGTATTTGAAGACACATTCAACGACGGTCCAAACAACGACATCACAGGTGTTCAACATCCTAATACACAGGCCACTACACTTGAACAAGCATTGCAAGAAGTAACAGGTAACAGCAGTGTTAACGTTCAACAATTTTACTTGTACGGTGCTCCAGCCACTAATCACAACAGTTATGATGGTTGGTCAGTTAACGATATATATCAAGAATATGCTACCAAAACTGAATTTGAAGAGAATTCATATACCACTGGCAACCCATAATTCACAATGATGTCACAATCAAGCACCTTAGGGTGCTTTTTTGTTGACTAGAACATATAAATAATACAAACGCATTTAGGAGACAATAATGCCAGTATATTCAGGTAATCTAGTAAACACTACACTAGCACAAAACTATCGCAGAACAGCACCCAGTTCAAACTTTGGCACACGCAAACTAGCATGGTACACAGTATGGGTCGAACAGGATCATGGTCTGGCTGAAAACTATGCTGAAAACAACAGCCTATTCTATCAAATGGTTCGTGCTATTCAGCAAGGCAGTTTTATAGGCGGCGTCGGCGACGGATCTAATACAGAAGGCAACGGTGATATCCGAGGCGGTGGTGGTGGCGGAGCTGAATTGTTCTATGTGGGCACACCGCAAAACTCAGCAACCAGTACATTAAATCAGCAAAGCAACTGGTACGGTTTCAAACCTGTTTATCCTACCAATCATATTAGTGTTATAAAGGCTGAACCTACCGCTTCAGTTGGAATTGCTAGATTAACATTTGGTTCAAATCAAGGCACTGCTCCATTCAACGTGGGCGATCCTGTGCAAGTTGTCAATGTTGATGCTACATATAATTGCAATTTGAGTGACCAGCATTTTGTTACAGCATGTACACCAACTTATGTTGAATTTAACAGCACCACAGCTGCCAGCACCTTTGATGATTTGTCAGGTGCTTATGTATTTGCTGACCTAGGTGCTGATTGCTTTACATTTGCTGTAGTAGATGATGCTGAGCCATTCTTACCAAGAGGCAGTGGAAATTTTGGCGATACTGACTATATGGGAATAGCAGGCGACGGCGAATGCTATTGCTGTGATGGAAGTTTTGGCGGCACCATTGTTCCTGCAAATTTCTGGTTTGCCATATACCAAGTATTAGTAGATAACCAATTAAACAGCACCAACTTTGATATTTACAGATTAAAATCAAATATTGGCCTAACATCACTTTAAGGAACAATCATGACAAGATACGCAGGTAATTTATACAACCCAAACAATGCACTTGGCGTTGCACTAAACACACAAAAAGTACAACCAAGCAGTTTGTTTGGTACTAGAAACTTAAAGTTTTTTACTTTCAGTATCTATTATTCCTTGTACACCAATACTCATAATTTTTACGACGGTGCCATTAACGTGCAAGGCGGCACAGCAGACGGCAAGCAAGTGACCTACACGTTCAGTGAACAGTCCACAGCTCCTTATGCAGCGGGAGACACCATATTTGTTTCTGACATGGATCACACCCAGTACAACGGCGAATACACCGTGGTAGCTGCCACCACCAGCAGTGTCACAGTTGACTGGTATCAATCAGGCAATCCAGTAACTGGCGGCACCATTGTTCGTGCAGGCTTTAATGATCCGGATAGTTTTTATTCTTATATTGTTCGTGCTATACAAAAAGTAGCTGAGATATATTATCTTGGAGCACCAACTCCGTTGGATTGGGCTATCTATACTGACACATTTGGCAACTTTGTATTTGGCATAAGTGATGAATTGACTACTAGTGATTACGACGAGAATGGTGACGACGAACCTGAACAAGGCCACGATGCTGGCGAGAATTCTATTCCAACAGACTTGGCCAGTGCGTTATCCGACGCATTAAACGACAGCGTCTACGGTTACGGCGGCAACGGCGACGGCTGGAGCGTTGCGTATTGTGATGATCTAGGTTGGAGTTTTGCTCCAGGTAAGCTGGCTGGCGATTCAGGATTTAGTTTGGCTAGTCCAAACAACTTTTAAGGAAAAATCATGGCAAACAACACATTTTCACCAAGTAAGGTTACACTGGCTCGTGCAACCGGGCAAGCAAAGTTAGACGCTCGCAAACAACAAAATGCAGAAATACGAGCAACAATGGGATTAGAAGGTAATAAAATTACCAAACTAAAACCTCTGAGCGAAGAACGCATGGCAAAGATTGCAGCGTTTCATGCAAATAGACTTACTAGTAGAAAATAATGAAAGAATGTGTTATTGTTGCCCATAGCGAAGCAGATATAGATAGTTTGCATGCTGAGCTAATGGCCGATGGCACTGAAGTAGCGGATCTAGTTCCTTTAAACGAACTAACTTATCACTACATGCTGACCAACGAGGAAGCGGCCAAACTGGCCAATGATCCTCGGGTAGCACACATACACTACAAACTACCTACTAGCGCCGCACGTCCGCATGTTGCACGTCCGCATGTGGCACCAGATGTAACACAAACTCCCCGTGCCTATAATAACACAGCCGGCAATTTTGCTCGTCGTGCTATCAATCCAGATTTGTATAATGTCAACTGGGGCCTTCGTCGTGCTACATTAGCCAATACAGAAAATACCACAGGTACAACTTATGCTGCCAACCGCGATGGCACAGGTGTTGACATTGTTATAATGGATGACGGTGTACAAACCGGACATCCAGAGTTTGGTTCAAGACTAAAAGAAATTAACTGGTTCCAAGATGCAGGTGTAGCAGGAACAATGCCTACTGGATTTTATGATTACAGTATCTCTGGAGAAGGCTCGCACGGTACTCATGTGGCTGGAATATCCGCAGGCAAGACTTACGGTGCTGCTAAAGGCGCTAACATTTATAGCCTACGCATATTTGACAATTCTCCAGGCGGTACAAAGAGTTTTGATCCTTACACAGCATTTGATATATTGCGTGCCTGGCATCTTAAAAAATTTGCACAAGGTGGAAGTCGTCGACCAACTGTGGTTAACATGAGCTGGGGCTACGTTTGGTATTATAGCGACAATCCATTTCGTCTAAGTCAAAAGAATATTAAAAAGATTGTTTACGAAGGTTCCACTACTAGTTATTCTAGTGGTTCACAATATTTGCCTAGTAAGGGTATGGTAGGGCCGGAGCATTGTGTAACGGATCCAGCTACTGATATGCGTATAACACAAGGTCAAGCCGCTGGTATTGTTTATGTCACAGCTGCTGGAAATTATGGGCACAAGATTGATATAGATGGCGGGCGAGATTATAATAATTATTACACTCATAGTTTTTCCAGCGCCATTGCACCAGCTGATACGCCTATATACTATCATCGCGGCGGAAGCCCTATTGGAACAATTCGTGTGAGTGCGAGTGATAGTGCAACTGTTCGCAATAAAACCAATTACTTGGAACAATTGGCCAATTACAGCGAACGTGGTCCAGGTTGTGACATTATTAGTCCAGGCACTGACATCACAAGCAGCACTAGTAATCAAAGTAGTTTTACACCATTTCAATATTTGTTTGGTACAGAACAACAAAATACCTACAACGCTTGTAAGATTTCAGGAACTAGTATGGCAACTCCAAATGTCACTGGAGTAGTTGCATTATACCTACAGGGCAATACAACAGCAACTCCAGCACAGGTTAAAAGTTGGATTACTACACAAGCTAAAACTAATCAATTATACAATCCAACAACTAGTACTAATGCTTGGACTAATCAAACAGCATTGTTGGGAGCGGCCAACAAGTACTTGTACAATCCGTATCACAGCGGATATTCAGGATTGTAACATACGATAAATATCGTATGTTTACAAGCCACCCACTCAAACTAGATTGGACACAAGAACTTCCACAACACTGGAATGATCACAGTCCCTTTAAAACACATTTCCTCAATGCACTCAGCGTAACTTTCCCTGATGGTGAACGTTTCTTTATTGACAGTATAAAGCCATATCGAGATCGTCTTACTGATCCACAACAACTTGCTGAAATACAAGAGTTTATCAAACAGGAAAACTGGCACCGGCATTTACACATACAGTACAATGAATGGATGGAACGTCAAGGCTTGCCAAGCAAACGGGTCGAAGACGACATGAATGTATTCTGGACCAAGATTAGACCCAATTGGGGCAATCGTGCTTGTCTGGCAGCAACCATTTGTATTGAACATATCACAGCTACTAATGCTGAATTGTTCCTCAAGTACAGGACTAGTCTTAAGAAAATGCATCCACACTTTGAACAAGTGTGGCGTTGGCATGGCATCGAGGAGATAGAACACAAAGCAGTGGCCATGGATGTTTGGAATGCAATTGGTGGCAAAACATCTACCAGAAGACTTGCAATGCTATACGTTTTAATGTATTATACATATTACATGTGCAAACATACCATAATGTTTTTGCATGCCGATAAACAATTGTGGAAGTGGCAGACAGCCAAAGATGCTTGGACCATGTTGTTTGACAAACAAAGCGGATTGATCCGTTGCAGTGCAAAACACATGTGGGACTTTATGCGAGCTGATTGGCATCCGAATCAAACAGATCATTCAGTGTTATTAAAATACAGCAAGGTGTAACGTGAATTTAGAAGAACAGATAATTAAAATTTTAGCCAAAGAACTTAGGCTTAAACTTGAAGTTGTGATACCAACAGCTAATTTGAAAGATGATCTTGGTGTTGACAGTTTAGATGCATTGGAAACAGTAGTGGCACTGGAAGATGCGTTCAACATTGTGTATCCAGAAAATACGCATGAACATATTGTCACAGTTCAAGATGTGATAAACGAAACCAAAAAATTAATGAAATAATGAATTACAAATTGTATACTCTTGTGGATATCACACACACCGGTCAACATCGTAATGAATCAGGTAAAGAAACTGCACGTTGGAAAGAACAGAACTTTCAAACTGTGTTGCAAACACTAGGCATCCGTGCCAATGTGACTTTTGTGCAAAATCCGGTAATTGTAGAATTAAAAGGCAATTTGGTAGGGTTTGATACTGATCAAATAATCCGAGTATGGCGATTTGATTTTTCCACAGATCGTGACATGCTATACGAAGAGTCCGGCGATCAAGTGGCCTACTTAAAACAAGACTTCCAGCTAGTACCTTATATTGATGGCTTGGACGAACTAATGGATCAAAAGTACGCAGTTTTTAACACCATTGATCCGGGCAAGAATATAAGTTTCTTTCAAAAGTAATAAATACTGCTAGTATTTTCACTACACCAACAGGCTCACAATTAGGCAATTAATCATACACTGGACAACGTGCCCAGACACATTAATTTACATAACCTTGGATGAGCCCATATGGCAACGAAAGAAGCAGTCGCACAACTAGCATTGTTACCAGAGCGAGTAGCGGTAGTTGAAACAAAAGTACACCAGATAGAAGACAAACTTGACGAACTCAAGGCAGACGTCAAAGACATGCACGATTGTTTAGATAATACTCGCGATGGTATTATGGAACAGTTGGAAAAAATGCACCAAGCCAGCTGTGATCAACACAACGAACTGGCTGGCAAAGTCAAAGACTTGGAAAAAGTCAAAAGCAAAGTAACCATGTATGCCATGGCAGCTTTGGCGTTTGCCGCAGGCACTGGTTGGCTGAACTCAGTGAGTTTTCCACATATATTAAAGTTCTTAGGATTGTAATTCAGTTAAATACATGAATGCAATTCCAAGAACTATCAATTGATCCAAACCCACATCATCACGAACTGAATCCAGTTTTGTGGGAAGGCAATCACCTACGCAAAAATGTGAGATTACAGCTACTAAAAATAGCTCGTCATTTTGCCCTGTACCTCAATGTTCCAATACTACATTTAAAAGACGTAACTCTTAGCGGGTCAAGTGCTGGCTACAATTATAGCGACTACAGTGATATAGACTTGCATTTGGTAGTAAGTAAAACTAACGGCAACGACGAATTGTTCACAGCCAAAAAGAATCTATATAACAACGAACATAATTTAGCTATCTCAAATATCCCAGTGGAATTATACGTACAACCTGCTGATCAACCACACCATAGTGCTGGTATATACAGCGTATTAGACAACAATTGGCTAACTGAACCCGAGCACACTGAACCTACTACCGACCCTAAAGATATCAAAGCCAAAGCTCGAAACTATGCTGGCAAGATCAACTTTGCCATGCGTAGTCAGGATATAGAACAATGCCGTAGTGTTATGGATGAACTAAAACGTTTACGCAAAGCAGGCTTGGAAACAGGCGGCGAGCAAAGTGTAGAAAACCTAGCTTTTAAACTGCTCAGAGCTAGAGGACAAATTGACAAATTGCGTAAATACATAACTAAACAAGAAAGTGCTAAATTAAGCCTTGGAGAACAAAGATGAAAATTAGAGACATATTAGGTGAAGACGGCGACACAATTAAAGCTGTTAATGGCGACGAAGCAGTAGTCAACATGGACGGTAAAGATGTGACCATGGCAACTTCTAATCTGATTCCAGGAGCCCAACCAAACACAGTATCAGTTAAACCTGCTGATCCAAATGAAATTAAACCCGGCATGTCAGTTGAAAAGACAAGCGAAGAATACGAAGCAGAAGGTCAAGATCTAAGTGCGTTTTCCACAGAATGGTTGCAACAGGCTGCTGATCCAAACAGAACAGGTCGTTACATGGTTAGTGTAGCTGATGCTCAAGCAGAATTATCAGCAAGAGCAAACGGAAAACAACAGTCAGCACCGCCAACTCCGGATTCGTCTGCAAAAGCCGGGTACAGTAAAGAATGGTTAGAAAAAGCTGCTGATCCAAACAGAACTGGACGCTACATGATCAGTGTTGAAAAGGCACAAGAGCTATTGGGCAAAATGCAAGAAACTCATCATGATACTATTGCCAGCGGAAATCATCCAGTTGGCGGGGACGCCACTGACAGATTCATTAATCAAGTACGTGATAAAGGTTACGAACGTTCACAACGCTCACACAAGGGTACAATGAGTCCACTGAGTGAAAACGATGAATTATATAAGTGGCTAACTATTGCTGGCATAAAATGAAAATTAACGAATTAATATCTAGTTTTGAAATCTGGATAACTAACGAAGAAATTGAAATTCTTAAAAAACTTAAAACTCCAGTCAAAATTAGTAGTCTTACTGAGCACGAACAAGTCAGAGTTCAGGCCATGATTAGAAAATCTTTGATAACTAAAATTGGCCACAAGGATCCTACGGTAGTTGCAAATGAAGAAAACAAAGAAATTTAAACCACAGTCAAAAGCAATTAAAGAACTTGCAGCTCATTTTGAGGAAGACTTTAAAAAAACATTACCTATCTCTATTCAGCCAGATGGTAGCATAGTTTTATCAAAATATGTAATAAAAAAAACTGACAAAGAATCATGGGGCTTGTACAACATAGGCAGCGATTATTTGTTAGAGGATTACTATCTAAAAACATGTGCGTTATTGGCCGCTAAAGCATACTCAAATGTAAATTTAACTAAATTCTTTGAAATCAAACATTTAGATAGCAAATATTGGGCAAATTTTAGCGATTTGCAAGTTTACAAAAAGAACATAAAAACAGCTAAAGATTTTGAAAGATTTTGTATTTTATTAAACAAATTAGAACACAGCGAGGACAAGAGCAATTATTATCAAGCTGCAATTTCCAAGATGTTTAAGTACAGTTTTGTATAAATAGTAGTAAGAACAGTTTAGGGATACCACCATGCAACTAAGAGAATTATCAAAGCCAGTGACAGCTAAGAAACTAAACGAAAGTTTAGCAAAGCAATTTGGCTACAAACTTAATCTAGAACAATTTAGCGATGTGCAATTAGAAGATGCACGTAACAAACTACGCACAAAGTTAAGTCAGTTTGAAGTCAGCGAAAGCTATGATAGTATCAATGAAAGCCCAGACTATCAAAAGACTCGTGTAATGCTAGATTGTATCAATACAGAAATCATGGAACGTGAAGAAGGCAAGTGCGACGATTGTCACAAAGATCCATGCGAATGCGTGGAAGAAGGCTTTGATGAAAAAGCTGATAAAAAAGCTGAGATGCGTAAGAAATTACAGGCTAACAAATTGAAAGAAAAGGCCATGGAACACTCAGTTCCGGAAAGTTGGATTAACAGCGCAATCAAGCGAGTAGAATTAGGTGAAAGCGATGAAGAAGAATTAACAGCTGAATTAACACTGCGTTATGATTTATCAGAAAATGCAGCAAATTATATTGTATATCTAGCAGAAGGCGAAGAAGACAAAGCTGAAGTTATCATGGCAACTAAGGATATGGTTGACCGTGTAACTGGTTGGTTAGAAGATGTAGCAGCCATGAAAGCTGAACAGCTATTAGAATTAACAGACTCTATAAGAGAATCAATGGGCAGTGATGTTGCTCAACAGTATACCGAACAAGTAAAGCCAGCTCTTGAAGCAATTTATACAGCACTAGAAACAAGTCGTCAAGGCATTTCAGGTGCATTATCATTAGTGTCAGGCGGAGAAGCACCAGCTGCAATGGGTGCAGGTCCAGCATTACCAGGTGCAGCGCCAGCAGGTGGTTCAGCAATGGGTGCAGGTCCAGAAGTTCCTCCGGAAGCTGATATGGGTGCGGGCCCAGAAGGCGCATCAGGCAGAGAAAAGCGTGAAAGTGTTGACTACAGTCGTAGACTAGGCCTGCTACTTAACTCAAAAAAAAAGTAATTCAAACCATTAGAGAAAGCGTAGACCCTTTAATTTTAACATTAAGGGCTCTACAATCTAGCGCCAACAATCAAGGTGCAAACAAAGATACACATATTGATGCTCCTATGACTTGGGAAGCACTTAATCAGGCAGGACAAAACTACGGCGCACCTGATATTGACTACGATAGATTTGCTGCACGTTGGGAAAGCGATCCTGTTATCAAAAAACTAGTTGCTCGTTTTGACGGCCAAGGGGTTGTTATCAATACCAAAGGTGCAGAACCTGAACCCGAGCAAGGCGAACCAAAAAAATCTAAGATGCGTCAGTCAGCAATGAACGCTGTGTCTGCTGAACTCAAATAAGTTGACAATTAAAGTCATATAGCATATACTGTGCTATATGACCTTACTCAACGAACGATATTCCTACACCCTTATCAGCAGAGAAAGTGTAGAAGGCAAACGCTTATACGCAACACCGGATGGTAGCAAAGTTCCCAGTGTTACTACTATCCTAGACAAAACCAAACCCGAAGAAGAAAAAGCTGCACTTCAAGCATGGCGCCGTGTTGTGGGTGAAAAGAAAGCTCAAGAGATCACTACCGAAGCTGCAAACCGCGGCACACGTATGCACAAGTATCTTGAAGACTACGTTCGAGACGGCTTGTTAAAGGAACCTGGATCAAACCCCTATTCAGTACAAAGCCACAAAATGGCCAAGCATGTTATTGAAAAAGGGCTAGTAAATGTTAACGAAGTATGGGGCGTGGAAGTGCCATTGTACTACCCAGGACTATATGCAGGCACAACAGACGGTTGTGGCTTGCACATGAATGAAGAAGCCATTTTAGATTACAAACAGACCAACAAGCCTAAAAAACTAGAGTGGATAACTGGCTATTATCTACAGCTGACAGCATATGCACTAGCCCACAACAAAATTCACGGCACAAACATACGCAAGGGTGTTGTGCTGATGTGCGTAAAACCACCAGAAATTACCCCCATGGTGTGGGGAGAGCCAGCATATCAAGAGTTTATACTAAAACCTGAAGATTTTAACTACTGGGAAGATCAATGGTGGCAACGTGTGGAGCAGTACTATAAACAGAACTGATAAATATTCGATAAGAGGATATTTTCATGGCTGTTTTTCAAATTGCAAGAATTCAAATAAGACGCGGCCAGGCCAAACAAGGTACTGGAATTCCACAGTTAGCCAGCGGAGAAATGGCATGGGCTGTTGATAATCAAGAATTATACATTGGCAACGGTGCTGTTGCTGAAGGCGCACCAGCTGTTGGAAATACTCGTCTCTTAACATTAAATGATTTAAAAGCAGAAGGTAATTTACTAGCTTTAACACAATACTCATATAAGCAAGGCGATTCTACCATAATCACTGGAGCGGATGCAAGTAGCCCAGTATTTAGACCAGTTCAAACAAGATTGGACGATCAAATCACAAGTGCTGATTTTGGTATGACGGGTGATGGAACCACTGACGATACAGCAGCGTTACAAAATGCCATCTATCAGTTGTTTTTAAATCCAAGCAATTTAGCTCACTCTAATACTGGTAGTGGGATTTTGTCAAGATTAACTTTAACAATTCTACCAGGTGTTTATTTAATTACCAGACCCGTATACATTCCAAGTTTTGCTACAATTATTGGATCAGGAATTGACAAGACCGTTATTAATTTTGTGCCAACTCCTGCAAGTACATTGTCAGCGTTTCGATTTGTAAATGACACTACCACTATATCTGTAGCAAGTGTAATTGGCAGCTCTCAATTTACAAATCAACCTAGAAACATTAAACTATCTGACATGACAATAAGAATGCCATCCGGTGTAAATTCAGGAATGCAATTAGATGCTGTAAGAGATAGTAGTTTTGAAAATATAAAAATATATGGTAATACATCAAACTACACAACATATAGTGCTACCAACATTGGCATGTCAATGAACGCATTGAGTAGCGGAGTCACATGTCTTAATAATCTATTTAAAAATATTCAATTTACAAGTGTTACCACAGCAGTACTAGCCAAACAAGATATACTTAACAATACTTTTGAAGATTGTTTAATAAATGATTCGATTCAGGGATTTGCATTTGGCGTAGGATCAGACGGTAGTAGTACTGGGCAACAGTTTGGTCCCCGACAAACAACAATTTCTGGTGTAAAATTTTATAAAGTAAAACAACAGGCTGTTTACGTAGAACGAGGTACATACAATTCTGTCATTAGTTGTAGATTATACGACGTTGGAAATAACAATGCTGGAAATGCTTTTGCAATATATCCTCAAGTTTATTTTAAAAATACAAACAATAGTGCTGAAAATAATCAAAGCGATCGAGGCGCAGATTTAGCAAATTTTAATTTAACTACTCGATATGTTCCTGCCATTTCTGGCAACGTATCTTATACTTCATTTGGAGTAAGACAGTTGGATCTTGCACAAGCCAATACAGTATTGGCATTTAGATTACCAATATCTACCGATCCTTACGGAATTCCAACTGGCAGCGCATCATATAGAATTAACTATGTGTATAAGAGCATAACAACAGGAAATTTTACTAGAACAGGCACTATTCACTTATCAACAGATATTAGTCAAAAATATTTACAATTAAGCGACGAGTATGATTTTGCCGGAGTTGACACCGCACTGAGTGTATCTACTAAACTGACATTTTATGGAAAATTCTTAGATGCCATTGGCAATGTATACACCGGTGCTGCCGGCCAAGTGATTTCCAATGTTGCAATTTATTATACCAATACACTGTCTAATGATGTAGGCAGACTTAATTACTCATATTCAGCAACGGTGTACACTAATTAAGTTATCCTTCAAATTACATAGACAACGCTAATAAATGCGTATATAATTTAGTTCATGCCTGTGATAATAATATTTAATAAAACAATCTATTAAAAATCACGCTTAAACCGTTGACTGCGAATAGATTTCTTCGAGCGTTTCACATCACTAAATACTTCCTAATCAATATTAAGTATAATACAGCATAACCAATTTTAAAGCGAAGAAATGAACAACATAACGGTAATAAAAAGAAATGGAACTACAGAAGTATTGGCTGTAGAAAAATGGCAAGCACAAATTGCCAAAGTATGCAAGGGAATAGCTGACGTTAGTCAGTCAATGATAGAAATCAAGAGTCAGCCTCATTTTTATGACGGAATAACAACAAAAGAAATTGATGAAATCACATTACGTGCGGTTGTTGATCTTATTGATGTAGAATCCAATCCCGATACCGGCCACACCAATTATCAGTACGTGGCAGGTAAACAACGTTTGAGTATGTTGCGTAAAGATGTATACGGTTCATATACACCTCCAAGTCTTTTTTCTATTATAGAGAAAAATGTTAAAATTGGTCTATATTCTATAGAACTTCTAGAATGGTATACAGAAGACGACTGGAACAAAATGGACGCTATGTTGGATCATGAAAAAGATGAGCAATACAGTTATGCGGCTATTGAACAATTGATTGAAAAATACCTAGTAAAAAATCGTGCTACCAAGGAAACATATGAAACTCCGCAGATTAGATATATGGTCGCAGCAGCAACTGTGTTTCATAAAGAAGAACCTAACTCGGCTCGTATGCGATATATTAAAGAATATTACAATGCCGCATCAGATGGCTTGTTTACTCTTGCTACTCCTGTGCTTGCTGGGCTTGGTACTCCTACCAAACAATTTAGCAGTTGCGTACTTATCAGGTCAGACGATGATCTTGACTCCATCTTTGCCTCTGGGGAAATGATGGCCAAGTATGCCAGTAAACGTGCGGGGATCGGATTGGAAATCGGTCGACTACGCCCATTGGGCTCCCCAATTCGCGGTGGCGAAATCATGCATACTGGTATGATACCATTCTTAAAGAAATGGTTTGGTGATCTGCGTAGTTGTAGTCAAGGAGGTATTCGCAATGCAAGTGCTACAGTATTTTATCCCATTTGGCATCATCAGTTTGATGATCTTATTGTTCTTAAAAACAATCAAGGCACAGAGGAAACTAGAGTTCGACACATGGACTACGGAGTTGTCCTTAGCAAATTCTTTTGGCGCCGATTCAAGAACAAAGAAGATATCACCTTCTTTGACCCGAATGAAGTACCAGACCTATACGAAGCCTTTTATCGTAACACAGCAGAATTTGAAGAACTGTATGTGAAATACGAAAAACGCAAGGACTTGCGTACCAAGACGATGAGTGCTGAAGAAGTATTCAAAAGTGGTATACTTAAAGAACGTACAGACACTGGACGTATCTATCTTGTGTTCATTGATAATGTACAGAATCAAGGTCCATTTGACCCTGAGTACCATACTATCTACCAAAGCAATTTGTGTTGCGAGATCCTGCTACCTACAAAATCTTTCAAACGTCTGGATGACGCTGAAGGCCGCATAGCGTTATGTACATTGGGATCTATCAACTGGGGTGCCTTCCGTAATCCAGAAGACATGCGCAGAGCTTGCCGTATTTTACAGCGTAGCTTGTGCAATATACTTGATTACCAGGACTTCCTTTCAATCCAGAGCAAATTAAGTAATGACGAAATTAGTCCACTGGGAATTGGTGTCACTAATCTAGCTTACTGGCATGCCAAACGTGGATTCAAGTATGGCGAAAAAGATGCATTACAAGATGTTAAAAGTTGGATGGAGCACCAGGCCTTTTACTTGACTGAAGCTACAGTTGAGCTGGCCCGAGAGCGTGGTTCTTGTCAGCATAGCTCACACACACGATACGGTCAAGGCATATTCCCTTGGGAATTACGAGCAGAAGGTGTTAATCAATTAGCAAACTTTGCCCCAGAACTTGATTGGGAAACACTACGAGTTAATATGAAACAATACGGTGTTCGCAATGCCACATTAATGGCCATTGCACCAGTCGAAAGCTCAAGTGTTGTTATAAACAGCACTAATGGAATTGAGTTGCCCATGAGCTTGATCAGTGTAAAAGAATCCAAAGCAGGATCGTTTATTCAAGTTGTTCCTGAATATCATAAACTCAAAAACAAATATCAAATGATGTGGGAACAGAAAGATTGTGATGGTTATTTAAAAACAGCGTCTGTTCTCGCCGCCTATGTGGATCAATCAATTAGCACAAATACATTTTACAATCCAGCACATTTTGCAGATCGTAAAGTGCCGACTACATTGATAGCTAAAAATTTAATGCAAGCACAGATGTGGGGATTAAAAACATTCTATTATAGTTTGATTAACAAGGCAGGCAGTAAAGCTGTTGAAGAGCTTACACCCGAAGTCCACTACAATGGATTTCATAATGAAAGAGAATTAATCGAAGACAGTTTAGATGATGACTGTGAAGCATGTAAACTTTAAAAACGAAAAAATAATGTCAAAACAACAATACAACTTAACAACAAAAACAGATTATCTTAATCGCAAGATGTTTCTGGATCCAGCTGGTCCAGTTACTATTCAACGCTTTGAAGAAGTCAAGTACAAAAAGATAGCAGACTTTGAAGCCACGGCACGAGGCTTCTTTTGGCAACCAGAAGAAATTAGTTTGAGCAAAGACTCAAACGATTTTAAGGATGCAAGCGATGCTGTCAAACATATCTTTACCAGCAACTTGTTACGCCAAACAGCATTAGACAGTTTACAAGGCCGTGGTCCAACACAGGTGTTCACTCCTGTTTGTAGTTTGCCCGAAGTTGAAGCACTGATGTACAACTGGGGATTCTTCGAAACCAACATACACTCAAAAAGCTACAGTCATATAATCCGTAACATCTATAATGTGCCCAAGGATGTGTTCAACACCATTCATGACACGGAAGAAATTGTAGGCATGGCCAGTTCAGTGGGAAATTATTATGATGCATTGCATGTTATCAACTGCCGCAAAGAAGCAGGTGAACAGATTGATGAGAAAGTTCACATCAAAGCGATTTGGATGGCACTACATGCAAGCTATGCACTGGAGGCGTTCCGATTCATGGTATCATTTGCCACCTCACTAGCCATGGTAGAGAACAAGATTTTTATGGGTAATGGAAATATTATCAGTTTGATTCTCCAGGACGAGCTACTACACAAAGGTTGGACAGCCTACCTGATCAATCAAGTGATCAAAGAAGACTCTCGCTTTGTTGAAGCCAAGGCAGAATGTGAACAAGAAGTGTATAATCTGTACATGGATGTGATACGTGAAGAAAAGGACTGGGCTGTTTATTTGTTTAAGAAAGGCCCAGTCATTGGATTAAATGCTAATATCTTAAAAGATTTTGTAGACTACACAGCGGTGGGCGCCCTCAAAGACATTGGTATCAAATATCAAGCCTCCGCTCCCAAGTCAACGCCTATACCGTGGTTTAACAAACACACAGATACAAGTAAAAAACAAACAGCATTGCAAGAAAATGAATCAACGAACTATGTCATTGGCATCATGAGTGAGACATTGGACTACAATGCATTACCAGCACTATAAGGAAATAAAATGAAAGCAACAATATGGTCTAAATACCATTGCCCCTACTGCGACCAAGCATACAAACTATTGCAAGCCAAAGGTTATCAAATTGACGAGCGCAAGGTCGGCGACGGGTACACTAAAGAAGAATTAATGGAAGCAGTTCCCAATGCCAGGACTGTGCCACAAATATTTTTAGATGATAATTACATTGGCGGGTTCACTGAACTCAAGCGACATTTAGAAAAGGTATAACATGTTAATTAATAAAGGTATCGCAGAAGGTGAAGTAGTTACAATTAAAACTACAGCAGGAGAAGAGATTGTTGCTAAGTTAGTAGAAGACGGCCCAATGGGCGTTAAGGTTAAAAAGCCATTGTGCCTAACTGCAACCAAAGACGGAATTGGACTAGTGCCATTTTTGTTTACCACAGATCCTGATGCAGAAGTTGTTATAAATAAAAGTACTATAATGGTTTTAGCACCCACTATCAAAGAAGCTGCAGATCGTTATACTGAACAAACAACCGGAATCAAATTAGCATAATGCCACTCGTAGCAAGAAAAGCCAGTGTTGATTTAATTGCCAGCCCTGATGGTGCCAAAGGTTCTAGTTGCGGCAAAAATAAATGGCATTGGGATACTGATACTACGCAATTTACCCTTGCAGGTTCTGGCGATGTGTTTGTTCATAGTATTGGAGTTGTCCGAGCAGGAGATGCTATGACCACCCATCCGGACGAAAATCCTTGCACAGGTTCTCCAATAGATCATACACCAACTTTATCCACATACAGTCCAAATGTATATGCCAACTTTTTGAATATTGGAAGATTGGGAGATATTTATAAAGTTGGAGGAACCGGCCCTGATAGCCCTGGGCTAGCTGTAGATCCTGCACATCCAATTTCGGTTGTTTCTCAAGGCGATGTTTTCGCTAACAGTTGACATTTATTTTCTATAGTGTTAAAATAGGTATAAGTACTCTGTACTTGCCTAAAGGAGAAATAAATGGCCGCAAACAAATACGCAGAATTTACTGCAATCATCGAAGCAATGGAAGCAGATTTTGAAAAGTTTTACGATAAAGAAGTAGGTGCCGCTGGTACTCGCGTTCGTAAACACTGTCAAGACCTGGCCAAGTTGTGCAAAGAAACTCGTAACGACGTTACTGCAATTAAAAACGCACGAAAAGAAGCCAAATAAGTCAACTAAATACTAGTCTAAGGCGTTATATTAGTATACGCTTAAAGGAGTACATATTATGAAAAAGTTAATTTTGGCATTTTCAATGTTGGCAATTGTTGGCACAGCTAATGCACAATGGCATCATCATGGTGGATATTATCGTGGCGGGTATTACGGCGGCAACGGCAACTGGATGGCACCTTTGATTATTGGTGGTATTGCAGGAGCAGTTATTGCAAACCAAAACCAACAACCGGTTATTGTTCAGCAACAACCTGTGTATGTACAACCGCAACCTGTGTATGTACAACCGCAACCTGTGTATGTACAACGTCAAACCGTTTGTACAGAGTGGAAAGAAATACAGCAACCCGATGGTCAAATCTATCGAGAACGTACTTGCTCACAGTGATAGTAAATGCGTGACAACTGGATTGCAGGTATAAGTACAGGGCATAACGCATCTACTTGTTTACTTAAGAATGGTACTATTGTTTTTTATGTAGAAGAAGAAAGACTAAGTCGAAAAAAATATGATGATAGTCCGTTCTTAGGATTACTTAAAATCCTCGAGTACACAAATAAAATTGATTGTCTAGCTATATCTGTAGGATCTTCAGAAACTACAAATGAAGCTGGACCGTTTATTAAATTTGCTTTAAAACTGGGGTTAATTGATAACCATGCGCAAGTGTTTAATAACGGCGAGCACCACATATATCACGCAACAAGCGGATTTTACAGTTCTGGATTTGACCAAGCGGTGTGTGTAGTAATAGATGCAGCTGGAAAATATATTGAATTAGATCAAACTGGCAAAGCCGGATATGAAGTTGAAAGTATATATCTAGCAGAATTTCCAAAGACGTTTACACCTGTATATAAAAAGTTTGGCAATAATTATAATCAGCTTACTAAATTTCATGAAGAAAAAGTCTTTTCTAATGAACAGGGTATTGCCAGTATATACTCTGCGTTAAGTATTTCCCTAGGCCATACCAATTTAGAGTGTGGCAAAGCTATGGGATTAAGTTCTTACGGGGAACTTGATGAAACTATTCCACAAATATATGTAACTGTCAACGGTCAAAAAACACCTAACAAACAGTTATTTAGACCAAATAATGCCATGTATGCTGCACCGTTTCTTGATAATATAGCGCAATACAATGCGGCTAATCTTTGTTATGCTGTACAACAGTCTACTCAATCAGTAGCCACTGATTTAATACTAACCGCACTTAGAATATCTAACTCTAAAAATTTAGTAATATCGGGCGGATATGCATTGAATTGTGTGGCCAACTATGAATATTTGAAACATATTCCTAATGATGTTAATATATTCATAGATCCACCTGCACATGATGGCGGACAAAGTATAGGAATAGCCAAACTAGCTTACCACAGTGCTAACAACAATACAACTCAACACAAGCAACTATCTTTTTGTTTAGGACCATCTCCTACGTACAATTACAAATTAGAATCAAATGAAACAGAGCAAACTGTTGATTATTTGGATATAGTTAATTTATTAGTATCTGAAAATATAGTAGCTATATTCCAAGGAGGATCCGAAGCAGGACCTCGAGCACTAGGGAATCGAAGTATTTTATTTGACCCTAGGATACAAACAGGTAAAGATATAGTTAATCGTGTAAAGGGTCGGGAATGGTATAGACCGTTTGCCGGAACTATTTTGGAAGAACACGTTTATGAGTGGTTTGACATGCGTGGCATAAACAGTAGCCCATTTATGATGTTTGCTGTGGATGTCTTGGAAAATAAGAAAGAAAAAATACCAAGTATTGTACACGTAGACGGCACATGTCGAGTACAAACAGTTAACAACAATCAGAATTTTCATTTTTATAATTTAATAGCTGAATTCAATAAACAGACTGGCGTACCAATTTTGTTTAATACTAGTTTTAATTTAGGCGGAGAGCCTTTGGTAGAAACACTTGACGACGCATTGAGTACTTTAAGGAGATCTGGAATCAAATACCTATATCTTCCCGAGGTAAATAAACTAATAACAAAAGGTAACTCATAATGGCATATTCGGATAAAGTAATTGATCATTACGAAAACCCCCGCAATGTAGGTTCTTTTGCCAAAGATGAAGATGGTATAGGAACTGGAATGGTTGGAGCCCCTGCTTGCGGCGATGTAATGAAATTACAAATAAAGGTAGACTCAGATGGTATTATTAGAGATGCTCGTTTCAAGACATATGGATGCGGTTCGGCAATCGCCAGTTCGTCGTTGGTTACAGAGTGGGTTAAGGGTATGCATATTGATGATGCTAGTAACCTTAAAAACTCCCAAATCGCCGAAGAACTAGCATTACCTCCAGTTAAGATACATTGTTCAATTCTAGCAGAAGATGCTATCAAAGCCGCAATAGCAGACTATAAAGAAAAACACAAATGAAAAAAGTAGCCATAGTTGGAAAAGGCACCGCAGGTTGCATGAATGTGGGACATTTTCTAAAATACACCGATTGGGAAATAGACTGGTACTTTGACAGTAATATAAAGCCGCAACCAGTAGGTGAAGGCGGCTTTGTTGGATTTACACAACAGCTTCACGATTTATTTGGATTTACACATAGTGATTTGCATTTAATAGATGGTACTTTTAAAACAGGTGTTAAAAAAATTGGGTTTTCAGAAAAACCTATTTTAAATTATTTTGCACCACCTGCTGTAGGATATCATTTTAATGCTGTTAAACTACAAGAGTATATAGTTAACTATGCATCGACTAATCCAAGAATAAAACTTATTGATAAAAATATTGCAAACGAAGATATAGATTCTGACTTTGTAATTGATTGTTCAGGCAGGCCAACCAATTTTGATGAGTATTCGACTACTAGTTCAATCCCAGTAAACGGCGCTTATATAACTCAGTGTTACTGGGATTACCCTAAGTTTAATGAAACACTGACTATTGCTAGACCATATGGGTGGGTGTTTTGTGTACCGTTGCAAAACAGGTGTGCTGTTGGGTATGTGTATAATACAGATATTAATAATGTCGATGACATCAAAGACGATGTTGTTAATGTCTTTGAAGAATACCAATTAATACCTAGCGAGAATACTGGCACATTTTCTTGGAAAAATTACTTTCGTAAAGAAAATTTTACTAAACGAATAGTATACAATGGTAGTGCAAGTATGTTTTTAGAACCCATGGAAACTACTCCATTATGGCTTTCTACTAAAGTTCAGCAATTTGCCTATGATCAATGGAATAAAAATGTCCCGGTCAAAGCAATTAATAATTATTTCCTCCAACTAGTTTCAGAAATTGAAACAATAATTTTATTGCATTATTTTAGTTCAAACAAATATAATACTGCATTTTGGAAACATGCTAGACTATCGGCATACAATCATATATTATCAAAAGCAGAAGATCCTAAGTTTAGAGAGTTATTAAAAATTATCGATCCAAGTGTCCCTGCATTTGAAATTCAATATGCGATGTGGGAATATTGGAATTTAAAATTAAATTTAGGAAACTTAGATTTATATCCAAGATTAAATAATTTAATAAATGATTAATATAACCGACACGGCAAGTAAAAAAATTAAACAAACTTTAGAACGTCGTGGTAAAGGCGTTGGAATACGCATAGGTGTTAGAACCACCGGATGTAGCGGACTAGCATATGTTCTAGAATATGTAGATAGCTACGAACATGAAGTTGGAGTAATCAACTTTGCCCAAAATGATTTTGTAGTATTAGTGGATGAAAAGTCACTTGTCTACTTAAACGGACTAACAATGGATTGGGTTCGCAATGGACTCAATGAAGGATTTGAATTTGCCAATCCTAATTCCAAGGGCGAATGTGGTTGTGGCGAATCCTTTAGAATATAAACCAAACTAATTGACCCTGTAGTAAAACTCTGCTATAATACAAGCTATGTTTAACTATCGGAGATTATTTTGAGTATGCACTTGCATCATCCTAGTCTTAGCCTAACTGGCAGGAAAAAAGGCAAACAAAAATTCGCATCAGCAGAACACGCACGAAAGGCCAGAGAATTGGACGAATCTTGGAAAGAAATTCAAAAGCGTTGGGGCATCGAAGCAGAAGATCGAAAACGTACTCGAGCACTGACAGCAGAACCCTTGAAAGGCCATTACAGTTTGGCTATTCCGGCACATCGCAGTACAGCACATATTCCCAGCAGAGACACAGGTGGTAATGCAACTTTGGCCAGCCCAAAAGTTTATACAGGAACTAAGGTAAAAGGTATTGCAACCATGCACAAAAGCAATGCCGTGCCAATTTTTAGCGATGAGGAAGCAGTTGACATCGCTCGTATGAGGCGTTAAAGCATGGTCGACAATAATAATAGTTGTTTACCCTTGTCAGCAGAGGATAACTATATATTGTCCACTAAAGATTTAGAGGGCAAGGCTACTAAAAGGAGAAACAAACACAGCCAAGCAATAATCAATGATGGTAGTAGCGATACCTCATCCACCGTAAAGGAGAAAACAATGATACGGATTATCAAATTAGCAGTAAACTTATTAGTTATACTAGCAATCGGACTTACAGTACAACATGTAGTCTTGCTGAAATTTCAGCGTTTAGAACAAGCTCGAGAAACAGCGAGTCCTATTACAGCACAAATGAGACAAACACAATTGGATTGTCTAGCTCGTAATATATATCATGAAGCCGGATACGAGCCTTTTGAAGGCAAAGTAGCAGTGGCCCAAGTAACAATCAACCGTGCAGAAAGCGGGCAATTTCCCGGAGACATTTGCAGGGTAGTTTATCAAAAAAATATAGTCTACGAAAAAGTACTTTGCCAGTTCAGCTGGTATTGCGAACAAGCCAGTGTTAAAAAACCAATGAATGGTCCAGTATACACAGAAAGTATGGAAGTAGCAAAAAAAGTATTGTTGGAAGGGTTCAGACTTCCTGATCTAAAAAAAGCACTTTATTTTCACGGAGACTATGTGAACCCGGGTTGGAATAAAAAACCAGTGGCAAAAATTGGTCGACATATTTTTTATAACTAAGGATTAAAAATGAACGTAATTGTAGAAAAAATTAAAACAGGTATACATGACTTTTTTGATTTGAACTTGTGGGTAGAAAATGTTAAAACACACGCTCCCCATGTCAGTGCAGAAACAATGGGCTGGGTAGCTGTGATTCTGTTACACTTGGCAACAATTCCCACAGAATTGGCTGTGCTTACAGGACTAACCGAAAAAATGCCACCAGTTGACATGGTTTTGTTTAGTTGGGCTGGATTGTTCTGCTTTTTCCTAAAAGCAACGGTACAAAAAGACTTATTAAACATTGTCACAATTGGTTTAGGGTTCTTTGTGCAAGCAGCAATGCTGGCATTGATTGTATTCAAATAACTTGATTTATCGCATAGCCTAGTGTAGAATAATACATTAGGCTCGATGCGATAAATACTAGATAATTAAGGAGCATAATAATGCCATCAGGATTTCAACAAGACATCAACCAACTATCACCGGACTTCTATAGAGTTGTGGTTGATATGACCAACAGTTCATATTACCCAACCGCAGATGCTAATACAAACGGCGGCGTAACACCAAATTCAGCTGATAGTTTTACCACTGCAAATCTTCCAACTACATATATTAAAGGCAAAGCCAGAGCACGTGGTAATATGCGTTTTCGCAATATCGTTAATCGTTTAACAGGCCTTGCAGATTGCCAAATTATCGACATTGAAATTGGTGCAGAAACCAACGGCGACGCACAAGCAACCAGTTTGGCATTTACTGCTCGCTATGACCGTGACGCTGGTATTCCATTAACTGGTACATATCAAGGTGCAACCGTAGTAGGTAATGATGTTGCTGGTAATGCAATGGACACTGTTGCCAAAGCTATCAAGGATGCTGTTACACGTGGTATTATAGATGCTACCACATCATCTGCCCGTGTTTACAATCCAGCAGGCAACGGTGACAGTCAAGAATCAATCACAGTGGCTTCTCCAAATGCCACCACTGCCAACATCTACGGAACAGTTTCAGTTGCACAAATTGACGGTACTGAAGTGATTACTTTCGATAACGCAGGAACAGCCGAGTAACAGATGATTTTAGCCTGGCTATTGCTTCTTACTGGTCTCACCATTTCAGCGGTCGCAATCTATTACTCAGTAGTAGGTTTGACCGCTATCTTTTCAGCGGCTGTGATTCCAATTATCATCATGGGCTCAGCACTAGAAGTAGGCAAACTAGTATGCGCTAGTTGGCTTAAAGAAAATTGGGAACGTGCTCCACGTTTCATGAAGTATTACATGATTTCAGCAGTCATGGTACTGATGCTGATTACCAGTATGGGTATCTTTGGATTCCTTAGCAAAGCACACAACGATCAAAATTTAGTAAGTGGTGATGTTCAAAGTAAGATTGCTATCTATGATGAAAAGATTAAAACCGCAAAAGAGAATATTGAAGCTAGCCGTAAACAACTCAAACAAATGGATGAGGCTGTGGATCAAATCATGGGTCGTAGCCAAGACGAAAAGGGTGCGGACAAAGCCAATGCTGTACGTAAAAGTCAGCAACGTGATCGATCTAGTCTTGCCAAAGATATTGAAGCCAACCAGAAACAGATTGCTAGCCTTAATGACCAAGCCGCACCAATTCGAGCAGAAGTACGCAAAGTTGAAGCTGAAGTAGGCCCAATCAAATACATTGCTAAATTTATCTACGGCGACCATGGCGCAGATGAAAACATGTTGGAAAAAGCAGTAACTTGGATTATTGTTCTTATTGTGGTTGTGTTTGATCCACTTGCCGTTATTATGTTATTGGCAGCACAAATGACATTTGGCTGGACTAGAGAACAAAAAGAGCAAGAATCAGAGGGTAACAGCCTGACTACGGAGAGTGAAGATAATATAATTATTGAACCTACTGTTACAGAATTAGACAATGCTATAGTTGAACCACACGAAGAAAAAGTTAAAGAAACAACTATGGATTTTGAAGGTGTGCGCGAACCCGGCGGCGAATGGATTCAAACTGGTCCAGAGTTCGAAGTTGCAAAACAAGATGTGCAAATCATAGAAACAATAAAAGACAGTGAACTACTTGCATCTAGCTCAGTTGAAATAGACTCATCTACAGTGGAAGAAAGATTAGCAACAGGCGAAAGCTATATTGATAGCCAAGGCAATGAAACACATGTCGAAGAAGCACCGGTTACAGAAGATTCAAAAAAAAAGACCTATATGATAAAAGATCAAACGGGGAAGATGCAAGTAAAGAATACGGAGACATAGGATATGTTCAAAATTCAGAACAGAACGAAGAAAGTGTTTGGTCACGTATATTAAACCGATCTGGTGCTAGACCTAAAGACGAATTATATAAATTATACAGCAATGGGATATTTGACAACCTTGAAGTTAGTTCTGAAAACGATCCAGAACTAGCAAAATTTGTAAAAGAAACAAAACAACAAGGTCCAAAATTTAGTAACTATTCAACAGAAAAAATAAAATACTTTGTAGATAAAATTTATGAACTTAGGAAAAATAACGTTAATAACCCCTCCTGATAAACTGTTCAATATGAACCTAAGTTATCTACTAATTAAACCTAGTACATCAGTGAAGGAACAATTTCAAACAATTTTAAGTAAAAGCATTGATGATTTGAATGTTTTTATTTACGATACCGATGATGTGGATATTGGTTGGTTGTTAAGCATATGTCAGCAAGTAGATTGTGTAATAGTAGATGTAGATAATTGTGACAGTATTACACAAAAATTCATTACTTTGATTATTGCCCAACCCAATGCAAGTTACATAACTAGCGATGAAATAACTCCATACGGTTTAATCAGTAAGAATCGAATTTATAATCTTGATTCAATTGTTGAACAATTGGAAAACCAAGACGAAGACGAGGAAAACGATAATGATTCACAAGAAGAGTAAAGGCACTGGCGTTACTGTTAAGGATGGTGAAAACATTAACCAAGCCTTACGCCGTTTTAAACGCAAAGTTGAAGACGCCGGAACTTTGGACGCACTACGTGCCAAAGAGTTTTACGAAAAACCCACAACTGAACGCAAACGTAAAAAAGGTGCGGCCAAAAGCCGTTGGCGTAAACAACTACGCGATCAACAACTTCCACCAAAACTCTATTGACATAACACAATAACTCTGTTATAATATAAGTTCACAATAAAGAAAGAACTTAATGGCTAAAACAGATATTATGATAGATTTGGAGACACTTAATACTACTCCAGATGCTACAATTTTAACAATAGGCGCAGTAAAATTTGATCCGTTTGGTTCTGAATTAAAAGAACCAGATATGGATAGTTTTTACTGCAAAGTAGACACTGATAGCTGTGACCGTATTGGACTAACCACTAACGATGATACCATTGCTTGGTGGGCCAACCAAAGTAAAGAAGCCCAAGATGCGGCTTTTGATCCAACTGATAGACTTGATGTAGAAGAAGCGTTTGCTCGACTGTATAAATTCTGTTGGGGAGCAAAACGTGTATGGTCAAATGGTTCATGTTTTGATATCATCATTTGCGAACATGTGTTCCGTAAAATCAATCGAGCTGTTCCTTGGAAGTTCTGGGAAGTGCGCGATGTACGTACAGCATTTGACTTGGGTATCAATCCACAACGTCCGCCAGTCACAGCACACCATGCATTGGAAGACGCTTGGAATCAAGCGGTGGGTATTCAGAACGTGTACAACACACTGCGCACCAGCACAACGAGCGGTGGAACATACATCGCACCATTTGCAAATCAGAGGTAATTATGGACTCACAAACTAAAGAAGTAATGGACATTCTGCAAGAAGAGTGTGCCGAAGTAATTCAAGCAGTAAGCAAAATCAGCAGGTTTGGACTTGATAATCTCAAGCCAGGTAAACCCAAAACTAATAGGGAACACTTGGAAGAAGAACTGGGCGACTTGTATGCAATGATTGAAATCCTGCAAGAACTAGATGTAGTCAGCTGGACTAATATTGAACAAGCCGCAGAAGCCAAACGAGAAAAACTTAAAATTTGGTCAAATATTTTTAAAGAAAAAGTCTGACAGACATAAATAATTACGTGCTGAAACGCCGTAAGGGTTTAGTACACAGGGCAAGGTGCCCAACAAACTACTCGCTTAATTAAAGGAGAAAATTATGAGTAAAATCATCGGTATCGATTTAGGTACAACAAATAGCTGTGTAGCAATCTTAGAAAATGGCATTGCTAAAGTAATCGAAAACAGCGAAGGTGCTAGAACAACACCATCAATCATTGCATATACAAAGGATGAAATCCTAGTGGGTGCAACAGCAAAACGACAAGCAGTCACAAACCCAAAGAACACAATCTATGCAAGCAAGCGTCTTATTGGACGTAAGTTTGAAGAAAAAGAAGTACAGAAAGACATTGACTTAATGCCTTACAGTATTATCAAGGCAGAAAATGGTGACGCTTGGATTGAAGCAAATGGCGAAAAGTTGGCACCGCAACAAGTGTCAGCAGAAGTGTTGCGCAAAATGAAAAAAACAGCTGAAGACTATTTGGGTTATAATGTGACTCAAGCAGTTATCACTGTGCCTGCTTACTTTAACGACAGTCAACGTCAAGCTACTAAAGATGCTGGACGTATTGCTGGACTCGAAGTACTACGTATTATCAACGAGCCAACAGCGGCTGCACTGGCCTATGGTGTGGACAAAGCTGACAAGAAGGATCGTAAGATTGCTGTGTATGACTTGGGCGGTGGCACATTTGACGTATCTATCATTGAAATTGCCAACGTGGATGGCGACAAGCAAATTGAAGTACTATCAACAAACGGCGATACATTCCTAGGTGGTGAAGACTTTGATCAAGTTCTAATGGACTATTTGGTTGCAGAGTTCAAGAAAGACAACGGCATGGACCTCAAGCAAGACATGTTGGCTCTACAGCGTTTGAAAGAAGCTGCAGAAAAGGCCAAGATTGAACTGTCCAGCGCCGCAAGCACAAGTGTTAATTTACCATACATCACAGCAGATGCAAGCGGCCCTAAGCACATGAATGTAACCATCAGCCGTGCTAAGTTTGAAGCTATGGTTGAGACATTAATTGCACGTAGTATTGAGCCATGTAAGATTGCCATGGCAGATGCCAAAGTAACTGCCGCAGACATTGACGAAGTTATTCTTGTTGGCGGACAGTCACGTATGCCTAAGGTGCAGGAAGCTGTTGAAGCATTGTTTGGCAAGGCTCCACGCAAAGATGTCAACCCAGACGAAGCTGTAGCCGCTGGTGCAGCCATTCAGGGTGCTGTATTAGCGGGTGACAAAACCGATGTATTGTTGTTAGACGTTACACCACTAACATTGGGTATCGAAACAATGGGCGGTGTGTTTACCAAGCTGATTGCCAAAAACACAACAATCCCAACTAAACATAGCCAAACGTTTAGCACAGCAGACGACAATCAACCAGCTGTGACTATCAAAGTTGCACAAGGTGAGCGTGACTTGTTCAAGTACAACAAGTCGTTGGGTGAGTTTAATCTCGAAGGCATTGCACCTGCGCCGCGCGGCATGCCACAAATTGAAGTTACACTTGATATTGACGCAAATGGTATTCTTAATGTAAGTGCTAAGGATAAAAATACTGGCAAAGAAAACAAGATTACTATCAAATCTGACTCGGGATTAACTGAAGCTGAAATCAAACGCATGGTTCAAGAAGCTGAAGAAAATGCTGAAGCAGATAAACAACAAGCAGAATTAATCAATGCACGTAACAACGCTGAAGGCACTACGCACAGTATCAAGAAAGACTACGATACGTATAAAGATCAGTTAACTGATGAAGAGCGTACAACATTTGACGATGCAGCCAAAGCTGTAGAAACAGCCTGTGCCGGAGAAGACAAAGATGCTATTCAAAAATCAGTTGAAGAATTCTTTAATGCGGCAGGTCCAGTAATGGCCAAGAAACAAGCAGCAGAAAGTGCAACACAAACAGAACCAGTACAACCAGAAGAAGGCCAGTCAGTTAATGCGGCATTCACAGAGGTTGACCCTACTGAGAAAAAGTAATATAATACAAGCGTGGGGTGCCCATAATGGGGCCCCACACATTCTTGCTTAATATAAGGAGATAACAAATGGCAACAATGCAATTAAAAACAGTGAGTCCAGCGGACTTTGCACATCTAAGTAGAGCTTTAGTCGGATTTGATCAAATTTTTAATCAAAGATTACAGCAACAATCAAATAATTATCCACCACATAATATTGTAAAATATAATGACACTGATTATGCGATTGAAGTAGCTGTAGCAGGTTTTAGTAAAGATCAAATTTCAGTAGAAGTAGACCAGGATCAATTAGTTGTTCGTGGTATGCAAACTGATATCACAGCCGAAGACAAAGAGTATCTACATCGAGGTCTTGCCAGTCGTAATTTTGAACAAACATGGACTTTAGCTGAGTACATGGAAATCAAAGACGCTGAAGTAAAGGACGGTATGTTGATCGTTAAGATTGAACGTATTGTACCGGAATCACTAAAGCCACGTATCATTACAGTTAAATAATCAACCGGGGGAGGCAACTCCCCCTTTTTTAAAGAGAAAACAATGTCAAGTACAGATATCGCAATTGACGAAAAAATTAAAGTAGTAATCAGTGAACCAAAACGTTGGAAGGTCATACTGCTAAATGATGATGTAACTCCAATGGAATTTGTGATATCAATCTTATCCAATATCTTTAGGCATTCAACTGATTCGGCACGAGATATAATGCTTCAAATCCACGAGACTGGAAGCGGAGTAGCAGGAATTTATAGTTTTGAAATTGCAGAGGCCAAGGCTGTGGAAACAACATCAACAGCTAGAGAAAATAATTATCCTCTTCAAATTAAATTGGAGGAAGAATGAGCCTACGCGATTTAACCAAAGAAGCACACACAAATGCCGAACGACAAGAATTTGTAAAAATACTGTTTTCGGGGTCAATAAATCCTAAACTGTATGCTACCTATTTAAAAAATCAACATCCGCAATACGAGATCCTGGAAGTATGTGCTATGGCCAAGGGTTTGTTAGCAGGACTACCTGATATTCGTAGAGCACCAAAAATCAATGCGGACTATAAAGAATTGTGGCCTGCTGAGGAAGATGCAGAAATACTTCCCATAGTGAAAGAATATATGGATTACATCATGAGCATTAAAGATGATCCAAAGAGACTCATGGCACATGTGTATGTGCGTCACATGGGAGATCTTGCAGGCGGGCAGATGATTGCAAAACGTGTTCCAGGTTCTGGCACCATGTATCAATTTGAAGATCCTGAAACGCTTAAACTAGCTATTAGAGAACGTATAAGCGACGACATGGCAGACGAAGCCAAAGTTTGTTTTGATTTTGCCACAAGATTTTTCCAACAGATGATGGAGATTGTTGAGTATAAAGATGAGTAAAGTTTGGGATACGTTAATAGAAATTCAGCACTTATTGGAAGAAAACTTTGAACGCACTGGCACTGAAATTTTCGAGCCTGGAATGGATCGTTTTAATCAACCTGGCTGGATTAATAGGGTATGGACTAGTGATCAGTATCGCCGTGCTCACGTTGACGTGGTTGATGCTCGCGAAACTAAAGGATTATGGATGATGCATTGTTGCATCTTTCCACATACACATAACCCAGCACCAATTTACGGCTTTGATGTAGTGGCCGGTAAAAACAAAATGACTGGCTGTTTTCATGATTATAGCAAAGCTGGAGATCCTAATCATCCTATGATGGAGTGGTTTGCAGATGAAGTGGCCAAACTAGAATGGCGTAAACCCCGGCCACTTCCAGAATGGGCAACCAACATATTCAGCCCCAGTATGGTGGCCGCAGGCAACGTTAGCGATGAAGCAGAACTGGATCAAATTACTGAGATGGCGCACACTACATTGGCACATTATTTGGCCACAGTGGGTGAAACTAACAACACCGCCGCAGATACTACAGAACAGCAAAACTACTACTGTCAAAATCAAAAATGTAACCCACATACACCGCGTGTAATGGTTAGTTTAGGGCTTAGTGAAGAAGATGTGCAAGTTTTCATACAAAATTGTCTGTTCCCTGAAATAGCATAAATATTAGTACTATGCGTGTACTAGATATTTTAAAAGAATTTGCTCCAACGAGCCCCGAAGAAGACGAAAGACGTCTTGCTGGATTTCCTGGACAGCAACCTCCTGTTGAAGCAGAAGAACCCATTCCTGAACCAGTAGCCCAGGCACAACCTGCCCCTGAAGAACCCGTTGCCGAACCAGTAGCTCAACCAGAACCCGTTGCTGAACCAGTAGCTCAGGCACAGCCTGCTACCGCAGTCCAGCCCCAGGCCACACCTATTGCACAACAGCAACCCATTGAAAATTCTTCTATACTTGCAAATGTTGTAAGCAGTAAATTAAAAAGACTCATTGCAGATGCCAATAGTTTGCCCGACTGGGAGCCTGCTAAAAAATTAGTTACAGATTTGATTAATACATTAACAACAGATAGTGTGTTAAAAGAATCAAAATCTCCTGTAATTTCTCCCGAAGAAATAGCCATTGCAATAAAAAATATTAAGTTCTTAGAAACTCAAGGATTAATGAAACTTGACGAGACTGTAGAAATTGCATCGCTTGCTATTAAGATGGTAAAAAACGCAAGAACAGAATTTAAAGCTCTTGAAAAGAAATATGTACTAAAAGCTGAAGAAATTACCAACAGTATGTTTGATAAACTTGAACTACTAGCAAACAAAGTGCAAGGATATACCGCGATTGATAACGACGTGTATAAAGCATTAAACAAAGCAGAGAAGAAAGTACACGACAACGCAAGAAATTTTGCTTCAATATTCAAACAAGCATTTTTTGGAATGATTATGCGTATGTTGAGACAAAATAAAGAAATTGATCGAGATACTATTATAAAGTTCTTAGACGCATGTTATCAAGGCCAGGTTATCAATATGGAATCATTGATAAATCAAGATGCAGGCAATGTAAAAGAACATGTTAATTCTGATTATGAAGACATGCTAGATTTATTCTCTAGTTATGGGGTATTCACATGGAGCCCTGGAAAATCAAGTGGTGCCATCGGCCCTGGCGAAATGGCCTTGGCAATGATGGGTAGTCCTACCCAGAAAGCACAACACGGCGGCGACTTAATTATTGGAGACGTTAATCTAGAAATTAAAGCAGGAGCCAATACGGGTGGTAGATTAAACAGTAAAAAAATACTTAAAGGTCCAGCTGCGTGGCCAACTTGGACTGAAAAAATCACGAAGATTATCAAAACTGCACCAGCAAGGAAACTAAAAGCAGGAACAGAACTGGGTGTAAGAACTGATAAAACCGGCCAAGAAGAAATAATGACTAAAGAAAATTATACACCTAATACGTATAATAAAAATACTAAAGGACATTTCAAACAAGGTTGTGTATATAATTGGTCTTATAAAATGTTAAACAAATTAAACGATGAAGTTTTAATTTACAGTACATACGAAAAAACATACGATTTATTCTTCAGCACTATTTCAAAACTTATAACAAATTTAGATGATGTTGAACAACCAATGATGGTGAATGCAAGCAAAGGAAAACAAGTACCAAAATTGTCAGCCGAAGGCGAAATTGCATTTCCAGGATTAAATGCAGAGTCTTTGATAGACTCTGCATGTAAAGACGACGGCACTATTGATGTTCCAACAATGATGGACGCATATACTCAATTGGCCTATGCTAGTTACAACAGGGCAGACGGTGTGGAAGCTATTCTGTTCTTAAATACTGAAACACTTGATTATAGTATTGCTCGAAACGGCAACGACTTGTCTGAAAAACTAAAAGGAGTAGGCACAGCACCTATTCGTATTTCAAGCGGTTTCTATTGGAACGACGATCAACAAAGTGCAACTCCTACATATTTGGCTACTGCAAGATCACCAAAAATAGTAAAAAAACAATAATTTAAATGTTAAGGTGTCAATTTTTCAACACCATGAACACACTGTAAGATCATTGTAATAATGTAGCAGTTTAATTTCTTTTCATAGTATAAATACTACTATGAAAAACTTAATTATATCCTTAACTATCAGTGTATTAGCTGTGTTCCCCAGCTTTGCACAAACAGCAACTTCAACAGTTCCCTTACCAGCAGACATTGCCGCAATTAAAAAAGCCAATGTGTTAGTAGTGGCCATGACCAAGAAAGATGTTCCTCCATTCTTTAGTGGAGACGAAGAACACTTACACGGTCTTGATGTTGAAATTGCACAACGAATTGGTGTACTGTTAGGTGTACCAGTCAAGTTCCGTAGAGACGCAGAAAGTTTTGCCGAAGTGGTGGAACAGGTGCGTGACGGCCGTGCTGACATTGCTGTCAGCAAATTATCAGTTACTGGTCCTAGACTACAAGTTGTTAGATTTAGTGATCCTTATGTTAGACTAAAACAAAGTTTAATTATCAATCGCTTGTGGCTAAGTCAAAACAGTCAAGGCAAAGAAACGTATCAAGTCATACGCGACTTCAACGGTAAAATAAGTTTTATCAAGAACTCCAGTTATGATACATTTGCTCGTATTAATTTTCCCAACGCCACGTACCTTCCTGAAGAAAAGTGGGAAGTAATTATTGATAAAGTCACTCGTGGAGACATTGCTGCCGCTTATCGTGATGAATTTGAAATCAAGAAAATTTCGTTTGAAAAACCAGATGCCGCAATTAGCACCAAAACTATTACAATCAGTGACAGTGTGGATTATATTGCCATAGCAGTAAATCCCCGAGCAATACAATTGTTAAGCGTTGTTAACTATGTTGTTAAAAATGAATACAGCGACATTAACACTAAAAAGTTAATGGAACGCTACAAAGCTGAAAAGAAATAAGGATAAATCATGATAACAACATCACATTTAAAAAGTTTCCTGGTTAGTCCTTGGACTATTTTAGGATCAATCATCGTAGGTATACTCTGTGGCGTGTATGCTCCAGGATTCAGTATAGGTCTTGACAGTATTGGTAGTGTCTATATCAGTTTGCTCAAAGTAGTTGTACTGCCGTTCTTGTTGGCAACTATTCTTGTTGGTATTATAGGACTGCTACAAAAAGAAGGCAGTGAGACCCTGATACGCAAAATTATCATTGGCTTTGTGGGCAGTATGTTCTTGGCCGCTGTTATTGGTGTAGGTACTGTGTTGGTCACTGGCACTGACATGACTCCTGAAAAGAAGACAGAATTTGGTGTCTTGGTCAACAACAAAGATACCGGTACTGAATTAAGTATTACACTACACGAACCGATGCCAAAAGCAGCCGAAGTTAGCGCAGGAAAAATGGCTGAGAAGTTCATTCCAGAAAATATTTTTGCCACGCTAAACAATGGTGAAAGTTTGAAGATTGTTATTTTCTGTTTGATTTTCGGTGTTGCCCTTGGACACTTAAAAACAGAAGGTCAACGCATGTTGGTTGAAGTACTGAAAAGTATTCAACAGGCCAGCATCAGTATCTTTAAATTCCTAAACTACTTCCTACCTATTGCACTACTAGCAATGATTTCTGCACAGGTTGGAAAAGTAGGAGTTGGTATATTCTTGACCATGTTTGACTTTGTGTTCCAACAGTTTGTTGGCGGACTGTTAGTAGTTGTGTTAGGCACTATTGTAATTTGGAAACGTTCAGGATTGGATCTAATGACTGTGATACGTGAAACTAAAGAAACACTAATTGTTGCTATCAGTTCACGTAGCAGTCTTGCTTGTATTCCTTACGCACAAGAAGCACTACACAAACTACATTTTGACAAAGGCGGAGTTGAACTAACTGTTCCGCTGAGTTTCACAGTTAATCGTATTGGTAGCATTGTTTACTATGCCATTGCCACTGTGTTCATTGCTAATATCTATGATGCTCCACTAGGCTTTACTGGCTTATTTGTTGTGTTGTTTGGTAGTATACTGGCTGGATTAGCAAGTGCAGGCACAACAGGTATCCTCACAGTTGCTACTGTGGCAGTTGTGTGTGATTTGTTGAAATTACCAAGCGAAGCTGTGTTGGTGTTGTTGATTGCAGTTGATCCACTAATGGATATGATTCGCACAGCAAGCCATGTACACGGCAATGTGGCAGTAACAGCATTTGTGTGTGATAAGGAACACGTAGATGGACAAACTGAAAGAGTTCCTACTTAGTTTATTAACCTGGATTGGTGAAAGCCCGTTCAGGTTATTCACAGTAATACTACTGTGCTTTCTAACCTTTGTTGGATGGGTTGCCTACACGGAAAAAGACAACTTTATGGCCAGTTATCGAGCACAGCAAGCACTACCGCGCATGAATGGCGAATACGAAAAAGCCGCTAACTTTATACTTAAAAACAGCCAAGCAGAACTGATAGCTATATTTGAAGTTAATACTTTGTTAAACACTAGAAAATTAGTATACTTTGTTACACGCAAAGGCGGTCAAGACAAATCAATGTACGGTACTGATGTTGGTTTACTAACTAAAAATTACGACAACAACAACGATGTTATTTCCATGATGTCGGGAAAAATACCATGCCAAACTTATGAAAAACCGCAGAGCTTGATGGGGTTCATCTATGTTGAAAAAGGTGTCAAGTGGATGTGTCGTATCAGTGTGCCGGCAGAGCCCGGCATATTCATTGGACAAATATCAGTAGGTTGGACTGAAGTGCCTGTGGACAAAATACTTGTTGATGTCCAACAAACTGTGATGGTTGTGGCCAGCGGTTTACTATACAACAAAAAATGATTAAAAAACTTGGCGTACTAGGTGGAATGGGGCCTGCCGCCAGTGCCGAATTTATGGTACGCCTAGTTGCACAAACTCCTGCAACGTGCGATCAAGATCATATTCCTACTGTACTTTGGAGTGACCCAACTGTTCCGGACCGCAGTACCAGTATGCGCAACGGTGACGATAAGCCATTGCCCTATTTGCTGGATGGCATTAAGGGACTAAAATCTGCAGGTTGTAAATTAATTGTTATTCCATGCAATACCGCACACTTTTGGTTTCATGAGTTTGGTAAATCAAATGTACAAATCATACATATAGTAGACAGTGTAGCAGATGCATTACGAGATGTGCATGTGATTAATTCTACCATCGGAGTCATGGGCACACAAGCAACAGTGGAATTGGGATTATATCAATACAGACTCAACAAGCTGGGTTGGGACTGTATTGTTCCAACTAAAGAGGAAATGGATACGTTAGTACAACCTGCAATTGATTTAATCAAAGCCAATTGTATAGATGAAGCACATTCAATGTTTATAACAGTTATTCATAGTCTTATTGACAGAGGTGCAAAAGCAGTGGTATTGGGCTGTACTGAAATACCACTGAGTGTGAGAGAAGACTCAGTACAGGACACTCCAATAATAAACAGCATTGACAGTCTAGTCAAATCTGCTATTAAACAATTTAAAAAAGGAAACTAACATGAAATTAACATCATTTATATTTGTCATTTCCGTATTTGCTGCAGCCTGTGCATCAGCATGGACACCAAGTGCAGAAGAAGTTGCATTAAGTGCAAGGGAAGATGCAAGAGAACTTGCATTGTATAACGTAGTCGCCAAATAAAAATATAGAAGTAACTATAAAATAGTACAGTTTAATTCGTTACCCGTGTAGTTTAAATACATGTGGAATTACCGGGAGCGAACCATGCGTATTATTCATATCCTGCCAACGTTGTTGTTGGCATTAATCAGCACCACCGTGTTGCCACAAACTGTTATTAATCAAGGCGGCTACGACTCAAAAAGTCTAGTTGACACTAACAGCACAAGTACCAGTACAAGCACAATTAACACTAACAATGTTAATAGTGGCACTGTGACCACTAACAACAATACTGCATTGA
>Ga0209084_1000398_pt1 | contig 40385 bp, 40 predicted proteins | sample C_130820_MF_Meta_FD_187309 | JGI IMG/M metagenome (GOLD analysis project Ga0209084, IMG submission 187309) | Freshwater microbial communities from Lake Croche, Canada to study carbon cycling - C_130820_MF_MetaG (SPAdes) (version 2) | ecosystem: Environmental > Aquatic > Freshwater > Lake... | reverse complement strand
TTACAATCCATTTAATTTTAAACCAAAAAAAAAACCCTCGATTTCTCGAAGGTTTTTTGGTTTTGTTTTTTTTATGAGATTATCTCAATGTATCGTTGTTAAATACTTGAATACCTCTTACGGTAATAACACCGAAGTACTTATTATTAACCATCTTTTTCGCGTATCTTGTCATAATACCTTTAATCGGTGTCATTGTGAACGGATTAAACATTGTTGGGGTAAGTTGTAATGGTACGTATGGTGCGTATATATAACCACTATCTAACAATGATTTACCTTTATGTCCAATTAACACTTTGTTAGGTGGGAAGTATGGATCACGATAAACTTGATAACGACCACCTAAAGTACCAATTTTCTCGATACCCATGTTGTATTGATCTTCTTCAGGAGATGCGTTTGAAACGTGGAAGTACTCTAAGTCATCGAATACAGCAGAAACTTCTGATGAAACAACGATCCAGTTAGCACCACCTCTTAAAGTAGTTTTATGGATTTGAGCAGATACCTGATTGATTTTTGTAATCAATGTTTGGTTCCAGTCTTTTTGAGTGTAACCTTGTAAAGTAGCACCGTTAGCTCCACCATATCTCCACTCATTGTAATCCCATTTACTTGTCCATGCTGCACCTTTTCTCAAATCACGAAGGATTTCACGGTCAACTTCTGCTGCGATTTGTTCAGATAATAATGCTGTTAATTCAGCCTCAGCATCGATGTTATGGAAAGCACTTACGTCTTGAGCTAACTCAGGAGACCATGATGCTCTTAATTTTCTTTCTGTTACAGATACAGTTACAGATTGTAAATCGAAAGAAACCTCACCGATTTCATCTTCAAATTCCAATGTATCGTATACTCTATAACTTAATGCAAAGTCAGATTCTGTGAAACCAGATGGAGGTACTATGTTAGTAAAACCAGTTGTTGTGTAGTTTTGCATATCCACTTGAACATACATTGTACCACCTTCTGTACCTTTATCCACATAATATTGACCACTTGATTGTGATGGGAATGTTGATGTTTTCTTAGTACCATACTCAATAATACCTTTACCATATTTTTGTGTAACGATAGAAAAGTTTCTTGATAAAGAACCATTAAATTGGTTAGTTGCTCCGCTTAAATTACCTGTTAAGAAGATTTCCATAGATGCTAAGAATTCTTCTGTATCCATGATAGCACCATTTGGTCCGATTAATTGACCCTCACCTGTTGTACTAAAACCAGTAAATGCTAATACAATATTTGCTTGTGCAGATGCACCTGTAATAGTTTTAAGGTCTAACTTAGTGATTGCACCATTACTAAAAGTAACTGCTGATGCTGGAGCGATACCGGTGATTGCAGAATATTGACCTTTAGAATAGTCATATAAACTTGAACCTGCGTCATTACCATCACCACTAGTGTAGAAACGATCATACAAGTTTACTGCACCTGTGTTATAACCTTCGTTCCATGTAGTTGAAGTACTTGGGTAACCATAAGGATGGTAGTGTTTGTTACTATCATTACTATTTCTTTCTTGGATTTTAGGAATGAAGAAGAACAATTTACCAATTGGTAAGTTCATCGCCTGTACAGATACGATATCATTCGCTAATAATTTAGAGAATACACGTCTGATGATAGGGAATACAACAGTTTCAAAAGAACCTGATGCATCTGCTGTTGCTGCTTCGTTTATCAAATATGACGCTTGGTTTTCGTATAATTGCGCCACATTCTCTCTTTGATGACCATCAAGACCCTCTAAGAATCCTAATGAGTCCCATTTGCTGATGGTATCTTCTTTGATAACTCTAAGGTGTTTTAACCCTATATTACCAACCATACCTGATTCTAATAATGCTCCCATTTTAATTGTTTTTTTGTTTTATTTTTATTTTTATTTTTATTATATTTTTGACATTAAATCTTTCATTCTCTTAAACTGTGGATTTTCATATGCTTTTGCTTCTGATAATACATTTGTAGAAGAAGATGTAGGTGTCATAGAGATTTTTTCTACTACTGTTTCACTAATTGGTTTTTTGTCAGTTAATTCAGTTTCGATTATCGTAAACAAATTCTTAGATTCGTTTATTGAAGAAATTGAATCAAATCTCTTAATAATATTCAATTTCTCTTTTTTAGTTGTTGTTTGTTCAGAAAATAAACGTGTCATGTGTGCAAGATTAGCGTTGAATACTGCAACCTCGTTAAGTTTGTCTTTGAATAAAACCAAAGCTTTCTTATACTCAGAATTTTGTTTTCTTAATTTACTAATTTCTTCATTCATTTCGTGACGACCAGCCTCATATTTATGTTTTTGTTTTGGTCCTCTTACTCCATTACCGAATGTTCTTGCCGCTTCATTTTGATCACCTTCTTTACCTTCATCATCAAGTTCAATTTCATAAACAGTTTCATCTGTTTCGTCAATTGCAGTTGATGTACCTCTTTCTTTTAATTTACCAGCTTTTTTTGAAAAAGGATCACCATTTTCATCCATTGAGATTGATGTACCTCTTTCTTTTAATTTACCAACTTTTTTTGAGAATGGATTATCATTTTCGTCCATATCATGTTCCAAACTTTCATCCATATCACCCTCATTATCAAGTTTGATAATGTAATCAGATTCACCATCATTGAATTCAATTTTGTTTCCGTCTTTCTTAACTACAATACCATCTTCTGGTTTCATTGCTTTAAAAACTTTCAAAACCTCATCATGTGATGCTCCTGTCATGTCCATAACATCTGAATCATCCATTGATGGTTCATCTTCTTCACTTTCTTGATCTAAAGAATCTTCATCACTTTCGTAATCATTGTCAAGGTTATTATCAAGGTCTTCGTCATTTTCAGTATCGTCACCTTCTTCATCTTCATCATCTGTATCATCTACATCTGTTTCATCTGTTTCATCTGTGTCGTCTGACATATCATCTGTTTCCTCTTCGTCAGGATTTGTATCAACATCGTCATCTGCTTCTGTTGTAACATCTTCCTCTTCTTCCATACTTTCTTTAAGTAAATCTTTTAATTCTTGTTTCATGGTAGATTCAAGTATTCCTTTTGCATTCACTTTAACTGCTTCTTCAAGATTTTGTACTTGAAGTAAAGCTTGTTCTAAAATGGATTTTTGACTCATTTGTAATTTTTATTTTATTATAAATATCATGTTTTTTTGAAAAATTATTTTTTTGTATGAAAATCAATAAAAAAAATGGTTACTTTGATAAAAAATTATTTAAATTACCCATTAATTTTTTCATACGATCATCTACTGCAGGTTTTTCTTGTTCTGATTCTTGGTATTGATCTCTTTCAGATGGGTCTGCAAAAATGTATGCTCCCGGTGTAGATGGTGATGATACTAAGTCAAAACACACCAATTCAAAATCATCTTGAACAATATTTTGTCCTTTAACATTTTTTAATGAACCAACACCGCGTGAAGAAATACCAAGTGTTGCTCCGTTCATTAATAACATTGCTGCTTGGTCACCTTTGGTACTTACAATACCCATTTTTTTCCAACCTGGTGATGTGAATAATTTAATTTTACCCATTAACATTTTTCCATCCCACCATGTTTCCAATATTGAATGTGAAACTCTATCTAAATCAATTAAAGATGACGAAGGGTGATTTAATTCGTTCAACGCCCCACCTTTTTTTATAACTGATTGATACTTGTCATTTTCCCTTTTTAATAATACTTCGGGATAAATTCTTCCGTTTTTGTTTGGGGTATCGTATTTTTGTAGCACAGCATAAAGGATAAGGTCTTCTGAGAAGTCCAAATCCTTCATTTCCTGTATGATTTTAGTATTTTCTTTAGGAGATACGTATCCACTATCGTATTCGATAAGGTAACCTTTTACTCCAATATCATTTAATCCTAATACCTTCATTTATAGTTTGTTATTACTATAAATATGTCGATATTATAGATTTTCATTTAATCTTATTAAAAACATTAATATTTATGTATTAAAGAAGGGAAATAATGAAAATCATATTATCTGAAAATCAATTAAGTTTAATAATAAAAAAAACATTAAATGAAGATTTTAAAACTCAAACTCAAAAATATATTCAACAAGGGTTTAGTCAAAATATTGTAAAAAAATATTTGGATGATTTTAATGAAATCAGAAATAAAAAATATAGAGAAGCGAGAGACATTGAATTACCAGGTTTAAGTGTACCAACCGGTGAACCCCGATTTAATGTAGATAATTATAAAACATTTAAAGAATTAGAAATCCTAGTGGATTATGTTGCAGGACAAAGAAAGTTTGGATCACAAAATTTTGAAGATTTTAAGATAGATGGTAAATCAATATTTGAAAATAATGATGTAGAAATCTATTATGCAGATACTCCTAGGGCGTGTATACATTATAAAGGAGAAGGTAATTATTCTTGGTGTATATCTAGATCTGATTCAAGTAATATGTTTTATAATTATAGATTAAATGAAGAAGATGAACCATCGTTTTACTTTGTTAAAAGAAAAAATGTAATAAAAAACGATAAGTATCATTTTTTCGTTATTCAAGCTTTAAAACTTGCGAATGAAGAAGATAAATATACAAAAATATATAAATTAACTTCCGCAATCAATGATGGTGATTTTCTTATGTCATGGCAAGAAATATTAGAAAAAGTACCCGAATTAAATGGGTTAAGAAAAATATTTCAACCAAAACCTTTAACTCCAAAAGAAAGAGAAAAAATTAAATTATATCGAAATAAATTAAGTGATGATGATTTTGCAAGATTACCATATAAAGAAAAAGAATTTTATATAGACATATTCGTAACAAATAATGGAGATTTGACGTATAATCAATTTAAAATTTTACCTGAAGATTTAAAGAACAAATATATTGGATTATCACCATCTCTTAGTGATGAACAATTTGAATTAATTAAAAATAATAAAAATTTACTTAAAAGATACGTGGATATTACAAATAAAAATTTTGATACTTATACAAAAATGGACGATTCCGATGATTTTGATAAAAGATTTAATGAAATAGAATTATTATTAGTTCACCCAAATAAATTCAATTCTTTAACGTCATATAAACTATACCACATTCTTAAAAAATTTGAAAATTCAGATAAAATTTTTGAATATATAATAGAAAATAAAACAAATATAACACCACAAGACATAGTAGCAATATTACAAACAACAAATAAACCAATTAAATTCTCAAAGTTAATTGGTTTAAATAAAGTAAGAAATGTTCTATATAAAAATTTAGAACAACTAAAAAATATTATTAAATATTCAAAAAATAAAGATGGCGTTACTAAACTTATTAAAAACTTAGTTCATGAAGATGATTTATTATATTATTTATAATAATAACACTATTTCTTAGTTTTATGAAAATTGAACAATTTTTTATCACTAAAACTATTGTCAATAACGGATTCTAATATATTTTTGACCTTATTTTTTGTATCTTTTGATTTAACATCAAAATGTGAATTAACAAATAAAGTTATTTCCAAATCCATAAAAGATCTTTTTTCTAATTTTATTCCTTTGGTTTTTACATTTAAATCAACAATACATTGTTGTTTAAAATGTTTATCTTTCAAACTCCCAATGTATTCTTTTACTCTTCGTCTTGTTTTAAAAATAGAACTATCAAAATCTTCCATTTCCTCTGGTTGTAACCATGCATTAAAGGATAAATAAATTGTTTTTAAGTTCTTAAAGTCTACTGTACCATAACCTATCTTTACGTTATTATAACACCCTAAAGGTATATACTTTCCTGTCTTCATTAATTTTACATATATTTTATATTCTGTTTATTGTTAATAATAAATTTAAACAAAATATTTCATAGTACAAAATTAATTACTATATTCGCGATAATTATTTATATTATGATTATAATTAATGTAACAAAAGAAAAAAGTATTGACACAGCGTTGAGAACTTATAAACAAAAAGTTCAAAAGACAAGACAACTTCAGGATTTAAAAAATAGAAAGGAATATATTAAACCTTCTGTTGAAAAGAGAGATAGTAAGTTGAGAGCAATCTATAGTGAGAAAATAAAAAATGGACTTAAATAAGTCCATTTTTTAATTGTGTTAATCTGTAATAATTATGTTTCGATGTATCCATCGTTTTAATTTCTTCCTTCACTTTATCAAGTGAGTTTTTTAATTCGTCAGTAGATGATTCTTTTAATAAATTTTCAATTTGTGAGTTAATAGATTCTTTTAATTCAGTTGTTTTGTTTGTTAATTCTTCTTGTGTTAATGATAGTATGTTTTTTAATTCAATTTTTTCGCTTTCGCTCAACGTGTTATCATAAAGTACATTAAAATTGTTTGTTAAAACTGAGTGTAATAAATTTTCGTTTTCAACATATTTCATACCGGTATTTTCAACAACATTTTTCTTAGTTAATAAATAGTCTACAAGTTTTTTCTTTGATATTACTTTCTTATCAATGTTTAGTAATGAATCTTCTTCACATAATATATCTAAACTATTATAAATTTCATTTTCATTAATTTCAACTTCTTTTAATACTGATGATAATTTATTAATAAATTCACTATCCAAAGGTTTTCTTTCCTTTAACATTGAACCAATTTGTTCAACATACAATTGAGCAACTTCTTTATCTTCAAAATATTTATTCTCAATTTCTTCGTAAAATAAATAAAGTTCTTTAAAATCTTTATTTTCTTTAATCAAATTTAATATTGATTTCATTTCTTCTTTATTTTGTTTAGAATACGATTCGGTTAACTTAGTTAACATTTTTGATTTTATATCACCAAATTTTTTCATTTTATTAATCATTTAATATATCTTTTATTTTTGTTTCTATTTCATAAATATTCTGTTGTGCCTTTTCCATATTAAAAAGATCAGAAAAATTTTCACTTTCTCCCAACATACCTAATATTTTATGTTTTTTTGATTCACTTAATGGTCCTTCACCACCTGCCGGAGGTGCTCCACCACCACCCATTGGAGATCCACCACCTCCTGGTGCTTCACCACCACCTTGAGCTTCAATTTTTTCTCTTTCTTCTTCCGGTATACCATATTTAGAATCAATCTCATCAAATACACCAGAACGTTTAATAATTAATTGAGTATTTGTTAATTCAAATCCAATCGCTCTTTCTAAACGTTGTTGTTGTAAATCTAAAATCACCTCATTATCACTCATACCCAAAATATTTTTCTTGGCCCATGTGTGAGACACCGGTAATATACCCAATTGAGATTGATCGGATGTGGCATCTTTATATAATGTAACTTTTTCTTTCCATTGTTCTAATCTTAATAAATCAGATTGTGCTGATGGATTTGTTAACGATAAACTAAACTCATTTAACTCATCTTCTAAACCCAAAAGATATAAATGAATTAGAGCGATTTTATTTAATTCTTGTATTAAAGATTTTTGTATTTTATTGATGGTTCTAGCAAAACGAATATCCATTAAGGCTAAGTTCTTACCATCACCAACAACTTCTTCAAATCCTAAGAATGCTTTAGGTATACGTAATGCTGCCAACATTTTCTTTTGGATATATTCAATGTCCGCAATTTCACCTAAATTAGTTGCACCTGGTAATGTTTCAATTGGCATTGTTTGTGATGGGTCACGAACAGGAACGAAATAATCTTGGTCAACACTATTTGCACAAAAAACCCCATTTTCTTCAACAAAACCATCTTTTGTGAAACTTTTTAAAGCGAAATTATGTCTATCATCTTCACAATTTGGTCCAACAACGGTCATGCAATAAACATCTTCTTTTTGATGAATTTCTTCTATTCTTAATACTTTGTGATTTAGTTTATGTGAAGAGATATAATCTGAAATAGTTTTAAATCCTTTATTATTAATTTCTCTTTCTAAAACTGTTCTATCAATTTTTCTTAATTTATATAATCGTTTATTACTATTAATTGAAATAATATAATCAATCATATTACCCGAAAGAAAATCTAACATTGTTTTTCTATTGGTTATGTTTTTTGATAAAATATTTTCGTTTATTTTATTAAAAACATATTCATCAAATTGAACCCTCATTTTAATTGAACGTTCAATTTTCTTTTCAGGGTTTGACCAATCTTTTAACTGAGCATTTTTTCTGATAGTATCATGTTGTTTATGTAATTCAGAATGATTATATGGTTCAAAACGTTTATACCATTCTTGTTCTTTTGCTAGTTTAATATTTAAATTTCTTTTTTCTTCTGATTTATTATATTTTATAATTCTTTCTTTTCCAATTATAGAATGAATTTTAATGTGATCTATATTACCAACCCATTGTAAATTATTTGGATTATTATTGTTTTTATTGAAATCAATATGATGAACTGTAAGGTTATTATTCAATCTAAAATTAGTGTTTTTTCTTACAGTTTCCCTTTGTTCTGATAAAACTTTATTTGCAATAAGTCTATGAACAAATTCATATTTTCCTGAATTTGGGTTATAAATCATATCATAATCAATAATTTTCATTCCATCTTCTTTTGATGATTTTTTTGTATAAAAAGGCATTAAAGAATCATTTGGTAATAATTCATCAGCACGTTTACGAGAACCATCACGTAAAATCATTGGATGTTCAGGTGCGGTCATAACCCAAGTTTCATCATCTAACCATATCTTTATAAGTTTTTCGGCGGTATAATTTTTTCCACACCATATTACTTTTCCTGGTACGACTTGTAAGGTATTATCTTGTATTGAATAAACCCAATTTTCTTTACCTTCATCATATTCTTTAGATAATTCTTCAATTGTTATTGTTCGTCCATCAAGAAGAGGAATTGGTGTTTGTGACCATACTGGCATTTGATTATATCTCATATCAACTTGACCATTTTTAGGGTCGGATACCGGTTGTCTTTTAAATTTATTTGCAACACGTTGTACATATGGTTCGATATCTTTATCATCCATGTTACCAACGAATATTTTAAATACACGTCTTTCAGGTGCTCTCGATGTTCTATAAATTAACATAGCATCTTCTGCTAATAAAAGTTGTTTCCAAATTCTTCTAATTTTATCTAACATTGAATTATGAACAACAATACCGTTTGCATAAAAATTATGGTTATTGTTTTCAACAAAAATATCATATGTCTCATGTTCACCAGAATCTTCAATTGAAACGATTGGTTCAATTATAAAATTATCATTTAATCTATTTTGAATATCATTATTTGTGTTTATCTTATCAACCACCAATAAATCTCCAATTTTAAATTCTAAAGTATTTTTATACTCAAAATTTTTACTATTAGTGTTATAATATAATACCTTATGTTCTTTAGAAACATCAATAAAATTATTTTTAGTTGAAATTTTATATGTTTTTTTAATACCAGAATTTACTGTATCTAATACTTTTGATAAAACTTTCGTTTGTGTAATAGTGTCGAATGACCAAACCAAATCACCGATTTTTATATTTTGTATTTCAGAATAACCATTTTCAGTTTCAATTCTAGTATTATACTTTAAACAAGTACCATAAGGTAATTTTCTATCATCACCCAATAATCTAAAGTGACCAATTTCCCATGATTGAAACTCCAAGTCTTTATTTTTCCACATAAATCTCAGTTCTCTAGTAGGAACTCTATTATCCATTCGTTGCGGGGATTTAGATAACGCACCCTCAACTCTTTCTATTTCAACATTTGGTAATTGTTGACAACCTATAATTCCCTTTTCAGGATCTATTTTTAAATAAATAAAATCATCACCATATTTACATAAACCTCTTGCCCACATCTGTAGGTTTGTATTAATATCTAACCTTGTATTAAATAAATCCTCAAGTATGTGTTTAACTCTTTTTGATTCAGAATAAATTGTAAGAATTTCACCCTTTTCAGACATTGTTGTGGATTCCTCTGCATATATGTCTAACGCTGCGGATATTTCTGGAGTATTATGTGAAAAAATAGTATCAGTTGCAAAATTTTTGTATCCAGGAACGGTTAAATCGTAAACAGGAATAACCCCGTAAGGTTCAATTGAAACAATTTTATGATTTATTATAGGTTCATCATTATTTTTTTTTCTTCTACCTGCTTTTGATTTTTTCATACCATAAGCAACCATAAACGTTCCCCAATTTTCATAACCACCCATTTTTAATGCTGAACGAAGTTTACTTATTTTAACACCAATGAAATCTGCGGTAGATTGCATAGTACCTTTTATTTTCGCAACCTCAATAATTAAGTCCCAAGGTATTACCTTAAAATTAAGAGATTCTCTTTCTTCTTTTGTTGGAATATATTTTTCAATACCATAAACATCTAAAAACGTCATCCAATTTTTAAATCCATTAAGTTTCAATTCATCTTGTATTTTTGCAATAGAAAACCCTAAATGTTTTGAGGTTTTTTCTTGGGTTCTATAAATTCTTGCTGTTTCAATTATTTTATTAAATTCAATTGCAAGATAAGATGGGTTATTTTTTCCGATTCTTTTTCCGTTCCAATGATATTCTCCCTTTCTTTTGGCAACATCTGACATTTTTTGTCTAAATTCCGGATTTGACCATAATTTTTCATTATTTATTTTTGCATGGTATGACCTATGTTCATTTATGTCCATAATTTTAAGATTTTCAGGTAAATTATTTTTACCATTAAAATCAATATGGTGAACCTCTTCATTTTTCATGATTTTTCTTTCATAAAACCATTCTGCAATTAAATTATGTTCAGAAACCCATCCGTGATTTCCCTCTTTTGAATCACAAGTATATATCCAATTATAATTTTGATTATTAAAAAAAGATTTTCTATAAAATGGCATCATTGAATCACCAAGTTTTAAATTTTCAACTTCACAAAAGACACCATTTCTTTTTAAAAATCTATGACCATATGTTGCAATAACATTAGAACCATCATCAAATGTTATTTTATATGTCATCTCATCTCTAGTGTAATGAGCATTACGAGCAATTGTAGGAACAACTTTTTTTAAATTATGATCATATGCATATGTAATAAATTCATGGTCTCTACCTTTTTCTGCCAACTCTTTTATAGTTATAAAACCATCAGGAGTTGCAATTTTAGTATCTCCATGTATTGAAAATTCCATCGATTCATAATCATAATATGCTGACATTCTATTTGGTTCATAATAGATTGATTGATTATAAATTGATTGATCTAATTTTGACCACTTATCTGCGATATAACTACTTTGTTGTGATTGTAATAATGCGGTTTCAAATTCTTCCTTACTATTTGTTTTTAGTAATTCATCTTTTGAGAAATTAAACGAAGGTGATGCAGGTTTCTCATCTGTTTTAGTTTGACCTGGATAACCAAACATTCTAGTTAATTTTTGAAATACCGTGATGTTATTTTGTTCTGCCATATATATAAATACTTTTTTATAAATATAAATCTTTTTTTATAATAAATAAAGATTTATCTTTTTTTACCAAATAACCATGCATTTTCTTTATATTGTTCTAATGTTGGTGAATTAATTCCATTACCGTATTGTGAATTATCCATATACATACTACCAATTTGGTCAAAAGAACCACCATAAGAATATAATGATTTTTGTGGTTCATATGTTCTTTCACTCATTGTCCATGATTCTATCATTGATTTATTAACTTGTTCAGTTCTTTGTAATTGGTTAAAACAAATATCACCAGCATACATCGCAATTGACATACTCATAATTGCATCATCATGAGCACCTTTCATATGGTCAGGCCTACCATTCATATAAACAAATGTATTCAGTTCATTTAATAATCTTGATGATCTTACAATAAATCCTTTTCTTAATTGTTCTTCAAATGCGGATACAATTTGAACACGTTTATTATTGAAATTAATACCCGGTAATTTCTCCATTGCTTTTGCATTATAATCCCAAATATTCTGAGTGTTTACACCCTCATAGTATAAGTTCTTATAATTCATATCTTTAAGTTTTTTGGAAGTTCCACCACCCCATCCACCTGTAATATCAACAACAATGAATGCATTATATAATATTGCCCATTTATATACAACAGATGCCAAATCATCTGGTGGTATTTTACCGATATATTCCATTACTTGTTCTCTATCATCAAAATCAATAATATTAAACGATGAAAAGTCATCACTTTGACCACTACTAACATCTACACCCATTATATATCTATGACCTTCAATTGGTTCTTTCCATTGCCATAAAGTACCTGTCATATATTTTTCATTTGGTACTCTAATCATGTTTTTTCTAATATTCTCTTGAATATCACTAGAAATCACACCATCACCTGAACCTAAAAAGTCACAATTATGTGAAATGATATCATTTGAATAAAAAAGATGGTCTTTACCCGAATTAATAATATCAAAAACATTTGTTTTATTATAGTGTTTCTTTATATCTTTTACTGTTAAAAATCCATTATGTGATTTGATTTTATCACCAATTTTTATATTTGATAATTTAATTGGATTTCCCTCATAATCATATATTTGATGATTAAATGAACCTCTAAGATTTAAATCATTATTAAAAAATATTTCAATCGTTTTCTTTTTTAATTTTTGTACACCATCAAAATCTTCAAAACCATTTGGTGTTAATATTTCGTATTTATTATTTATTTTCATTTTTTATAAAATTTACACATTTACTAATTAATTCATCACTAATTTTATTTTTTTTATCTATTAAATCATTTTCACTTATGATTAGTATCTGATAACCTAAATTTTTATAGGTCACATCTCTTATTTCATCTTTTTCTTTTGAATTTCTGTGCCAATAAATCCCATCAAATTCTATTATTTTAATTCATTATATAGTTGACCAATTTTCATTTTTTTAATTTCACCTGTTTGTTTATCTCTAACGGTTATAATTGTGTTTTTTGATAAGCATTCTAGTTCTTGAGAAATTTTACGTTTGTCATATTTGAATTTTTTTGACATTGATTCAAACCAACTTGAAAATGGTTTATAACCACCTTCAATATACTCGATGTATTTTTCAATCTCATAATCGTACATGACAACCTCATCATCATTATATAACTCACGATTTAACATATAATGAACGATATCAGTACATTTAACCCATCTTAAATCTTTTGTATAACGAGGATCTTTAAACCATCTTAAATCGGTAATATGGAAATCATTTATTTTACGAATTGCTTGGTCATAAACACCATAATATATTGGGTCATAACCATTTGGTGTCGATATTAATATAATCTTACCACCTGTTGAAAGGGATGCCATTGATGCTGACCAAAAGTCCTCACCAGCTTCAATATATGCGGCTTCATCAAATACTAGTATTGTTGGTGTATAACCACGTAACGCATCGGCAGATGTTGCAACTGCTTTAACCTCACAACCATTATTTAATTTAAATCTACTTTCGGAATTCTTATCGGGTGAAAACCCAACATTTATCCATGGTGGCCATTGGTCTAAAAAGTTTCTAATCTTATTTGCCATTTCCACGGCAGTATCACGTTTATTTGCAATAAGAAGAACTCTTTCAGGATTCTCAGGTTTTGATAATTGTAGTTTCTTGGATAACCAAGCTGCAGTTACAGTAGTAACACCAGCTTGACGATATTTTCTCGTAATATTTTCGTTATAATTTTCGTAGTCTTCTATTAATTGGATTTGATCCTGAAACAAATCCATTGGTACATATTTCTTTTGTGTGTTATCATATGTCTGAAGATATGTTCTTAACGCATATGGAGTGTCTTTAATTATTCTAGCATACTCCTTTAATTGTTCTATTTTTGTATTCATATAAATAAATACAAAAAAAAGGTGGTAAAAAATTACCACCTTTTAAAATCTATCTATTTTATATATTAATCATCATCATCATTATCATAGTTATCGAGATCTAAACTATTTAAAAAATCATCATATTCCTCATCATCATTTGTATTTGTTTCATCACCACTTGATAAAGAAATACCTAAATCACCTAAGAAATCACCTAAATCACCTTCATCAGTTTCATCTGTCGCGTCTTCTAAATCATCATTAAAACTACCAATTGCGGATTGATAATCCTCATCTCTAAACATTTGTTTTATTGATTGAACCATTGTAATAATTAAACGTTTTCCACTATCTGAACCTGATATAACTTCTTTCATGAACACTAAGAATTTCTTTGCTGGAAGTGAGAAAATATTCATGAATAAATAATTCTGTAAATCTTTATTATTTTCTTCTAAAACTTCATCAGGAAATGATTCTCTTAATCTTGCCCATATTGCTGGACCTAATCTTAAATCCCAAACTTCTTTTTCTAACGTGTTTTCATGTTTAGCAACCTGTGCATATAACGCTTTCTCATTCTTTTTTGAAGGATCACCTTGACCATGTGATTTAAATACTTTTAAAACACCTTTAATTAGTTCATGAAGTATAACAGGAAAATTAACACCTATTACTGTAATAGTTGGTGCTTCAGGATTAAAGTTTTCGGGTATATTAACGAACCCATCACCACCTTGTTCTTCACCTTCTTCACCTTCTCCACCATCCATATCTTCTTCATCGTCTTTTACATTTGGAATGTGAACATCAACTCTACCGGCAACAGAACTTTGCATGTCTGCAACTGTATTATTACCGAATTGCCAATAATTGGTATCATTAATTGACATCATAATACCATAAAGGTTAATTAATTCATCAGAACCAGTTATTTGTCTTAATTCTTCCTCAACTGCATGATACATGTAGTGACCTCTATTAGATGCACCTTGTGTAATCGCATTTAAAAGTCTTTGTTTAGCTCTTTCCATGTTTAATCTTTCAAGACTAAAGAAAATTTCTTCTTCTTCGCTATTACCTTGTTGTTGAGGTTGTTGAGGTTGTTCTTCATCACCAGGTTCAACTTCTTCTGGATTTTCTTCATTAGGTTGATTCCTATTAAATTTATTTGTATCTATTTCAGATGAATCAGTTAATTTTACTTTAAAATTAAGATCATCCTCATTAATACCCATATCTTTACAAACCAATTCAACTGCCAATCGTATTAAATCTTCTTTATGATCTCTTTCAATACGAATAATCTGATTATGGGCATTAAACATCATACTTAATAATCTAGAATTTGAATTACCACTAAGAGTATCTTGAACACCGGTATAACGTCTAATGTTTCTTATTACTTCTTTATAACGTTCTGATGCTAATAATTCTTGGAAATTATTATGTGGATTACCACTTGTTTTAGGTAGTGGTATTTTTTTTAGAGGTGTGTTACCTGTTGATAATGCACCAGTCACATCTGAGTGTGGTCTATCTGCTGAATCGAAATCCATTGCCATTTCATTTAAATTTTGTTTCAGCAAAGATAGTAAATTTTTCTTAGTAATATGCATTTTATTAAAATATTTTTTTTATTTCTTTTTAGCTTCAGGATTTGGTTGAACCTGTGGTGTTGGTCTAAACGGAGTTTTCTTTGGTTTAGTTGGTTCAGCAGGTTTTGTACCAGGTTTTGTTTTTGGTTTTGTTGGGGCAACAGCAGGTTCATTTTCCTTCATTGCTTCAGGATTTGGTTGAACTTGTGGGGTTGGTCTAAACGGAGTTTTCTTCGGTTTAGTTGGTTGTGATGGTTTTGTACCGGGAGCAACTTTTGGTTTTGTTGGGGCAACTGCAGGACTACTTGATGATGTAATTGCATCATAAGTCATAAATTCAGGAATACCATTGTGTCCTTTTTTTCCTTTAGATGGCATTGGTTGCATTGTTTCTGTGTTGTTCATTTTTTCACTGATTAAATTCATAATTTCTTTTTTTGATGTAAATGAATGATAATTATTTTCAGCTAATGTACGAACCCAATTTCTAATTGCCAAATTTTCGTTGATTTTTGTCATATCTTTTCCCGTAACTCTCTTATAGTGATCGTGTGCAGATTTAACACCTTGAGATTTTTTTGAGAATTTTTCTGCCAATTCATTAATGTCTTTCGTATTAATATCTTGAGAAGAACAGCCAGCTTCACTTAATTCATATTGTAAATTACGTTTAGCATTTAATTCAGAATTAGATTCATCAAGTTTTCTTAATGTTTTTGCAAGTCTTGCTCTTTGACCCAATTTACCACCTTTTTTTGCTGCGGAATTTAATTTACTTGCTGGTATTTTTTTATCTTGGGGAACATGTAATGATTTTTTCAATGCACCTTTTTTATCAGGATTAATTGCCTTTTGAATCCATTTTTCATCACTTTCTTTAGTTTCTTTTTTTTGACCTCTCAATATTTTAAAATCTTGAGAATCAAGTTTACCGTTGTGATTTTTATCTAATTTCTTTTGTCCACCTTTTAATTCGTTTTCATAAGCAATAAATGATTGTTTTTTATTCATTGCGTCTTTTTCTTGTGGCGAATCTTTAGGTACTTTCAATGTAGGAATTGTTTGTTCTGATAAAATTCTACTAGATAAAGTAATAAGTTGTTTATCACTAAAATTTACCAAGGTTTTTTCGGAAAATCCTTCTTTAATAAGGATACCGACTAATTCATTTCTTTTCATTATATTTCAATTTTTATTTCTTCTTTTATTAATTCGTGTCCTCTTGATTTTAATTTTTTTGTAACGTTATCTAAAGATTCGCCAAATTTAAAACTTAACCTTTGATATTCAGAATCAAAATTAAATTTTTCCCAACCTAATGATACCACACCATCTACAGCATCAATAACTCCGAAATAATCGGAGTTTTGAATAAGTTCTAAGTCAATATCAGTATTTTTTAATAAACCTACAAGATCTATATATTCAACACCCGGAGACATTGGATAACTTGAAGATGATGCAGGGACTATAAACCATTCCTCAACCTCAATCTCAGTAGATTTACTGAAAATAAATTCATATTGTTTTTGACCTTTATAATCTGAACCAATTTGGTTGATGTATAGTAAATTCATTATGATTTAAAGTATTTTCCTAATGTTGTTGTAATATGTTTGTTTATTTCATTTTTTATTTCATCCAAATCAATTTCTTGAATGTCATCTTCATTATTTTTCCAATTTTCATATTTATACTCATCGTCTTCTTTCCAATTTTCATGTTTAGGATTACCCCATTCATTTTCAAATGAATCATCTTCTATATCATCATCGGATTCTTTATCACCTAACATATCATATTGATCATCATCTGGATTAGGATATTCTTCATTATCTACACCATCAAAATCTTCTAAACCATGATGTCTTTCTTGATAATCATCATAATCATCATTTTCAACACTTGAATAATCTTCACCAATGTCTGCGTATCTACTTAAATCAATTTCATCTGTATCCATTTGTTTATTTCTACCACGTCTCATTTCTGGATTATGTGGATATAATTCAAAATTACTTGTACTATTGTCAGAATAATCATCAGTATCTATATCGTCATTTATAAACTCATCTAACATGTTAATACCCTCACCCAAATCTGAATCAGATTCAGGACTTGGTTCTGGTGTTGTAGTTGGTTCATTTGAATCCATTTCATCTTCATCTGGTTCAAATTCTTTCGCAATCTTTTTTCTATCTTTATCATGTAATTTATCCAAATCAACTGCAGATATAATCATATTAAGAACATACTTAATATCATCACTTTCCATTTTTTGATGTTGATCTCTTAATTCTTGACCAAGTTTACCTGAAAATTTTTGTATTTCCGCCATATAGTCAGAACGTTTATTTTCTTGACTACCTTCATCACCAGTTGGTTCATCACCAGTTTCAGGTGATGGAGGAGTATCCATACCGGCATCAGGTGCCATATCAGTTGGTGCCGCAGGAGGTACATCTGTTGGAGCAGCAGGAGGGGGTGACGGAGGAGCATCCATTGATGGTGATGCCATCGGAGATTCTTGTTGTGGTTTAGATTGTTTTAGAACATATTTTGTTGCTTCTTGTAAATTTTCTTGACCTTTAAGAAATTCAAGTTTTTTATATGCTTCAGCATAAGAACTAAATTTGTTCTTATTCTTCATAAACATACCACCAATATAATCAAGTGATTGTTCATTTAAACCTTGTTTAATATAATAACTACCGTTTTCTTTAACGATACCATAAATACCACCCTTAATTGATGACTCAACTAATTCTGGTTTATTTGAAGATGTTTTCTTATTCGTATTGTAGTAAGTTAATTCTAGAATTCTTTTTAATTTATCATCTCCGTTTAACTTTTCACTACCTAGTGGTTTGTACTCTGCCATTTTTTTTTAATTTTAATTAAATAAATAGATTTATTCTTATCATATAAATACATTGATTAAATGAAAAAATAAGATGTTTATTGTCCTATGGATAATTTATTGTCTGTTATTTTATTTTTTAATTCCAAAAGTTTCCCAATATATCCATTTCTCCTCAACAATTTAAATGTCAAATTCTCATAAGAAAATTCACCTCCATCATTTAATCCGGTTTGTCTGAACTTTTTTATTTTTTTTCTTAACCTCTCAAGTTCTTTAGATACATCTTTACCTTCTTTCGATTTACCAATTAAATCATCTATTTTTTTTGCTAACTCCTCAGATTTATTAAGTATTTTATTATCATCTATATTTGGATTTTTTCTATTTGGTTTAACTATCCATTTATTATATAATATAGAATAAACACCTGAAGATACGTGTTCCTCATTTACATCTTGAACATAAATTTCAACATCAAAACCTTTAATTGTTATTTTATGTTGTTTGTTCCAAATGTCTTTCTTTGTATCGAAGAATTCTTTTAACATATCCAAATTATAATCAGTTTCCTTAAAATCAATTAAAATATGTAAATCAACATCCGAATACTCAGACCAATTATAATTTGCCAATGAACCAGTTAAAACAATATCATGTATAAAAAATTCAATACCCAAAGAATCAATAAAATTATCTGAAATTTTTATAAGGGATTTTTTAACATCATCTTTCATTGATGTTCTGTTAAATATGTCTTGACATAAAGAATTCTTTGTCCTGAATGTATCAACAATCTTCTTGTCTAATTCCTTATCTTCTATTAATTCTTCAAATAATTTCATTATAGTTTTTTATAAGTAAATTTTCTTGCAATATTCTCGTTAAAGAATTTACCATGAGATTCCGCCAATCTAAATTTGGTGAATAAATCCCAAGGAACTTTATTATATTCATAAATACTTCCATTATTAAATGTCATCGTTAAATCCTCTGTTTGTGTGTTATATTTTCCATTTTTTAAATTAGTTGAATTAATATCCACCTCAATCATAACACCATTAATTGTTTCTTTTAAAATTCCCATAAATTTGTTTTTTATAAAGATAAATAAAATTTATTAAATAAAAAACCCTCCATTTTGGAGGGTTTAATAATTTTTATTTAATTTTTAAAATTAATGGTATCTTACTTTTTTCAATAACCAACTAACATATGAATCTAAAGTTTTACCCCTATACTTACCAAGTAAATTTAATTCACTTATATTAGAAAATCTAAATTCATTTGTTTTAGGTATTCCTACAATATGTTCATCACCACCTATAAATAGTGTTTTAAGATCACGTGTAGCGGAATTAAACGATATTGATATTATCACATCCTTAACATCAAAATCTTGAAGAGTTGTTCGATCTTTACCTTTTTTAGTTGATGTCGGTATCTCAATATCGAAATTAATTTTTTTATTATCCATACCAACACCCGCATCTATAATTTTACCTCTCATTATTTTTTTATTTTCAATCTTAAAAGAGATTGGTACTGGTGTTTTAAAAGTTTTATCCAAATTTAAATTAATAATTTTTTTTTGTTCATCATCTAATCCTTCAAAACCAGTAAAATTATCGTCATCATTAAATCCATAATCATCGTCATTATCATCATTATAATCATCGTCCTCCATATCTCCATGAAGTCCCATCTGACTTTTGGGTTTATATTCATGGTCATATTCATCATCATCATAAGGACCATCTCCATAACCATTTCTTACATTAAACTGTTCATTGATTATTTTCTTTACATTTTTTGCAACCAAACTTTTAAATTGAGTTTCTGTTAATCTAATAATTCTTTTCATTGTTTTTTTTTGTTTTTTATATAAATATTACAAATAATAAAAAAACCCTCATTTTATTGAGGGTTTAATTTGTTTATCTAACCACAATTATACGTTCTGTGGGTTTTTTCTGAACTTTAGGGATTAAAATTTCAACCACCCCATTCTCGACCTTTCCGGTAATATTACCTTCATCCCCATCCTCCGGTAGTGAGAATATCTTCTTAAATGATCCAACAAATGAATTTTTACTTTCCTTTGATTTATCATAAGAAACGGTTAATAAACCATCCTTACTCGTGATTTTAATATCATCCTTAGATAAACCTGGAACTGATACTAAAACTTGGTAATTATCCTCTGTTATATTAGTTATAGAGGACTTATAACTTCTTTCATTGAAGTTAGTTTGTTCTAAAATTGACTCTAATGTGTCAAACAATGGACTTTTGATTCTTGTTAACATAATTTTTAATTTTTTTCATAAATTATCAATTTAAATACCAAATGAAAAAAATAGACTTTTTGACATACACCTTTGACAATTTGACAAAAATAAAAAAATATTTTGTTTGGATTATTTTTTGGTTTATGTTTGCACAAATAAATTTTAATTATGTCAGTAGATTATTACGAAGAGGGACAACAACCCGTAAACCCCAAAAAAATGAAAAAGGGTTCTAACACACCTATTTTGGATAATTTTTCCAGAGACCTTGTTAAATTGGCAGAAGAAGGAAAAATTGACCCTATTATAGGTAGAGATTTAGAAGTTAAACGTATTGCACAAATTCTATCTCGTAAGAAAAAGAATAATGCAGTTATTGTTGGTGATGCAGGTGTTGGTAAAACAGCAATTGTTGAAAAACTTGCATTGATGATTCATAAAGGTAATTGCCCATCAAATCTATTAGATAAAAGAATTATGTCTTTAGATTTAACATCATTAGTTGCTGGTACAAAATACAGAGGTCAATTTGAAGAACGTATCAAAGCAATCCTAAATGAATTAGAAGGTGTTACCAATGTTATTGTATTCATCGATGAATTACATACAATGGTAGGTGCTGGTAATGCTAGCGGTGCAATGGATGCTGCAAATATACTTAAACCAGCATTAGCAAGAGGAGAAATTCAATGTATCGGAGCAACAACTTTTGATGAATATAAAAAACATATCGAAAAAGATTCCGCATTAGTAAGAAGATTTCAAAAAATTATTCTTAGTGAACCAACAGAATTGGAAACAATAGAAATTTTAAAGAACTTAAAAACTTCTTATGAAAATTTCCATATGGTTACATATAATGATAATGTTATAGAAACAATTGTTAAATTATCTGGTAGATTTATTACGGATAGACAATTCCCTGATAAATCAATTGATATTATGGATGAATTGGGTTCTGAAAAGAAGATTTCAACAAAACTTCCAGAAGAAGTTGATAAAATTAATGTTGAAATTGAAAAAATTAACGAACAAAAGAAATTAGTGGTGAAAAGCCAAAATTTTGAAGATGCTGCAAGGTTAAGAGATGAAGGAAAGAAATTAGCAAATAAAATAATTGAAATCAAATCAAAATTTGAGGAAGATTGTAAATTAAATAAAAAAGTAATTTCAGTTGATGATGTTTATCATATCATAACAGAAATGACCGGTGTTCCGATTGCAAAACTTGACAATAAGGAAACTGAAAAACTTTTAAAAATGGAAGAAATTCTTAATAAGAAGGTTATAGGTCAAGAAGAAGCAATATCCATAATTGCAAAATCCATCAGAAGAAATAGAGTGGGAATTAAAGACACAAATAAACCAATCGGTTCTTTTATGTTCTTGGGTTCTACTGGTGTTGGTAAATGTTTTACTTCTGATACTGAGATTGTTATACGAAATAAAACAACTAATTTTGTTGAAACAATAACAATAAATGAATTGATGAAACGAATAAAACATTAACCTATTTCACTTCTACCTAAAACTATTTGTTAACAAATAGGTTTTTTAAAATTTTCGTGATATTTATTATTAAACGTAATAAATATGCAAATTTTAAAAGAAAGAAAAAAACAAGAAGCTAAAGAATTATTTAAAACATGTGATGATTTCACTAATTTTTTGAAAACTATTAATAACAAAATAAATATTGAAAATGAATTAGTCAGAAAAAAAATAGGTTTAATTTATAAAAATATGTTAACACAAGAAGGTGTTATACAATGGATAAGATTTGATAGATGGTTACCAAGTCAATTTGGTTTTAAAAAATCTAATCTATTAACACTTGATTTTTGGTTAGAACGTGGGTGGTCGGAAGAATATTCTAAAAATAAGATTTCTGAAATAACAAAAGAAAGAGCAATACTTGGTGTTAAAACTAAAACAATTAACAAAAAAAAAATAGAGATTATTGGAGAAACAAAAATAAAATTTAAAGGGGTTAAGTTCACGGCCAACTCACATCCAATGTGTAATATTTGTCATAGTAAATTAACTTTAATTAAAAAAAATAGAAAAAACATGTTAAATTCTGTTTATTATGAAATTACTGGATGTTCAAATGAATCTTGTGAAACTAAAAAATACAGTAAATCAGATCTATATAAATCATATTTACCTAAAGACATTGCGGAAGATAAACTAAAAGAGTTAAATGAAATTATAAGTAAATCTAATAAATTATGTGTTAATAGTTGGGTCAATAAGGGTTATTCAGAATCAGAAGCGAAAAACAAAATTTCAGAAATACAAAGTAAATATTCTTTAATGGTTAAAAATAGGTTTATTGTTTCTAAAAATAAATTAGAAGAGTTGGGTTATTCTAAGGAAGAAATTAAAAAAATATGTCAAACACCTTCTCAAACTAATTTCTGGGTGAGTAAGGGTTATTCTGAGGAAGAGTCTATTAAAATGGTTAAAACCAATCAATTAAATGCTTTAAAACATTTTGATTATAAAAATAGGTTATTACCATCTAATATAGATTATTGGGTTGAAAGAGGGTATACATACCATCAAGCTAAAGAAAAAGTTATTGAAAGACAGACAACGTTTAGTTTGGATATTTGTATTAAAAAATATGGCGTTATTGACGGTTTAAATAGGTTCAATAAAAGACAAATTAAATGGTTAACTAATTATAAAAGGACTAACTTTAGCAAAATATCTCAACAGTTGTTTTGGGGTATAATAGAATCAGATCCAACCATTAAAAACTATAATATTTATTTTGCCACTTACAACAACGGAGTTATCGACAATAGTGGGAAAAATAATGAATTTAGATTAAAATTACTTAATGGTGTTATATTACCAGATTTTTTTGACGAGGTAAGTAAAAAAATTATCGAATTTGATGGGACGTATTACCATAGAATAACCCCTGAAAATTCATTAAGAGAACATAAAAGAGATAAAATGATAATTGAATCCGGTTATCAAGTGTTACATGTTAGTGAATTAGATTATAAAAATAGTAAACAAAAAATAATAGATAAATGTATAAATTTTTTAAAAACAAAATAAATGAAAAAAGAGATTAAATTAAATGAAACCTATCAACTAGATTTAGGTTCAACACCAGTTAATGTAACGACATTAGAATTCATGTCATATGGAGTTAAGTGTAAATATAATCACTCTTATTCTGATAGAGTTGAAATATTGGGTTATGAGTTATTCGAAATGAATGGTTTTTATAATCCATCAATTAGAATAGAAGAAATTAAAAAAAGAATTGATAAATCAGATAATATTTTATTGTTTGATAAAAATGAACTTGATTCATTAAAAAAGATCACTAAAACAACTAAAATTAGTGAGTATGAAGTTTTAACTGATGATGGGTTTGTTGATATAGAATCCCTTCATGAAACAATACCATACGAAGTTTATCATCTTAAATTAAAAGACGGCAAAGAACTTAAATGTGCAGATAATCATATTATTTTTCTTATTGATTATGATGAAACTACATTTGAACCAATTGGTTTAACCGAAGTATTTGTTAAAGACTTAAAAATTGGTTCATTTGTGATGGTATCGGATAATGATGGTAAATTGATTGAATCTGAAGTGTTAGAAATATCTAATTTAGGTTATGAGGAAATTATGTATGACCTTGAATTAATAGAAGGTTCTAATAGAAGGTATTATACTAATGGTATATTATCACATAACACATATCTTGCAAAATCAATTGCGGAAATATTATTTGGTGATCCAAATAAAATGATAAGAATTGATATGACGGAATTTATGGAAAAACATAATGTATCAAAACTAATTGGTTCTCCTCCCGGATATGTTGGATATGATGAAGGTGGTCAATTAACTGAAAATGTTAAAAACAATCCATTCTCAGTTATATTATTTGATGAAATTGAAAAGGCACACCCTGATGTATTTAATTTACTTCTTCAGATATTAGATGAAGGTCATTTGACAGATTCTTTTGGAAGAAAAGTTAATTTCACAAATACCATCATTATTATGACATCAAATGTTGGGGCAAAGAAAGTATCTGATTTTGGTGGTGGTGTTGGATTTAAAACTGCCACCAGTGAAAAACAAGGATATGAGGTTAGAAAAACAATGATCCAAAAATCATTGAAACAACAATTTAAACCTGAATTCTTAAATCGTATTGATGATTTAATATTATTCAACCCATTGAATGATGAAACAATCAAATCAATTATTTCTATCGAATTGAATAAATTGAATGATCGTTTGAAAGAAAAAGGTTATAAAATTAAATTCGATGATAGTGTAACATCTAGAATTTTTGAATTAAATACCCAAGAAGAATATGGTGCAAGACCAATCAAAAGGATTATACAAAACCTTTGTGAAGACTTCTTGAGTGAAGAAATTTTAAGAGGTAATGTTATTGAAAATGGTCAAATAACTATACGTTATAAAACTGATAAATTAACTATTACAAAAAAATAATTTGGAAATATAAAATATTTTATTTATATTTGAAATATGAAGAAAATATTATTATTAGCACTTATTGCAACCGTTGCAATGACTGCATGTGGAACAGGGTCAACCACAAAAGAAACAACAGACTCAACAACTGTAAAGGTTGATAGTATTAAGACAGGAGATACCACTCAAGTTAAAGATACTGTTAAATCAAAGTAAAAATTGGGGTCATTAATCTGACCCCAATTTTATTTTAATTATTAATAAAAAAAATATGGAAAATAAAATTGAAAAAGATTTAATATTATTAAGGGGAATACCTGGCAGCGGAAAAACAACATTAGGACATGTTATATTAAAATGGATGTCTAATGATACAACTGATGTTTTATCTGCCGATGATTATTTTATGGATGAAAATGGTAATTATAATTTTGATATAACAAAAATAAAAGAAGCACATAATGATTGTCAAGTTAGATGTGCCAATAAAATGAAAAATGAAATATCAAAAATTGTTGTTGCAAATACATTCACCCAAGAATGGGAAATGGAAAAATATTACGAAATGGCAGAAAGATATAATTATAGAGTTCATTCTGTAATTGTCGAAAATCGTCATGGTGGAGTTAATGAACACAATGTACCTGATGAAACAATAGAAAAAATGCGTAATCGATTTGAAGTAAAGTTGTAGTTTATTTGGTAATTTCAAATATTACAACTATATTTGAAGACTTAAATAAAAAAATAATGTTAATCACAACAGAATCATTAGAAAAATACTACAATGATGGTTTGTTATTAAAACAAACTCACCCAACATTAGATCTGACTATATGGAATTATTTATAATTAGACTTTAGGTATAGTTTGTCATATTTATAGAATATGACAAAGATTAAAAAAAATACTGAAATTAAATGTAAAATTGTTGGTTGTGAAAAACCTATTGTAACATTTAAAGAACAATTATGTAATGGACATTATAATAGATTTTTACAAAATCGTGAAGATTGGGATATACCATTACAAAAAAGAAATAAAGAACAGAAATGTATAATTGAAAATTGTGAAAAATTAACAACACTTAGTTGTGGTTATTGTAGAACACATTATAGTAGGTGGAGAATACATGGTGATCCAAATTTTTTAAAAATAGCCGAAAGAGGAAGTGGTCATAAAAACAAAAAAGGATACGTTAAAGTATATGATAAACAAATAGGTAAAGTGATTCCTGTTCACAGACAGGTGATGATTAAAAAACTTGGTAGGGATTTATTACCTGATGAAACTGTTCATCATATTAATGGTATACGAGATGATAACCGACCTGAAAATTTAGAATTATGGTGTGGTAATCATCCCTATGGTCAAAGAGTTGAAGATTTATTAAAATGGGCGAAAGAAATAATTAAAAGATATGATAAATGAATTAAATAAATTATTTAATGAAGGATTTTTAAGTAAACAAATACATCCTTTTCACGATCTTATAATTTGGAATTATAAACCTTTAGTTCAATATGAAAGATTGTGGCACACATACCCATTATTATTACAATGCCGTGGACTTGTAACAAATTCAGATGGTGACATTATTGCTCGTCCATTTAAGAAGTTCTTTAACTATGAAGAATATTTAGAATTTGCACCAGAAATGATACCCAACGAATCATTTGAAGTATTTGAAAAAATGGATGGTTCATTGGGTATTTTATTTAATTATAAAGACGAATGGGTATTATGTACTCGTGGTTCATTTACTTCAGAACAATCAATTAAAGGTACTGAACTATTAAAGAAATATGATTATAATAGATTACCAAAATGTCACACTTATCTATTTGAAATAATTTATTAAATAATTGAATTGTTTTTAATTATTATTGATATTTATAATAAAGTATTTTATGGCTTACATTTATAAACACATCAGGAAAGATAATAACGAAGTTTTTTATATTGGTATTGGAAATGATGCTGAATATAAAAGAGCTGCGGATAAAAAAAGTAGAAATAGGTATTGGAACTTTATTGTTAAAAAAGTTGGTTTTGAATTTGAAATAATTGAGGATGGATTATCATGGGATAATGCCTGTATAAAAGAAAAATATTGGATAAAAAAATATGGTAGGAAGGATTTAAATGAAGGTAACTTAGTGAACATGACAGACGGCGGAGAAGGATTAAATAACCCTTCAATAGAAACAAAGGAAAAATATAAGAAGTTATATTCTAATAAAAGTTTTATTGAGAGATTTGGTGAAGAAAGAGCAAAGGAAATTGGTGATAAAATTAGTAAATCAAATACCGGACAAAAAAGACCAAAACAAAGTCAAATTATGAAAGGAAGATATGTGGGTAAATTAAACCCGATGTACGGAAAAAAACATACTGAACATTTTAAAGAAGATAGAAGAAAATATTTGATTGAAAATAACCCCGGTAAAACCCCAACTGACGAAACAAGAAAAAAAATGAGTGAAAAAAGGAAAGGAATACCTTCATTAAATAAAGGTATTCCAAGAAAAAAAGTAACTTGTCCATATTGTGGTAAAGAAGGTGGTGAAGGATTAATGCATCGATGGCATTTTGAAAATTGTAAAAACAAATAATTTATGGGAGGACAAAATAGAATAGTGGTAGATTATGGGGATTACGAAGATTTAATATTACTTGGAATTATCGAAACTAAAACAGGTGAAGAAATAAATCTTTATAACGATGAAGATTATGATGGTGGTATAAGATTCAAAAACCTAATAACAAATTTAGGTTTTAAGATCGTTAAGAAATACGATGGGTTAAATGACTTTGTTAACTTAAAGTCAATCATATCAAATGATGCAGAAGGTTTTGTTATTCGTTTTAAGAATGGTTTTAGAATGAAGATAAAGGGTGATGAATATTGTAGATTACATAGAATATTAACAAATATCTCCAATCGTGATTTATGGGAATATTTGAAAGAAGATAAACCATTGGATGAAATATTGGAAAAAGTGCCAGACGAGTTTTATAAATGGGTGAAAGATACTGTTAGAGATTTGAGATATAATTTCCATTCAATAAAAGAATATGCTGGTAAATTATTTGATAATATCTACGAATCTAATAATGGAGATTTACCAATAAGAAAAACATATGCAGAATGGGTTTTAAATCAAGAAAAACATTTAAGACCAATTTTGTTTAAAATGTATGATAGACAAAATTATGATAACATAATATGGGATTATATTTACCCAAAATATTCAAAACCTTTTAAAAACAATATAGATGAGTAAAAAACGTATTTACCTTGATGATGTAAGAACCCCCACAGAAGAGGGTTGGATTGTAGTAAGAAACTATGATGAGTTTGTTGAAAAAATAAAAGAAATTGGGTTAAATAATATCGAAACAATTTCTTTGGATCATGATTTAGGTGACACCGCAATGGAAGAATATTTCAATAATGTTGAACCAAATTATCAACTTAATTATGATAACATTAAAGAAAAAACTGGTCTTGATTGTGCAAAATGGTTAATAAATTATTATTTTGAAAATAGATTACAAATACCACATCCAACAATGGATGATGTTTATATTGATAACCCATTACAAAAATTTGTTTTCCCAACAGTATATACACATTCTGCCAATCCAATCGGATCCGGAAATATCATTGGATACTTGAACAATTTCTTTAAGAATTGTAGACAACCTCAAACCTGTATAAGAGTACAGATAAAACATACAATAAAAGATTAAAATGAATTTTGAAAAAACAATAACCATTGATGGAAACTATGAAGATTTTAAAGAATTCTATGATAATAACATTGGAAAAATATATGATGAAATCATCGAATGTTTTAAACAACTTAAAGATATATCTATTGAGAATGTTAATCTATTAGTTAAAGCAAAGATTCAAAATCTTGAATGGGATACTGAATTTAAATTTAATAAAATGAAAATAAACATTCTCATAGATGATCTTTTACCATATTATGAACAAAATGAATTATTTGAAAAGTGTTCTGAGATAAAAAATTTATATAATCAATTAAAAGAAAAAAATGAAGTACAAAATTAATATCGGAGGAAAAGGCGCAGAAGTTTTTATTCATGAACTAAATGAAGATCAAGTTGAAAAACTTCAAAAACTTGATTTAAATTCAATATCACATGATGAAATTGAAGATGTTCTATATGGTGAATCACTTATTGATTCTGAAATAAGATATCTTGGTTGCTATAATCAACAAGATTGTTGGCACATCACCATTAAAAATGAAACAGATGATTTGGTTACAGAAATTGATAACGATTCAACAATTGAACCTTCAGATGATTTTGATGATTATGAAGTGGTTTATGATGACCCCAATTATTTAATTGCAGAAGATTATGTCAAAGGTGATTTTTTTAGTTATAATCTTGAATTAGATGAAGAATTTGATACTAATAAATTAACATCAGTAGTTACTGAAATTGGTGAAAATATAACAATTATTACTGGTTTAAGATATGATGGTAAATTACTTGAAGATAAAGACTATGATAGTGATTTCACAAGTAAAGGAACTTATTTTAGTTTAACATAAAAAGGGGAGGATTAAACTCCCCTTTTTTAATTTACTGTTGGTGTGTCAGTAGTGTCATCTTTCTTTTTTGATGAGAACTTATCTAGTGTGTCTGCACCCATACCAATTGCAGTAATTACCATTACAGCATTAACCAAATCATTTGATGGTTTGATATTCTCAGAACTAAATGAATTAGCTAACATTGTTCCACATAAGAATAATGCACCAATCAAAGCAACAACTGGTTTAATTGATGTCGATCCTCTCTCATCTTTGAAGAGGTCCAAAATAAAATCTTTAAATTGCATAATTTATTGTTTTAGTTTAGTTTATTAACTATAAATATCATATTAAAATTGTTTTTTAATATTTTAAAATATTTATTTATTATGAAGTTAATAAATATTTTAAAAGAAGTTGGGAAAGACATAAACGTATCAAAAAAATTAAACGAAGAATTATATAAGTTCAATAATTTAACTGACCAAGAACAAAATGATTTTTTTGAGATTTTCAAAAAATCGTATGAAGATTCTCTTGGTACATCTTGGAGTAAAGAAAAATTTTATAGTAGAGTTAGAAATTGGATAATATATGGTGATAAAAAGGGGTTTATTGCTTTAAGACCACAAAAATCTGGATATTATAAATTAGTCGGAGTAGGTGGAAATCCAAGAAGTATTTTAAATGCAATTGACGAGATACAATCGAATAATTTACCTATATGGGGAATGGTTAGTAAAGATATTCAAAAAATAATGTTAAAAAAAGGTTTTAAAACTCCACCATCTTTTCTATTAAAAATATTATTAAAATTTATACCAAATTCTGTTTTTGGCGATACAGATTTTGAAATTAATTCAGATGGTAGTTTAACATTAAAATATAGTGATGTTGGAGATAGCGTTAAATATTTCATAGGAAATGAAGAGTATTTAAAAAAATTAAAACAAAATATTTTACCACAAATAAAAGATAAAATATCTGAATTACCTTTAATTGCTAGAAAAGGTATTGAATTATTTTTAAACGAATCAAAAAACAATAAAATCTTAAACGAAGAAATTACATCCGGTAGCGTAATCGTTTATCATAGAACCGGAAAAAATGGTCAAAGTCCAGTTGAAGGAATTCAATCTGATGGTTATAGAATTCGCAATGGTGCAGCGTATGGTCATGGTGTGTATACCACATATGATTTAGAATCTCAGTTAAATAATTATATGAGAACATCATACGGTTCAATTATAATTGAAAATAAAGTATTATCTTTAAATAAATTCCTAATATTTGATTACGATGTTGCAAAAAGAGTATATGGTAATAACTATCCTTTAGAAAAACAGTTAAGAATCATATTGGGAAAAGATTTTGATGAATACAGAAATAATGATAATTTTAAAAATATAATTGAAAGATTACAAGTTGTTAAATATTCATCTGAGGTTGTACAATCTTTATATAGAGATTTTCCTGAAATATTTTCTAAATTAAAGGGTATTATTTTTACTGGTGGGAGTGATGGAAAAGTTTTGGTATCATATGATAGAAAAAATGTAGAACCAATAAGATATAGTACTGATGATGGAAAGACATGGAAAAACATAATTAATAAATCAGTTTATAATAGAATTAAAGGATATGAAGAACCTGATACAATATATAGTCATATTATTAATAAACTTGATAATAATGCGGATTTAACTTCAAATGAATTTAAACATCTATTTAATAACCCAAATCTTTTGAATTCAATTATAGATAAATTGAATTCAAGGGGAATATCAAATTTATTTAGATATTCAAATGAACCTGATAATATAATTAATAAATTAGGTCAAAAAGGAATAGATTATATAAATAATTTGGATTCATATAGTATAGGATCTTTACTTCAATATTCAAAAGAACCTGATAAAATAATTAATATCTTATTATCAAATGAAAACTTCATAAATAATTTGGTTTCAAATGGAATAGGATCTTTACTTCGGTATTCAAAAGAACCTGATAAAATAATTAATATCTTATTATCAAATGAAAAGATAATAAATAATTTGTATTCAAATGGAATAGATGGTTTACTTAAAAATTCAAAAGAACCTGATAAAGTAATTAATAAATTAGGTCAAAAAGGAATAGATTATATAAATAATTTGGATTCATATAGTATAGGATTTTTACTTCAATATTCAAAAGAACCTGATAAAATAATTAATATCTTATTATCAAATGAAAACTTCATAAATAATTTGGTTTCAAATGGAATATATTATTTACTTAATTATTCAAAAGAACCTGATAAAATAATTAATATCTTATTATCAAATGAAAAGTTCATAAATAATATACCAGGTTATGTACTTTTTTATTCAAATGAACCAGATAAAATTATGAAAATATTAGGTCAAAAAGGAATAGACTATATAAATAATATGAATCCAGATGAAATAAGAGGTTTACTTCTAAAATCAATAGAACCAGAAAAAATTATGAAAATATTAGGTCAAAAAGGAATTGACTATATAAATAATATGACATCATTTATGATAAAACGTTTACTTCTAAAATCAATAGAACCAGAAAAAATTATGAAAATATTAGGTCAAAAAGGAATTGATTGTATAAATAATTTAAATTCAAATGAAATAGATAATTTACTTAAAAATTCAAAAGAACCTGAAAAAGTACATAATATGTTAATGCAATATGGAAAAATAAAATAAAAAAAAAATATTTTTAAAAAACTTTTGACTTTTCTTGTTTATTCCAATATTTATATCTATATTTGCAATACAATCGGAGAAAATAGTATCTGAGGTATTATAAAGTAAAAAAAAAATAAAGAATTTCAATGAAACAATTCAAACATACGATGTCGTTTACAATCTGTTCAAAATGGGCGGATGAGCGTGATATTATTATGTTCCGAGTTGTTGATACTGATTTAAGTTAAATTTTAACATTATAAGTGAAAACCTCTGAATAACCTTCCGAGGTTTTTTTGTTTATATAGTTCTTTAAAAAAATGTGGATGAAGTTCTAGTGGATGAACATCTGTTTTGCGAACAGAAAGATATGGATTCGAGTTCCATCATCTACACAAAAAAAAAAGATAAAAATAAATTTGGTAGAATCAAAAATATTATTATCTTTGCTGAACAATCGGAAACGATATAGGTTCTTTGAAATATGGATAAAAAAGGTGTTTTAGCTGAGATGGATTAGCGGAAGTCTGAAAAACTTCAGAGGTCGGATCGTTACCGATGGATACCACAATTGCACCAGTCGTCTAATGGTAGGACAACAAATTTTCGATTTGTGAATTTCGGTTCGAATCCGTGCTGGTGTACAATTACTTTTAAGACTTGATACTTTCATTATATTTTTTTATATTTATATAAAATGAAAGTTAAATGAGTAATAGAAATAAATGGTTAGATGAAGAAATTGAATTTTTAAAGTTAAATTATGAAACAAAAGGTGTTGAATTTTTAGTTAAAAATTTAACTGGACATACTAAGAATAGTATTTGTAAGAAAGCACACTTAATTGGGTTAAGTGTTGATAAAACTATTTATAGTTATAACAAAGAAGAGGTTAGAATAGCTGTAAAATCATCTTTTAATTATAAGGAAGTTTTAAGGTTTTTGAATAAAGTTAGTTCAGGTACTGCTTATAAGTATTTAATAAAATTTATAAAAAAAAACAATATAGATACGTCACATTTTGATTCATGGAAAAATAATCGAGTTTTAAATAGTAAACGAAATTATTGTTTTGAAGATATTTTTACTTATAATTCTCTTTATAAGGGGGGTACTAAGGTAATAAAAGATAAATTATATAAAAATGGTTTAAAAAAACGAGAATGTGAATTATGTGGACAAGGTGAAGAATGGAATGGTAAAAAGATGAGTCTTATTTTAGACCATATAAATGGTATAAATAATGATAATAGAATCGAAAATTTAAGAATAGTTTGTCCTAATTGTAACGCAACATTAGAAACACATTGTTTAGGTTATAAAGGTTTAAAAAAAGAAAAAACAATACCAAAACATTTTAGTGAAAATAATCATTGTGAATGTGGTACTTTAATCTCAAATAAAAGTAAAAAATGTAAAAAATGTGATGAGATTAATCAAAGAAAAATTGAACGACCTGAATATAGTATTTTAATGAAAGAAGTTGAAGAAATGGGATATTTGGCAATTGGTAGAAAATATGGTGTTAGTGATAATTCAATTAGAAAATGGATTAAAACATATGAAAAAATAAACATTAAAAATTAAAGATTATGGAAAGTGACAAATCTAACAAACAGATGACTTCGTAACTCAGTTAGTAGAGTACGATACTTTTAATATCGGAGTCAAGGTTTCGAGCCCCTTCGGAGTCACATTTAATTAATGGCGGATAACCCCCCAATCTGATAAGTTGGACAAAGGTAACGGTTGAAAATATGGGTTCGAATCCCATTTCGCCAACAAACAAAAATAAAAATTATGAAAATACTATTTGTTAACAAATTAGAACAAAGACTTGACACTAAAACTGAAGATTTAGAACATGTGACTTATCATGAAAATGGTGAAATTAAACATATCCCAACATGGAAAATTGTTGAGACTAGATCAGAACCTCAATTTGATTTAAGAGAATCAAATTTTGAACTAATTAATTCTTTAAAACAAATTGAAAAGTTAATAGAAAATAATAATAAAAAACTGGAAAATGATAATTCAGATATTAGATTGGATGGAATTTATTTGTATAAAATCAACTCATTTAAACAAAATTTACTTATAAACGGAGAAACAAAAGAATCAATTTTACATTTTATACAATATGATTATATTAAAACTAATATAAATAAATAAATAAATAAATAAAAAACACATCACTAGTATAATTGGTAATACAGCGATCTCCAAAATCGTGAGAGTTTCTCAATACCTGTTCGAGTCGGGTGTGGTGTGCAATTGGTCCTGTAGCACAATGGTTAGTGCACCTCACTACGGATGAGGAGGTTAGTAATTCGAATTTACTCAGGATCTCAAAATAAACATGGCGAGTTGTCCGAGTGGTTGAAGAGGTCGGATTGCAAAACCTCGCACTCCGGTTCGAACCCGGAACTTGCTTCAAAAAAATAAACTAAGAAACTGTAAAATCAGTTAGTGTCAGTAAGTCATTCCGAGCTACATTTAAACCCTGATAGCAATGTTTATTTTTTATATATGGTGGTCGTAGTTCAACGGTAGAATGACAGTTTGTGGCACTGTTTATGGCGGTTCGATTCCGCTCGATCACACAAAAATAATGGAGAGGTCTCATAGTGGTTTAGTGATCCGGTCTTGAAAACCGGTGGTCGGTAATCATCCCGGCCCGTGGGTTCGAATCCCACTCTCTCCTCAAAGTAAGGAAGTAATTTAATGGATGTAAGTGCCGAGTCCATTAAATGAAGATTAAGTCCTTATGAAAATATCGGTACCAACTTGGCGTATTGGTGAAGTGGTCGAACACATATCTCTCATAAGGATACATTCATTGGTTCAAATCCAATATACGCTACCAAAGTACAATAAATAGCTGGTGGGAGGTAAGGTATTTCGTTGGTCTCATAAGCCAAAATAACTGGGTTCGATTCCCAGACGTAGCAACACGATCCGAAACATGACAACGGATAGTATGCCTTATACGATGAGAAATGGAGTGATGACCATATAGGACTGATTATAGGACAATGTTCTATTTAGATTGACTATCTACTGAAAGCGGGAATACATAGTAACCCATGAAGTCTATTCCTAACCTGAAAAGGGACAGCTACGACACCTGTGAGTTGGATAAATAAAGGTGTCAAACGCCCGAGTAGCTCAGTTGGTAGAGCCGGTCAATTATAATGATCAGGTCGCAGGTTCGAACCCTGTCTTTGGCTCCAAAGAGGTGAGATCCTCCATAGTCTTTAACTCAAGACTTGAACAATGAGTTGGGTATTGGACTGGACATCCTGAAAGCCAGTCTCTTGGGAATAAAGCTGGAAAATCGTCCTTGCCCCCAGTAACGGTTGACGTTTTTACAGGGTAAGACCGACAGGTTTTTCAAATAGAAAAAACCGATGTATCCACTCATATCATCTCAATATGGGGAAATATTCAGAAAGTATCGTTAGATACCGAGTACACCCAATCAAACACTAATACGAGGTAGTGAAAATCCTGCACGTAGGGTTTAGAAAATTAGTTACAGATGAAACTTCTGTTCTGGATGTTAATTGAAGGTACTAGTAGATTTAATTAATTCTATTGTACCTTCAATTTTTTTACATGTGTCAATAAAATCCATGACTTGTTCATCAGTTAAAAAAAACCATTCATTTTCTGATTGTGTTTTACTTAATGAATATCTTGCATGTAACCACTTTTCAATTTCCTTATAGTTTTTTGAATTATAAGAATTTATCAATGTTATTTTATTTGGATTGCCCGTGGTTAAAGATTTTATCCTCTTTTCAACAGATGATTTGGTTATTCCAATTTTAAATAATTCTTTAAGACCGTCAGAATCGGTTGACATTAATAGATAAACATATCCCATATTTTAATTTTAAATAAAATATTTTATTTTGTAAAGTATCTTATATTTTAATGATATTTATTAAAATGAAAGTAGATGCTTTATTTATCTCAGACATACATCTGGGTTCAAAAGGTTCAAATGCTGAACATGTTTTAAAACTTTTAAAAGAATATGAACCAAAAATATTATTTCTTGTTGGTGACATAATTGATGGTTGGTTATTAAAAAGAAGATTTAGATGGCCACAATCCCACACAAACGTATTAAGAAAAATCTTATCCTATTCAAAAAACAATATTAAAGTAATTTATATTCCTGGTAACCATGATGATTTTTTAAGAGATTATGGTGAATTTTCTTTTGGTAATATTGAAGTACATAATGAATATGTTTTTGAAAATACATTTATAACTCATGGTGATCTTTATGATGGGGTTGTTAAATTAAAATGGTTGGGAGTTCTTGGTTCGATAGGTTATGATTTGGCAATCAGTATTGATAAAAGATTAAAAAAACTTGGTTTTAAAAGAAGTTTATCAAAATTCTTAAAACAAAAAGTAAAAGAAGCAGTTAAGTATATTACACAATATGAAGTGGAACTGGTTAGACAAGCAAAAAAACATAAATGTGATACTGTTATTTGTGGACATATACATAAACCTGAAGATAGGATGGTTGATGGTATAAGATATTTGAATTGTGGTGATTGGATTGAAAATAACTCATACATAACACTTTTAAACGGTAAATACGAAGTAAATGAATATAAAATATAAATTAACAATTGTTATTCCTTGTAAAAATGAGGAAAATTATATTGAAAGAACAATCAACTCTATTGTTAATCAAAAAAACATAATTGGTACTAGAGTTATTATTGCTGATGCATTTTCCACAGATAAAACTAGAATCATTGTAAGTGATCTACAAATAAAATATAAAGACATTATACAAATTGAATTAATTAATGGTGGTTCCGTTTCTTTTGCAAGAAATAAAGGAGCGTCAATGGTTGAAACAAAATACACATTATTCTTGGATGCGGATACAGTATTAGACGATTCAAACATTATTAACGATTCATTATTCAATATGTATCATTATAAATTAGATTTACTCACTTGTAGAATTAAATCATATGGTAAAGATATAAGAACAAGTATTATGTTCAATCTATTTAATCCAATAAATTATTTATTATCATTAAAAACACCATTTGCGGTTGGAATGTTTTTCTTCACAAAAACATGTATATTTAATGAATTAGGTGGATTTGATGAAACATTACATCACTCAGAAGATTATTGGTTATCAAAACAATATAACCCAAAGAAATTTAGAATATCAAAATATTATATTGGTCAGGATGATAGAAGATTTAAAAAAATGGGTTATTTTGGAATGATTAAATTATTAATTAATGGGTTTCTAAATAAAGATAATAAAGAATTTTTTCAACAAGACGTAAATTATTGGGACTAACATGAAAATATATAATATATTAAACGAAATATTAAACGAAAATACAATAACACCGCCAAATATACCAAACACAAAAAATTTTTGGCATGGTGGTAATCTTGATGATTATAATGAAATAATCGCACAAAAAAATGGTCGATATGAATATGGACCTGGTTTATATCTTATAACAAAATATGATATTGCAAAAAAATATTCAAAAGGTAGTAGAAAACTTTATATTATAACAGTTGAGTTGGGAAATGATATTACCAATTCATCAATACCAGAAAAAAATGTTCATGAATTTATAAATACCTATGTTATAAAAGGGTTAAGAAAGATTGTTATGGAACGTTTGGAAAGATATACAGAAGATGAAATGGTAGATGCCGAAATATTCAATAATATTATTTTAAATCATAAAGCAATAAAAGGAACTAATACTTCTAAACTACGTCAATTTTTTATTGATAATAATATTGATTATGAAATTGTAAATAATGCATTTGGATTCGGTGAGGATATGATGGTCTTGTATAATATGAAAAAGATAGTAAATGTTTTACAAGTAAAATCAAATCATAGATTAGATAATTATGATCTTTAACTATTACCACTAATTTTCCCACAAATCTCACATTTAACCAATTATGATATTTTGTTTTTTAGTTTACATTCATCACAATCAATATAACGATGAAAACCTATAAAACATAATATCTTTCTGATTATTTTCATATAAATATAAATATTTATTTATTATGAAGAAATTAACTTTAATTGAACAAATTGAAAGAATCCATACAATTACTTATGGTAAACCGGTAGATTATAAATTATACTTAAATGAAGATTTTAAAACTCAAACTCAAAAATATATTCAACAAGGTATTGATCCTGTTATCGTAAAACAATATTTGGAGGATTTTAAAGAAATTAGAGATAGAAAATATAGAGAAGCAAAAGACACACAATTACCAGGTTTAAATGTTCCTCCCGGTGAACCCAGATTTAATGTAGATAATTATAAAACTTTTAAAGAACTGGAAATCATAGTTGATTATGTTGCTGGTCAAAGAAAGTTTGGTTCTCAGAATTTTGAAGATATTAAAGTAGATGGAAAACCCATATTTGAAAATGATAATGTGAAAATCTATTATGCGGACACTCCTAGAGCATGTATACATTATACTGGAGAAGGTAATTATTCTTGGTGTATATCTAAATCTGATTCAAGTAATATGTTTTATAATTATAGATTAGGAGAAAATAAATCAGCAATTTATTTCGTTAAAAGAAAACATGCAACTGAACAAGAAGAATTTTCTGAAACATTTAGGGATAAGTATCATTTTTTTGTTATTCAAGTTATTAACGATTCAAACATATCAGATGAAAATAGTGAAAATTATATAGTAACGTCAGCAATGAACGATGGAGAAAACCATATGTCATGGAAAGAAATATTAAAAATTTCACCAGAATTAAAAGGATTACAACAAATATTTGAACCAAAACCTTTAACTTTTGAAGAAATAAAGAAAATTCAATTATATGGAAGTGGATTAAGTGATGAAGATTTTGCAAGATTACCATATAAAGAAAAAGAATTTTATATAGATATATATGTTAAAAAGAATCAACCATTAACATATGAACAATTTAAAATATTACCGGAAGATTTAAAGAATAAATATATTGGATTTGGTATAGAATTAAGTAGTGAACAATTTGAATTAATTAAAGATAATAGGAATTTATTAAAAAGATATATTGAGATAACAAATAGAAAATTTGATAATCTTATAAAGACAAATGTTAGTGACATTACTGACAATCAATTTGAATTTGTTGATAAAAATAAATTTGATGAATTAAACTCAGATTCTTTAAATGAATTATTAACTAGAGTAAAAGAACCAGATAAAATTATTAATATCTTATTATCAAATGAAAATTTCATAAATAATTTGTATTCGGTTGAAGATTTGTTATTATATATAAACATATTTTATAGTGAACCTGAAAATCTATTTAATTTATTAGGTCAAATAGAAATAGATTTTATAAATAATTTGAATGATTTTGAAATATTAGATTTATTATCAAACACAAAAGTTCCAGATAAAATCATTAATATGTTAGGACAAAAAGGTACAAATTTTATAAATAAATTAAATTCTTATAATGAATATACTTTATTATCAAGCACAAAAGTTCCAGATAAAATTATTAATATCCTTTTATCAAATGAAAATTACATAAATAATTTGAATTCAGATAAAATAAGTTTTTTATTCTCTAAAACAAAAGACCGTAATAGACTTGAAAAAATTTTAAAACAATATGGAAAATCATAAAAAAAAATATTTTTTAAAAAACATTTTATTATTCCAAATATTTCACCTATATTTGTATTATCAAAGTACGAAAACAAAGTGTAATAAAAAAAATAAAAAAATATTTTGTAGTTTAAATAACTTTTCGTATATTTGCATATAATTATTAGTAAGATGAAATTATTGATGAACATACTAACACTTAACCCTAACCCGTTATATAACGGCAATAGAGGAAATGTGCAAAGTATAGTATGTTCGGAATATAAAATATAAAATAGATTAATTTCTAAAAAATATAACCCGAACTTACTAATAAAAAAATAAGTTCGGGTTTTTTGTTTTA
>Ga0209084_1000396_pt1 | contig 40430 bp, 47 predicted proteins | sample C_130820_MF_Meta_FD_187309 | JGI IMG/M metagenome (GOLD analysis project Ga0209084, IMG submission 187309) | Freshwater microbial communities from Lake Croche, Canada to study carbon cycling - C_130820_MF_MetaG (SPAdes) (version 2) | ecosystem: Environmental > Aquatic > Freshwater > Lake... | reverse complement strand
CTGATCAACCCAGCAGTCAAGATGTTGCCGCCCGTGACATTGGCCGTAGCACTTACTAAACCCGAAGTGAGTATGTTGCCGTGAGTGGCATTGCCAGTTGAACTCATTATACCAGCGGTCAGCACATTGCCACCAGTTACTGTACCTGTTGCTGATGCTGTGCCTGCCGTGGCCAAATTACCACCGGTAATTGTGGCAGTTGCAGAAATCACGCCACCTGTTAGAACATTGCCACCTGTGACATTGCCTGCGACGCTGACAGTGGTACCTGTGTGGTTGGTGGCTGCGATATTACCACCAGTGATGTTACCTGTTGCTGTGATTACACCAGCAGTTGTAATGTTGCCGCCTACAACATTGGCAGTGGCACTTACTGTGGTTCCACTTAATAATGTAGCACTGACATTGCCACCTGTAATATTGCCTGTTGCTGAAATCAATCCACCTGTTAGCACATTACCGCCTGTGACGTTTGCTGTCACCGTCAATGCACTTAGTGTACCAACTGAAGTTATGTTTGTCTGTGCGGCTGTGGTCAACGTACCTGCAATGCTTGTGGCTGCGATGTTGCCGCCTGTGATATTTCCTGTGGCTGTGATCAACCCTGCTGTAATTATATTACCACCTGTAATGTTGCCGCTGGCTGAGACTACGCCAGTTATGTATTCGCCTGTGGTGGCAAACACAGCCACATTTGATGTACCGCCTACTCCCACGGTGATATTGCCACCACTACTGACCACTGTGACGTTTGATGTACCAGAATTGATGTTGGCCACGCTGGTGATAACACCAGTCAACAGCGCACCGTTGCCCAGGACATAGTTACCGGTGATGTTGCCCGTAGCACTGACCAGTCCCGCTGTTAGTATGTTACCACCTGTGATATTGGCTGTAGCGGAAACCAGGCCAGCAGTTCTTATGTTGCCAGCAGTGACATTACCACCGGCTGATACGTAGCCAGTGACTCCCAGACCAGTTGGTCCGGTCAAGGCACCATCGTTGCCAAAAGTCCACTGATAAGATCCTCCTGCAGGTTTCACACTGATTTGATACACACCAGTTATTGACAAATCCAAGGGATTGCTTTGTACAATACTTGAATTGGCAAATGCCAGGGTACCACCAACAATGCTGACATTGCCACTGGTGACATTGCCTGTAGCACTGATTAGGCCGCCGGTGCGTATGTTGCCAGCAGTGACATTGCCTGTGCTACTGTTTACATAACTTTGTAGGTTGGCAGTTGTGACAGTGTAGTTGGTACCGGCTGAGACCACAGGTACTATGGTGTTGGCTGTGATATTGCCTAGGTTGGGCAGTTGACTAAATTTAACGTTGCTCATTGTTATTCCTCGACAAAACTGTCACCTGTTTCACTTGTGAGTTGATTGTTGTCTTCTGTTATAAAAAACACAGAGAGATCTATATCAACACCAATTGCGATCCCGGTTTCAATGGTGATGCCGCCTTCTATTACAATTGTTGACATATCTTAATAGCCAAATCTTGCCTTGTAGGCATTGTATTCGGCCTGCATTTGTGCAGTGCTCAACACTCCAGTCCACACTTTGACCATGCCAATATTGCCGGCTGCGCACTCATTGCCGTCACTCTTGCTGAACAGTTTCAACTGGTTAAATCCGCTGATGGTACTGCTGGTGTTGGTGTATGTTGGTGTTGATGTGGGTTGGGCACTGGTGCTTGAATATATATTGCCCACAGTTCTGGTAAATGTAACAAAATCTATGTGCCACACTGTGTCTTTGGTAGCACCAGACAAGTTGATGGTAACTCCATTAGAAAACCAGGCTTTGGGATATGATGAATATCCGCCCATGAGCCAGTCTGGGCTTGCGGTATTGGAGTTTAACAATCGACCATAATTACTAGTACCAATCAACTGATAGGCCATCATCACTGTGTATCTTGTGGCAGCACCAATGTTTGGTCCACCCGTGATGTAAGCGCCAATTCCGTCGCCACTGAAATAGTTACTGAATATACCGCCTTGACTGCCGAACCAGTTGACTCTTGCTCCTGTGATGCTGGTTGATGTTTGCGTGACACTGGCACTGATGGTATATGTACCTGTGCTGCCAGTGGTACCGGTCAGTTGACTCACAATATATGTGCCAGCCGGGATTGAGCCGCCGGTTATGGTCATGCCCAGTGTGACTGTTCCTGTTAGCCCACTGGCCACTGTGAGTGTGGTTCCTGTACTGCTGCCAGTGAATGTTGCAAGAGGAATACTAGATGTCAATGTATAGGTGTTGGTGACATCAGTGGTGCCTGTTGTGAGGCTCGGCGCTTGAGTAGTGGTGGCCACGGTGCCGGTGTTGACGATTGGCAGCACGTTAACAGAAAGATCCATGAACGGTGAGGCCATCAGTGGCATCAACAGGTTTGTGCCGGCAATGGCTCTGAGTGTGGTGGTCGGCGGAGTAAAGGCGGTGGTATAAACTGCTGTGCCTTTGATCATGCGCAGGTTGGATATTTGTCCGGTTAGCCAGAGGCCGCCACCAAACTCTTGTGTTCCGCCCATGACAACGTAAGGTGCTGATAAATCTGTGGTATCACCTGCAATAGAGCCGCCGCTTACACCATTTACGTATATAGTTACTGTTCCTGATGATCTGACCAAGGCCACGTGAGCCCAGGTGTTTAGTGTTAATGCAATTGTAGAAGTAAGTAATACAGTAGCGTTTGAATAGTACATGGGACTAAGATCGCCGGTCCCTACTGTTCCAAAATAAGCACCATCATTACCTGATGCTGAGTATCCTGTTGAATTTCCGCGAGTGTCTATAAATGTTTGTGCTCCAGAGGTACCGGTTGGTCTCACCCAGCACTCCCAGGTAAAATCGCCGGTGCTCATGTTTGTGCCGGTGGCACTGGTACCAGTACCAGTGGCCAGCAAACCAGTGGTGCTTAGACGTTGGCTTGTGCCATTGAAACTGGCACTGGTTGTGATTGTGGTACTTGGACGTCCGCCCAGCACGGCAGCATCTAGATTGTATACCAGCGTGGCTGGTGTATCAATGCTGTAACTGCTCAACAGCCCACCCATTATTCCACTCATTATGACAGTCCTGTTCCGTTGATGTACCAGACAGTACTTGTGACCTTGACTGCTGTGGCCATGGCGTTGGCAGCCATTGTTCTTGTGCCGGTTGACCCTGTGCCTGCCAGGTACATGGTGTCTGTTGTGATAGCAATGCTGGTGGCACTTGACGCAGGTCCAGCAATGAATGTTATGGCAGTTCCTATTGGGTATGCCACTGAACCGTTGGCAGGAATGGTCACAGTCTGGCTGGCGCCGGTGATGTAAACAAGTTTGCCAGCATCCACAATGGTCAGTGTACCTGTTCCTGTAACAGTACTCACTGGCATGCCTATGTAACCCACACCGTTGGCAGGAGTTGCTGTGGTGGGTGCCAACACGTTGGCCACAATACCTCCGGTGTTTACCTGCATCACGTTGGCAGTGCCGGCAGCACTAAACAGTATGTTGCCGTTGGCGCTAGGAATACTGATATTACTGTTGCCATTAGCCAAGGTACCAATAAAGTTACCGGCTGATATCAAGTTACCGTTTGTGGTCAAAATCAACACATTGGCATTGCCGTTGGCACTGAAGTTGATGTTGCCGGCGGCAGCAGGAATACTGATGTTGCTGTTGCCATTGGCATGTACGCCAATCAAATTGCCAGTATATATGTTGCCAGTGCCCGAAACTATGCCAGTTCCAAATAGCACGTTACCACCTGTAATATTTGCAGTAGCACTTATTAAACCAGCAGTTAGTATGTTGCCATGTGTGGCATTACCTGTTGAACTCATAATGCCAGCAGTTAGGATGTTACCACCAGCAATGTTGGCCACAGCGGTAATGTTACCTGTGGCAGTTATCAAACCTGCTGTGATTAAGTTACCACCGGTTACATTGGCAGTTGCACTAATCAATCCAGCAGTTAGGATGTTACCACCAGTGATATTGCCTGTGCCCGAAACAACACCTGATCCAAACAGCACATTACCACCAGTGATGTTGCCTGTGACACTTGCGTTGCCGCTTGCTATTAAATTACCAGTGGTCGTGATGATCAGTATGTTGGCAATAGCATTGGCACTGAAGTTGATATTGCCACTGGCAGTAGGAATGTAGATGTTACTGGTGCCGTTGGCGTAGATACCAATTAAATTGCCACCGTTTATGTTACCGGTACCACTTACAATACCAGCGCCAAATAATACGTTGCCGGCAGTGACATTGCCTGTGGCTGATATCAAGCCACCGGTCAAGATGTTACCATGTATGGCATTACCTGTACTGGACATGAGACCACCTGTTAGTAAATTGCCACCGGTTATGTTGCCAGTTGCTGTGATCAATCCACCAGTCAATACATTGCCACCTGTGATGTTACCTGTGCCAGAGACAACTCCAGAACCAAACAATAAGTTGCCACCAGTTACGTTGCCAGTGGTTGATACTGGGTTAGTGCCTAGCGCGGCCAAGTTGGCCACCACGTTAGCATTGCCATATGTTGCGGCAAGCCCTGTCAGTTGTGAGCCATTGCCAATAAAGAAACTGCCTGAGATGTTACCAGTGGCCGACACCTGTCCAGCGGTGATAATATTACCACCTGTAATATTGGCCGCACTGGTGACAGTTGATGTAGCACTAATTAAGCCGCCAGTTAAGATGTTACCGCCGGTAATGTTGGCAGTGACAGATACAACTGAGCCCAGGTGACTGGTTCCAGTCACAGTGCCAGTGGCTGATATCAACCCACCTGTCAATAAATTACCGCCAGTGATGTTGCCTGTGCCGGTGACAATTCCAGACCCAAATAATAGATTGCCACCTGTTATGTTACCTGTGGTTGACACAGGGTTTGATCCCAGTGCAGCCAAGTTGGCCACCACGTTAGCATTGCCATAATTTGCTGGTAATCCAGTCAACTGTGAACCATTACCCAGGATATAACCGCCCGAGATGTTGGCAGTTGTTGTGATATTGCCAGTTCCACTAATAATGTTACTGCCCAAAGTACTCAACAATGTGGTCACATTGGTGTTGCCATATGAAGCCGCAATACCTGTCAGTTGTGATCCGTTACCAATAAAGAAGTTACCAGACACATTGCCTGTAGCCGATACAACACCAGCAGTTAAGATATTACCACCTGTGATGTTGGCAGTGACAGATACTACTGAACCTAACAAACTTGAACCAGTCACAGTTCCAGTAGCACTTACAAGTCCGCCTGTCGAGATATTGCCGTGGATAGCGTTGCCAGTTGAACTCATCAGGCCAGCAGTCAAGATGTTACCACCTGTGATATTGGCGGCACTGGTGATGGTCGATGTGGCACTTACAAGTCCACCTGTTAGCAAGTTGCCACCTGTGATATTTGCCGCTGAAGTAATGGTTGATGTTGCGCTGATCAATCCACCTGTCAATAGATTACCACCTGTGACATTACCACTAAGTGATGCTACTGAGCCTAGTAAACTTGAGCCAGTCACAGTACCCGTGGCACTTACAAGCCCAGCAGTTAATACATTACCACCTGTGATGTTGGCAGCACTGGTGATAGTTGAAGTGGCAGATATTAATCCACCTGTCAAGATGTTGCCGCCCTGGATGTTTCCAGCGGCTGTGATCACGCCAGCAGTTCTTAAATTACCACCATTTATGTTACCAGTGGCTGTGATCACACCTGCGGTGTTGATGTTGCCGCCAGTGACATTGCCCACAGCATTGATCCCAATATTGCTATTCCAGGCCTGTGTGCCGTAGTTGTACAAGAATGTTGCTTCGCTGGTATTGCCAACTGCGATTCCTGAACCATTGGCTGAGATACCTGTTGTGGTGTTGGCTAGATAAAATACCAAATTGCTTGTGGTGATATTTGTCAAGTTGTTGTAAGTCAAATTACCTTGAACTTGGAAGTTGCCTGTGACCACACCTGTGCCATTGATTGTTAATCCGCCAGCAGTGACATTGCCTGTGGCACTGACCTGTCCAGCAGTTATGATGTTACCACCAGTGATGTTGGCAGCACTGGTGATAGTGCTTGTGGCTGATATCAACCCAGCAGTTAGCACATTGCCACCTGTAATGTTGGCAGTGGCCGAAATTAATCCCACAGTGAGTATGTTGCCTCCAGTTACATTGCCTGTAGCACTCACTAGCCCACCAGTTAACACATTACCACCCGAGATATTGGCAGTGACATTGAGAATACCCACTGGTATATTGGTTTGTCCCGAACCATTGGGATTCAAATTGATGTTGCCATTGGCAGTGGTGTTGAGCCAGAACGTGCCAGTGTCAACGATGTTGCCCACTAGACTGATGTCCGAACCTGTGGTTATTGTGCCAGTGGCTGATATCACGCCGGCAGTTAACACATTACCAGCAATAACGTTACCAGTTGATGATATTAATCCACCTGTGGTCAAATTGCCACTGCTGACATTGCCGGTGCCCATGCTGACTGCGGTTCCTGAGGAAGTGATTGTGGCCGCACCCAGTTTGATACTGTTGCCTGACAGATATAGATCTCGCCAGGCCTGAGTGGCACTGCCCAGGTCATATGTGATGTTGGCACTGGGCAACAGATTACCCAGTACATTGCCAGTGATGCTTAAATTACCGCCATACAAGTTGCCAGTGGCACTGACCTGTCCAGCAGTTACGATGTTACCACCAGTGACATTGCCACTTAGCGATGCCACTGAGCCCAGTAAACTTGAGCCTGTCACAGTACCAGTTGAACTTATCAATCCGCCTGTTAACAAATTACCACTTGTGATGTTGGCAGAAGCACTTATTAAACCACTTGTCAACAAGTTGCCACCAGTGATGTTGCCTGTAGCAGTGACTACACCTGCGGTACGTAAATTACCACCAATGACGTTGCCACTTAGTGATGCCACTGAGCCAAGCAAACTTGAACCAGTAACTGTGCCAGTGGCACTTACAAGCCCAGCAGTTAATATGTTGCCACCTGTGATGTTACCAGTGACTGAACTTGCACCCGAATTGAGCACGTTGCCACCATAAAGATTGCCGGTAGCCGATACTTGCCCGGCAGTGAGTATGTTACCACCTGTGATATTGGCAGCCGAAGTGATTGTGCTTGTGGCCGAAATCACGCCACCTGTCAATACATTACCGCCTGTGATGTTGGCAGTTACGCTAACTACTGAACCCAAATGACTTGTGCCTGTGACTGTGCCGGTGGCTGATATTAGACCGCTTGTGATCAAGTTGCCGCCTGTGATATTACCTGTGGTTGATACTGGATTTGATCCCAGTGCAGCCAAATTGGCCACCACATTGGCGTTGCCATATGTGGCTGGCAATCCTGTGAGTTGTGATCCATTACCAATGAAGAAGTTACCAGACACATTGCCAGTGGCCGACACCTGTCCTGCTGTTAGAATATTGCCACCAGTGATATTGGCCGCACTAGTGATAGTCGATGTCGCACTTACAAGCCCAGCAGTTAATATGTTACCGCCAGTTACATTACCAGCAACTGAACTTATTCCCGAATTGAGTACGTTGCCGCCATAAAGATTACCGGTTGCTGACACCTGTCCTGCTGTTAAGATATTACCACCGGTAATATTTGCTGTGACTGATACAACTGCACCCAAATGACTTGAGCCAGTTACGGTGCTAGTTGAACTGATTAGGCCACCTGTTAATATATTGCCACCTGTGACGTTGCCCGTGGTTGATACTGGATTGGTGCCCAAAGCAGCCAAGTTGGCCACAACGTTGGCATTGCCATAACTTGACACAATGCCTGTGAGTTGTGAACCATTACCAATGAAGTAGTTGCCGGTGATGTTGCCGGTGGCTGACACCTGTCCTGCTGTTAATACGTTACCACCAGTGATATTGCCAGCAACTGAACTTGCACCTGAATTGAGTACGTTACCACCATAAAGATTGCCGGTCGCAGACACCAGTCCTGAAGTCAATATATTGTCACCAATCAAGTTGCCCACAGCACTGATACCAATGTTGCTGTTCCACTGCTGTGTGCCGTAGTTGTACAAGAAACTGGCTTGGCTGGTATTGCCCACAACAAATCCTGCACCATTGGCCGAGATACCGGTCACAGTGTTGGCCAGGCCAAACACCAGATTGGCCGTGGTGATGTTGGTCAAATTGTTGTAGATCAAGTTGCCTTGAATTTGTAGGTTACCTGTGACCACACCTGCGCCATTGATGGTCAATCCGCCACCAGTTATGTTGCCTGTGGAAGTGATCTGCCCTGCAGTGGCAATATTGCCACCTGTGATTGTGGCGGCACTGGTGATAGTAGATGTGGCTGATATTGATCCAGTGGTTAAAACATTGCCACCGACCAAGTTGCCGGTGCCTGTACTGACACTAGTGGCATTGGATGTGATTGTTTGAGCACCCAGTTTGATACTGTTGCCCGACAGATATAGATCTCGCCAGGCCTGGGTGGCACTGCCCAGGTCATATGTGACATTGGCACTGGGCAATAGACTACCCAAGACATTGCCACTAACACTTAAATTACCACCAGTGATAGTACCAGTGGCTGTGATTACGCCTGCTGTTATAATATTGCCACCTGTGATGTTGGCAGTTACTGATACAACTGAACCCAGATGACTAGAGCCTGTTATGGTACCTGTAGAACTTACCAAACCACCGGTCAAGATGTTACCGCCCGTGATATTACCTGCGGTCACTGCGCCTGTTGTGCTTACTGTATTGCTACCAAAAGCAGCCATGAATGCGCTGACATTTGAGTTGCTGTAATTTGTAGTAATGCCACTCAGTTGTGAACCATTACCAAACAAGTAACTGGCTGAGACATTGCCTGTGGTTGATACAGGGTTGGTGCCCAAAGCAGCCAGATTGGCTACCACGTTGGCATTGCCATAACTTGTAATAATGCCTGTGAGTTGTGAACCGTTGCCTAAGAAGTAGTTGCCGGTTACATTGCCTGTGGTTGATACTGGATTTGATCCCAATGCAGCCAGGTTGGCTACCACGTTAGCATTGCCATACGTTCCGCCAGTGAATGCTGTGCCATTGGCATAGTAATAGTTGTCAGTTTTCACACCTGATACCACAACATTGGCACCATCAAATGTCAAATTTGCGCTGCCGCCAAAATCGCCACTGTTGTTGAACTGTATCTGACTGTTGGAACCGCCCACACTGCCATTGCCTGTGCCAATGAATGTTTTGTTTTGGGTAAGATAATTTTGCTCAGTTACCGACAACGTGACATTGGCGCCGGCAAACACACCTGATCTGCTGGTGGTCACCAAGGAGTCAATAGCAGCCTGCCCATTGGCATAGTAGGATATGTTGGCAGCATCAGGAACAGTCACAGCCACATCGGCAGCGGCTGTTTGTACACCGGGTGCTGAATTCAGCACAGTGGGCGTGGTGGACGCGGTAGCGTATGGAGAATCAACAGGAGATGGAGTTTTTATAGACACGGTAAACAGCCCTTTTGATGTATTTACCGCATCTACATTTTAATCTAACCCAAGAAAAAGCACCCCTGGGGTGCTTAGTACCAGTTACGAGTTCTGGTCACACTCTATCGTTGTGTGCGGTTAAATTTATTTATATATGTACATATTACGATAATATTACAAGGATTGTTCGTACAGTTGTTGACTGGCCAAGTTCTTGCCCTTGGCTTCTACCTGTATGTCAAACTGATCACCAAAGCCCAGCACCCATGCATTCACAGCAGAGTTCCAACAGAAGTCGCTGTGTGCTCGGAGTTTCTGTTTCTTGTAACCCTTGGCAAGCAGTTCAGCAAGGTCTGGTCTAGTGGTTGGATCATGGTCGACCAAAATGTCCTCTCGACTGGTACTAAAGTGCATGGCAGGACGCACACCGCGCCAACTGTCAATCACGCGAGCCACACGCACGTCTGTGGGTTCGATATATTCACCGGTGTTGATCCAATGATGATGCACGTCTAGAACCAAGGCCACATGTGACGCCACTGCCAGTGTGGCATCTAGTCCATTGGTCATTTCGTCATTTTCGATGGTGATCAAGTTCCTGGCTTCTGGAGAGAGACGACTCAGAGTTCTCAAGAATTTGTCACTACCACCTCGGCCCGATAGATGCACATTGATCTTGAATCCGTGATCATGCCATTCACTGCCATAGCCCATCCATCTAGCCATGTCCGCATGGTATTCAAATTCCAGTATGCTACGTTCCACAATCTCATCTGATTCGCTGGCCAACACACAAAACTGCCCTGGGTGGAAACTGAGTCTGACCCCAAGACGTCGGGCTGTTTCACCAATGGGTGCAAATATCCGGGCACAGTGATCTTGTATTTCTGCTCGTTGCCACCAGTCAATCCAGTTGGCTTCTGTGTAGCCCTGTAGCATTTCACTGCCCAGGCGTACCATTCTACGTGCTTCGGGCAAGGTGGCCACACGTTCAATCATGCGCACAGCAGCCGAGGCATTGTGGTTCATGATGTCCCACTGGCGTTGATCTGCGTCTGCAGGATGTTCACGCAACCAGCGCATGGTAGTTGACCTGCCGTTTAGGTCACGGTCCGCGGCGTTGACCTTCATGCCTCCACATTCTGAAGGATCATTCAGCCATTTACAACAGAATCCAATTCGAGCAGTCATATGTCATTTGGTTGTGTTGAACATGAGCAATTGTAACACATTTTTCATTCGATCGCAAGTGATATTTTCCATGTTCTCAAACGATTTGGCCAATTCGGTTCCGTGGTCGATCAATACCCATTGCTGTTTTGGGTGATCTTGTACAACTTGAGCCGCCAGACCCAAATAGTTGGTTCGGGATTCAGTGAGTGTTTTTGGTTCTGTAAAATCAAATCCCACCATGAGTATGACATCCGCGGTGCTGGCCACTAGATGCATGCCCACCACATCATCGCGAGAGTCCACGGCGTGAGCAAACTCTCCTCCAAACACACGCACACCTTTGGGTCGTTCCTGTTGTTCATACACAGATGCATGTATGAACAAATTACAGATAGCACCATAGCCTTGAGCAACCAGTTGTGTGGCTTGTGCAGGATCCCAACAGATCACGTTGTCTGTCTGGTAACCACGTTGTGTGCGCCAAGAGCCCCATATGGGTGCCACATTCTTTATGGCCTGCACATCTGTGGCAGGAGGCAGCAGGGTGTTTTCAGCAAACAACCAGGCAATGTTCATGACTCACGATGCAGATCTAGTGTGACACAATGAAAGCCACCGCCTAGTGTGCGACTATGTCTGAGTTCAAGCGGTATGACTCGAAATCGATAACTCTCTAGTGTTTTGATCAATTCGGTTTGATTTCGATCACAAATAACTGTGTGAGGGTCAACTACCAACATGTTAATGGCAATCCATTTTGACGCATATGGATATTTATAAAAGTCCTGAGCCACCACATCCGCGACCCAGATTTTGTGCCAGCCATCAAACACTCGGGGAACATTATCAAATGTCACACGACTGGCATTGAGCATGACCAATCCTTCACGTAGTGGCACAATGGTTGAATCAATATGTACACCTGCATAGAAGTTACATAGTTCAATTTTGACATTGGGTAACTGTGCGCACAACCATTCGTAGGCCGCACGATTGCCCGATGCTGATTCTAGGAACAGCATACTATCTCCCAGTCTGCAGACATTGGCCGCATCAAGCACAAGTCCTTGATCACGTGGCATGCGGACAACGTCAGCATCTTGGATCAAGTCATGATAGCATTGCAGTTCCATGTCTCTGCAGGGATACATCATGGCAGTGTCAATCACTGTGGACCCATGTACCAGTAGCCTGTCACGCGGGCAATAATTGTACAAGCCATCGTGCGTTTGAAAGTTCAGTGGGTCTGGCCGCACTACTTCTACTCCCAGGCTAATTAGGGTGGTTACTAGACCATCCAAGTCCTCGTTGGTTTCTTCAATTATGCGCTCAGGAACAGGTCCACGTGGAACAGGAGATTCTTGCCAGGTAGTTTTTTTTGACTCTTGGGCAAACACAGGATCCATCACAGGCCAGTTGGCGTCTGTGGCTGATCCTACCACGATCTTCTTGAGTGGGCTCCATTCATTTACTGTGGATATCATACAGTTCCTGTGAGTTGTAGTGTGTAGCGATCAGTGCGGCCCATGTTGGCTGCCAGATGCAGAAAGTCATCGTGCCATGATACCCAGTCGCCGGCCTGCCAACCAGTGACTGGACAGCCATTCATTTCCATGTAGTGTCCACTGGCCCAGTCTTCCAGGAACACAATCATCCGCACCACTGTGGCCTCAGCAGGCACAGCGTAAATTTCTCGGAATCGTGCATAGGTGTCACCATGCATGGGCAACACACAACCTGGTGTCATGCGATACACACTCCAACTGAGATTTTCAAAAGGAAACTGTTGATCAAAGCCCTGCATCCATTCCGGTTCGGGTCGGCGCATGTCATACATGTCACCTGTGAACTTTTTCTGTGTGTAGCCCAGACCGCGCCAGTCGCTGAGACTTTCGGGATTATTGAATGGCTCCTGAAAGTAGTCCAATTCGCGGTGACGCAGGCCCCACCAGGGTTCAACATGGCCCCGGGCCCAGGTGTTATTGATGGCGGGTGTTGCCATAGTGGACCACGGTCAGCCCGTCAAGATCTGGCAGTTTGCGCCAGGGATCAACAATTACTGACCCTGCTGGTATCTCACAGTAGGGTTGTGTGTCTGCTTGATCGCCTGTGTATTCATAGGTGATCTTGCGGTTGTGTGCCCATAACACTACGCTGGGTCCTGCCAATTCTGCAATAACTTCAGTTTGATCATCTGCCAAGGGATCTAGATATCGTACACCAAATCCGGCTTCTTTCACATAGTAACCAACCAGGGTGGAGTATGAGCCAATACAGTAAGGCACATCGGGCTTGTAGGCCTTGCCGTGAATCACAATGCTCATGCCGCGACTCTTGGCTTGATCTACCAGGAACAAGGCCAGATTTTTGGCCTGTACTTCTCGAGCATGCATGACAGTGTCAAACAGGTCATAGCCCACTTGGTATTCTTTGGCCAACCAACGCAGAGCAATGTTGTCACGTGGGTGGCAAGCACCTGCATCGCCCATGCCGGCTGTCATGTACTTGGAGCCCATGATACGCATGGTCGAATTGGCCAAGGCACTTGTGACCACGTCCACATTGATGTTGCCAATTTTGAGTGCAAAGTCTTGAATCATGTTGACCAAGCCCACCTTGGCTGAAATAAATGTGTTGTAGAAAATCTTGATTGATTCGCACTCGTCCCAGGTGCCTAATTCGTAACGTGGATTATTTTCCATTACTGTTTTGTAGAGATCAATCAGTTCGCCAGCCACACCGGACATCTTGCCGTCTTCGGTACCAATAATGATCATTTCTGGGTTGACCATGTCCCACTTGACCGAACCCATGGCAATCAGGTAAGGATTGTACAGGAACTGGTGTTTGGCATCCAACAAGGTAATAAACTTGCGACGTGTGGTACCAGGCAATACTGTGGAGATCAACACCACTTTCTTGGGTGATCTGGCATGTGTATTGACCTTGTGGATGGCATCAATCACAGCGTCGTGTCCAAAGTCTCGAGGCTCCATGTGACTTGAAGGAACTGATCCATCGTAGCCTTCTGCATGTGGTGTGGGCACCGCAATAAAAATCCATTCGCTTTCGTTCACAAGTTCGTCAATGTCACAAACTTTTACTGAGTTGCTGGTTCGTGGGTAAATATCATAGCCTCTGACTTCATGCTTCTCTGCCATGACTTCAGCACAGTCTAGCCCTAATTTTCCAATGCCAATAAATCCAATTTTTTTCATATGAGTATTCCTTTAGATAATCTATACCACTGGGTTGAGGGCCTATTACCTACCCCAGCATGTGTTTATGTATTCCGCCCACACGGTAGTAAAAAAATTTCAGATCTAGTTTGGCTGAAGGAATATAACCTAAAAACAAAATTCCAACTTCCTGGAGTTATTATGCATGATCAAGAGCCACTGGACTGGAATCTGTATAACAGTCCAGTCCAGTGGCAACAATATTGGAAAGAAAAATATAGTACACCGCGTTAGAAAGAAAAATTTGAATCTCATGATGATTTTATTAAAGAAGACAAAAATAACAATGACATAAACTGGATTGTTTTTTCTCCAGAGTTTTATAATTTGAACTACAAATATTTGTCTGAATTTAATTTAAAATCCGAGATATTGCGTAGAAATGCCATTATCTATGACCAGACTATTTTGGTGCATTCTGAAAAAAATTCGGTTGATTTGAAACATTATCAGAATAATGAATTTTTATGTGTTCATTATTGGGCACATGCCATTATAGCCAGAGATTGGTATAGATTTGCTGAACATGATGCAAGATTACTCGGAGATACCAACCCACAAAAAGTATTTTTAATTTATTGCAGAGACTGGAGTCATCGTAGAGAATACAGACTGAAGTTCTTGGAATTGTTAATAGAAAATAATCTCCATCATGCTAGCCAAACAAGTGTAATGCATGTCAATAGCGACGAGGTACATTTTTCAAATTATGAATTTTTAAATTCCAAATTTAATCTCAACAATCCGCAACTGATCGATCTGATTCCTACCAATACTGTTTCTAGTGCATCCAGTGCAGATTATGATTATACTGATTTTATCTCAACTCAGATTAGCGTGATATTAGAAACAGTATTTGATGATGGTCGAATACATTTAACTGAAAAAACTCTAAAATCAATTGCATGTGGCCATCCTTTTATATTGGCTGCAGGCTCTGGCGCACTGGATTACATTAGAAGTTATGGATTCAAAACTTTTGCGCCCTGGATAGATGAGTCTTACGATCAGGAATCCGACAGTCTTAAACGCATGGAAAAAATTATGTGGTCTATGACACAGATACAAAATCTACAGGGTCAAGAACGTGAAGATTTTTTTCAAGAAATGAAATCTATTGCAGAATTCAATAAGAAACATTTTTTCAGTGATGCGTTTTTCAATCAGGTCAAAAATGAACTAAAAAACAATTTAAATTTGGCCGCACAACAAGTTACAAAGTCTCGGGGTAAACATTATTTAAAATGGCTAACATTAATGAAAAATAACAAAATGTTAGACATAATCAGAGGTAAACGTAAAATAGCGACCCTACATCTTAGGCAACTTCGACAGTCTTATCGATTCGACCAGTCCAGTCCACCGACAGATCATTCTGTTTGAGACCTTGTATGCGTTGATATAATTCAGTATAAAAACTGTCGAGTTCTCCATGCCATTTGCCGGTCAGGTGTGCAATGGCATCCTCGCAGTAGTGCCAGTTCTGTTTTCTATATTCTGTCATGAGATTTGAGTGCAGATCTTGTAGACTCGCCACAGCAGGCATTTCTGTTATGGGCACTGTTTCTACCAAGCAATAGACTGTGACTGTCTCACCTGTTGGTACTAGATTGAGAGTATCTAATTCAAGCACTGTGTAACGATCCTGCGCTTGTTGAGCCATTTCTGTTCCAAATATTATGTTCATTGCATTTCCTTTTAAATATGTATCATGACAATGACATTTGATTTAATTTCCGACCTGCATCTGGAAACCTGGAGCGAACTAATTAATTTTTCTGGCTTGGCCACCAGTCCGGTATGTGTAGTTGCAGGAGATGTTGCTAGAGATCATGTTCAAGTTAAAAAACTCCTGCGACATCTTTCAGACTGTTACGCCGCAGTGTTCTATATAGACGGCAATGACGAACATCGTTTTCAACTTGGTGACCTGGGTGCCAGTTACACAAAACTTAATCAAGCCATACGCAGAATACCCAGAGTAACTTATTTACAGGACAATGTTGTGGTCATCGACGGTGTGGCCATACTGGGCACCAATGGCTGGTGGGGATTTGATCTAGACGACAGCATTGACACAGAAGGCTCTAGACAATGGATGAAAGATCGTTACGAAGCACGACATCCTGAAGTTGTGGTCGATACACAAATGATCCTGGATGCCAGCAGAACAGATGCAGCCTACTTGGTCAGCAGTGTGCAAAAACTACAAACTCACCGAGATGTCAAGAAAATTGTGATTGTGACTCATACCGTGCCCCAAGCAGAGTTGATCGAACACGACATAGATCTAGCACACCGATACGATTTCAATTGCATGGGCAACAGGCTCATGCACTTGGTACGCACCAATGACACAGAACGCAAAATACACACCTGGTGCTTTGGACATTATCACGGCACAGTTGACCGTGCCCTGAATGACATACGTTATGTCAACAACTGTCGTGGGCGCGGCGATACACCACACCGAAAACATGTGTATTATCCCAAGCGCATCGAAATCAACTGGTGATCACGTGACGTCAGGTTCTATTCTGATCTGAAGGGGAAAGTTCTGCGCTCGAGCGTGAGTGGTAACTTCACTGCCTTTTTGCTCGGCAATTTCACATGGCAACACTGCCACAGTGGCTGATCCTGCGTCATGTATAGCCACGGTGATTTGTGCGGCTGTTTCTTCAGTATACCCAAAGAATTCTATCAAGGATTCCACAACAAACTCCATTGTGGTTGTGTTGTCATTGAGATAAATCACCCGATACAGACTTGGTTCTTTGATGGATGTTTTTGTTCTTGTTGTTACAACGGTTTCTGCTTGCGACATTTCTTATCCTTGATTGTTCAGTAGCGGGACCGCCCCGCTACTGTATTTACACTATTATATTAGGAAGTGTATGTGATAGCAATAGTTTTAGGCTTGGCTTCTTCAGGTACCTGGCGTTCAAGTTCCACTGCCAAAATACCATTTTGAATCACAGCGTTCTTGACTTCCACATGTTCCGCAAGGGTAAATGTGTGCTTGAAGTCTCGACTGCTGATGCCACGGTGTAAATATTCATGGTTTTCATCTTCTGCATTTTTTCTAGCACCGGTAATGGTCAGCATGCGTTTTTCCAACGCAATATCGATCTCACCTTCTGCAAAGCCGGCCACAGCAACTTCAATGGTAACAGTATCGTCACCGGTCTTGATCACATTGTGTGGAGGATAGTTGGAATTGCTTTGCAAACTGCTCACACGCATGAGATCGTCAAACAGGTGGTCAAAACCAATACCAAATTTGTGCAGTTGGGGAACGTCAAAAGAACGTAGAGTCAGAGTTTTAGAATTTGTCATGTTTTTCTCCTTTTTAAGCGATTTATGACTTTGTAAAGCCTGCGTATCAGCACTTTACAAGTGTATTTATACAGCAAAAATCAATTTGTGTCAACTTTCATTGGCTCAATCAAGCGGTATTGTATCCAACTGTATTTTTGATTCCAACTTTTTGGATTCCATGTGAGTGCAAACAAAGTATAGTTTCGATCGTCATTGAATGCCAATCTATGTTTGTATTTTATTGTTTTTTGTGTTGACTCAACAGGATATTTTTCCAACCAATCCTGTATTTCTTCACGTATTACACTGAGTGCGTAGTAGGTGTGTTGACTGTCTCGATCATTGGTCGGTAAGTCAAACTCGATGTACATCAGTAGAGTTTTTGGGGCAGTTGTTGATCTGCTAATTTTTTACGCCAACGATTTTTAGCGGCAGACTTTTTGCGTTTGCGTTCAGTGGTGGGTTTTTCGTAGAATTCTCTATCGCGAAGATCGTTTATCAAATTGGATTCTGCAATTTTTTTCTTGAATTTGCGCAAGGCTCGTTCAACATTGCCATCTGTTACCAATACTGATCTTCCGTGTAGTTTCAATTTGTGCCTTCTAGTGCTGTAGGAATATTTACCTGGTGGGGCGCAATTTCCACGCACTTGATGCCCATGGCAGGATATCTTTTGAGATTGTACATGTGCGGCATCAGCACACGTTCCAGTTCGCTGTGTAGGCCACGAGCGCCTGTTTTGTTGAGCAAGGTGCGCTCAGCAATGGTATCCAGGGCCGATTCTGTAAACTGCAATTCCACTCCATCTTCGGCAAACAACCACTTGTACTGTTCAACAAAATTGTTTTTCACACCAGTGAGAATGTGTACAAGATCTTGCTTGCTAAGTTCTTGCAGACTAACCCAGTTAGGAAAACGTCCCACAAACTCAGGAATCATGCCATATTTGACAAGATCGTCAGGGGTGGTAAGTGCAAGGTCAGCATTTGAGTCGCGTTCAACCTTGGCACCGAATCCTATACTTGTTCCTTGCACACGATTTTTAACAATCGAATCTAGTCCAACAAATGCGCCGCCGGCAATGAACAAGATGTTCCGAGTATCAATTTCAATCATGTCACCTGACGGATGCTTGCGGCCACCACCGGCCGGAATGCGACACACAGTGCCTTCTACCATTTTGAGCAGGGCCTGTTGCACACCCTCGCCTGACACGTCTCTTGTGATACTGGTACTTTCGCCCTTGCGGGAAATCTTGTCAATCTCGTCCACAAACACAATACCACGTTGTGTTCTGTTCACATCACCACCGGCCGCGGTATACAGCCTTGTGATAAGACTTTCCACATCATCGCCCACATAGCCTGCTTCAGTGATGCTGGTGGCATCAGCAATGGCAAACGGCACGTCAAGATAACGTGCCACCGACTTGGCCAACAAGGTCTTGCCCGAGCCAGTGGGGCCCAGCATGAGTACATTGGCTTTTTCTAATTCGGGCTCCAGAGTGGTCTTGTTGATGCGTTTGTAATGATTCACAATGGCCACACTCAGCATGATCTTGGCCGAATCTTGGCCGATCACATACTGATCTAGATATTCTTTGAGCACAACAGGATCCAGTTTTCTCGGAGCGGCAGCATCCACTGTTGTGGATTCAACTGTTTCCTCAATCAAAAGACCTTGACAAAAGTCCACGCATTCATTACAGATGCCTACTTTTTCGCCTACTATGAGTTTTTTTACTGAGTCTTTGTGCTTGCCGCAGAAACTGCAGGTGTTGTGCAAATCTGCTGCCATTAGATGCCTTTTGCGGTTGTTTGTAAGCGTTGTGCCACTTGTTCTCTTTCTGCGTCGTTTAATAATTCAGGGTCGTATTCACCTGTGGTGAGTTTTTCTATCAGGTGATCGATATAGGCTGTGTCGTAGGCATACTGGTCACTGAGTCCTTTGTCAACTTCAATCCACTTCACGCCATTGTACTTGTACAAGGCACTGGGCATTTGATCCACTCTAATGAATGAATCGCCTTTGACAGCGTCGTCAGGGAATCGAATACCAAATCCTTTTAGTAGGCCAGACTTGAAGATGTTGACATCATTGTCTGCTCGTATGCCAAGATAGTTGTCCCAGGCAGATTTTTCTGACACAGACGGCTGTTCCGCCAACTGTTGTTTGTCAAAGTTTGATACCAAGCGTTCGTCATCATACACATGTAGATCAGGTTCGTGATCAGGTTCATGATGTTCGTCTACGAACTTGTATTCAATTTCAATTGGCGTTGTTAACTCAATCGGTTCCTCACCGTTGACATTGTCTATAACATCACATTCTTTATTAGGACAGAACAAACCAATACCCGGAGCGTCCACCAATGGTGTGCCACACTTGTAGCAGGGTATAGGATCGTCGGGCGGTTCTGGTGTTTTTGCAATCTCTTGCAATTGTGTGATTTGATCTTCGGTTAGTGGGCCATCATCGGGCTCGTACCTGGGTTCAGATTCGGGTTCAGGCTTGTCATGTACAAAGCCTCCAGTGCCTTGCCGTGCCCATTCAAACTGTTTGTTGGCGGCCAGAATAAGTGTAAGTGCCAGTGGATCAAACACTAGTACAATCATGATGATTACCAGTCGCACAGCACGTTCTAGCACATTTGAATCAGGGTTATCTCCATACACCAGGGCCGCAATGTACTTGATTGGTCCTACTTCTGATTCGACCTTGCGGAACTCGGCCGCTAGTGGTGCCCGCTCTTCATTAAGGCCAGTAATCTTTTTCTGTTCGGTTTCGATGTCAGCAAGTATCCTAGCCCGTTCTCGTTGTTGGCCTCTTCGTATTGCAACTGCTTTGTCGGCACCTTTTTCATCTGCTGATCGGCCCATAACCTGGTCCACAGCCTCATCCATCTGTTTAAGTGCCCGGCGGTCGGCTTCAATATTGTCACGAGATATCTTGATCTTTTCATCGTAGATTGCTACCTTTGCTACTGCGTCGCCTGATACTAAACTTTGATCTGAGTGGGCCTTACTCAAATATCCAAAAATTCCCATTGATGTGAGTAGCATTAGGAATGCCACTGCAGGTACTAGATACACTTTAAACAACACTCCCACTCGTTGCCAGTTGTTGTGCAACCAAACTGTGGCCACAATCTTGCCTAGTTCAAGGCTGCCGCCCATGATCATTACAGGTATGGCTGCCGCACTGAAGATGGCTGTCAAGCCTGCTACCGAATAATAAGCGGCCACACAACTGAGCAAGATTGCTGTGGACAGGATGCTGAAACCAAATATCATAGAGTATTATTTACCGGGTTCTACTTGTCTTACCGCATGTTTGATTGCTATCCAGGTTCCAAACTTGGGATCTGGCACTTCAAACCACACACGTTCTGTAGAGTTACCTAGTCGCCAGAGGCTGGCATGTTCTAGTCGCCGTTTGACATGTGCTTGACTACGCCAGTTTTTGCCAAACTGTGCTCGTGCTTCCCGCATGATAGCATACCATGTGTCCACACCTGACAGTTCGAAATATAATTTGTGCATGGGCAAAGCCGTTGTTTTAAGAGAGTCAAGGGATGGAAGCGTGGAATCAGAGGCTTCTATTTTAACAGACATTTGAACTTCCTTTCACTGTGATTTCCAACTTGAGCATACACCGGGTATCAGCCGGTTTTGATCCGTTGCCGGATCTTGGACAGTGTCTCAACCTTGTGGACATTATATCTACCTGCCACGGCTCTGTCGGGCCCGGGCGTTCAATCACCCCGCTCACGCCATTAGATCGCCACCAATCTCCTTGCTCATGCACAAGTACATTGTACAAGAGAGATGGTGGCGTGTCAACTTATTGTTGTTCTAAACTCAGTAGTGTTTATTTTCTATCGCCAAACAATTGCAACAAATTCAAGAACAAGTTGATAAAGTCCATGTACAAGGTCAGGGCACCACGCACTTCTGCGGCATCGGTAGTTTCCACACTGAGTTCTTCACGGATCTGTTGTGTGTCATAGGCAGTGAGTCCAAGAAAGATTATGATGGCCAATGCGGAGATCACCATCTGCATCACGGTGCTGCCAATAAAGATGTTCACAATACTGGCAATACAGATGGCGATCAAACCCACAAACATAAACTTACCAACACTATCTAAACTACGTCGGGTAAAGTAACCATACCCACTCATGACCCCAAACAGGATGGCCGCACCCATGAATGCACTCACAATCGATCCCATGGCAAACACAGCAAAGATCATTGAGAAACTCAGGCCCATCAAGGCCGCAAAGCCATGTAGGCATAACTGTGCCATGGGTTTACTTGGATCGTTGCCCAGCATCATGCTCACACCAAATATAGCCGCTAGTGGTGCAAAGATCACAATCCACTTCATCACACCTGTAAAAAAGAATGCCAGCAGTTCAGGTGTGGTGCCTACCCAGTAACTGACCAGCATACTCACAATCACTGCCAGACTCATGTGTCCGTAAACACGACCCATGGCCGAGTTGATTTGTTCTGCTGAACGGTATTGTTCATCATTAAATATAACGGTATCATTCATAGTTTTCCCCTTTAAGGTCTTGTTGCTGGCCACTTGGTAGCATCGGCCATTGCTTCGTCTTCATCGCTTAGAATCTCTACATAACTACTGCACTCTGGACATGTCATCTCATCGTCTGCATTATTTAATGTATCGTCGATGGGACCTTCCCATGCACAGCCTTTGCAGGCACAATTGATGAGTTTTAATCCTTCTGGGACTGGGATTCGTTCTAACGAAACCGCTGGATCCCACTCTAGACAATACTTAGCACGATTCTTGCGGCCCAGTGCGGTATCAGGATCATAGTCAATCCAGGAGAATTCTGTGCCATTGCAATGTGGACAATGGTCGTTGTGTTCCGCATCTTCTCGACGATCAGTGCTCATGCCTACCCAGCCGCATTTTTTATCGTCACAAGCAACATCTACCGGTTCTGGTGGTTGATTAACCCATGAACCGGTGTCCCAGTTGTATCCTGACCAAGACACAATCTCTCCTGTAATAGGCGTGAACTTACCGTATTCCCATTCGCCGAACTGTGAGCCATCCCAATAGGCTGAGCCATACGTTGTACCATAGTTTTTCCAGGTGCAACTATAGTAGCCGGGCAGGGTGGGTTGGACTTTATCAAACTTAAATGTTTTAGATTTTTCCCAGGTGCTGGGACTTGTGCCATGCGGAGGATGTCCCCAGTCTTTTTCTTCTGGCGCATAAGTTTCCCACGAATTACTATCCTTCACAAGATACATGCCAAAGTCACTGCTCTTACCATCGGTGCTACCGCCCCAGTTGTCAATGTCTTCATCATCATAGGTCACACTGTTGACCAGTTCTTCACCGTCGATGTCATCGTAGCCCAGGGTCAGTTTGGTAATATCAAAAGGTTGCGTAAGGTTGATTTCGCCTTCGAAGAATGTGCCTTTTTCATTGCTGGTACCGATGAACACCACTGTGCCAGCAGGCTTACTGCCAACCCAGGCTTCGTCATTGCATGACCATTCTGGGCTATCGTCACGGCCACCATCGCAATCTTCCAATCTCCGTTCATATATGACCGTGCCGTTTTCATCTTCGATTTGAAGGGTGCCAGCATTACGGCTAACACCATTGGTGTGTGCCATGTCATCACATTCATACCACGAGCCAGGCGTGAACGGTAAACGATCAACATCAAGGTTCATGTCATCTTGAACTGTTTCCTCATCACTCCAAGCAACCTCGGACAAGTCAACTTGGTTCTCCATGCAGTAGTCCCATACATCACGTTCTACAGTGCCCATGACTTTTTCACCACCATAACCCCACAGGCTAATTTTATATGTGCGTGGCGTAAACTTTAACACCTCCATGAGTTTGTCATGCTCAGGATTTACAATATCTACTTCTGCTATTTTGGATTTTTTAGACACTCCGAAACTCCTTTATCAATCATATTAGAATTTACTGTCAAAATTTGACAAATGCTCTTGTACCACGGCCAATAGTTCACTGGTGACACCAGGGTACCTAGGCTCAGTATACAATTGTCCGTCATGTAAGTCAAACATTCGACTCAATTGAAAATTTAGATAGGCATGCAATTTCCAATCGTTAGGAATTGATAACTCATGCTTTGACAAAGTTGATTCTAAGATTAAATGTGCTTGTTTGCGCAGTATCCAACCTTGATTCAAGTTAATAAATTTTTGCCAAAGTTCTGCTAGTGTGTAATCGAACTTAAAAGTTTCTTGTAAAAAGTGTGCTGTTTTTTGAAGTTCCATACAAAAATTACTTAAATCAAAAAAACTTTTATAATCAAAATTGTACAACGGTAACTGCGTATCTGGTTGCATTGATGCATGATCAAAATGTCTTTCGTTTAGTTTTGCAAACCAGTTGTTTCTAAAATCTAAATCCGTATTACCAGTTATTAAAAATTGTTTGTGTATTGCAGTTATTGCATTCACGTCAAAGTCCGCAACATTAACAGCATCTTTATGACAACGGTAAAAAATATTGGTTAATAAAACAAAATCTAGTTCAGGATCATGGTTAATAAAAACTACTTTTTTAGTGCGGGCGCAATAAGGATAGTCAAACGAAGAAAAGTGGCCTTGATAAACAATTTTTTGACTTTGATAATCTTGATCAATATTGATTGCATGAACTGCACCAGATGATTGAAAAATTTTATCTGATCGAAAAGGCACACCATAGATATACTTATTTAAGACTAGTTCTAAAAAGTGTCCGTGTAACCCTGGCGCAAAATCAAGTGCAATCCGAGCCATTGGATTTCTCATCTGTATTCTCGATCCAGTTGTGTGTTGGTCAACCCTGCAAGGGTCTGGAAATGATCCCAGGCCGCTTTCACTGCTGGGCGACTCTGCATTTCTGAATCTGGTAGCACAGTTTCCAACCAGATTTCTGGACGCCGAGCAGGATGAGCCCCAAACTTGCGCGGTTGGTGTAGTCGACCAGTTTCCCAAAGTTCAATGCTGACACTACGAAATTGATCCTCGTCATGATAGCCAGCCCATTCGGGATTGCTGGTACTGAAGAATCCACCGCTGTAGGCATTTTCCGTGCCACCACCGTAGCCGATCCAAATACCTCGCCACTGGTCGTCCACATGCGGATCAAAATCTGTACGAGTGATCAACACCAGCACGTCCGCAATGTCTACCTTGCCATCCACAATGTCACGAACACAACGACTGTAACTCAATCCAATTTTCATTTTTGTTCCACTTTCTTTTCAACAGGTGGTGGAAAATAAGGTTCAATAATGTAGTGTGTGCTAGTCCACCAACCAAAGGCAGTGATCATGCCTGCTACAAATATTTCAAGTATCATCATGTGTCATCCCCAATGTTGCAGGAGCGTGGTCCAGTATGTCTTGGCCATCTCGACGATAAAAATACGCATCTGGATCAGTGATTGTAACACACAAGTCACTGTGATGTATATCATAGTCCACAAAGTTGTGTTCTGCATCATACACACGGAACACTACAGTTCCGTCAACTAAGTTTAATATGTGTCCGCGAACACCGTCGGCTGATCGTGCTGTCATTGCGTTATTCTCTATCAACTTTTAAACAAATATAGGCTCGAGTTCTTTCTCGGTCCTTGATTCGTGCCTGTAGTTTGCGTTCTTCTTTCAAACAAGTACTCCATGAATTGTAGTAATCCAAAGGTTGGTACTCCAAACTCATCGGGCCGCCTGCAGGGCCTTGAGTTACCATCACAGCCACTAGTACTATTTCATACAAGGAAGTCATCAAACTTTCTCTCCTGCGTCAAAGTCACGAAATCTCAAGAACCGGGGGAATCGGAGGCTGTAGGTTCCGTCTTGGTTTTGTGTGACTGCGTCCGCCTGCACTTCAACCAAGTGACCAAGTAACTGATCCCTTGAGGTCCAATACTCATCACGAACAGTATCACTAAAGCCAGTACCAACATTAACACAAATTCTACGGTCATTGTCTTCTCCTTCACATATTATAGCACCCAACCGGCCCGCATTGCGACCAGTACCTGGTTCAAAACCCACAATTTTGAGATCAACTGATATAGTGGGTTTCCATTTCATCCATGAGTCCGAACGCTTGCACTCATAGGGTGCATCCATTGATTTGATCATGATACCTTCAAAGCCTTCTGCCACTGACGCTTCGGCAAATCGTTGCATGATGTCATGCCCTTCCGCTGTGTCCAAATCCACTTCCAGGCCATTCATGATGCGTAGGCAAGCAGTATCTTTGAGACGATCTCGAGCACTTTCGATCCACTCAATGCGTTTGTATTGTTGTATGTTGCAGTGACCTTCCTGCAAGGACTCCAGGGGAAGTATATCAAATATATGGTACACCATGCCTTCTGTCACCGCATCCGTTTTGCGATGTGCCTGCTTCATGAGTTTCTGAAAACTTTCACCCACAATCTCACCATCCAACACAAAACGACCACCGGTGCCACGACCCCACTGAAAGTGCTTGCGGGCATCTTCAATGGCATCTGCAATCTGTGGGAAGTTCTCAAACTCTTTGCCATTACGACTGAACAGGGTGACATTGGCACCGTCAATCACTGCCAACACACGCACACCATCCAGTTTGACTTCTAAACGTTTGATACCTTTGAGTTTCTTGGGTTGGTCTGTGGAGTCCTGAGCCAGTTGACAAGTAAACACAGGAATCCGGTATTCTGTTTTGCCCAGCACTTTGTTTAGTGTTTTCTCAGAGATGCCACAACGCAGATCCTTGATCATCACACGACGAGCCAAGTTGTTCCACTCGTCTGAGTCGAACTGCTGGCTCATTTGCTCGATACTTTCACGGGCACGATTGCCTGTGCTTGATCTTGTGCGTAGGGCTTCCAGCAACCCCCAAAATTTTGTCCAAGGGTTGGGCCGATCAGTCAGGCCAGATGTTTCAGGCACTTGACGGATGTTGAATGTGTAGAAAGGATTGTAGGCCTGGTAGCAGTTGAAGAGAAAACATTGTGCATCGGCACTGCCCAATTTGGCTGCCATTAATGCTTTTTCAATGGTTTTTTCCTTGTGTATGCGACTGTCCGAACTTTCCAAATCACGTATCCAACCTGCGGCCATCGTGTGGTCGAACCTTTCGTTTGAGAAGTCAATCTCGTCCATATATTTAAGTGGTTACCATGATGAGTTATAAAACACTTTAAGTCCCAAGAACAATTCTGCTCGGGCTTTCTTGATGAATTCAAGATCTTGTGGTTTGTAGTAGTCATCTGCACCATCACCAAAAAAGAATCCTTGCGTACCTGGCAGTTGGTCATGTGTTACCGCACGTTCCAGTTCATCCAGATCTTCCCAGGTGATTTCTAGTTCAACACCGTTGAATGTGTTGTATTTGACTTTTTTAGATTTGGCAAGTTGTTCCATCCAACCGTGCAAGTTAGGATGCTTGCGCCAGTAGGCGATTTCACGCTGGCTAGTCCAGCCAGTTTCACGGTCCGCTTGTTCTTTGGCGGCAGTGTATGCGTACATGTCTAGTCCCATGTTAACCTCCTGATAACTGATACACAATAATAGCGCCGTTGTAGGCACTGAAGAAAATGTTTGCCCAGCCCCAGCCAGGGCTGTTGTTTTCAAAGCACCAATCAGCAATGCGCCAATTGAGCCAAACAAAAAAGGCGTTGATGACCATTACTTGGTGCCGTAAACTGCTGAATACAATGCGTCCACTTCGGCTTCTGTGGCCGCAGTGCGGTCTATCTTGACCTTGGCCTTTGCTTTGGGCTTGACCAACTTCACACGTACCTTGACAGTGCGTGGTGCTTTGACTTTGACTCGAGGAGCCACTTCGGCTTCTAGTGCGGCACGAACCAAGATGTCTTGGGCAAAGCCAGACTCCAGCAAGTATGCCACAGCCGCGGTCTTGTCCATCACATGTGGTAATGGCACAATGTTTACATCTGTGTCGCCTAGTTTGGCCAATTGCTTGGCACGAGCGTCTGAGTTGGCAAAACGAACTTTGAGTTCACCTTTTAGTACAGAAGTACCTGCAAAAGAATAAGACATACGATCTCCTGAGTTAATGAATTAAAAATGTATTATAACCGAAAACGAATTTTTGGTCAACTGTTTGATGTTGCAAAAGGGCTATTTTCTTCCACACTATAGACCCACGAAACTGGAATGTCCAGCAGTTGTGCAATCATGAAAGGGGTTTGCCCTTGGTCTAGCAGTTCTTCAATTTGAATTTCAAGATCACTCATGCGGCTCATGCTGTCTCCCGGTCCATGATGTAGGTGAATAAAACAAATTTGGCACGATTAATTGCTTGACGAGCATCTTCGGCTCGCATGCTGTCGACTTCGCCGTATTCGGTGTTGATCATTTCCTGTGCATCGCTCAAGATGCTGGCCGCCATCATGGCCGGTCCGGAGAAGCGATAGGTAATGCTTTGTTCCACTGCTTCACGCATCTCTGCTTCAGTGCAACCATACATACGAACTTCACGTTTTTGTTGTTCTGTCAAACGATTGTAAGTTTCTGTACTCATTACGGACTCCTTTTTAGTTTCTATACAAGTATTATAACAAATCGGCTATTTTGAGTCAACCTACTGAGATTACAACTTCGCCGTCATCGTCCAAGGAAACGATCGGCTTGCAATATCCGTAATCGCTGTCGTGAGTTACAACAGTGGCATCAGTTGGCATTTTGCGGAGTATTGCAATCAAGTCTGCTACGGTCATTTTGGATTCCTTTTTGTCTTGATATGTGTATATTGTAGCAAAAGGGTAATTTTGGGTCAACCAAATGCTTTGATCAAACCCGACGCACCCAGCATTAGAGTAACAATATTAACCACCAACTGTGGGCGATTAGCCACACGTATGGTCCAGGCCATGAACAGGATGGTTCCTATGAAAAATGCAAGGATATTGTAAGGATAGACCGCAGGGCCCATGGCATTAAGACTGTGACCAGCAATGATAAACACCGCTCCGGTCCACTGTAGTATTTCGTTAATTTCTAACTTCATGTCTTGATTATACCCGATCTTGAATATCTGGTCAACCAAAAGAAAAGCCCTACGATTTGTAGGGCTTTTGTAGTACTAGAGTATTACTTTTAGAAAGTAGTACTTGAGTGTTACTTTTTAGAAACCGCGTGTGTATTGCACTGCAATGATTTTTTGGTTGTTGTCACCCTTGACGCGGTCATATTTCACAGCAACGGTGTCGTCTTTGTTTACAGCATAGGCCAAGGCATAACGTGCTGTTTGAGTTTGATCATTGTTTTGTGTGCCATCAAATGCACTACGGAAACGATAACCAAATTTGCCAGTCAACCCTGACACGCCTGGAACAGCGGCAGCGATACCTGGCTCAACAGAGTAGTATGTGAAGTCAGTAGTGTTAGAGTACTTTTGACCAACTGCGGCACGTGCATATAAACCAACTGGGCCAGCCACTGTGGCGCCTGCTTCAAGACGTGTGGTTAACGCATTTGTACCTTCGGTTTGTGTGTTAGAGAATGCTAAGTCACCGGCAAAGCCTGTGAACTCTTTCTTTACACCCAAAGCATAAGTTTGTTGTGCCGCGGCACCTGCGTTGTTCACGTGTTGACCTTCAACTGTGAAACTGTCGGCTGCAAATGCAGTACCTGTGATGGCCAAGGCCAAGATTGCGAAGATTTTCTTCATTTAGTTTTTCCTTTTAAAAAGAGTGTTTGATTACAAACACAGAATAATATTTAGTAGAAACACGTATTAGGTGTTTAAATTACCACTAAATTGGCTGCTTGTGCTGTAGTATACGTGGCTGGAATGAGATTTGCAATCAGAATGGGGAAACTAGAAGTGTCAGGAACGGCGGTATCCACACCAATTCCTACATTGTTAAGAACTGCTAGATTTTGTCCTTCGCGTAGGCAACCCACAATGGCTTGACCGCCCAGAGTGGTAAGATTGGCCACTTGTTCCAGGAACCAAACAGGTCCGTTGACTTCTTTTTTCAGCCCATATGTGGGCAGACTTTCAACAAAACTCATGATCGGGCCCAGGGTATCTCCTGTGGTATTCAAGTTGATAATTTGGATTCCCGCCAAGGCCAGGTTGTGACTTTCGTTTACGACTTTTTGTGCCATGTTGTTGAAATCAGTATTGAGTGCAGTGGTTTGATTGGGATTGATTGTGACTACACTGCCAATTTCTGTTATGGCAGCCGGAGTCAACGCATTTCCAAAGGCTTCATCTGCATTGGCGTAGGTACCTGCTGCCGGACCCGTCGGTATTGTGACCGGACCACTTACTGCATCGCCATACACGCCATTCACTGTGTTGGCCATGGTCAAATAGATACTGGTGAGATTTGCCAATTGTCCGGCAGCGGCCAATGAGTTGATAGTGGTCACAGCATTGTTCAATTGAGTGATATAGTCAACTCCCACTGCGGCACCCAATAAATCGGTTAAGACCAGAGTATTGCCCGGTCCTGTGCCGGTGGCATAGTTGGTGGTATAGTAGGCAGTCACTGAGGCAGGCACAGCCGTGGTCAGTGCATTGATCAAGTTTAGATCTCGAGTGGTCACTGTGCCCGCAAATGCTGTGGCCAAATTTGGCAAAGACAAATTGGTTATGTTTTTTATCTGTTGTAGACTCACACTCACAGCCTTGCAGGCTAATGCCTGATCTGCGGGTATAATTTTGCTCAAGCGTTCATAGGTAATCATGCTGGTACCACCGTTATCACATATCTTGGTAGATATTCTGTAAGTTTGCTGTTGACATTGCCGGTGGCATCCAGATAGATAGATCTCAACTCACTGGTGGTGTTTTGATTATAGGTTCTCACTGTGAGGCTGGCAAAACTGTTGGGGAAGATTTTTACAGGGTCTAAGAGATCGGCCATGGAGTTCAGGCCAGGATTTTGTGGCTGGGTGGTATTGACACCAGCCACAGGCAAAGTGATTTTCAAAATGTCGCACACCTGTTGCAGAGACTGTCCAGTGATCAACAGCATGGCTCTGTAAAGTCGTGCTTCTTCTGTGTCGGTCAGTCGTGCATCAGGATCAGTGATGCGTTCAATTTGCGAGGTAGAGAATCCCACTTGCCGGAGTGCCACAGTGATTCTTGCTGTGAGATTGGCCACTGTGGCCAACTGCTTGAACACTGTGCTGGGCAGGCCAAAGTTGCCCAGGTTGGGCAAGTCAATGAGAAAGCCAAGTCGTGCCAAGTCACTGCCGAACGAAGGCAAGGCCAAATTGACATCAGTTAAATTGCCAGTGATAAGGCTGTTCATGCTGGTGAATGTGCTGCCTAGATAGGTCTGACTGTTTATGGCTGTGTTAATAAATGCATTGGTTTGATCAATATAGCCTACTGCGCCAGCAAACACTTGAGAAAACACACTCACATTGCCATTGCCTAGATAAGAATTACCTATGCCGCTGATGATTCCGGTGAATCCCAAAATACTGTTGCCAAGAGCAGGGCTACCCAGACTGCTGCCAATTGCAGGAGCATAGTTGGCCGGTGTGTTGTCAGCCAGGGCAGGACAAGTGTTGGCTGCCATGGTCTCAAGACCCAGTAATGTCACATTAGACAGATTGGCCGCAGAACTGTTGCCAAGTGCTATCAGCAAGGGGTGTATCAATGGCGTACCGTTGTAGGATGCCAGTGCATTAGCAAAGTCTGTAGCCAGTTGTATACCTTGATTGTTGCTAAGGCTGGCGCCCGCTATCAATTGCAGTGGTGTTAATATCGACTCAGCCACAATCAGCCACCAATGAAAACATCACCTGACCCGCCACTGACTGAGGTGCAGCCTTTTAATTTACTGCCTACTCGGGCGGCTTTCTTGCCGTTGATATAAACAGATCCTGATCCTGAAGCAATGGTGGCCGAGTGTGGGAAACATTTTTTACCAAGATTCAAATGTAAATCCACCGGATCTCCTACCCGAGCGGCGGCTCTGCCATTGGTAAACACACTGGCACTGCCTGCTGCCACGTTAAACGGAGAGCAATGAATCACACAACTGTCACCTTGTCTTGCGGCTGCTGGCATATTCTATTTCCATTAATCTTTCAAATTTTGAGTGCCACTGATCAATTTCTTCATGATCTTGATCCGTGTGCGGTCCGGGTGGGGCTTCAGGAGCAAACTCAATCACGTGATCAAACCGATCTGGAATCTGCTCATACTCTGTGTATTCCAACAACTGATCGTCACGCATGATCACAAAGCGATGTCCCATTGTATATTTATGGAAACAAAAAGCCGTCGTTTTAAACCATTTGTATGTTGGTTGTGCTTTGCATGTATTGACTGGCAAACTGCTTGTCAGATGCTACAGCCACGGTCACAGTGGTTTTGCTCAGGCCAATGGTCTTGTCCGGACTCACTGTGAACAGGTAGGGCAGGAGTCCTGGGCCGTTTGGACCCATGGCAATGACCATGGGTTTGGTCAATCTATAGTGTGTGTCAGTTTCTTTATCCAGTCTGGCCACAATCTCCTCACCTGATGTGAGTTTGAGTGTGACCACGTCGCCTTCGGCAAGTCCTTTGTCGATTTCAAGTAGCATTATCAAACCTTTTCTTTAGTTCTGTAAATCCGCCCACCAGTTCTTCATCCAAGAAGATCTGTGGCACTGTGCGAGCATTTGGTACTGCTTCTAATAGTTGTTCACGTGTCCAGTCACGGCTCACGTTGCGTTCTTCAAATTCAATGCCTTTCATCTTGAGCAAGGCCTTGGCTTGGTCACAATAGGGGCACTGGTCTTTGGACCATACAATGGCTTTTGTCATTTTAGTTTTCCTTGTTATAGTTCTGGTAATTCTTCGTAGTCCAGTTGATCGGACATGACCCCAATTACGTAATTTGTACTCTCAGTTTCCTGCAATGCGGACTGTTTCTTGCTGGTGTCTACATGTTTGGTAAACCAGGGAATAGGCGTTGAGCGTGGTGCTGGTTCAGTATACTTGATGCCAATTTCTTTCAGCGCCGCATTGGCAGTGTAGTCCACAAAGTCTTTGAGAATATTGGCATTGAGTCCTATCACAGGTCCTTTCTGAAACAAGTAATCAGCCCAGGCTTTTTCTTCACGGATCACGTCCAGGTACATTTGATATACTTCGACTTCGCACTCGATCTTGGCAGCCGCAAAGCGAGGGTCTTCCTTGACCACTTGATTGATCAGCCAGCCTGTCCACTCTTTGTGTAGCAGTTCATCTTGCAGGATCAGTTGAATGATATTGCCGTTGCCAATGAAGATTTTGTTCTCGACCATGGCCAGGCTTGTGGCAAATGATACCATGAAGCGGAATGCTTCTAAAGCATAGGAGGCATTGAGTGCCAACCAAATGGCCTTGATATGTTCGCGTTCGGCAAACTCTTCCAACAACTCTTTACGACAGTTGATCATGTGCAGTCGATCATAATAGTTGCCCACACTGGATGCCATGTTCACAATTTCTTCGGTGTCGTGGATTGTGTTGAACACATCCTTGGGCACATTGTAGATGTTGCGAATGATGTGACTGTAACTTCTTGAATGAATATTGGTTTCAAAAAATGTCCAGTTGTAGACTAATGCTTCGAGTTCAGGAATACTCACAACAGGTGTGAAGATTTGACTGGGACCGCGTCCTTGCAGGCTGTCTAATGCTGTTTGGCGCAGTAAGTTTGACGTAAAGATATGCTTGACTGTGTCACTTGCATCTTTAAAGTCTTGTGCGTCTTTGGTCAAAGATATCTCTTCTGGCACCCAAAAGAATCCACGTGCTTCTTGTTCGTACTTGACCAGTTTGTTGTACTTGACTTCTTCAAAACGCTGAATGGTCACAGGACCTGCTGGATCCAAGAACATTTTTCTTGAAAGGTAATCTGTTTTTGTTTTTAAATTGTATTGTTGTGTTGACATATTATTATTCCTCTATAGTTTCCATTGTGAATATTACTCCAGTTTCTTTCTCCCAGCGTTGCCAATATCTTACCCAGATTGGATCGTGCTGTTTTCCAACGTCAAATGCTTCTGCATCTTTCCATACATACTCACCCCACTCATTGGCATTAGCAGAATCTCTCATAATCATTCGACCTTCGTCGATTGCTGCCTGTCTCAGCCGGTATTGATTACGTCGGCTTTCTTGAAATTCATCTTGTTCAGATTGTGGCAAGGTCAGTATCCAATCCTCAAAAAATATTGGAGTTGATCCTTGGGGCCAGGTATGTATAAATTTTTGAATTAATGGCATGTCGATTCACCAAAGTTGATTTTTAAATTGTATTGTTGTCTCATTTGTGTTTTTCTGATGCAAGAACTATCTTGCAAATATGTTCCAATCTCTCTATGTGCTCATAGGCACGCCACGGGGTGACATCAATGGCCACAACTCCATGTCCCTTGATACCCACAATATCAAACTGAATATTGCCCTCTGGGTCTAGTCCCAGATTACGATGGCATGCATCAGCCAGTTCTTGACTGATGGGTGCCACATCTCCCACATTGGATGCTACCCGAGTATAGCGATTCAGTTCCGGAAATACATCGCTGATGGTACTCAAATCAATTCCGGCATGCATGGCCGCAATACAATAGGTTGGGTGTACATGAACAACAACTCTAACATCATTTTTGTGTTGTCCCATTTCTTGCTGTAGTCCAAAGTGCAGAGGGATCTCTCCGCTGGGAGTCAAATTCTTACTAATGTCAGTGTAGTCCAACTCTTGCCAGTTGTAAGTGTTTTCACCAAACCCATTGTCCCATTTGCCAATTTGAATCTTTTTAAATTGATCAGGTTGCATTGTTTGCTTACGCACACCCGACGGTGTGATATAAAAATGATCACGGTCGTGATGACGTATAGAGATGTTGCCATCTCTACTGGTTATCCAATTGCGTTTGTACGCATCTACTAATATATCACAACAGGTTTCTAACATGCTAATTGTTCCAGTGTCTTACAACGCCAGCAATAATGAAACAACAGGTTACCACGTGTATTGCTACCCAAAAGGTTTTTAGGAATAGTGCAAGACGTGCTTCTTGCAAAGTAAGAATAGGCACATCAGGACGATCATGATCTGACTCGCCCATTAGGTGACCGGTGGCTCGCGCCCAGATCTTTTCTATGCTGTTCATAACTTGCAACTTTCGCAATCGGCGTCTTCGAGATCAAAATCAATAATTTCAAGGGGTACCGCCTCATCCACTTGTTTGCTACCTTGTTTGTTGATCAGGCTGTAGTAGAATGTTTTGATTCCCCAGTGGTGTGCCTGCATCAAGTTGCGAGCAATCAGCGTTGTGGGAACTTTACGGTCTGCAAAGTGCGCTGGGTTGTAGAATGTGTTTGTACTAATGCTTTGATCAACATAGGCCGCTAACACAGCCGCAGTCTTTAAATATCCATCACAGTCTTTTTGTGCCCACATCATTTGATACTTGTTTTTCAACTTGTGGTATTCGGGCACAACTTGTGTAAGGCTACCTGCTTTAGATTCCTTAACTGAGATCAGACTCATGGGCATTTCAATGCCGTTGGTTGAGTTGATCACAACTGAACTAGACTCTACCGGTGCAATGGCCATTAGTGTAGCGTTACGCACACCATAACTACGCATCTCGGCACGTAGGCCTTCCCAGTTCAATTCAGGCGTAAAGTCGGTGAGTTCGTTGACTCCGGTCGCACGTCGCTCCCAAGGAAAGATACCTTTACCGTAGTAGGTGCGGTCAGAATCTTTGCAACGACCACGTTCCTTTGCCAATTCAACCGTAGCCTCTGTAAGGTAGAAGGCTTGGTGTTCCATCCAAGATTTAACCTCTCCAAGAGCATCTTTGTTACCATATTGGAGTCCGCGCTTGGCATGCCAGTAAGCAAGGTTAGTAATGCCGATACCAAGCGGCTGAATTTCGTCATTTGATAACTGACTCTGGATGGAGAGGAAGTCTTGGTAGTCGAGAATGTTACAAAGCGAGCGTTGCAAAATACGACAAGCCCTACGCATATCCTCAGGATTCCTGAACGCACCCCAGTTAATTGAGCCCAGTGTGCAAAGAGCAATGCGTCCTTTGGCATCGTCAAGGCGTTTAAAAGATTTTGTAGGTAAGAGGATTTCACAGCAAAGATTACTCTGGTAAATGGTATGATATTCAGTGTCAAACGGACCTTGGTTCATGACATTGTCAATGAACACAAGATAGATACGACCTGTATCTGTACGTTCTTTCAAGATGCCCGACTTGAATACTTCTTCAGCACTCATTGTTTTTGTGCGCAAGTCTTTGCGTTTTTCGTACTCAACATAAAGTTTTTCAAAGCGTTCAGTGTTGGCATAGAACGCTTCGTACAGTTCTGGCACTTGGTTGGGATCAAAGAAAGTTATGTTTTCTCGATTTTTAAATCGTCTCCAGAAGAATGCGGAAAGAACAACCCCATAGTCCATGTGCCTGACACGAGTTTCTTCTGTGCCTTGGTTGTTCTTGAGAACGATAAGATCATCAAACTGATGATGCCAAATGGGATAGAATACAGTAGCACTTGCATTGCGGATACCTCCTTGTGAGCATGAGCGTAAATCTCCAAACCACTTCTTTAAAAATGGTATCATGCCGGTGTGCATGATTTCGCCACCACGTATGGGTGAGCCTAATGGACGTAATCGTCCAATCTCCAAACCAATGCCAGCACGTTTTGAGGCATACTTGGCCATCATTTCCCCGGACGCGAAAATACTGTCCAAGTCGTCGTCGCTTCGGATGAGTACGCAAGAACTAAACTGTTTGGTGGGAGTACCAAGGCCAGCCAGCACAGGAGTAGCAAGAGTAAACAAACCGTCACTGGCCGCAGTGTAATACTCTTTGATATAGCGCATACGAGCAGAGTTAGGTTCTTCCGTGTGGAACACCGTGGCAGCCGCAATCATGTAACGAACCTGTGGTGTTTCGTAAATTTCTTTTGTTGAACGATTGCGAACAAGATACTTCTCAATCAACTGTTCCACAGCCGCATAAGAATACTGCTCGTCTTTTGCATGATCGATCATGTCGTTCATGCGATTCCAGTCTTCTTCTGAATACCATTCCAACAGTTCAGGAGTATACAAACCAGTGGCCACATTCCGCTTCACAATCTCCAACAGGTGGGGAGGATCGTATGTGCCATATACGTCTTTACGCAACATGCTCAGCCGCTGTTTGCCTGCCACGTACTGATAGTTGGTATGACCCACATCAGGGTTGGATTCTACGTCAATCAAGTCCACTATGGCTCTGAGTGTGATGCCGTCAATTTCTTTTGTTGTGATGCCATCATAAAAATGTAACTGGGCTTTGATTTCTATCATGCTCTGACTGACATCTGCTATACCTGCGCACACCTTGGCGATCTGCGCCTGCCATTTCTCCAACGCCAGCGGCTCGCGTCTGCCACTGCGTTTTTGTACTATAATTTGCTTCATTGTTACCTGATTTGTTGTTGTATTTGTTGTTGTGTTATGCTGTGTTGGGTCTTGATCGGCCCTGGACTGATATTTAACACTTGTTCAGAGTCCCAATTCAATATATATTTCCCTTGCTCGACCAGGACTAAATTGCCCTGATCTGATTCTGCCAATACTGAATTCTGCAGATCTGCACGATCCAGCAGAGTTATAGTATACAGGATTCCCAGCCCGCGAGCAAGATCACAATAGATATTGTCGCTCAAAAGTTCCCAGGGATCTGGCCAGTTTGGCCGATCATCCCAGTGCAGGTGATAGGCTCTCCAGGGTGCGTGAAACCACCAGGCGTTGACTTCGGCAAGAACATGTTCAACAGGTGCGTGTTGAACTGATTCACGAAGAACACCCCACGCATGTAGGCGTTGTTCAAATGTAAGTGGCCACATCAAACTTGAAAGTAACTGATGGAGTAGTAAAGGGTTCCTGTGACACCTGTGTTGGTGGTGGTGTAGGCAAAGGTAATAGTGCTGGCACTTTCGGTAACTGTAAATGTAACACCAGTTGATCCATTCTGTACTGGATTAACATCTGAAGTTGTTAATGTTCCGCTGGTGCCATCTGTACTGCCTACCACAATGTAAGTGCCGGTTCTGGTGTATACACCTCGGCGTATCATATACTTGACTTCAAATGCTGGAATCGCGACAGCATCGATTGTGAACACTGTTTGAGTAGTGGCGTTATTGGTCAGTGTAGCGGTGGTTCCTGCCTTGACCACAAGATCACCGAATGCAAATTCAGTGCGTCCGGTAAACACATCGGAATACTCTGTGAGTATTTCTGTGTTGCCGATCACAGGTGCACCGTCGGCCAGGGTGCCGTTGCCGATGTATAGTTGACGGCTGTCTGTGGCCCAGCCAAATTCAGCACCGGCCAATTGCGGTAGATTTTCTGCTAGACCTTTACGGTTTGTGATTTGGGATACTTGTACAATTGCCACGATGATTGTCCTCTTGTGATCAAGTATTTAGCATGTAATACTGCTCGACCTTTCGCCACCATAGATCTCGGTAACGATCATATTCTGCACCCGCCAACACAAATTCCTGATATTGCGGTCGACCAATGATGTTGTGTTGCTCGTCTAGATCAGGCTTGACACACATTAGGATAACGCCTTTGCGTATGCGTGTGCCATGTATTTCGTTGTGTGCTTCTGCATAGGCACAAAGTTGCACAAAGTAATCATCAATCCACTCACGTTTTTTGGGCCGGTTGGTTTGCTTGTAATCTAGTATGGCTTCTTCATTTAGATGTATACCAGCACCGTCTGTTGTGCCTGCGTAGATACTGGGAAAATATAGTGGAACTTCGATTCCCCAAAATTCACTTACGTTTTTGAGTCCTTCTGTAATCACAGTCTCTGCCATCACATGGCTGGGCCAAGAGTAAGGATTTGATCCACGTTCTCGGATAGCACCATCCTTGACATACTGCTCAAGATAGGTGTGCATACGTGTGCCACGATTGGCGGCTTCGGTTGTGATCTGTTGTGCTTTTTCTGCACCCACACGTCGACGCCATTGGTTCAATGCTTCGACTTTTTCTGGAGGTTTTGTTCGATCCAGAATTGTGGTCACACTGGGCAAGTTGTTGCCATCTGGCGTGGCATAGTAACGCCGGCCCTCTATTGTGACCCGAGGTATGGGTTGATAATCAAATTTAGGATTGTACATTAACCTATTTTAACAGGTTGTTGGTCAAAAGTCAACTTACATTGTCTGTGCTGATCGCTGAGAATATTATAAAACTTGGCATTGCCAATGGACATGGCCAGCCCAGTGAGGTGATCGTCCTGGGCCGTTTGTTGTAAAAATTCTGTAAATTTATTGTAGACAATTGTGTCGCTGGATAAAAATACAACCAACCCCAATAAATATTCTTGTAATACTACGTGTTTAGGATTTTCAAACAGTTTATGAGCCAATGCCTGTGACACAATAGATACTAGATGTTGTCGATATTCCACTGGCAAATTTTGTACAGTCATTATATGCGGTTCTGACATACTGACATTATTAATTGATATATTACAGATATCATTTTCTGTAAACCATTGGTCCCACCAATCTATGTAGTGATTGATATAAAAAATATTATGCAAACTCCAAACTGGAGTTATATGAAAATTTATTTTTGTATTTTTTTTATTTTTGATTACAAAATTTAGATTAGCAGTAATTGTACTAAATTTTTCTGGGTATCTGACATACTCATAATTTTCATCAACGCTGTCTATACTGGCACAAATTGTCACTGATCGAAATTTATTAAAGTTGGTAATACTGTTTTCTTTTAAATTAGTAAAATTAGTGGTTATTCTGAGGTCAACTTTATCACTTAACTTGTTTTCAACTAGCCAGTGTATTAATCGTATTGCTCCAGGTTGAATTAGAGATTCACCTCCATATAATGCAATGGACACATGAGAAATTTCTTGACATTTGTTGACAATCTGAGTTGTCAAATTGTTCCAAAACGTCTCATCAGTGCCTATGTCTTGTTGTAATTCTTTTACTACAGGTAGATTATATACCTGGGCATATTTACTACTGTGTTCAGGCTCACAAGTTTTACAGGCCAAATTACATAGGTTTGAGAATTTAATTCTAAATTCAAAATGATCAACAACTCCATTACTTAAAAACCGATTTATTGTTTCTGGCTGTCGACTTATTAATCCAATGGTTCTTTCAGAACTACCTATTTGTTTTTCAGAATTGTAACATAATCGACAGCGATCATTGTTAATTCCTTGTTCAATTGTTAATTTTAAATCAGAGAAATTGTGGTCATTGATCTTGGACGGAACTATATTACAACAGCAAGTTGATTGTATTTTGGCGTTGTTGTTTATTTGATTGTGTAATACAGTGTATGGATACAAGCAAATATGTTGATTCTGATTAATCCATGCAACTTTTTCGGCAGTAGTTATATCAACTGACCACAGTCCGGTATTGGGTACAGCAGGCATCAGATTCTGAATGACTCGCCACAGCCACAGCGGTCACGTTCATTGGGATTTGAGAATTCAAAGCCTTCATTGAGGCCTTGGCGCACATAATCTACTGTCATGTTTTTGAGATAGACATCATCTTTGTGATTTACCAAGACCACAAAGTCAGGTTGTGCATAGTTGGTAACATAGGGTTCGTCTGTGTATTCTCGAACATACTCTAACACATAGGCCAGCCCAGAGCAACCGGTGGTTTTTACCCCAAGACGAATGCCAGCATAACCTTTGGCTGTGACAAGTTTTTGTATTTTTGTCCGAGCCGTGTCACTGAACGAGATCATGCTTTTTGCGATAATCTGCTACAGCGGCTTTGATGGCGTCTTCGGCCAGGATGGAGCAGTGGATTTTGACTGGGGGGAGAGCAAGTTCTTCAGCAATTTGGCTATTTCGTAAGGCGCCTGCTTCTTCAAGTGTGCGACCTTTGACCCATTCCGTAACGAGGCTAGAACTTGCGATTGCGCTTCCGCATCCGTATGTTTTGAATCTTGCATCTTGAATTATTCCTGTAATTGGATCTACTTTTATCTGCAACTTCATTACGTCACCACAGGCAGGTGCTCCCACCATGCCGGTGCCAACGGTATCGTCAATTTCAAATTTACCCACGTTACGTGGATTTTCGTAGTGATCAATCAACTGCGGTGAATAGGCCATATAATTTCTCCAATTTT
>Ga0209084_1000395_pt1 | contig 40441 bp, 33 predicted proteins | sample C_130820_MF_Meta_FD_187309 | JGI IMG/M metagenome (GOLD analysis project Ga0209084, IMG submission 187309) | Freshwater microbial communities from Lake Croche, Canada to study carbon cycling - C_130820_MF_MetaG (SPAdes) (version 2) | ecosystem: Environmental > Aquatic > Freshwater > Lake... | reverse complement strand
AAGCGCAGCAGCCAGACTCTTCTGTGCCACGCCATAAGCAGCAAAGTCACCCTTAGCCAAAGCAGCCTGACCATCGGCGTAAGCCTTACTTGCAGCACTCAATGCATCTGCCAATTTTTGTGCAGGAGTCGATGGACCACCGTTCGCTCCACCACCGCCACCAGTGTTAGGAACATTGACCTGCCCGTTGAATACCTTGTCCAAAGCAGTCGCAAGATCATTTTCAAATGCAACCTTGGAACCGAATGACACAAGCACCTTGCGGAATAGCGGATAGCCGCTGTTGCCACTGGCACGAACATAAACCGGCTCGAAGTACAACAAGCCACCACCAACTGGAAGTGAAAGCAAGTTACCTAGTTCAACTTCAGATCCACCCTGGCGAAGCAATGACAACTGAGATGACACCAGCGGATCAGACTCGAAATTGTTCTGCACCTGAGTCGGACCAGGAATTGTCGTGTTTCGAGGTAACTGCAAGATACGAATCGTTCCGTAGTCTGGGCCAGCATCCGCATTCACAGACATGAACGACGCCAGCGTCTGACGCTTTGACGGTGCGAATGTAGACGTCAATGAGAAGGTCGGTGACTTTTGATCCGGCATACGAAGCATCAAGTAGTAAGGAGGCTGAGCCTGAGACACACTTGGCTTGGTCGGATCATTAGGCACCGTCCAGAAATCCTGACCTGAGTAGAAGGCCTGAGGATCTTCGACGTGATACTTCGCAATGATGTCGCGCTGAACCTTGTAGAAATCTTCTGGATAACGGATGTGATCAACCACTCCAGCAGGAATAGCCGACTTGTCCTCAACAACACCTGGGAACGCTTTGCGCCACACCTTCAACACTGGGTCTGACGTATCCCATTGATACAAATGCACGGTGCCGTCGTAAGCATCAACAGTGGCCTTAACCGAGTTGCGCATGTAGGTGAGATCTTGTGAAGACAATGAAGAGAAACCAGTCTGTGCATTCACTGAATCTGCAGTGGCATCGCGTAAAGAGATGCGAGCGGCATACGGGTATTCATTCGATGTTGTGTAGCCATCAACAATCCATTGAACGCGACCATTGATTACAGCTGGATACGGATCGCTATCCAAAGTCAGCCAAGGAGCAATCTTCTTGATTCGAGTCTTGGGACTGCGGTCATACAGAATGCGTGATCCTGGCGCGATCTGATTCGACAGCAGAATGTTTGCTTCTTGGTAATGCAAGGCAAACACAGCACGCTGGAAGAAGTTACCAACTGGAACCCCACCCTTGCCCGTGTAAGTGTTGTTGGCCTGACCATTGGCGCTCTTGTCATCTGGAAAGTCCAGTTCACGAGCCTGACCACCCTTAGGGCTACCCACAATGGAATACACAGGTGACTGCTCGCCGAAGTACACGCGCGGCTGCTTAATGCCAAGCTGCCCAACCGGAGGAATGTTGCTTTCCACAAAACTTGGTGAACCATCATTCTTTGCCGCGTTATCTGCCGCAGCCACAATGCCGTAACCATGAGTGAAAACCATATGATCGTTGAACCAGTTGCGCTGAGAGTCAGCAACACCTGCAAGATTCACTTCACGCACGGCAAGCACAGTTCCACGCTTGACGTTATTGAGTGCATAACGGTCAATATCTAGTGAGTCAGGGAACGCGTAGAAGCCACGGATCTGCTGCAGATTCTGGAAGGTTGGCGAAACCAAACTTGGGTCAAGTAAGCGCACATTCGACAAAGTGCCTGAGTCTTTTTCAAAGGTTGCAAGGCTTGGATTATCAATCGCCTTGTATTCAGTAACCTTCACTTTGCCTAAACCATAAGCGGCGCGCGTCGCATCGAGATTGCGCTGAATGTACGGAGTTTCACGCTGAAGTTCACTCGGCTTGACCTGAACTTGCTGGACGAACGCTGGATACAGCCCACCCACGAGCAGCGATGCACCGAGCATTACACCGAATGCCAGCAACGGAAGTGACGACACAGGTCGGACAAGAGAGATGAAGAAAAGTAGCGCAGTCGCAAGCGCAATGTACGTCAAGAGAGTCTTGGCAGGAACGAGTGCATGGACATCGGTGTATTTCAAACCACTAATCAGAGCATCATCTTTAGTGGCCAGTGTGTATTTATCAATTGAATAAGCTGCGGCCTTCAAGAGAACAAACAGGCCAAGGAAGAACGTGATGTGCTTGCGCGCTGCCATGCTCTGCCCAACTTGGCCACCAGAACGCAAACCGCCATACAGGTAATGCACAACGGCATTTACCACGCCAGCTAGAATCACGACCGTGAAAAGAGTCCCCAAGATGAACTTAAGGAATGGCAACTGGAACGCATAGAAGGAGATGTCTTTGCCGAACTGTGGGTCTTTTGTGCCAAAGGGAACTGAGTTAGCCCACATCAAGTAGAGACGCCATTGCGATGCGGCAGATGCAGCAGTCAGCAGACCGAAGATTGCAGGACCAATGATGAAAATTCCACGTCGGATTGGCTCGAGCCCATCGCGGTAACGCTGCATGGCGAGTTCTTCAGGTGTCATCGGAATCGTGAGCGGCCTTGACCGATAGGCCACTTGAGCCGCACCCCACAGTGCAAGAGTTGTGGTTAGTCCGGCAACAACGAACAAAATCGCACGAATGACAAGCTGCTTGGTGAATACATCAGCATGATTGAGCGAAACAAACCATTGCCAGTCGGTCCAGAAGCCTGCAACAAACGTGAAGGCAAGCAACAGCGCGGCCAAAATACCAACTGTGATTGCTAATGGACTGCGACGCTGATTACTACTTTGGGGCATACTCACGTTTCCAAGCCTACGATGAAGTCCTCCGCCACGAAGCCTGAATCTGCAATAGGGCAGACTGTCTACATGGATTATGTAGACAGTCTTGAAGCAGTAGTTCGTGAAGTTGAAGAGCATGTATCTGGTGCAGGTTGGGATCAACCCGTACGCCTTTTCGCACTTGTCCAGACGGCGGCTCTGCTAGAAAGCAACCCTGAACTCGACCTCGACAGCGCACTGTCTCTCACATCAGTTGAACAGGAACTCGATGATATTAAAGATTTTGAAGAGTTTCTCGGGACATTAGCCTGGCCAGAGGATGTAGAAGGCGCGATTGTCGTTCTCGAACGTATCGTTTTGCCACCAACCGCGGAATCAGATCTGCCACAAGGTGAAGATGATGAAGTGGTTCAGGCAGCCATGGAGCATCCTGAAGCAGTCGATGTGCGTATTGTGAGCGCAGTGCTTCGGACAGGTCAGAATCTCAATGCTCTGCGCCAGCGAAATCACGACACGACTGATGCTGTCGCTGTTGGTTCCGACTTGGTGGCGTCGCTCAACGACCAGTTACTCGCAACTTTCGCTGAGTAAACGCCCTGCCAATTGACTAGTTAGACGCAGGACACTGTGAAAGTTTTTTACCGGCATTGAATCCATTAATGGCAGCAACGGCCTGGCTCAATGTCGACACTGGAACAACGGTGAGCCCAGCAGGTACGTGACCAACCACTTCGTCACAGTTCGAACGTGGCGCTAGGAATAACTTGGCTCCCGCCTTCGATGCGCCAAGCAACTTGTGTTGAATTCCACCGATCGGGCCAACCTTGCCCGCGGGTGACATCGTGCCAGTGCCAGCAATGATTTTTCCTTCGGTCAAAGATCCTGGCGTCAACTTGTCAACCAGCGCCAGCGCAAACATCCCACCAGCACTCGGTCCTCCGACATCTTCAAGACCGAAGTTGATTGCGAAATCGGCCCGGTAAAAGTAGCCCACTCCAATGCCGACATAAGGCGTCTTTGTTTCATCAGCTGTCGTCGTTGGGTCATCGGGATGCGCTGCAGACTTTACTTTGACGGTAGTGCCTTTGTTAGCTCGCTCGACCACAAATGTGTGGGTCGTGCCAATCTTCTGACTCCGAATAATCTGGACCACGCGCGCGGGTGATGTGGCCTTGTACCCATCCACAGTGATGATGTGATCCCCTGCATGCAACTTGCCATCAGCGGGGGCATCGTAGGTAATCGACGTAATAGTCAGTTCGGTATGGACAGGCTTGTCCAAGTATCGAAGCGCGGCGGCAATCGCGTTGCTTTGCGACGTGCTGAAATCTTCAGTTGCAGCCTGATAATCCTGCTCTTGAGTGGTTCCCTCGTCGTACAGCGCCTCACGAGGCAACACCGTGGCATCAGGATTCAACCAACCCCAAGCCGCCTGAAAGAGATTGATGCCTTCTTGTGGGCCACCCGATTCAGAAACTGTCGTCATGTTGAGTTCGCCAGTTGTGGGATAGGTTTTTGTGCCAGAAATCTTGATGATGGGCTTGCCACTATCCGACCCAAGAGTGTTAAACACGGGACCTGGTTCCAATAAAACATAAGGAACTGGAATGGACGCAGCGATCACAATGAGGAAGCCAATCAACACTGAAAGACCGGGAAGATACTTTCTCATGACGCCCTAACATGCTGTTGGTGAAGTAACTACAACACTACGCGAGTCCTGGGACAGTGCAGTTACGCCATCTGCGAAAACGCGAGACTTTACGTGTCATTTACGCGACATTGCTCGCCACATTGCCAATTTGTGAAGCACACTTGTCTTACACATTCTTGGAGGTTGCAATGTCGATACCGTTTGGCTTTTCGCCGCAAGGAAATGACAATAACAATGAATTAGCTGCCATGTTTGAGCAGATGGGTCGCATGCTGCGTCAACCTGACCAGGCCTCCAATGCAAGCGTGAACTGGGAATCTGCTCGAGATACCAGCCGCCAAACATTGAGCGGTCTTGGCGATCCCGGTGTGACACCAGATCAATCAGCACGAGTGTCTGCAGCAGCTGAATTGGCGCAGAGTTGGCTAGAAGAAGTAACTCATTTGCCAGCTGCTGATGTCGCTGTGACGGCAACCACCCGCACACACTGGCTGGAATCGACTTTTCATGCGTGGCGAGCGATTGTTGAGCCAGTTGCAGATGGCGTGGCAAATGCGATGTCTGGCTCTATGCCAACTCAGGACGAACTTGCAAACATAGAACTACCGGAAGAGTTGCTAGCCGGACTACCTGAAGAAATCGCCACGCAGATGCGCGAGATGTTGGCATCCCCTGAGATGAGCTCCATGCTCGCTCCCCTCATGAACATGGCAAAGTCGATGGGCGCCACATTGTTTGGCAACCAGTTCGGTCAAGCGCTCGGCGAAATTTCTGCCGACGTTCTATGCATGTCTGATGTCGGCATTCCATTGACTGATAATGCCGAGTCAGCGCTGATCTTCCACAACATCGAAAACCTCTGTGAAGGTTTGTCAGTTTCCTTTGATGATGTGCTGCTCTACGTTGCATTGCGTGAAGGTGCGCATCAAAGGCTCTTCGCTCACACCACATGGTTGCGTTCCCAAATCCTTGCTGCCGTGAGTGACTACGCACGCGGTGTGCAAATTGATACGGGTCGTATCCAAGCAGCAGTCGCTGAAATTGATCCCGCCAATCTGGACAATGTGCAAGACATTTTTGGTAGTGATGTATTTGAACCAACCCTGACGGCCGAACAAGAGAGCGCCCTGGAGCGACTCGAGCTATTGCTGGCGCTCATCGAGGGCTGGGTGACGACGGTAGTGAGTGCTGCTTGCGTAAATCGTTTGCCATCGAGCGTTGCGCTTGAGGAAACATTCCGACGACGTCGCGCAACAGGTGGACCTGCCGAAAAGCTTTTTGCAGGACTCGTAGGTTTGCAGATTCGTCCACGAAGGTTGCGTGAAGCAGCAACCCTATGGAATGAATTGACTGAACAACGCGGCATTGATGAACGTGATGCCCTGTGGTCACATCCGGACTTGCTACCAACTACCGCTGACATCGACAATCCAGAGGGCTTTGTGGCTGGTCAGACGCATGACCTCATGGCAGAACTTCACGAAGCCATGGAAACTCCCGGTCCAGATGAAGGCGAACTACCCTGTCAGGATTCTTCTTCCTGATCAACAAGGGCGACTCGGCCCTTTTGTCCATGTAAGTAACCTTCAAGAAAAGCCTTTGCTCGCTCATGTTCGGAGTAACGATGCATGAAACGATAGAAATTCTCGTTATGCCCTGGCTCAATGAGATGAATCAACTCATGCAGTAACACCGCATCTAGGACGTAGTCAGGCACACCTTGCAAGCGATGCGAGATACGAATAGTGCCTTCCATGGGAGTACACGATCCCCATCTACTGTTCTGATTAGTGACCCAACGAAGCGAAACACCATCTGGCCGTAACAGCGAAAGCGATGTGCCGAGATACTGAGCGACCAGCTCATGCGCTCGACGTTCAAGCTCATCATCCGAGCGCTGCAATGACTGTCGCTTTTCTAGGCGTGTGACCAAACCGCGAGCAATCGAATCGAGTTCTCGGTCAGTAATTTTCTGTGGTGCCAAAATGATGATCTTGTCACCTTCACGCTGTGCGGCAACCGTGCGCTTGCGACGCGCACTGCGCCGAACTTCAACGTTTGGATAGTCATCTAGGAGTCCCACGGTCACAGGCTAGCCGACTGGGTAGACAAAAAGTGAAGCTCTCGAGGCGCGAACACGCTCATCCGCCTTCCCCTTGCGAATGTCGGCTCGTTATCTCGAGAGCTTCAACTCATCAGAACCTATTGGGTCGCACGGGCGAGGCGCAATGCGAACAGGAAAATTTTCTCGAAGCCATGTGGACAACCCTGTGGACTAACTGGGGACAATTGTGGATTGGCTGGGGATGACCGGTGAATAACTTGGGGATTGTTACTTTGCGTTCACCAAGGTTCTCAATAACTACAAGGAATTCCGCCTTCCACAGCTGTGGAGAAAAATTAGTTACCACACAGAGCTTGTGGAGTACCCGATGCTTACACAGTCACACTTAGCCAAGAGTGTGGGTATGACAAATTCGCACCCCCATCTAGCCCCTGGCACACCTGTGCTGTGGCGAGATGCGCATCATGTACAAATCGGTCTGCACCCGCTCAACAGCGTGATCTTGGAAGCTCACATCGCCATCCCTTTGTTAGAAATGTGCAACGGCCAGACCCCGATGGACGTCGTGGTGCGGGAACTCAGGTCAACCGGTGCGAGCCAAGAGCAATGCGAACTGATACTCACTCAGATGATGCGCAATCGTTTGATGCGCAACTTGCCTCAGAGAATTTCAGATGTTCAGAGCAATGGGCTTGCTGCGATTTCGCACAATGACTCTCCACGCATTTTGATGCAGCGTGAAATGTCGAACACCTCGCAGTCATCGCGGCGCAGCCTCACAGCAGTACATCTCCACGGACTAGGGCGACTGGGTATGACTGTCACTGCAGCACTGGCCTCGGCTGGCTTTGCCCATCTTCGAGTTCACGACAGCGCAGTCGTCACGGCACAGGATGTGACAACCTTTGGTGCAAGTCGAATAGACATTGGTAATCGCAGGGATTTCGTAGCACTTCAACTAATGGAGCGAGTTCAAGCGGGTGTAACCTCACGCAATCATGCTTTGAAACACAAACCTGCGAACGAGCTACATGTGTACATGCCCGATGCCGTAGCCGACTATCCCTGGTTCGACTACTCGCTCGGTCAAGAATGCATGAGTCGAGACATTCCACACCTTGTGGCCACTTTGGCTCAGCAGTCTGCTCTCATCACATCAGTCATTACACCAGGAACAACTGGCTGCTTACGATGTTTACATCTACACAATTCGGATCATGATCGCACATGGCCACTCATCAACGCTCAATTGGTTGGACGCAGCGCACCAGACCTGTCCCCCATAGGACTCGTAATCCAGACCGCAATGCTGGTCGTAGAGCAGGTAAGTCGCTGGGTAGATGAAGGCACTACGGATGAGAATCGCATCGTCAGTTTAGGTTGGCCAAGTCAAAGAGCAGGAGTGATGATTAACACAGCACATCCAGACTGCGGATGCACGTGGCAGAGCTGAGCCAGAACCAGCTACAGCTTGAGATCACGCAAAAGCGTGGACTCGGTTCGATGCGCTTTCGTACCGTGACGGCGAGCGCCAGCCCACGACAACTGAAGATGTGTGCGGGCTCGAGTCAGAGCAACGTAGAACAATCGTCGTTCTTCCGCGAATTCAGTCGGAGTCTGTGCATGCGAGATCGGCAACAAGCCTTCACTGAGACCGACTAGAAATACTGCTTCCCACTCGAGGCCCTTGGCGGAGTGAATGGATGCCAACGTCACAGCATTCGCACTTGGGACATGCTCTTGTTCATTGCGCTTACCCAACATGGTGACAAATTCAGGCAACGTGACGCCTGCATCGCCGGTAGCCATATCATCCGCTAGTTCGACAAGGGTGTTGAGTGATTCCCAAGTCTCCTGCGCAGCTCGACCAGATTCTGGAGAGTTGCTCTTCCATCCCACCGAGGACAATATGTCACGGACAGCAGAACCCAGCCCCACGGTCACTGGAGCCACAAGAGCCGCACGCAGGTGCAACATTGCAGTTCGGACCTCCGGACGTTCAAAGAAGCGCTCTGCGCCGCGCAGAGTGGCGGGAATGCCGAGTCCACCTAGCTCGGCCTCAAGGATCTCAGACTGACTATTGATGCGATAGAGAACCGCAATGTCTCGTGGAGAAACGCCTTCGGCAATAAGCGTCGAAATTCGTCGAGCAACCGTGCGAGCTTCCTGTTCATCGTCAGCAAAGCTCTTCACCGCAACCGCTGGACCATCAGATCGAACGGCATGCAATCGCACGGGGCTGGTTCCATCCTGCGCCAGCACGCTATTCGCAGCCTTGATGATTTGTGGCGTGCTGCGATAGGAAGTGGAAAGTTCAAACTGTTGTGCCGTCGGGAAGTGCTTAGTGAATTCCGTTAGATACTTCGAGGTAGCGCCTGAGAACGAGTAAATAGTTTGTGCAGGATCTCCAACAACGCACACATCCGAACGTTGACCGAGCCATCCCGATAGCAACTCAAACTGGACTGGACTCACATCCTGGAATTCATCCACAGTGAAGTGGCGATATTGTCGGTGAACTGCCGCAGCAACTTCTGGAATGTTTTCCAGCATCGCAGTCATGTTGAGAAGTACATCCTCAAAATCCATGAGATGCGCTTCATCCATGCGCTTCAGATACGCCTCATAAACTTTCGAGATTTGCTCGACCGTGAGGTTACCCGGCAATACGCGTCGGGTACTGACAACTTGTGTGCGATAAGAATCAGGCGAAAGGATGTTGACCTTTGCCCACTCAATCTCGGCAGCGATATCTCGAATGACATCAGTCGAATTGTTGACATGACAGATGGCTACTGCATCGGCAACATAACGGAACTTGCTCGATACCAAGTCGGGAAGTCCAGTCGAAAAATACTGGGGGTAGAAAAATCGAAGTTGGCGTAGTGCCGCACTGTGAAAAGTTCGTACCTGCACACCTTGCACACCAAGTGAACCAAGACGGCTGCGTAGTTCACCGGCAGCACGAGTTGTGAATGTCACGGCGAGTGTCTGGGTTGGGTCATAGACATTCTGCTCAACAGCATGCGCGATGCGATGCGTAATCGTGCGCGTCTTGCCAGTGCCAGCACCTGCATAAATAACTACAGGCCCAGACAGGCACTCGGCGGCAGCGCGTTGCTGCTCATCAAGGGCGCTCAGGATGTCGGACACTGCCCTATTCTCGCAAGAGGCTAGGACAATCCTTCAGGGGCTATCAGGTTGAAGGGGTTTGCCCCAGCAACTAAAGACCCAAAGCCTTCTTCACATCACCAATACTTGGGTTCGTTTGCGCTGAACCATCTGGGAAAACCACAGTCGGGACGGTCTGGTTTCCACCATTGACACTCATCACATAGTCAGCCGCAGTGGGATCGAGTTCAATATCGACCTCAGTGTAAGAAATGCCTTCACGAGTCATCTGCGCTTTCAGGCGCTGACAGTAGCCACACCATGTTGTGCTGTACATCGTTACTTGACCTGACATATTTGTTTCCTTGCTGTGCGGTTGTTTCTACTGTGAAGGCTCACATCTTGTGAGATGTGTAATCACTTCTTGACTAAATTTATGCCCTACTCCAACTGCGCTGCAGTTCCTGGCCGTACCAATGTTCAATGAGTCGCCACGCAATTGAGGTGGGGTTCGGCAGTTTGAGGTCTCCTACATTGCAGGCTTGCTCAAACTCTGCGCGACTAAACCACTTGACCTCATGCATTTCGTCATCATGCAGTTCAACTTCAGTAGTCAGCGCCTTGGCCCGATAGCCCATCATGAGAGACGCCGGGAAGGGCCACGGCTGGCTACCCAAGTAGCGCAATGACTCTGGGTCAACTCGAATGCCTGACTCTTCGAGAACCTCTCGCACAACGGCGGCTTCACAGGATTCACCCGCTTCAACAAATCCGGCGAGCGTGGAAAACCAACTTGGTTCCCAGCCAGTACGTCGGCCAAGCAAGATGCGTTCCTGGTCATCCTCGACAGCAACGATCATTGCTGGCTCAGTGCGCGGGAAATGTGTCTTGTCATCTACCGTGCAATGCCTAGCCCAACCTGCTTGAATCACTTGAGTGACTCCACCGCACAGCGGACAGAATGAATGCGTCGCATGCCATGTCGCTAAAGCAGTGGCAGTAATCGCTAGGCCAACGTCTCGAGCGGTCATCGTGGAACCAAAGTCGCGCAAGCTCACCCACACAGCCTCACCGACATGATCCTTGTTACCAAACACTGCAATGTACGTGTGGTCATCATCCAAGCCAAGCAGGACAGTTGCCTCACGCAGGTCTTCCAGGGCCACTGGGAAAGCGCTTGGCGCAATGAAAATTGGCGATAAATCATCAGTGACTGGAATCTTGCTCTCATTAACTAAAAGAATGCGCGTGCGGGAATCATTCCACGCGTCTTCTATCCAGTTGGGATTCGCCCGAACAGCAGCGGCGCGATCAACGGTAAAACGTGCGAGCGCCAAATCCTGCAATAAGTCCACACTTCGAGCCTACGGTCAATGCGCTGGTGTCGCACAAAATGGTCATTTGTCGTGCGGTAGGCGGTCCATGCCCGTACTGTGCAGATATGCGAATCGCTACCTGGAACTTGCTGCACGCCATCCCTATCTTGGGGCACGAGCAACCGACAAGCTTGGGCGAACAGGCAAAACTTCTTAATGCCGATGTCATAGCGCTACAAGAAGTTGATCGCAACCAAGAACGAAGTGGCAACAAGCATCAAGTGCAAGAAGTAGCCGAGGCACTCGGTTTGGATTACTGGTATTTCATTCCAGCACTTGTGGGCACACCAGGTGAAGGTTGGATTGCAGCACATGACGGACAAATACACAGCAATGAACATGGCGATGAGCCTGAAGGTGCTCACTACGGAATCGGCTTAGCGTCTCGCTATCCACTCAGTGACATTGAAGTCTTGCGATTCCCTGCAGCACGTCTTTCGTTACCGCTCATGGTTCCCAGCCCAAAGGGGCCGCGTTTTCTCATGGTTGAAGATGAACCTCGTGTCGCCTTGCTAGCAAACGTGGTCACACCAGACGGGCCGATTGCTGTAGGCACTGCTCATCTGAGTTTCGTGCCAGGCGTCAATGCCAAGCAGCTGCGCAAACTGGCCAATGCTTTAGGTAAGCGCTCCGGTCGCAAGTTACTGATTGGCGACTTCAATCTGCCTGGTGGCATTCCACGTCGAGTAACTGGTTGGGACACCATGGCCAAGATTGCCACTTACCCCACGATGAAACCACGTATTCAGTTTGACCATGTGCTCGGCCAAGGCTGGGATGTTCAAGCCGTGAATTTCGTCAAGGGCTCAGCCCAAGCATTTCCGCTTGACATTAGCGATCACTGTGCTCTGGTAGTTGAACTTCCCTGACTAAGCAGTAATTAAGGATGCCAGTTCATCTAAGGTGAGCGTACTTTCAGGTTCATGCACGAGTTTGTCAGCCACGTAATAGAACGCCACATCAATCTGCTCCGGCGAGACACCTTTGATGTCAGCAACAGCAAGTCGATAGATACTCAGTTGCAGTTCATCTGCTGAACCGGGCGCACCCGTCTTCCAGTCCACGACTGTCCATCGATCAATCGCAGCAGGATCCGCAAGTGAGCCCTTAAAAATGGCATCAATACGGCCGCGCAAAGTGTGGCCACCTGCAACGAGTGCGAATGGTTCTTCCAACTCAGTGGGCATCCGCTGCGCAAAATGTCCATCTTCGAATGCTCGCTTAAGCGCATCAAGTTGCTTGTCGTCGTAGATTTCAGAATCGCCAGAGCCAGGCAGATTCTCTAGGTCAATCAGCGGGCGTTGACCGAAGAAATCCTCAACCCAGGCATGGAATGCCGTTCCACGACTTGCTACTGCAGATGGCTTGCGAGGCATTGGACGAACAAGCGATTTCAAGAATGATTCTTGATCAGAAACGAAGGCCATAGTTTGGCTAGCCGTTAATGCTCGAGGTAAACGCACCTCCCGAGTTGTTGCTAGGGCCAGCTCAACCTGGTCAAGCAAGACAGCGATGTCCTTGTCCCAACGCGCAGCAAGCCTGAGCTCCTCCGCACTCAACTCATCGAAACTTATGTCCGGCGTGGTTGAATGACGGAATCCATTTACCAAGAGTGCCTGCGCCGCAAGCTCGGTCTGCAGGTCAGCATTAATTGGTGCTGGCCACTCGAGATAGTTAGTGACGCGCAGCAAGGGATTGGTCGCATCATCCTGCGGTCCCTCAACCCATGGCCCAACAAGTGTTGCTTTCTCACGCAACGCATTGAGGAATTCACTGGGCCCACGCGATTCCTTTTGGGTAGGACCCCACCAAGATGAACTTGCTATCACGCGATGCTTTGCTCTAGTAATCGCCACGTACGCCAAACGGCGCTCATCAAGCAGATGGAGCGACTTGACGAGCTCCTTGTGCTCTTTGTAGTCCTTTGCGCGTGGACCATCAACTGGCGGGAATGCCGTCAATGAGTCATCATCCTTCTTGTCCATCAACCTGATGGGCAGCAACTGAGCCTTTTCTGGCCAATGGCCACCCTTCGATGTGCCGGGGAATACACCAGCAGTGAGATTCGGAATAGCGACAATCGGGAACTCCAAACCCTTGGACTGATGCACAGTCATGACGACCACAGCATTGTCGTTGACCACAACTTCAGCATCAGGCAACTGACTAAAGCGTTCACTGTCTCGGATGAATGCCAGGAAGGCACTCAGACTCGAATCGCCCTCTAGATTGCGATAGTCACCGGCCAAATCCAACAATGCAGCGAGGCGATCAAAGCGAGCTCCACCTTCGCTTGCATGTCGAGCAAGAGCCTCAACCCCGATACCTGTCGCGCGAATGACTCGCGCAATCACATCGACTGCGCTCTCGCCAGCATGGCGACGCATGGTTCGGAGCATCGACGCTAACTGCTCCATACGAGCAAGTGCTTCAGGCGAGTAACCAAACTTTTCTTGTGTTGTCACATCTTCGAGTGCATCAAGCAAACTGACACGCTCCGACTTATCAACGTCGGCAATAATGCGATCAAGTACGACATCAATCGGAGCATCATCATCCTCATCTTTATGGACGAGGTATCGAGCATGCTTGCCGAGCAATGCCATGTCTCGGGTACCTATCCGCCAACGTGGTCCCATCAGGATGCGTGCCAGTGCAGCATTTGCACATGGATCGCTGATGACTTGTAGATAACTCACTACTTCACGAACTTCAGGGAGATTGACTAAAGCATCCGGTGAAACAACCTGGACCGGAATCCCACGACGTTCAAGTGCATCAACAAATTGCCCAGTGGTCTTCTTCTCACGCAGCAGAATTGCTACATCGCTCCATGAATTCTGAGGTTCAAGCGTGGCAATCTCGTCGGCAATCCATTCGACTTCATCATGGAACGTTTCCAACAGGCCTACATGGACAACACCGGGAATACTGCTCTCTTGGCCAGTCACCAGTTCCTTGATTGACTTGTGAATGTCTCGCAGTGGGTTACTCACTCCATTGGCCGCTGTGAGAATTTCAGCAAGTGACCTCCGATTAGCGGTCAAGTTGTAGACCGTGGACGTTTTCAGGTTCGGCTCAGGACTGAGCGGGAAATCTTCCACAAAGGTTTCCATATTGCTGATTTCAGCACCACGCCAGCCATAGATGGCCTGACAAGGATCGCCCACAGCCATAACAGGGTGTCCGTCACCAAAGAGCTGTTGAAGCAGAATCATCTGCGACTTTGAGGTGTCCTGATACTCATCAAGCAACACGACCGCATACTGCTCGCGCAATAAACGACGCATCTCAGGTGAAGACTGCGCAGCGGTGGCCGCGAGCCTAATCTGGTCTGAATAGTCAATGATGGAGTTCTGCTTTTTGGCGTCACGGAACTCTTGCACTAGGTGTGCCAGAGCCTGACGTTGAATGCCAGTAGCAGTCATTTGCTCGACGATCTTCTGACGCTTTTCAATCTTGTTGAAGCCTTCGATAGCTGTGCGTTCGTACTCAATCAAGGTCGCCGGCTTAACAAGATAGTTGGACAACTGTTCATCAAGCTTCATCATGTCCGCTACAGCATCGACTGGGCTATAACCGAATTTGCCCAAGTCAACGGCAGTGTCTCGCACAACGCGCATAGCAAGCTGATAGCGAGTGGCATCCACAACGACGCGTGCATCAGGTTCGTAACCCAGTCGCAAACCATGCTCACTGAGCAAGCGAGCACCGAAGGAATTGTAGGTAGAAATCATGGGATCGCCAGCAGCTGCTCGGCGCTCAACATCGGTCACGTACTCCAAAGCAGCAGGCATATATTTGCGCACACGAGTGAGCAATTCTTGTGCAGCCTTCTTGGTGAAGGTCAGGCCCAGAATTTGCTCTGGCATAACCTGTTCAGTCATCACGAGCCAAGCAATGCGTGCGCTCATTACAGCGGTTTTACCTGTGCCAGCGCCAGCGATAATCATGCCTGGTTCAAGCGGTACAGTGATAGCAGCAAGCTGCTCTTCAGATGGTGGGAAGCCTAGAATTCTGGTGAGTTCTTTAACAGTTGGCTGTGTCATCAGAGCATCGACCTTCCTGCTGGCACTGCTGGGCAGATGATGTTGACGGGACACGTGGAGCACATGCGCTCTTCATACTTGGCGACATACTTTTCATCGAGTGCAACTAGTGCTGCATTCGTAAGGCGTTCATCGAGTGCAACTTCAGAGTTCTCATCGTGATCATTGGCTTTTGCGAATTGCACAATCGGTAATTCAGTCATGACCTTGTCCGAATGACGTAATTGAATGAGCGCTGCACCCTTGACTGGCATGTCAGTGGGCAGTTGCTGCTGACTATCGCCTTGCTCATATGTTCCGTGACGCATGAGATAGGAATACAGAGCGAGCTGAATGTCGGTGGTTAACTCAGAATCCGTTCGGGTTGATTTACCCGTCTTGAAGTCGTAGACCACAACGCCATCAGCCTGGAATTCGATGCGGTCTGCACGTCCATTGATGCGCAGCTCAATGTCACGACTTGTGCCGTCTTCCAAGATTGCAGACAGTGTGGTCTTCAACTCAAGACCAGCCTCAGCAACGCTTTGTACATCGCCTTGGTCAACCAGCCAAGAGAATAGTCGCTGGGCAACTTCGCCTGCTTGCGCACGCATAACCTTTGCTTCCCATGGAGTTTCGTAACCCATGCCTGGCCACAAACGATCCAGGCGTTGATTGATTTGTTCCATGTCAAGGTCGATTTCATGACGCTGAAGTCCTTCAGCAATTGCGTGAATAGCGTTACCGAAAACTAGATGGTTTTCGGACTGAGACGTCGCTTGTACTTGGCGTTCTAGGAACCACTTAGCTGGACACTTTTCAATACTGCTGACTGCAGACGGTGAGAGACCAAGAGGTTCCATCGGACCTTGCCTGTTCACAGTTATAGGATTAATGCCCCACCAGTTTTCCGGCCGCGCGCTGGCAAATGCATCGCTCGAGTGACTGGCAAGTTGCGCAAGTTTGGCTGCCGCAACCTGCTTGAGAACTGGCGTGGCCGTTGCATCAAGCAAGGTCTCACGCAGCGAAGCAATGACACCATCAACACTGAGTGCGCGAACTGGCCGACCAATAACGTGTTGAATCATGCCTTCCTTCAATTTCGGCTTGAAGTCCTCAATGAATCGTGACGGGAATGTGCCATCATCACGCGAGGATGTATCAACCGCAGTTACAACTAAGCGCTCCATGGCACGAGTCAGCGCGACATAAAACAGTCGACGCTCCTCGTTCAAGAGTTCTCGTGACGTTGGTGGCATGAGTTCGCGACCTGCGCCAATTCGCCCAGCCTGCAAAAGTGTCTGACGTGCACGCAAGTCTGGCCAGGCATCTTCTTGAGCGCCAGCCACAATGACGTACTTCCATTGCAAACCTTTAGCGCGATGTGCGGTCATCAGCCGAACCGAATCAGAGCGCACATCATGTTCAGCGAGTGATTCACCCGGAATCTCTTGCGCTTCAATTTCAGCCAAGAAATTTGTGAGATCCTTACCACGACCACGACTCACAAAACGATTCGCAATATCAAAGAGGGCGCAGATAGCGTCCAAGTCTCGATTAGCTCGCTGGCTAGACCCCGTGCGGCCGACTGCCTGACGTTCAAGTTCTTGCGCCCAGCCAGTCGACTGCCAAACGTGCCACATCACTTCATGCGGAGATCCACCCTTAGCCATCAGAGCTCGAGCACTGTTAAGCATGTCACCAATGCGCGTGAACACTGCAACAGTCTGATCAAACTGACCAGCCGGAATGTCGAGAAGCGACTTTGGCTGCGCAAGTGCATCACGAATCAGGTGACCAGATGGTGCAGCTGCCCGCTCTGCAGTGGCATCTTGCGAACGAAGATATCGACCAAAGCGACGCAGATCCACCGGATCGAGCTTGCCAAACGGTCCTTGCAGAAGTCCCATCGCTAGATCTGGAGTCAAAGTATTCGGGTTATCAACCACACGTAACGCTGAAATCAGTGGAGACACAGCTGGGTCCAAATGCAATGGAATTTCATCAGCGGCAACCTCAACGGGAACACCAGCCATTACTAATGCGCGATACATAGCGGGCAGTGACACAACTGCAGAACGCACGATGACAGACATATCTGACCATTGATAGCCATAGGTTTGTCGAGCTCGAGCGAGCAAATCTGCGATGTGAGCGGCCTGAGCACCATCAGAATCGAACGTCAAGACTTCGACACTGTCCTTGGGTGAACCCTGTGCCATGTCCATCTGCGCTGCAATGCCCATGATGTCATCGCCGACTTCAGACAAGGGTTCACAATTCAAGTCGCGATGCGCTTTCAGAATCTCTGCAGGGAAACCAGCAGGGTGATACTTCTCAATGACGGCTCGAGCCACTTCACGGATGTGTGGACCAAAACGTCGACATGTGCGCAGCACCACATCCTGTACTGGCTTTCCGTAAACCTTTTCAAAAGTGTCCGAGAAAGTGCGAATACCAGTTTCATCAGCGCCACGGAAACCATAGATAGCTTGGTCAATGTCGCCAACCACAATGAGTGATGATGACGGACTCACTAATGCCTTCAGTAACGCAACCTGACCTGGGTCCGTGTCTTGATATTCATCAACATAAATCGCCTTGAAAGTGGCATGCAGATCAGCTTGCACATCTGGTCGATGACACAGCAAGACAGCACGGTGAACAAGTTCGGTGTAATCGATAACGCCTTCAAGGTCGAGTACATCGAGATACTCGTCCATAAACCCACCTATGGCCGTCCACGCTTCTCGCGAAGTCGACTCGCCAAGCTTCACGAGGTCACGCGGATCCATCAAGTAGGAACGAGCACGTGACATCACAGCACGCACTTCCTCAGCTAAGCCACGGGTGTCTAATGCCCCTTGCAACTCGTCGGGCCATTCAATGCGACCTTCACTCACAGCATCCGAAAATAGCTGGCGTGCACGCTGTTGTTGCTCAGGACCTGAAAGCAAACGTAAAGGTTCTTGATAGGTCTCAACTGATTGATACTTCCGCACGAGTGCGTAACAGAAGGAATGGAATGTACTGACAACCGGGACCTTGCCACCACCAACGGCCATGGTGACTTGGTCACGCCATTCAAGTGCAGCCTTGCGGCCGAAGGTCAAGCCGAGGACCTCATCAGCTAAGAGCGGCTTGTCCCCACTGAGGCGACCAGCCATCGCGTGAACCAGTGTGGTGGTCTTACCTGTGCCGGGACCTGCTAAGACGCGCATTGCTCCATGCCGATGCGCAATAACCGCCAACTGATTTTCATCAAAGTCGGGCTTGGTGCGCTCAGGCGTAGGGGTGCGATCCAGAATAAAGTGTGTCATTGCGACCAATTTCACCACGTTCCTATGACAAATACGCATCAGGCGCACGACTTTTCATTTTTGAGCCAAATTTTTTCGCAATCAGCGCTTAAAGACGGCAAGATTGAGCACATAACTATTACCAGGCAAGGCGGGATGTACACGTGACACAAGCACCGTACAAAATTCCGCTTGTCTTGGAAGAAACCGTACTCAAGCAACGGATCCGTCGCCCGAGTGATCTGGCTCGTGCTGCCGTGGCACTGCTCTCCATCGCTGGCGTTGGCTTGCTTGCATATGTCGCTCATCGAACCACAAGTGGGATTGATCAAGATATCTCGATCGGTGCTAACCGCTTGCCGGCCGTGGTCATCCTTGCTGCAAACGTGGTGAGCGGCTTGAGCGCAATTATTTTCCCGAGCGTGGTTTCCATAGATCTGCTGATTCGCCGGCGTGGACGTCAACTGATTGAAGCTATAGGTGGCCTGCTGCTCTCTGTCCTTATCTTGACCACTGCCTCTTGGTTCCTTCTTCGTTATGGATCAGATCGTGTCATCTCATCTTTTTCAGGCACGCTTGTCCAAAAGAATGCGAAACCGTTCAACATGTTGCTCGGTGGTTTTTCCGCATTCATAACCGTATCGCGCATGATGTCACGGGCTCGCTGGAATGTCTTGTGCATAACGGTTCTGGGTTCAATCGCACTCGCCAGTGTCGTCTCAGGTGGTATCACGGCTGCTGGTCTTGGAGTCTCGGCCTTAGTGGGTTGGGCAGTTGGCCTACTCATCCGTTACGCACTTGGTACTGACACCACACGTCCCGCCGGTCGAGATATTGGGCGAGTTCTTGAAGGAATGGGTCATCCGCTTAAGTGGCTCAAGGCAGACGAAGTCAGTGATTCTGGCCGTCGCTATGCGGCGATGACCGTCGATGAGCAGCGCCTTGAACTGGTCGTTTTTGACCGCGACCTTGAGGGTGCACACTTCCTTCCCCAGGTTTACCGATCGCTTCGTCTACGCGAAGATCCAGGCGGTTCTGGAACGTCAATGCGCGCAAGCCTTGAGCGCATGGCACTCAACAGTTGGGCTGCTTCAACTGCGGGCATCCCTACCCCGCATTTACTTTCGGTCGCGGAAGTTGGGCCAGATGCCGGCGTTCTGGTTTTCGAATACATGGCTGGTAAATCATTCGCTGAGCTAGATGGAGCATTGGGCGATGCTGAGTTAGTAAGCGCGTGGGAAATTGTGCGCGACTTACAGATTGCGCGAATTGGACACCGGACCCTCACAGCCGACCACTTCCTGCGTGCCAATGACGGCCGGGTGCACATCATCGGCTTGGAAGATGGCGCGGTTGCTGCCTCGGATGTCATATTGCGAATTGACCTTGCTGAAGCACTCTGCACCTTGGCACTACTTGCTGGACCTGAACGTGCCATTTCTGCTGCTCGCATTGTTCTGGGTGATGCGGGTCTCATTCGTGCACTTCCGGCCCTGCAACCGGTAGCACTTTCAACGAAGACTCGCGCTCTTACTAAGGACAACAAGGACCTTCTTAGCCACTTGCGCGCCGGCGTGCTTGCTTTGATCCCAGAGGGCACTGGCGTGGAGCAAGTTGAGATTGAACGCATCAAGCCACGCACCCTAATAACGATTGCAGCGGGAACAATTGCGGCGTACATCTTGATTGCTCAACTTGGTCGTGTCGATGTCATCAAGCTGCTCCACGAAGCTAACCCTGGCTGGATGCTGCTGGGCCTTGGCTTCTCTGTGGCAACCTATGTTGCCTCAGCTATGACACTGATGAGTGTCGTGCCCGAACGCTTGTCGTTTTCCAAAACATTCCTCACGCAATGGGCTGCCTCATTTGCCACGCTAGTGACTCCACCAACTCTAGGTTCCGTCACGATCAATGTGCGCTTCCTTACTAAGCAGCGCATCAGTAATGCGCTGGCTGGCGCAAGTGTCGCTGTGGCTCAGGTGCTGACATTCCTAAGTCACACAACTCTGTTTTTCATCATGGCCATTGCCGCTGGAACCTCGAAGGACCTCACCTTTAGTCCGCCGCGTCTAGCAATTATTGTGATTGTGGCTGTCGCGTTAATCCTGGTATTCCTCACCACAATTCCTAAGGTGCGCGCCATCATTATCAAGCGCATTTCGCCATTCATAAGTCAGGTCATTCCGCGCCTGACATCACTGACGAATCAACCTGCAAAGTTAGCCACAGGTGTGGTCGGCGTACTCATGTTGAATTTGAGTTACTGCCTGTGCTTGATTGCATCCGTTCGCGCGTTCACACCTGACGGTTCGATTGCGGCCATCTCACTCGTGTACTTGGCAGGTTCGGTCGTCGCGCAGGCTGCACCAACGCCTGGTGGTTTGGGCGCTGTGGAAGCTGCAATCGCAGCCGGCCTCACCGCAACCGGCATTAATGCTGATGTTGCGGTTTCAGCCACACTGGTCTTCAGATTGTGGACGTTCTGGATTCCAACCATCCCTGGCTGGTTTGCTTTCCGTAAGCTACAGAAGTCTGGCGACCTTTAGTAAGAAGGTTTCTCAGGTTCAATCTGAGTAACCCAAGCAAGAACACCGCCACCTACGTGGATGGCATCCTTGAAGCCGGCATTCTTAACGACTGCCAAAACCTCAGCAGAACGCACGCCTGACCTACAGTGCAGGACGACCTGCTTGTCCTGTGGCAAATGCTCAAGAGCGTCACCCATCAGGAACTCACCCTTTGGAATGAGGACCGCACCTGGAATATTCACAATTTCGTATTCGCCTGGTTCACGTACGTCAATCAAAATGAAGTCACGTTCGCCATTTTCGCGAGCATCAAGCATCTCCTTGAGCTGACGTACGTTGATTGTCGAATCAACGATGGCTTCAACCGCAGCATCTGAGACAGCGCCACAGAATGCGTCGTAGTCAATCAGTTCAGTCACTGTTGGGTTCTCGCCACAGATCGCGCAATTCGGATCCTTACGAATCTTGATCTTGCGATAGGTCATTTCAAGTGCGTCATAAACGATGAGCGAACCAACAAGTGGTTCACCAATACCGGTCAGCACCTTGATGGCCTCATTGACCTGAATAGAACCAATCGATGCACACAGCACACCAAGGACGCCGCCTTCAGCACAGGAAGGAACCATTCCGGGTGGTGGTGGCTCTGGATACAAGCAACGGTAACAAGGACCATGCTCGGACCAGAACACGCTCGCCTGACCATCAAAGCGGTAGATCGAACCCCAGACGTATGGCTTGTTGAGCAATACACACGCATCGTTCACAAGGTAACGAGTAGCAAAGTTGTCCGTGCCATCAACAATCAAGTCATACTGCGAGAACAGTTCCATCACATTCGAAGAATCCAGACGTGTTTCATGGATGTTGATCTGAACGTACGGATTAATCTCGGCAACACTGTCGGCAGCGCTTTGCGCCTTTGAACGACCGACGTCGCTTTGGCCATGAATAATCTGGCGTTGCAGGTTGGACTCATCGACTGTGTCGAACTCGAGGATGCCAAGCGTGCCTACTCCAGCAGCAGCGAGGTACATCAATGCTGGACTACCAAGACCGCCTGCACCAACACACAGAACCTTCGCATTCTTCAAGCGCTTCTGTCCTGCCATGCCCACATCAGGGATGATCAAGTGGCGGCTGTATCGGCGAACCTCATCAACAGTAAGTTCTGCTGCTGGTTCTACCAACGGTGGCAAAGACATTGTGACTCCTAAGTTCTGCTACCTCTATCCAACCCTGTGCACTGCATTTATGTTCCCTCGGGGTCAGAATGCTTCAGATGGCGCATAATTGTCCTAAGGTGAAGGTTCACCAACGAAATGAGTGGAGAAGCACGTGGAAATCCGAATTGGTATTGCACAGACCCATCGCGATGTCGTTATTGAAAGCAGTGAGAGCTACGCAACTGTTGCAGAGCAAATCAATGAAGCGATTAAGTCTTCAAGCCTGCTCTCACTGACTGATGAGCGTGGCCGCACAATTTTGATTCCTGGTGATCGCATTGCATTCGTGGAAATCGGCGCGGCTACAGCCGGCCGAGTTGGTTTCGCTAACTCCTAAACGCAATCGTGTCACCGAGCGCTGCTTATTCTTGCTAGGAAGCGAGCTTGAGTACGTCCATCCGACGAGCATGACCGACCGTGAGTCGGTTCAGTAGACCGGACATGTTGTCTGCATCACGTGCGGCATCCAAAAACAATGTGTGTATTTCTGGTCGTGCAGCTGAAATAAGGGTCGCCTGACTAATCATCTCGCCCATCAAACGACGGCCCCAGAGCGCAAGGCGACCAGCAACTTTGCCGTCGGCAGCAATCGCTTCCTGGATGTGCCTGATCGCAAAGGCATCATGACCACTATCGCCCAGGACTTCTTCGATAAGTTCAGCAACATCAGGTGCCATCTGGTTCGACAATTCACGATAAAAATCTGCAACAATGCCATCGCCGACGTAAACCTTGAGCAAACCTTCAAGCCAGTCCCGTGGGGCAAGATTTTCATGCAATTGATTGATGGGCTCAACAAATGGCTGCATAACAGTTACGGGATCAGCACCGAGCTCCTGCAAACGGACACTGACCTTATGAAAGTGGTCAAATTCCGCGGCCGCAATGGTCGCAAGCGAGACCTGATCAGCCAATGTGGGTGCGATTACGGCATCTGCGGTGATGCGTTCATAGGAGACCAGCTCCCCGTAAGCCAGGGCGCCAAGAAGGTCAATTACTGCAGTACTAGTCACGATGCCTAAGGCTAGGCGATAAAGCGGGTACGATGGTAGTCGGCCACGATAATTCTTCTGATGGTCGCATAAATTTGGGAGTTTCTATCACTACTTTTGCCGAACTTGGCGTACCTGAGGCCATCTGTGCATCACTTGCAGAACATGGCATTATCGACGCATTTCCGATTCAGGAAATGACCCTTCCCCTTGCAATGACTGGCAAGGACCTGATTGGCCAGGCCAAGACCGGCACTGGCAAGACCTTTGGCTTTGGCATTCCACTCCTTGCGCAGATGATTACGCCTATTCAAGAGGCGTGGGCTGACTTTAAGAATGCGGGCAAGCCACAGGCACTTGTAGTTGTACCTACGCGTGAACTTGCAATTCAGGTGGCTAATGACTTGGAGAAGGCTGGCAAGAATCTGGGCGCTCGCGTACTCAGTCTTTATGGTGGCAAGGCTTACGAACCGCAGGTTGAGGCTTTGAAGAACGGCGTTGAAGTTATTGTCGGCACCCCTGGTCGTCTCATTGACCTCATCAAGCAGAGTCATCTTGATCTGTCAGCAGTCAAGGTGCTCGTGATGGATGAGGCAGATGAAATGCTTGACATGGGCTTCTTGCCTGATGTCGAAACTCTTGTGAGCAAGACACCTGCGAGCCGTCAGACCATGCTCTTCTCAGCAACGATGCCTGGCCAGATTGTGTCGCTTGCTCGTCGTTACATGACGCAGCCAACTCATATCCGTGCTGCTGACCCGTTGAGCGACTCATCAACCGTTGATGCCATCGAACAGCACGTGTGGCGTGCGCACAACATGGATAAGCCTGAATTGGTTGCTCGAGTTTTGCAGGCCAATGGTCGCGGACTGACTATGGTCTTTTGTCGCACAAAGCGCGTTGCTGGCAATCTTGCAGATGAGCTCAACGCTCGTGGCTTTGCTGCTGCAGCCGTGCACGGTGACCTAGGTCAGGGTGCTCGCGAGCAGGCACTGCGTGCATTCCGTGCCGGCAAAGTTGACGTACTTGTTGCAACCGATGTTGCCGCTCGTGGCATCGACGTTGCAGACGTTACACACGTCATCAACTACGAGTGCCCTGACGATGAAAAGACTTACCTGCACCGCGTTGGACGTACTGGCCGTGCGGGCAACTCAGGTGTTGCCATTACCTTGGTCGACTGGCAAGACACCAACCGTTGGCAGATGATCAACCGCGCTTTAGGTCTTGCATTCAACGACCCAATCGAAACTTATTCATCGAGCCCCCATCTGTACACCGGGTTGAATATTCCTGAGGGCATTACTGGTCAGCTACCGAATGCATCACGTACGCGCGAGGGTCTGTCTGGCGAAAAGATTGAAGACTTGGGTGAAACCGGTCAGCGCAAAAACAAGCGCCCAACCACTGGCGATACCCGTCGTGGTGCAGGTTCAGGTTCGGGCTCACGTAATGGTGGTGGAAAGCCGGCTGGCCGTAATTCAGGTTCAGGTAAGCCCACAACAACGAGTTCAGCACCTGAAGGCGAAACCAAGCCGGCAACCGCTCGTGCACCGCGTGATCCCAATGCGCCTGCGCGTAATCGTCAACGTCGCCGCAGCAATACTTCTGAATCTAGCTAGTCAGAAACCACACCACTGGCAGCCTGCTCCCAGGTTTCAGTGAGGCGTGACTGTAAGTAGTCGGTCAGCTCGCGCATGTTCATGCCCAGAAGATCCTCGGCAGGTACGTGCTTGCCAATGCGCAGACGAATGAGTGGAAACCGCAGTACGCCGGTGAAACTTTGCAAAACGCTCTTTGCTACCGTTCCACTACCTAGTTTGCGACTGTCATGGTGCGCAATGGGCAGAACCGGCAGCGACATAGACCGTGCTAATCCCGCTGCACCCGGACGCCATTCGCGTGGGGCCGCATCGTCATTGATCTTGACGTCTCCTTCTGGATAAATCAGAACACATTCGCCGTTACGCAATGCAGTCAGCGCCGCACGATACGCAGCGCGCCCATCATGCTGGTCCACTGGAATAATCCCGCTATCAGTACAAACCTGCTTTGTCACTGGATAGGCCCACAAGTCCGATGTGCCAATTGGACGAATGTGACGACGGTGTGTGCACTCGCCCTCACATTCGCCATCGGCAGAAAAACCAAGGTTATGCAAAGTACCAATCGTCACAATGACATCAACAACCGTCGTATGGTTCACGACAATCAGCGCGGGGCCAGGTTGTTCGAGGATAGCGAGGTTGTCCGCGCCGCTGACAGATACCCGCGCCACCATGCGAACCATGCGACCCAAGAATGTACCTGGACCCACCATCTACATACCTTCTTCAAATGTGCTTGTGCGCAGTAAGCCAGCTGCCCGTCCTTGCGCACTAATGACAAGAGCCATCTTGCGGGATGCTTCATCAATCATTTCATTTCCGAGCATGACTGCGCCGCGGGATCCACCCTCGGAGGATGTGCAAAAGTCGTAAGCATCGAGGATAAGTTCAGCATGGTCATAGTCAGTCTGAGATGGCGAGTAAACCTCGTTCACAATGTCAATCTGCTCTGGATGTAAAACCCATTTGCCGTCAAAACCCAGTGCAGCACTCCGAGTAGCTGTCAGGCGTAAGCCCTCAAGATCCTTGATACCAAGGTACGGTCCGTCAATGACCTGTTTACCGAATGCACGACCAGCAACAAGCAGACGCATGAGTACATAGTGATACGCGTCGCCTTCGGTGTAACCAGGTGGCTGCAAGCCAACGTTGAGCGTTCGCATGTTGAGACTAGCCATAAAGTCTGCTGGACCGAAGATGATGGTTTCAATGCGCGAATGACATGCAGCAATGGCATCCACATTCACAAGCCCGAGTGCATCTTCAATCTGCACTTCAATCCCGATACTTTCGGGTGCCAGACCGAGCTCGACTTCGAGCGCATCTAGGCGCTCCGAAAGCCAGAAAACATCTGCGGTTGTCGTAACCTTTGGCAGGATGATGCAGTCCAGATTGGAGCCTGCTCCGCGAACTACCTCATCAAGGTCACCGGCTGCCCAGGGAGAATCAATTGAGTTGATGCGCACAGAGCGAATCCGAGTGCCATACCCGCCCTCATTGAGTGCGGATACAACATTTGCGCGTGCCTGCACTTTCGCCAGTGGGGCCACTGAATCTTCAAGGTCAAGGAATACTTGATCAGTATTCAAAACCTTGGACTTTTCGAGCATTCGCACGCTACAACCGGGCACAGCTAAATTGCTGCGACGTGAACGCAGCGCGCGGTTCAATTGCTCAACCATGTGCGTGCCTCCTGGAGTCTCATCTGTATGCCTCCTGAGCCTACTTGACCCACGATTAGATGCACTTACAGCGGTATCTGCGCCTGATGTGAGTCAAACCGAACCAAAATAACGGTAATCTGCATACGTGAGCACAACACCTAACCGCATTTTTCTGGCCCGTTTGGCCGGAACTGCCGTATTTGATCCCGCGGGTGATCAGGTTGGCAAGATTCGCGATGTCGTGGTGACTGCTCGTTTGAACAACAAGGCTCCCTCTGTGCTGGGGCTCGTCGTTGAAGTGGCGCCCCGTCGCCGAATCTTCGTGCCTATGTCTCGTGTGACAGCAATCGATCTCGGTGCAGTCGTCACTAGCGGTGTCGTCAACCTACGCAGATTTGAACGCCGTGTGGAAGAAAAACTTGTCATCGCTGAACTTCTGGATCGTAAGGTCACGGTAGTTTCCAGCGGAGAAACCGTCACTGTGCAAGATATCGCGATGAGTCAGGATCGCGCGAGGGAGTGGGCGATATCGCGGCTCTTCATTCGCAAATTGCCTTCCGGTTTTGCTCGCCGCGCTGAATCAACGACTGTCGAATGGGATACCGTAACTGGCCTTTTCCTTGAATCGGAACAGCAAGCAGTCGATTCACTTCTTGCTTCGACTGAGGCAATGCGCCCAGCAGACCTTGCAAACCTGCTACAGGAATTGCCCCAAAAGCGTCGCCTCGAATTGATTAGCGGGCTTGGACTTGAGAAGTTGGCTGACGTCTTTGAGGAACTTCCTGAGGATGACCGCGTTGAAATCATGTCAGCCATGGGTATGGAACGGGCTCGTGAGGTTCTGGAAGAGATGGACCCAGACGACGCTGCTGACCTTTTGAGTGAACTTCCACCCGAGCAGGCTGAGGAATACCTTGAGGGCATGGAACCTGATGAGGCTGAAGACCTGCGTCGCCTTCTGTCGTATGACGACTTCAGTGCCGGTGGCATGATGACAACTGAGCCCGTCATTTTGGCACCCGATGCCACAGTGGCTGAGGCTCTGGCTCGCCTACGCGTGGCTGAACTTTCTCCAGCGCTGGCCTCTCAGGCATATGTTGTGCGACCACCGTTTGAGACCCCAACTGGTAAGTACTTGGGTGTGGCACATGTACAGCGCCTCCTCCGAGAACCGCCTTCATCGTTGGTGTCTGGCATACTCGACAAGTCACTTGAACCCATTGGGCCGGAAGCCCCACTTGGTCAAGTAGCGCGCTATTTTGCAACATACAACTTGGTAGCACTACCTGTTGTAGACGAGAACGATCATTTGATTGGTGCAGTCACGATTGATGACGTTATTGACCACATGTTGCCTGAAGATTGGCGAGAAAACGAGATAGATGAGGAGGGCTGATTATGGCGCGCGACGAACGACGTGGTCCACGTCTGGATCAGCCACTGGAGCGCACTAGATCACTGCGCCCATCTGTCGATTCTGAAACAGCTGGTCGAGTAAGTGAGCGTGTTGCTCGCTTCTTAGGTTCATGGCGCTTCATTGGCTACATGACCCTAGCTATTGTAACTTGGGTTTTATGGAACACACTTGCTCCAGAACACCTGCGAGCCGATGGTTACCCATTCCTCTTCTTAACGTTGGCTCTATCTCTTCAGGCTTCTTACGCTGCTCCTCTGATTTTGTTGGCACAGAATCGTCAGGCTGACCGTGACCGTGTGCAGTTCCAAGAAGATCGCGATCAGACCGAGCGCTTGCTTGCTGATGCTGACTACCTGACCCGAGAGATTGCTTCACTGCGCCTGGCTCTTGGTGAGATGGCCACACGTGATTACTTGCGTGGTGAGATTCGCGATTTACTGGAAGAATTCAGCGAATTGATTAATGCCAAGAACGATGAAGAAACTGACCACAAGTAACTTCTTCTGTCGTCAATTAAGCAAATAGTTTCAAACAATTGGAGTTTGTGTGAGTGTCACTCGCGACCTAGTCGATGCAGCGTTAGCAACCGTTCTTGACCCTGAAATTCGTCGACCGATTACGGAAATTGGCATGGTCAAAGGTGTTGAGATTGCTAGCGGTAGCGTCACTGTTTCGGTCTACCTGACAATATCAAGTTGCCCGATGCAAGACACCATCGCTAACACTGTGAAAGAAGCTGTCAGTGAAATTGAAGGTGTGACCGAGGTCAACGTTGTACTCGATGTCATGTCTGATGAACAACGCACTGCTTTGCGCGAACAGTTACAAGGTCCGGTCAAAGAAATCCGTTTTAATCGTCCAGATTCACTCACCCGTGTTTACGCCATCGCATCCGGCAAGGGCGGTGTCGGCAAGTCATCTGTGACGGCAAGTTTGGCAGTGAGTCTTTCTGCAGCAGGTCTAACTGTTGGCATCTTGGATGCTGATGTTTACGGTCATTCAATTCCAGACATTCTTGGCATCACTGCGCCACCACTTCGCGTGGACTCGATGATCATGCCTCCGCAAGGTCACGGTATTCGAGTGATGTCCATGTTGCCACTCAAGCCAGGTGGGCGTCATGAGCCACTGGCCATGCGTGGACCGATGTTGCACAAGTACCTTGAGTCATTTCTGGCTGAAGTGTGGTGGGGCGACCTAGATGTTCTGTTGTTAGACCTACCGCCGGGCACTGGTGACATTGCCATCAGTACTGCTGCCCTACTTCCACAAAGCGAACTGATTGTGGTGACCACTCCGCAACCGGCAGCTGCTGATGTGGCAATTCGTGCAGGCATGCTCGCACCTCAACTCAAGCAGCGAGTGTTCGGTGTTATTGAAAACATGTCTGCATTTGCATGCCCACATTGCAATGAGCCCATTGACATGTTTGGTGCGGGCGGAGGGCAGATGGTGTCTGAAGTGCTGTCCGAGAAACTTGAATACGAAGTACCGCTGTTGGGCAAGATTCCATTCGATCCACGTCTACGCGAAGGTGGAGACTTAGGTCAGCCGCTTGTGGTGAGCACTCCAGAGGCCGAAGCCTCAATTGCCTTGGAGGAGATTGCGCAGAAGCTTGCCAGTCGTCCGCGTGGTCTGGCAGGTAAGAGTTTGAACATCTCCCCTAACTAGGATTTGTGCCCACTCTCAGTGCGCAAACCTGAGAATTTGCACCATCTGACAAGGTGCGGCTCGTTCAAAATTCGTGAGCATCCTGTCAGTTTCATGCGGATTTGTTATTAGCCCAAAGCCCATGCGGCAACTATTTAACATCAAAGTATGAAGCCAAATCGCATAATTATTTTCGTAGTGGCGTCCATAGTTTTAGCGACTGCAATTGTGGTCGTCGTTTTGAATGACACAACACAGAAGAAGCACGACGCCAAGAGCCCTGAAGGCACTGTACAGAACTATCTGGAGTCCATTTACGCAGGTGACAATCTAAGGGCTGCTCGCTATCTCAGCAAGACCGGCTTCTGCACGATAGAAGATCTAGACATGATGGACATGATGGATGGGCATCAAAAGCCCCGCGTTCTCTTTGATGAAACATCGATGATGGGCAATAGGGCTTGGGTCAAAGTCAATGCAGAATTCGGCTCTGGTGGTCCGATGGGCAACATGATGCGTGAGAGCCACACACTTCGACTTGTCAGATTCGGCGCGGGCTGGCAGTTGACCGGAATTCCGTGGCCACTCAGAGACTGTGGGGTAATCAACAAATGATTCTCGGACTACTGATCGTTATTGCAATTCTGGCTCTTTCCATTGGTGGAGTGCGCAGATTCTCTACGCGCTCGAGCACTGATGCCAATCGCACAGTGACTGTGCGCCGCTTCTTCGAATACGGCTTGCTGTTCGCCATGCTTGTCGTGTCTGCCGTCGGCCTTTCTGGGTTGGTAACTCGCCTTTTCAGTCTCGGTCAAGATGTTGTCTCTGATCCTGTGACACTCGCACGAGATGTCAGTTTCTCTGTTGTTGGCATTCCCGTACTGGCCGCTCTGACACAGTGGACACGTCGGCAGTTTGACCGCGATTTCTCTGAAGCGCACTCGCTTGCATTTGGGCTCTTCCTGACAGTAGCTTCCACAACAACCTTGGCCATGTCTATGGTTGCGCTCTACGACGTTTTGACATGGTCCACTGGCATCACCTCAGATTGGCGAGCGCCAACTGCCCGACTCATTGTCTGGGGTGTTGCATGGCTCGAGATTTCTATGACACGAAGCATCTACGCTCACACAGATCAACAGCAAGCAGTCAACCTCACTGGCTCACTCGTGGGTTTGGGCGCAACGGTTGCCGGATTTGTCGCTGTTATAGGAAGTCTGATTCAACTCGCTCTCGGGTTGAGTGCAGATGCATTGATTAGCCCGGGAACTGATCCTGTTTTGCGGGGGGTAATCACAGTCGCCATAGGTATTCCTGTGTGGTACTTCCACTGGACTCGCGGTGCACGTGACTCTCAGCGCAACACAATGTGGCTCTCGTATGTCTTACTTGCTGGAGTTGGCGGAAGCGTCGTTACGGCAATTGTGTCCGCAAGTTCTGTGTTGTATCAAACGTTGGTCTGGTTTCTTGGCACACCAGCATCACCTGATGCACATGTTCATTTTGGTAGCGCTCCTATCAATGGAGCTTACGCAGTCGTTGGCCTGGCCACCTGGTGGTATCACCAGAGTGTGCTTCGCGAAGGTCGTAGGGGAATTCGCACCGAGGTCACTCGCATTTTCGAATATTTGATGAGCGGAATCAGCTTGATTGCGCTAGCAAGCGGCATAGGCATCTTGGTTGTTGCTCTCATTGAGTCAGCGACCGGCACGAGCGTGATTAGCAATGGCGATGCTACGAACACACTCTTGCTTTCATTAACTCTGCTTGTCGTGGGAACACCCGCCTGGTGGATGTTCTGGAGCCGCATTCAGAGCATGGTTATTACGAATCCTGAAATTGAGGTCAGTTCGCCAAGTCGTCGCAGCTACTTGTACCTGTTGTTTGGTGTCGGTGGCATTGCAGCAATTGTGTCGCTGATTTCCGGCATCTTTCTCTTGTTTTCAGACATTTTCCAGAACCAACTCAGTTCAGACACTTTTCAGGTGATGCGATTCGCGATCGGCGTGCTTGTAACAACTGGAACGGTGGCGGCCTACCACTTCGCGGTCTACCGAAGTGAACGTCATTTCGTCCTCGTCCCTCAGACTCCGCACAGCATCATTTTGGTGGGACCGAAAGATTCTGAGCTCGTTCGAGAAATTGTCGAAAAGACCGGCAGTCGTGTACAAGTGTGGGTTGCTGATGATGCCGAGCATAGAGTCTGGTCACACAGCGAAGTCATGGCACTGCTTGCGCACGAATCTGGTCGGGATCTACTAATCCTCATGAACGGCAATGGACTCGAAGCTGTTCCTATGGTGCATGTCTAAGTCGCATCCGGGTCGAAGGTGGCGACAATGTGGCTTACGGAACGTGGAGCCGAGTACGTTGCTGGAGTTGCAGCAGGAGCTGGTGACTCATTCAAGACTGAATTCACAATGCCCAGTGGGGTGACTGACTGCAATTTGTTGGCCATGGTGCCCACATCAGGAAGGTCAAGCCCAGCAGTCAGGTCAGCGGTTGCAGCAGATGCTTTAGCGCGAAGTGCCTTCAACATCTTGGCGGCCTGCATTGCCATGGTAGGCAAACGATCTGGACCAAAAACAATGAGTGCCAGTAAAGCAAGCACAACAAACTCGGGTAAACCGATGTCGAACATGGCTACTCCTCACTTGTTACTGGCTACTTGTTGCTGGCTACTTGTTGCTGGCTACTTGTTGCTGGCTACTTGTTGCTGGCTACTTGTTGCTGGCTAGGCAGCTTACTTGGCCACCGACGACTTAAGCGTAACCCGAACATCGCTACCTGACTGCCTCGACAACGTAACAACATCACCAGCCATGTGGGCGCGAATACGCACAATGAGCTCTGATCCATCCTTGACCTGCTGGCCATCAATGGCTGTAATCACATCGCCGACCTTGAGAGCACTCTTCGATGCAGGACCGCCAGGAACCAGGCCGGCAATGCGTGCACCAACACCTTGGTAGCTCACATCCAACTCAGCGCCGATCACCGGATGGGATGACATACCTGTGTTAATGATTTCCTGAGCAACTCTGCGGGCCTGATTCATAGGAATCGCAAAACCAAGGCCAATACTTCCAGCCTGACCACCCATCGGAGAATTGCCGACGGTAGCGATAGCAGAGTTAACTCCGACCACTTGGCCGCTTGCATTGATGAGTGGTCCACCGGAGTTACCCGGATTGATAGCGGCATCTGTCTGGATTGCATTAATGAATGAAGCGGCACCTTCTCCGCCAGCAGTCACTGGTCGATTCAGCGCCGACACAATGCCGCTAGTCACGGTTCCAGTCAAGCCAAGAGGCGAGCCAATAGCAATCGAGAGGTCACCAACCACAACATCACTTGAGTCACCCAACTGGGCAACAGGGAGATCTCCCCTTTCCACTTTAAGTACTGCGAGATCATAAGAAGGATCGGTACCAACGATGGTTGCCTTGTTCTGCGATTGGTCCTGGAACTGCACCGTGATGTCCGCATTGCCACCTGCTCCAGTGGCAACGTGATTATTGGTGAGAATGTAAGACTCAGTTGCTGAACTTCGGATGACGAAGCCTGAACCTGTGCCCGAACCTTGCAGTGATGTCACTTCAATGGACACAACGGTTGGTAAAACAGCTTTAGCAAGTCCAGCGATTGAGTCACTTGCCCTGAGCGAACCCGCTCCCGTTGCAGTGGGCAAAGTAATTGCACCCTGCGGTGACCAGGCATTGTAGGAAGCAACGGTGTAGCCACCAATACCAGAAAGCAGGCCGCTCACTACACCAGCAATGATCGCTAATCGAACTGCTCGAGATGGCTGTGTGGGGCCCTCCGGAGTTGGCGTGCTCTGAGGTGACTGATAAATCCAAGTCGGCGCATTCGGTTGGTCATTCTGCGTATTCACGGCTCGACTAGCAGTTTGCACGTCCGCTTCAATCAGAGGTTCGACGCCATCTTCAAGCCCAGCAATAGGTTCGAGCGCAGGGTCACTGACAGTCGAAGGAAGAGACTCACTATCCGTCTGCATAACCGATTCGACCATTTCAGAAGTTGCATCGCTAGATTCTTGCAACAGATCCTGCGCCACCTCGTGGGCATCACTAGGCGTCACGTCCTGTTCAATTTCAGGTGGCGCTGTAGCCTCGATGGACTCCGATGAAATCAATTCGTCAGAACCCTGCACATCATCATCGTTCGCTGAACCATGGGGTGGCACTTCGGTCATTAGTCAATCCTTTGCTGTAACAAGCTTGCTTCAATATTGTCCCTGATTTACGGCACGAACACCTAAGAAGGCACCATTCTTCACATTCTTCTAACATGCCCCGTACGCTTACTTACATGGCACCGACTGATCCACGAATCTTGGCAATTCATCGCGCTTCCTGCGACTACGCAGAGGTCTGGTCCGGCGAGGACGGCATCCGTGCACATGCTCGAGCTAAGGCTGCCGAAATTGGTTGTGCTGCAGTGAGTGCTGGCGCAGGGAGCGTACTTCGCACCCTTGCTGCAGCTATCGATGCGCGCAATGTTGTCGAAATTGGCACTGGTGGCGGAGTTTCTGCCCTTTGGCTACTCGATGGCATGAATACAGAAGGAGTACTCACAAGCGTTGACATCGAAGCTGAACACCAACTCATCGCAAAAGATGCCCTCGCTCAGGCAGGTATCGCTGCAAATCGTGTTCGCTTAATCAACGGCAAGCCTGAAGAAGTTCTTGACCGTCTCACACATGAGGCATACGACCTCGTACTGATTTCGGGTCGCCCCGCTGATTTGGCCATGCATGTTGACCAGGCACTTATCTTGCTTCGCGATGGCGGATTACTCGTCATTGATCGCGCACTATGGAATGACAAAGTAGCTGATCCCGCTCAGCGCGATGCAGACACAATTAGTGTGCGTGGGACTGTTGAATCAATCGCCAACCATGAGCATCTCACTGGAACCTTGTTACCAGTTGGTGGTGGCTTACTCGTTGCAGTAAAGCGCTAACAAAATTCTCTACAACAAACCAGTTGCTAAGCGAAATTTTTAGACGGTTACTTCTTGAGCACTTACTTCTTAGGCATTGTGCTGACAGATTCAGCAAGTACCGCACTCAGGTCTTTTACTTCCTGTGCATTAAGTTCAACGACGAGACGACCGCCGCCTTCTAGTGGAACTCGAAGTACATAGCCGCGTCCCTCTTTTGGACACTCCATTGGGCCGTCGCCGGTCCTGGGCTTCATTGCGGCCATCTCGGTCCCCCTATATAAATAATCTGGAAGTGTGCTCTTATTATCTCGCAGAATAAGTTTCTAGCGAAATCACCCGCCGAAATAGGGGCTTTCTCGGGCTAAATTTGGCCCTGTTCGACCATATTGCTGAACTTTTGCAACGAATGTCGCACTCCAGCCACAAATGCCGGTTTGAGGAGTTTGAACCCAAGTAAGCCCACCGGACCTAGCGGAATCTCCAGATCTTCACTCCAAATGAAGCGACATGACTGCTCTCCGATTGCTTCCACGATGAAAGTTCCAGTTCCCTTGACAACTCGGCCAGTGTGAATAACATCGCATCGCTGCGGCGGTTCCCAGCGTGTGACGGTCATAGTGTCGAGAAAGCCGAGTTTGCCGATGCCGGTGAATGCGGCAATCTGACCACCTAGACCTTGGCCATCGCCATTGACCGGACGAACTTTGGTGCCCATCATCCATGCGTCTTGGCTGGGCCAGTCGGTAATTGCAGCCCACACTTTTTCAACTGGAGCCAGAATGTCTACCGATAACTCAATATGTTGCATACCTAGTGTTTATCACTATGTCGCAGACCGCGCAGAAGTCCCCACTCATTTACTTCCTTAGACCGCACACGTTCAGCGGTCAACAGAATGTCAATCACCTCATCGACATCGTCTGAGATGTGAAGCATGTCGAGATCTGCTGGAGAAATCTTTCCTTCAGCAAGAACAGTGTTACGCATCCACTCGATGAGCGGACCCCAGAACTTCGTACCCATCAGGATGACGGGGAATGACGTGACCTTTTGTGTTTGCACCAAAGTGAGCGCCTCGAAGAGTTCATCAAATGTGCCGAAACCGCCAGGGAAAACCACAAAGCCTTGCGCATACTTGATGAACATTGTCTTTCGAGCAAAGAAGTAACGGAAGTCAATGGCCAGCTCAACGTACTCATTGAGGCTCTGCTCAAAAGGCAACTCAATGCCTAGACCGACAGAGAGACCTCTTTCTGCAAAGCAGCCTTTGCTGGCGGCTTCCATGATGCCTGGTCCGCCGCCGGTGATCACGTTGTAGCCGAGCGCAGAGAGCTTGTAACCCAATTCTTCAGCTTGGGCATACATAGGATCCTCACGTGAGGTTCGTGCGCTACCGAAGATGCTGAAGGACGGACCTAGCTCTGCCAGAGCGCCGAAACCATTGACGAACTCGGCCTGAATGCGCATAACCCGCCACGGATCGGTGTGCACCCAGTCGGTGTCACCACGGCTATCAAGTAGTCGCTGGTCGGTCGTACCACCAACTCGCGCGTGACCCTTTCGGGTAATCGGTCCTTCGCGATGCACATTGCGTTCCTGAGTCATAGGACCACGCTATCTGCTCACACAGGCAAATGTGAGGCGTTAGCCAGCAAGCCAAGAGAAAACTATTGCCTCACACTTTTGCAACTGTGCACAAGTGACGAACTCACCGCGCGAGTGCGCCAGTCCGGGATCGCCAGGGCCGAGATTAACTGCAGGAATGCCCATCGCCGCAAAACGGGCAACGTCAGTCCAACCAAACTTCGGAGCCACTTGACCATCAACCAATCGCACAAGTTCAGCAAGAGCATCTTGAGTCAGACCCGGCAAAGCACCACCAGCGTTGTCCACCACAACAACCTCAAAGCCTTCAAAGACTTCGGCAATGTGAGTAGCAGCCTGCTGGGCTGTTGTCGATGGTGCATAGCGATAGTTGACTTCAACCATTGCCTCATCTGGCAGCACATTGCCCGCAATGCCACCTGAGATGCCAACCGCATTCAAACCTTCTCGGTATTCCAAACCATCAATCACAACTCGTGCTGGCTCATAGTCGTTTAGGCGACGCAACACCTCACCTAAGTGGTGAATCGCATTGTCACCTAGCCATGAACGAGCACTGTGTGAACGAACTCCCTGGGTGCGAATGTGTGCACGCAGAGTTCCTTGGCAACCAGCTTCAATCTGCGCGTTGGACGGCTCAAGCAACACAGCCACATCGGCTGCCAGCAACTGAGGTTGCTGGGCGGCCAAAATGGTCAGGCCATTGCGAGCACTATCTACTTCTTCACATTCATAAAAAATGTACGTCACATCAAACTGCGGGTTCTCAAGGGTCACAGCTGCGCGCAATGCAACGGCTACCCCGCCCTTCATGTCACAGGCACCTAGACCAAAAACCAGGTCTTCTTCTGCGAGGGACCCGTCATGTGGCAGAGGCTGACCCGCCTGAATCAGCTTCGCACCTTCATTTCCTGCAGCTGGCACAGTGTCAAGGTGTCCGGCCACAATCGCGCGTGATGGACGACCCAAATTGGTGCGGGCAATCACAGTATTGCCAAGGCGTGAAACCTCCAGCCAGGCACAATCTTGCAGACAGGCTTCAACAGCATCAGCCAGTTGGCGCTCGTTGCCAGACACACTTGCCACATCGACCAGTTCCATAGTTAGCTGCACGACATCCCGAGTCGGGTTCAAGGTCAAAGTGTCCACAGGACTACGGTAGTCGTGTAGGAATGTCAGACTCAATCATTTGCTCGACTTACTCGAAGGTTTCTCATGACAACATCAGCATCTGCACTTGGAATCGCCACATACTCCCAAGGTGTCTTGCTTGATGTCTGGTATCCAGAACCTGTTCTAGCCAGTGAGCCCAATCACGTTTCAGGACTAGAGCGTGCCATTGATACTGACGATCTGCGCGGAGTTCGTAGCGAAATCATCAAGACGAGCATTGTTGATTTATCGCAGGCTCCTATGGATGCAGCGGATGCCTACCTTCGCCTACACCTCCTCTCGCACCGACTGGTCACTCCACATTCAATCAACCTTGATGGCATCTTTGGTTTGCTGACCAATGTTGCCTGGACTTCACTCGGTCCGGTTGCTGTCGACCACTTGAGCGAGACACAACTGAAGGCGCGCGTGAAGGGTCAGCACCTGACTGTCTTTAGCGTTGATAAGTTCCCACGCATGGTTGACTACGTGGTGCCATCTGGGGTCCGTATCGCTGATGCTGACCGGGTTCGCTTAGGTGCGCATCTTGCCTCAGGTACCACGATCATGCACGAAGGCTTTGTGAACTTTAATGCTGGAACGCTGGGTACGAGCATGGTTGAAGGTCGCATCTCAGCCGGCGTAACAGTGGGCAACGGCTCAGACATCGGCGGTGGCGCAAGCATCATGGGCACGCTGTCTGGTGGGGGCAAGGACGTCATCTCAATTGGCGAACACAGTCTGGTTGGCGCAAACGCCGGCGTAGGTATCTCTCTTGGTGATAACTGCATTATTGAATCTGGTACCTACATCACTGCTGCATCCAAGCTCACTTTGCCTGATGGTCAAGTCGTGAAGGCACGCGAACTCTCTGGAGCTAGCGGCCTGCTGTACCGGCGCAACTCATTGAGTGGCGCCCTTGAAGCGGTAGCACGTGAAGGTTCCTGGGGCGGCCTGAACGCTGCCCTACACAAGAACTAGAACCTAGTTCGGTCCAACCTGGTACTGCGAATTTGAGAAGAAGATACTGAAGTCCGCGCTGTACTTCGAGTTTGTGAAGTAGACACTGAAATCTGCGTTGTACTTTGAGTTGGTGAAGTACCAGAGGCCACATTTGTTGGCTGAGTACTGAGAATTAGTCGAGTACACGCTCAGGTCACTCGAATACTTGCTACTGGCTTGAAATATCTTGTAGGTGGCCGAGTACTGCGACTTTTCAATATAGACCTTGCCGAAAAGGCGCTTACCCTTAAAGATGCAAGCGGGCACTTTGCCCTGCTTCGCTACAGCCAACTGCACATCAGCAGGCTTTGCCGAGGCTGTTGAACTCACAACATTCAGGGAGCCGAGCGCTACAACTGCGGCAAGTACAACTGATTTGAATGTGAGACTCAAGTTAGGCATGTTGCGAGTTTACTACACGCAATCACAATGTACCTGTGCTTATCGAGTAGCAATCGGCGCGTAGTTGCGCTCATCTTCACCGATGTAAACCTGACGCGGGCGACCAATCTTGGTTGATGGGTCAGAGATCATTTCCTGCCACTGAGCAATCCAACCTGGCAAACGACCCATAGCAAAGAGCACAGTAAACATCTGCTCTGGGAAACCAATGGCTCGGTAAATCAGACCAGTGTAGAAGTCAACATTTGGATAAAGACCGCGCGACAAGAAGAAGTCGTCAGTGGACGCAACTTCTTCAAGACGGAGCGCAATGTCGAATAGCGGATCCTGGACGCCGAGCATGGTCAGGATTCTGTGTGTGTGCTTCTTAACGATGGCTGCACGTGGATCGTAATTCTTGTACACGCGGTGACCAAAGCCCATGAGACGAATGCCATCTTCGCGATTCTTTACTCGCTCGATGAACTGGTCAACAGTCTCACCGGATTCATGAATGTTAGTGAGCATCTCAAGCACAGCCTGGTTGGCTCCGCCGTGGAGTGGACCAAACAGCGCATTGATGCCTGCCGAGATTGAAGCAAACAGGTTTGCATGGGAGGAACCCACCATGCGGACCGTTGAAGTTGAGCAATTCTGCTCGTGATCGGCATGCAAGATGAACAACATGTCGAGTGCCTTCACGATATCTTCATTCACGATGTACTTTTCAGCAGGAACACCGAAGGTCATGCTCAAGAAGTTCGCTACATATCCGAGGCTGTTGTCTGGATACATGTATGGCTGTCCGGCCGTCTTCTTATGTGAATATGCTGCAAGCGTAGGAAGTTTAGCCATCAAACGGATGGTGGAAATTTCAACGTGACGAGGATCAAATGGATCTAATGAGTCTTGATAGAAGGTTGAAAGAGCACTCACCGCGCTACTCAAAACTGGCATTGGGTGAGCATCACGAGGGAAGCCGTCAAAGAACCGACGAAGATCTTCGTGCACCATGGTGTGGCGGCTGATGTTTCCCTCAAACTCTGCAAGTTGAGTAGCAGTGGGCAATGAGCCGTACATCAAGAGATATGAAGTTTCCAAGAAAGTGCTGTTCTCGGCAAGCTGCTCAATTGGGTAGCCGCGGTATCGCAAGATGCCTTGGTCGCCATCAATGTACGTAATGCTTGATGAGCAAGCTGCAGTGTTCATGAAACCGTGGTCAAGAGTGACATGACCGGTCTCTTTGAGCAGTTTGGAGATGTCCAGACCCGACGACCCAACGGTGGCCGGAACCTCACTAAAAATGAGGTCATGATTGTCGTAATTTAAACTCGCATCAGGCATAAGACAAACTTACTAGCCGAGACGGACGAGAAACATCCGCCTACCGAATTAATGAGCGCTAAGGCGTTCTGCCGCAGCCGCAATTCGCTCATCTGTGGCGGTTAATGCAACCCGCACATACTTGTCTCCGGCAGCCCCATAGAAGCTACCCGGGGCCACTAAAATCCCATTGTTTGCAAACCAATTCACAGTTTCCATGCCGTCCTGACCACGGGTTGCCCAGAGATACAGACCGGCCTGCGAATGCTCGATCGTAAAGCCTGCAGCGGTCAGAGCAGTGTGAAGAACATCACGTCGCGTGGCATACCGCGCCTTCTGAACTGCCACGTGTTCAGCATCATCAAGAGCCACAATCGTTGCGTACTGAATCGGACTCGGGAGAAGCATGCCTGTGTGTTTGCGGGCACCGATGATGGCTTGCACCAGAGCCTGATCGCCGAGCACTGCACCGGATCGGTAACCAGCAAGATTCGAGCGCTTTGAAAGTGAGTGAACGGCAAGCACGCCAGCTTGAGTGTCACCACAAACGCGAGGGTCAAGAACGGAAACTGGATCCGCAGTCCAACCGAGTTCGAAATAGCATTCATCGCCAACCACGGG
>Ga0209084_1000393_pt1 | contig 40544 bp, 41 predicted proteins | sample C_130820_MF_Meta_FD_187309 | JGI IMG/M metagenome (GOLD analysis project Ga0209084, IMG submission 187309) | Freshwater microbial communities from Lake Croche, Canada to study carbon cycling - C_130820_MF_MetaG (SPAdes) (version 2) | ecosystem: Environmental > Aquatic > Freshwater > Lake... | reverse complement strand
ACGAGACCACCGACACCGTCGACGAGACCACCGACACCGTCGACGAGACCACCGACACCGTCGACGAGACCACCGACACCGTCGACGAGACCACCGACACCGTCGACGATTCGGTCAGGATCGCCAAGCCCTGCTGGAACGTGGTCGTGAACCCTTACGACTGCAGCGGGTGGCACGGTTGGCACATCGATCCTCCGGTGTTTGTTGATCCGCCCGTTGACGCGATCGAACCCCAGGAACCGCCATTCGTTGAGGTCGCGTCTGACCCGGCTGACCCGACCGTCGACGACACCACCGACACCACCGACACCACCGACACCACCGACACCACCGTCGAAGACACAACCGTGTGGGAAGAGCGGCCCTTCGTCTACTGCTACATGAAAAACTTCGTAGTCGCTGATACACCCCCTTCAGTTTCCGACAACGGATCGCTTACGATCACTGGCTTCGACACTGCGGTGCTTCCAGCCGATAACAGCTTCGATGGAGGTTTCCTCACGATCTACGGCGCCGGTTTTCAGGCCGGCAGCACGGTGATGATCGGCGATGAGGAATGCGCCGATGTCCTGGTGATCGATGAGAACCAACTCACCTGCGATCCGCCGAATGCCGCGATGGGTGTCTACGACGTGACAATCACCTCCCCCGACGGGGAGACGACGACCGCTGCAGGTGCGTTTGAATTCATGGACCCTGCTGGGTTCTGGGCTCGTCCTATCTCGGCCTATTCCGTCGACCCACGGATCCGTACGCTCACTCCGGGACCGGATGTCTCAGAGCCCTCGGCTGCCGAGACAATGGCTGAGACAAGTACCAGTGCCGCAGCGGACACGCCTGTCATCCCGGTCTTCACTGGTTGAGCAGACTTCACGTGTTTGGTTGATCGACCTGGTTCGTACTGGTTGATCAACCCAACGTGGCGTTGATTCGTGTAGCCATTTCAAAACAGAGCGCAGTCAGCCCACCAGCGTCATGACTCTCAATATTGATTCGTACCGTGTTCCACAAGTTCGACCAATCGGGATGGTGGTCAAGTTCTTCGGCGATGGCTGCAACAGCGGTCATGAACTCAAATGCGGCGGTGAAGTCGCTGAACTCAAAGGTTCGGTGAAGTCGACCGTCGACCACTGACCAGTCGGGCAGGTCTTCGAGCGCTGCTGCGAGCTCGTCATCGGTAAGCCGTGTTGGTCGGGGGGTCATCTCAGGCGCCACCTCAGGCCAACGGATCAGCGAAGGGATCTGCTGCAGGTACTGCCGCAACGCTGGATTCGTCCTCGGTGATCCATGCCGCATAGCCGGTGGTTTCAAGCGCATCGGCCATCTCGGGGCCACCGCTCTCCACGATGCGACCCTTCACCAAGATGTGAACAACGTCGGGCTTGAGTTCGTCGAGAAGACGTGTGTAATGCGTGATAGCGAGGACACCGAGATCGAACTCGGTGGTGGCCGCTTCGATACGACGGGCGCAGGCTCGCAGGGCGTCGACGTCAAGACCGGAGTCAAGTTCGTCGAGGATCGCGAAACGAGGCCGCAGGACTGCGAGCTGCATGGTCTCGTTGCGCTTCTTCTCGCCGCCGGAGAGGTCGACGTTGACGGGACGGTCGAGCAGGCGAGTGGCGAGTCCGATGCGCTCGGCCTCGGCGGCCACAGCAGCGTGCACAACACTGACATCGCGCCCGGCACCAGCGAGTGCTTCGGTGAGGAGATCCTCGAGGTTCACGCCGGGAACCTCCACTGGGTACTGCATAGCGAGGAACAGCCCTGCCTGGGCCCGCTCCCATGTGGACAGAGCCAGCAGGTCAATGCCGTCGAGCGTGACCGAACCACCGGTGACCGTGTACCCGGGCTTGCCCATGAGGACATGGGAGAGCGTGGACTTGCCTGAGCCGTTGGGGCCCATGACCGCATGGACCTCACCGGAACCGACCACGAGGTCAATGCCGTGCAGGATCTCGCGGCCGGCGACCTCGGCGATGAGGCCTTCAATGCACAACTGAGCCATCAGTGAACCTCCACATAGAGATCGCCGTCGTCGACCCGCAGTTCGTAGGTGGGAACCGCCTTGGTGGCGGGAAAGGTATTCGGAGCACCAGTTTCGAGTGAGAAACAGCTTCCGTGCTTCCAGCATTCGAGGGTGCGGGCGCTGGCATTGACCTCACCCTCAGCGAGGGAGATGTCGGCGTGTGAGCACCGATCACCGATGGCATAGAAGTCGTCGCCGATATGCACCACAGCGATGCGCAGCGTGCCGAGCTCGAAGCGTCGGGCTTCGCCGTCGGCAATGTCGGTGACTGAACAGAGTTTCTCGAGCATCTCAGTCCTCCGACCGACGGTCGAGGCGGTCCTCGATGGCCGCCGCGATGAGTGGGACCACACCGGGAACAGGGAACTCCTCGAGCACCTCGTCGAAGAAGCCGGCCACGATGAGGCGCTCGGCCACATCGGTGCGCACACCGCGACTCTCGAGATAGAAGCGCTGATCCTCGTCGATGGGCCCGACGGTGGACGCATGGGAGCAGCGAACATCGTTGGTCTCGATTTCGAGGTTGGGCACCGATTCGGCCCAAGCATGCTCGCTGAGTTTGATATTGCGATTGGTCTGATAGGCGTTGGTGCCGCGAGCATCCTTCTCGACCTTGATGAGACCCGTGTAGACCGACCTGGAGTGATCATCGACAACGCCTTTGAACATCAGGTTCGAGGTGGTGTCGGGGGCCGCATGCTGCTGGAACGTGCGGAAGTCGAGAGTCTGGCTGCCGACGCCGAAGTACACGGCACGAAGATTGCCGGTGGCTCCCCTGCCGACAAGGCGGCAATCGGTTCGGGTGCGGCCGTAGTCGGCGCCGAGCGCCACCTGCGCGGAATCGAGGGTTGCATCTGCGGCAACCCGACTGACCTGGGAAGCGACCTGCCAGATACGCGGCCCACGCTGCTGCACCGAGCCAAATCCGAGACGGGCGGCATGGGCCAGGTCGAGTTCTACGAGTGAGGTGACGAATGCCGCGACGTCGTCCGAGCCGTGCCATTCGAGCACCTTGGCTTCGGCGTTGGCTCCGAGACGTACGACGAGCCGAGGAGCGACGATGACGTCAGCGGCATCGATCCAGTCGATGATCACGATCGGCTGGTCAACGCTGACACCGGCAGGAACCCATACCAGCAACGGATCGACGACGGTCACATCATTGATCGTGGCGAAGACATCGGGACCGTCAGCCGCAACGGAACCGAGCAGTTCCTGCGGGGCAGCAGCGGCCGGGGCATCAACGATGGGCCCGACGAACACGCCCTTCTCGCCCCACACGGCCGCCAGCTCGTGATGCACGACGAATCCATTGCGTACAACGATCACTGCGGCGGGCGCCTCGATGGTCTCGAGCACGGCCAGCGCACCCGCGGGGACTCCGGCACCATCAATGGTGGTCGGAGCAGTCCACGCGCTGAGGTCGAGATCAGCGATGGGGCTATATCGCCAGACTTCCTCATCGGTGGAAGGGAGGACGGGTTCGCCGAGGCGAGTGCTGGCAGCCGTGCGCCAGTGCTCGAACCAAGTGGGCGACGCCGGGGGCGCGTCAGACGGTGTCATGGGAATTCACACTACCGCCGTAGGAGAAATTCAGACACATCCAACGTTCCGTCCCGAGGCGACGCAACGCAGGACCGAGCAACGATCAGTCAGTGCGACGCGAGAACCTCGATCGCAGGCGCCCGAACGCACTGTTCTTCCGCTTCTGCTCGGCAGCAAGCTCAGCGAGTATCGCCGGGCCGGCAGCGTTCACGATGTCCTCGGCCTCGTCGAGCAAAGCTGCGATGTCCTGCCCCTCCGGCTCGGGTGGGGGTGGTGGAGTGACGAGTGAACCATGTGCCCAGTCGACGTCAGCAAGGCGACGGACATAGCTCGGACAGTTCTCCGGGCACCGCCACGGGGCCTCCGGTGCGAGATCCAGATTGCACTTGCGCACCGTCTCGCCGCCGGCATAGCTCCGACTCTCGTAGTTCTTGCACTCCTCGCGCATGGCCATCCACCCATCTTTCCACCAGTCCCGAGCCGTGGGCGACCGCACCCGGCCGAAGTCGCGAATCGGCCGGCCACCTATACTGAACTCGATTCAGTCTCTGACGAAAGGGCTCCCATGACCAGTCGCCGTACCCTCGTGATCCTCACCCTCGTCACGCTGCTCATACCGGTGGCCGCCGGCGCGTGCAGCAATGACACAGCGTTGAAGTCCAACTCGTTGCAGTTCGACGTTGTTCCCACTGAGCGGCAGGTCGTTGACGAAGACCCTGCGGGTGCGTCGATGGGCGATTCGCTGTCATCGAACGGTGACCTCAAGGATGATTCCGGGGAACTGATCGGTCGCTACGCCATGCATGGCTTCACCGCCCAGGTGATGCCGGGCCGCGAGGAACGATTCCTCAACATCGAATACGAGTTCTCGAACGGCGACGCCCTCGAGGCCCAGGGCAGCAACGACTACCCGCTCACAACCTCCTCGGGCCAGCCCACCACCGATGGCCACGCCGACGACACGCTCCATCTGGGAATCGTGGGCGGCATCGGAAAGTACGACACCGCTCGAGGTAGTTGTGAGCTCGTCTTCGAAGCTCCGAACTACCACGCCAACTGCACGGTGAAGCAGTAGCCGGGAAACGGCAGATGGCAAACGCTCAGTCCTCGGAGTCGCGCACCTGATGTCCAAGAAGGTCGGCGCTGTTGAGAGCGCTGGCGAGTTCCGGCTGACGGGCCAGTCGCCAGCGAGTGGCCAGCACCACCGCTGCGGCACCCAGCACCGCCGCCATGAGGGTGGCAGCGAGGCTCACCCCGCTGACCGAGTCGCCCACGATCACAATGCCTCCGAGTGCGGTGAACAACGCCGCAACCTGCGAACTCGCCGCCACTGCCGTGACACCTGCGGCCGGCAGAGCCGCCGTGCGCAGCACCCGGCCCACGGTGCCGAACAGCGCCACAGCAAGCGCAGCGCCAGCGGCACCCCACAGTGCTCCGGGATCGTTCATCACATCGAACACGAACGTGAATGGCAGCAGCACGATTGACCCGACGACCATCGATGCAGCGACAACTGCGGTGGGATTGAGACCCTCCTCCACCGCCAGTTCGGAAGTGCGCAGGCTGGCCACCTCGAGCGCCACGAACAACATCGCGTAGACGGCCGCCAGCCACGAGATGGAGTCGCGCCCCACTCCCCCTGCGGCGGCAATGAGACCGATGACGGCCACGAGGGACGACCCGAGTGCAGCGGCGGTGGCCCAACGGCCGCTGCGATCCCGCACGAGCAGCGCCACGGCAGGGACGCACGCCACGGCAAGCCCGGCCAGTGGACCATCGAGCGACCGGAACATGGTTCCCGCCGCGATGAGGCCGAGCACCGAAATGACCACTGCTCGGCGACCCGATGCCACCCGCATCGGAGCACGCCAAGAACCAGCACCCTGCCGGCGCCCGATTGCGAGAGCGATGCCTGCGCCCGCAGCCAACCGAATGCCCACGATTCCTAATGCGTTCCCAGATCCGTATCGCCACGCGATGTTGCAACCGGCGAACAGCACTGCGGAGATGAGGATGTCGAGCGTCGCCCGCTCGCGTGTGGTGGTCACGAGGCCAAGAGCTCGATGCGTCGGATCAGTTGAACAGGAATAATCGGCTCATGACACAGCCGACCGTCGGTTCAGCCGACCGAACCTTCCATCTGCAGTTCGATGAGGCGGCTCCACTCCACCGCGTACTCCATCGGGAGCGTGCGGGTGATGGGTTCAATGAATCCGTTGACCACCATGCCCATGGCCTGTTCGGCAGAAAGTCCGCGGCTCATGAGATAAAAGAGTTGCTCATCGGCGACCTTGGAGACCGTGGCCTCATGGCCGATGACGGCGTCGCGGGAACCGACCTCCATGTACGGGAAGGTGTCGGAGGTGGATTCGTCATCGAGGATGAGTGCGTCGCACTGCACGTGACTCTTGCAGCCGTAGGCGTCGTCCTCCACGCGGACGAGGCCGCGATATGAGGTACGGCCACCGTCCTTCGAGATGGACTTCGACACGATCTTGGAGGTTGTCTCGGGAGCGGCGTGGACCATCTTGGCGCCGGCATCCTGATGCTGACCGGGACCGGCGTAGGCCACCGAGAGAACTTCGCCCGAAGCCTTCGGGCCGACCATGTAGACCGCCGGGTACTTCATGGTGAGACGTGAGCCGATGTTGCCATCGATCCATTCCATGTGACCTTCGGTCTCGACCCGGGCACGCTTGGTGACCAAGTTGAACACGTTGTTCGACCAGTTCTGGATGGTCGTGTAGGTGACACGAGCGCTGGGCTTCACGACGATTTCGACAACTGCGGAGTGCAGGGAATCGGAGGTGTACACCGGTGCTGAGCAGCCCTCGATGTAGTGAACCTGTGAACCCTCATCAGCAATGATGAGGGTTCGCTCGAACTGACCCATGTTCTCGGCGTTGATGCGGAAATAGGCCTGCAGCGGCATTTCGACAGAAACGCCCGGCGGCACATAGATGAACGAGCCACCCGACCACACCGCGGTGTTGAGCGAGGAGAACTTGTTGTCATTGGCCGGGATCACCGAACCGAAATACGCACGCACGATCTCGGGGTGCTCACGAAGAGCGGTGTCCATGTCGGTGAAGATGACTCCCTGCTCCTCAAGATCCTCGCGGTTCTTGTGGTACACGACCTCGGACTCGTACTGGGCCGTGACGCCGGCGAGGTACTTGCGCTCGGCCTCGGGAATGCCGAGCTTCTCGTAGGTCTGCTTGACGGAATCGGGAAGTTCATCCCAGGCGTCGACCTGCCCATGGGTGGGCTTGATGTAATAGAAGATGTCGTCGAAGAAGATCTCCGACATATCGCCACCCCAGTTGGGCATCGGGCGACGGAGGAAGTGCTGGTAGCTCTTGAGACGGATGTCGCGCATCCAGTCGGGTTCGCCCTTCATCCAGGACATCTCTTTGATGATGTCCTCGGTGAGGCCACGCTTGGGCTTGAAGACGTAGTCCTCGGCGTCGCTCCAACCCAGCTTGTAACGGCCGAGATCAAGTCCGAGATCAGTTGTGGCCATGATGACTCCAAGGGTGTGGGAAAGCGGGGGAATTTCTCCTATGGCGATAGTAACAAATACCCCGACGGAACCAACCGCTCTGGGGAAGGTTCTGCGTCGCTGATGGCATCAATGTCCATCATTTGGCGCGAGAACAGCCCGAACAGGCCGAACAGCATTGCCGTGTCAGCGTGTGCCCGGCGGTGGGATCTCATGCGGAAGGAGTTCATCGAGCATTACCGGTCGACCCTGCTCCAAGGACTGATGCGCCGCAGCCCCGATGGCTACTGACCACAGCCCATCGATGAGCCCGACCTCGGGTGCGGCACCCGAGCGGACCGCAGCGGCGAGATCAAGATGCTCGAGGAAGCTCGATCCGTGATGGAACCCCTGGTAGGCCACGGCAGGATTTTCGATGATCTCGGTGCTGACAGCGCCCATGCCGTCGGAGCGGCGGCCCTGCACGAACTCCTGGGACGGAAGGAACGCCTCGACCTTGCCGAGTTCACCGACCACGGAGATCTCCTCGGCGTGCCGAGAGGCCTCCGCGAACATGCACAGATCGAGCATGGCGCGAGCGCCACCGGCGTACTCCACGATGACGAATGCGTTGTCGAGGATGTCAGGAACCTCGCCGTTATAGCGCTCGTCGAGGTGATTCACATCCTGCGCACCCGAGGCCATGACCCGCACCGGCCGGTCATCAAGGATCAGGTTCATGAGGTCGAAGAAGTGACAGCACTTCTCGACCAGCGTGCCGCCGGTGTTGCGGTTGAAGCGGTTCCAGTCCCCCACCTTGCGCAGGAAGGGGAAACGATGCTCACGAATGGCCAGCATGCGCGGGGTTCCCACGTCGCCAGCCCGCACTGCATCGACGAGCCGGGCCACCGGTGGCATGTAGCGATACTCAAGGCCGACCCATACCAACGCCTCGCGATCGCGAGCGGCGTCGAGAATCTCGAGACAATCGGGCACCGTGGTGCAAAGAGGCTTCTCCACAAGGATGTGCAGATCCGAGGGCAGCAGATCGCGCAGCACCTCGGCATGGGTCATGTTGGGTGAGGAGATGACGACCACATCGCAGACGTCGGCTTCGACGAGTTCGCGGTGATCATCGAACATCCGAACCTCGCCACCTGCGTCAGCCGCATCAAGCACGGCAGTGGCCCAGTTGCGCGAACCTTCGTGCGGGTCGGCCACGGCGGTGATGACGGCACCGGGCACGTGCAGAATGTTGTTGATGTGCTCGACGCCCATCATGCCGGAGCCGACGATGCCGTAACGCAGTGGGGTCTGATCAGTCACGGGCGCCATCGTCACATTGCGGCAGCAGCGAGGTCAACACTCCCCGTAACCTTCGCCCATGACCGAATCACTCGTGGATGCAGCACCCCGCAGGCTCGGATCGCGGACCGTCGGAGCGCTGTCTTTCGGATGCTGGCGATTCACATCACGTGACATCGGCGAAGCCGGCGCACTTCTCGACACTGCGTTGGAACTCGGCATGAATCTCGTCGACACTGCTGACGTCTATGGCCTCGACTGGAACGGCACCGGATTCGGTTCCGTCGAGGAGCTCTTGGGTCGGGTGATCGCCGAGCGACCAGCCCGGCGCGACGCCATGGTGCTGGCCACCAAGGGTGGCATCATCCCCGGCATCCCTTACGACTCCTCCCCCGCCGCGCTGCGCTCAGCACTGGAGGCCTCGTTGCGCCGTCTCGGCGTCGAACATGTTGATCTCTATCAGGTTCATCGACCGGACCTGTTCACGCATCCCGAGGTGCTCGCCGACACGCTTCGTTCGTTCATCGACTCCGGACGGGTGTCGATGGTGGGGGTCTCGAACGTCACTGTTGCCCAGACTCGCGCCCTGCGGGTCCATCTCGGTGACGCGCTGGTGTCGACCCAGCCGGAGTTCTCAGCGGCGCATCTCGATCCGCTACGCGACGGAACCTTCGACCTCTGCATGGAACTCGGCATCACGCCACTTGCTTGGAGTCCGCTCGGAGGCGGCCGATTGCTCGATGACAACGATGCTTCAGTACGCACCGAGCTGCGCCTGGTGTTGGACGAAATCGCGGGGCGCGAAGGAGTCAGTCGAGCCTGCGTCGCAGTCGCGTTCGTGCTCGCGCATCCGGCCCGCCCGATTGCCATCCTCGGAACCCAACAGCCGGATCGCCTGCGCGAACTCAACCGAGCCGCGCAGGTGAAGCTCGATCGCACCGACCTCTACCGCATCATCGTGGCCTCTGAGGGCATGCCGCTCCCATGAGCACACCGGCCGGTCCCGAGGTCGCGTGGTTCGGTTCGTTATGCGACGACGACTACGAGTTCCTCGGTGTCGCGAACCCGGCGTTGCGAAGTTCTTGGGAGCACTGCCGTGACATCACACTCGCGGCGCAACGAGGCGGGTTCGACAACATCCTGCTGCCGTCGGGCTACACGCTCGGGATCGACGCAACTGTGTTCGCCGCAGCAATCGCACCGCTCGTCGACCGCATGAAGCTCCTGCTGGCCCTGCGCATGGGTGAGCTATGGCTGCCGCAGCTCGCTCGTCAGATCGCCACGCTCGACCGCGTGCTCGAAGGTCGACTCACCATCAACATCATCTCGAGCGACATGCCCGGCGAAACCATGGCTTCCGAGGATCGCTACCGCCGCACGCTCGAACATATGCAGGCATTGCGCGCGCTGCTGTCGGGCACACACCTCGAACTGCATGGTGAGTTCCTCGACTTCGACATTGATCCGCCTTCGGTCAGCACCGTTTCGGGCGACTGTCCACCGTTCTACTTCGGTGGTCTCTCCGACGCGGCCCGTGAGGTCGCAGCCGCTGAAGCCGACGTGTATCTGCTGTGGCCGGACACCTTCGCCGGCATCGGGGAGGCGGTGAATGACGTGACTACCCGGGCAGCTCGCCACGGACGCACATTGCGACACGGATTGCGCACCCATGTGATTGTGAGGGAGACCGAAAACGAGGCCCGGGCCGCCGCCGATCGTCTGGTGAGCAATCTCGATCCTGTGGTCGGCGATGAGATTCGCAAGCGATCGCTCGACTCCGGCTCGGTGGGCGTGGGTCGACAGACCGAATTACGCGATCTCGCCGATGCTGATGGCTACATCGACCGCCATCTCTGGACCGGCGTTGGTCGGGGCCGGTCAGGCTGCGGTATCGCCGTGGTGGGCGATCCAGATCAGGTGGTCGAAACCCTGCGCCAGTACCAGCAGCGCGGAATCGACACCTTCATCCTGTCTGGTTATCCGCATCTCACTGAATGCGAACTGGTGAGCCGCTACGTGCTGCCGGCGCTTCGTTCCTAGCGAGGTTGCGTCTCCCGGAAGACGGCAGTTTCAGGAAACGCCGAGGGCCGGTGCGAGTCGGCGCCAGGTGTCGACCGGAACGTCGACGGGGTTCTCAGGCAGCACCTGGATGCATACATGGCTGGCGCCGGCTGCGTGCTGCGCGGCTACCCGTGTAGCGATGGCTTCCTCATCGCCCCAGGCAACGATCGCATCGACAAGGCGATCAGAGCCTCCATTGGCGATGTCGTCCTCGGTGAACCCGAACCGCTTCAGGTTGTTCGTGTAATTGGGAAGCGTGAGATACATCGACATATGTCCGCGGGCGATCGTGCGAGCCTTCTCCGGATCTGACTCAAGGCAGACCGCCTGCTCGACACAGATCCATGAGTCGGTGCCCATGACCTCGCGGGCAAACGCAGTGTGCTCCACCGGCACGAAGTACGGATGCGCACCATCGGTGGCCTGCGCGGCGAATTCGAGCATCTTCGGACCGAGTGCCGCCAACACACGACGAGGCGTGGTGGTGGCCGGCGAAGCGGTGAAGAAGGCATTGTCCATACCGGCGATGTAGTTCTTCATCGCCGAGAAGGGCTTGGAGTAGTCGTGCCCTCGCATACCTTCGACCATGACCTGATGGCTCACACCGAGCCCGAGCAGGAAGCGGTCGGGGAACGCCGAGGTGATGGTCTGCCACGCCGAATTGGCACTGATCGGATCGCGGGCGTAGATCGAGGCGATACCGGGCGCGACGATCAACTTCGAGGTGGCCGCCAACAGCAGCGTGGAGCTCACGAACACTTCGCGTCCCACCGCCTCGGGAATCCACAATGCGCTATACCCGATCTCCTCGAGCTCCACTGCATGTTCCTGGGCCTTCGCCACGGGAACCTGATCGAGTTGATATGCCCAAACCCCTACACGGCCGATGTCCATTCCGGCATCGTACGCGTACACTCCCAACCGTGGTGTCGACCCGCTCCGATGAACCGATGGGTTCCGCTGTTCCGGAGCCGCTCACGGCCGAACCGCTCAACTCCGCGGCTCCTGCAGTTCCCGTGACTTCCACAAGTCCCGCAACTCCTGCGGCTCGAGTCACCTCGGCCCGGGTGAAGTGGAGTCTCGCGGCACTCGCTGCGGCCGGATGTGTGTATGTCGCCGTCGTGGATCCGAATACGTCGTCGCTCTATCCGCAGTGTCCGTTCCGGGCGCTGACCGGGTACGACTGTCCCGGTTGCGGCATCACCCGGGCGCTGCACTCAGCTCTGCACGGAGAGTTGCTTCAGGCAGCGAACCACAACCTGCTGATGGTCCTGGCCGCGTTCATCTCGGTCGTTTGGATCGCCTTCGGTGCAGTGCAGCGCCGCCGGGGCAAGGAGCCACCGCGGCTCGCTCTCCCGCCGCGGGTCATCGGCGCCATCGGTGTTGTGGTCGTGGCCTTCTGGGTTCTGCGTAACCTGCCGATGCAGCCATTCCATTGGCTGAACTCCGCCGCCTGATCCCCTGATCCGCGAGGAAGCTCGTCGCCGCTTATCGTGCGATCACTCCTCGCGGCCTGCGCGAGCGAGTGGTTCAGTCGAGACGACGAAGTTGTTCGCGATAGCGACGACCCTTGGCCGCGTAGTCGTTCGCCGCCATCTCGATGCCGGCGATCTTGCCGGAGGCCTCACGCAGCTTGGCCGGCACACCCAATGCCATCATGCCGGTGGGCACTTCCATTCGGTCGGGAACTACGGCGTTGGAACCGACGATGGAACCAGTGCGGATGATGGCGTGGTGCAAAACCACTGAGCCGTTGCCCACCAACGCGAGATCCTCGACTGTGCACCCCTCGAGATGCACCATGTGGCCGATCACGCAGGAGTCACCGACCACTGTGGGGTGCGTCGGAATGCAATGGATGACCGAGCCATCCTGGATCGATGTATTGCGCCCGATGCGAATGCCACCGTTGTCGCCGCGAAGCACTGCACACGGCCACACCGTGGAGCCCTCGCCGATCTCGACGTCGCCGATGATGACAGCTTCGGGATGCACCCAAGCGTCGGGATGAATGCGGGGCTCGACATCGCCAAGCGCGTAGATAGCCATCAGAAGGTGACCCGTCCGTAGCCACCACGGAAGAAGATGAGCGGCGCACCTTCGTGACCGACATCGAGATCAGTGACATCGCCGATGACGATGTCGTGATCGCCGCCGTCGAGGATGCTCGAGATCGTGCAGTCCATATGGGCGAGCACCCCATTGATGAGCGGCGCGCCGTTCGCCGAGCGCTTCCAACCGAGTTCCGAGAACTTGTCCTCGTTCTTCGTGCTGAACAGGCGAGACACGTCCTCTTGATCCTCCGCAAGCACGTTGACGCAGAAGTGAGGCGAAGTGCGCAGCTTCGCCCAACTGCCTGAGTTCTTCGCCGGGCAGTAGAGCACCTGAGCCGGATCGAGTGACAACGAAGAAAAGGAACCGATGGCCATACCGGCCGGGCCTTCGGCGGTCATGGCGGTGACGATGACCACGCCGGTGGGGAAATGCCCGAGTACCTGGCGGTACTTAGCGGATTCGATGATGGGAGATTCACTGTTCTCGGTCACGGACCGAGCTTAGGCGAGGGTGATCGAGAGACCTTCGTGTGCGGCGAGCACCTCACCGATTCCGAGACGTTCGCCCTCGATCACGGCACCGGCCAGAAGGGCGTCGAGCTGATCATCATCATGGGAGGGATCGTGATGGAACAGCACGAGAGTCTTTGCACCTGCTCGAGCGGCAACCGTGAGCGCGTAATCGACGGTGCAATGACCCCAGGTGGACTTCATCGCGAACTCGGCCGGTGTGTACTGCGCATCGTGGATGAGCAGGTCGGCGTTCGCGCACAGTTCCAGAACATTTGGATCGACGTACGTGGCATCCGGGGGTTGCTGATGATCGCTCACATAGGCCACGACGAATCCGTCGCGCTCGATGCGATAGCCGAAGGTCGTGTCGGTGTGGGGAACATGAAGGGCGGTGACCTTGGCGCCGGCGATGTCATGCATACCCGACTCGAGCGTCGTGAAGTTGAGTTCGGCAGGTAGCTCACACGCACGAACCGGGAAGAACGGTGGGCGCATGAGCTGGTCGAACGCCTCGGGAAACCCCACGCCATCGTGCGAAGGGCCATACACCGCGACGCGATCGCCTGCCCGCAACATCGGGGCAGCGAATGGAAGGCCCTGCACATGATCCCAATGAAGGTGTGTGACCAACGCATGTCCGGAGAACGGCACACTCGAGTCGCAGGTGGCTCCGAAATAGCGGAGGCCGGTTCCGAGGTCGAGCAAGATCGGATCATGACCATCATCGGTGACCACGACTGACGCAGTGTTGCCGCCGTAGCGAGCCGTGGACTCTCCTGCACATGGCGTGGAACCGCGCACGCCGTAGAACGTCACCTGCACAGCACCACCCCCTTCATCGCCAGACGCAGAGAATCACCGAATACACAAGAGCCGAACAGTACGACAGGGTGACGCGGATGTGTACACCGAGTGACAACTCTCACACCTCGCCGGTTGCGGCTACCTTGCCGCCATGACCATCGATACCATGCGGATCACCGCCAACGGGATGACCTTCGAATGCCTCACCGCCGGTGAATCCGGCCCGCTGGCCCTTTGCCTGCATGGATTCCCCGACACCGCGCACGGTTGGCGTCATTTGCTGCCGGCGCTCGCCGATGCCGGTTACCGGGCAGTCGCCCCGTTCATGCGCGGCTACGCCCCCTCCGATGTTCCGGCCGACGGCAGCTACCAGACCGGCGCGCTGGCCCTCGATGCGGTGGCGCTGCACGAGGCGCTGGGCGGCGACGGCGATGCGGTCCTTCTCGGTCACGACTGGGGTGCGCTCACCGCGTACGCCGCGGCGGCAGCCGCACCGGAGCGTTGGCGTCGGGTGGTGGCCGCTGCGGTTCCTCCGGCTCCGGCCATGGCCGCCGCGTTCTTCTCCTACGAGCAACTCAAGCGCTCCTGGTACATGTTCTTCTTCCAACTTCCATTCGCTGATTTCGTCGTGCCCATGAACGATCTCGACTACATCGATCAACTCTGGCGCGACTGGTCTCCCGGCCATGACTGCACCGAGGACATGGCCCATATCCGTGCCGCTCTCGGAACGCCCGAGAACCTGGCCGCTGCGCTCGGCTACTACCGCGTCACGTGGGGCACCACCCCGAGCAATCCCGATATCGACGCACAACAAGCCACGTGGGCGGCAGTACCGCCGCAACCGACGCTGTATCTGCATGGACGCAACGACGGCTGCATCGGCGTGGAGTTCGCCGAGAACGCCGCCGAGGGACTCAGCAATGGTTCACGCGTTGCCATCATCGAGAACGCTGGTCACTTCATCCAGGTCGAACAGCCGGCCGAGTTCAATCGCCTCGTGCTGGAGTTCCTCGCCGAGTAGCACTCGGCTCGGGTGGGAGACCACGCTCGCCCCCATGGGAAAACATTCGACGGCTGCCTTCACGGCAGGCGCAGTGAACCGTCCTCGCCCGGCGCGGCCAGCCCATCGGCGATCAACGACTCCGCCGCGCGTGCTGCATCTCGTTCGCCGTCCTCACGTTCCGACCAACCGCACGCTTCGATGAACTGCGCCGGCGAAACCACCGCTCCGGTTCGCAGCACATCGAGCAGTCGGGCCCGGCCCTGCCGGAATGATCCTTCGAAACGACTCTGACCAGCACTGACTCCAGCAGAACCAACGGCCGGGTCGGGCTCCGGCGAGCCAGCAGCGAACCACGAACAGCTCGCCTGCACCGGACATGCGGCGCACGAGGGCGAGCGCTTCGTGCAAACCAGTGCTCCGAGATCGAGCATGGCTTGGTTCCATGCCCATGACTGCCCCGAAGGCACCAGACCATCGGCCAGCGACTGAGCAGCCGACGCGGTGAGCCGCTCCCCTAATTGCCGGGCCAACACCCGACCCACATTGGTGTCCACCACCGCGGCATCGCGTTCGAATGCGAACGCCAGAACAGCACGAGCGGTGTACGGGCCGACTCCAGGTAGTGCCAGTAGTGCGTCGAGCTCATCGGGGAACGCACCGCCATGCAGCTCGACAACCTGCACCGCAGTCCGATGAAGATTGACGGCCCGACGGTTGTATCCCAGACCGGCCCATTCCTCCACCACGGCGCCCACTCCGTTTTCAGCGCACACGGCCACCGTCGGGAATCGTTCGAGGAACCGTGCGAAGCGCGGAACGACCCGCGCCACCTGGGTCTGTTGCAACATCAGTTCGGACACCAGCACCGCCCACGGGTCGCGGGTGAGGCGCCAGGGAAGATCATCACGTCGACCCGATGCCCATGAGAGCACCGGGTCGACAGCGAGATCGATCATTGATGGATTGCTGGGGAGCGATGCATCAATGGAACAAGAACCTCAGTCCTCGGTGAAGACATCTTCGGCGTAGGGAAGGCCGCGCACCGGGGCGAACTCGCGCTTCCAGACCATGACCCGACGGCGGAAGTAGCAGACCTCTTCCGACCGCTGGTTGATGCCTTTGGTCTCGACGGTGACGATTCCGCGTTTGCCGTCGGAGGTCTCCTTCTTCTCGAGGACCTTGGTGACGGCGTAGATGGTGTCGCCGTGGAACGTGGGCTTGGCGTGCTTGAGGGTCTCGATCTCGAGGTTGGCGATGGCGGCACCGCTGACATCGGGGACGCTCATGCCCAGCACCAACGAGTAGACGAGGTTGCCCACCACGAGGGCCTTACCCATCGGCGATTCGTTCTCGGCGAACCAATTATTGGTGTGGGTGGGGTGGTGATTCATCGTGATCATGCAGAAGAGATGATCATCGGCCTCGGTGATGGTCTTGCCGGGCCAATGGCGGTAGACGTCCCCCACCTCGAAGTCCTCGAAATGGCGGCCGAAGGGGCGGTCATAAGTAGTCATGATTCGCACTCTACCGACTGGGCCTCCGGTGGCTACTCGTGGGTAACATCGCCGCATGACCACTCCCGATCTCACCGCTGCTGCCGCCATCGTCGACGCCGCCCACGAAGTCGTCGTCACCGCCACCCGCCGACTGGCCACCACAGGTGGCCCCGATGTCAACCAGGTCATCGCCTATGACATCGCGCACGCCGCCGCCACGGTCGAGACCGCCCGGGCCATGCTCCCCTACGGCGCCAAGGGTGAACTCGAGGGCAACATCACCTGCGGGTACGTTGCCGACGCTGTCGGCGAACTGATCGGCAAACTGTTCGGCCGCGAAGAAGAGTGGGGTGTGGAACCCGGAGCGCTCGATCTCGCCCGTTCGTTCGTGGCCACCTACCGCTCACCGGAGTTCCTGGCCTCGCTGGCCGACACGCCCGGGCCCCGTCATCTCGAAGCTGACTTCGAGATGGTGCAGGACACCTTCCGTCGTTTCGCCGAGGAGAAGATCGCTCCGGTCGCCGAGCACATCCATCGCGACAACCTCGACATCCCCGAGGACATCATCGAAGGCCTTGCTGAACTCGGCGGGTTCGGACTCTCCGTACCCGTTCAGTACGAGGGCTACTCCGAGGGTGGCGAGAGCGAATACATGGGCATGGTCGTGGCCACCGAGGAACTCGCTCGAGTGTCCCTCGGCGCTGGCGGCTCGCTCATCACCCGCCCGGAGATCCTCACTCGTGCGCTGCTGGCCGGCGGCACCGAGGAACAGCGCAACGAGTGGCTGCCCAAGCTCGCCTCGGCCGAAGTCATGGCCGCCGTTGCGGTGACCGAACCCGACTACGGCTCCGATGTGGCCGGCGTGAAAGCCACTGCCACTCCAACCGAGGGCGGATGGCTCATCAACGGCGTGAAGACCTGGTGCACGTTCGGTGCACGTGCTGATGCACTCATGTTGTTGGCCCGCACCAGCACCGACAAGAGCCTCACCCACAAGGCACTCACCATGTTTGTTGTGCCGAAGCCGCGTGGCGAGGGCCACGGGTTCGCCTTCACCCAGGAAGCCGGCACCGATGGTGGCGCTCCGGGCGGCGGAAAGATGGAGGGTCGGGCCATCGACACCATCGGGTACCGCGGCATGCATTCCTACGAGATCGCCTTCGACAACTGGTTCGTGGCTGAAGCCAATCAGGTCGGTGGCGAGGCTGGTCTCGGCAAGGGCTTCTACTACCAGATGGCCGGTTTCGAGAACGGTCGGCTCCAGACCGCAGCCCGTGCCGTCGGCGTGATGCAAGCCGCCTACGAAGAAGCCCACCAGTACGCGCTCGACCGCGTTGTGTTCGGTCAGCCCATCGCCGAGTACCAACTCACCCGGGCCAAGCTCGGTCGAATGGTCATCCTCACCCAAGCCGCTCGTCAGTTCGGTTACGAGGTTGGCAAGCTCATGGCTAAGGGTGGTGGCCAGCTCGAGGCCTCCATGGTGAAGGCCTACGTGTGTAAGGCCGCTGAGTGGGTATCGCGTGAAGCCATGCAGATCCACGGTGGGTTCGGTTATGCCGAGGAGTACAAGGTCAGCCGCTACTTCGTCGATGCACGAGTGCTCTCGATCTTCGAGGGCGCCGATGAGACGCTGTGTCTCAAGGTCATCGCCCGCCGCATGCTCGACGCCGTCAAGTAATCGTCCAGCCGCTCAGCCGTCGCGCATAGGGTTCGACGGCCGCGACCGGCTGATGTTTTCGGCCGTTACCTGCTCGACCTCGATTTTCTGAACTCCATGAACTTCCTCAGTACCCCCGCTCGTTCCCATCAACACCGGAGACACCAATGACCATCGCCATCACCGAGGACCACCGCACACTTGCCGACGTGACCCGGGACTTCCTCGAGCGTCACGACTCCAAGGGCGCGGCCCGCTCCCTGCTCGAGGCCGACACCGAGACCATGCCGGCGTTCTGGGACGCACTTGCTGAACTGGGTTGGCTGGGTCTGCACATCTCCGAGGACAACGGCGGCTCCGGGTTCGGTATGCCCGAGCTCGTGGTGGTTGTCGAACAGCTCGGCTCCGGTCTTGCCCCGGGCCCGTTCGTGTCCACCGTGATCGCCAGCGCTGCCATCGGTGCTGCGGCTCCGGCTGATGTGGCCGCTCGCATTCTCCCCGGTCTCGCCGATGGTTCTGTGGTCGCTGGTGTTGGTATCGACGGAAACCTCACTGCCACCGCATCCTCGGTGAGCGGCACCGCCCACACTGTGCTCGGTGGTGGCCTCGGCCAGCTGCTCGTGGTGCGCGCCGGAGCTGATCTCGCCATTGTTGAGCGTTCGGCCATCGGTGTCACCGTCACCGAGCGCAAGAACCTCGACCCCACCCGTCGTAGCGCCGAGGTCACCTTCGCCGACGCCCCCGCCATCGTTGTCGCCGGCGGCGGTCAGGTGCTGCTCGACATCACCCGCCTGCTTCTTGCCGCCGAGGCCACCGGCATCGCTCGCTCCACCACCACCATGGCTGCTGATTACGCCCGTGTGCGTGAGCAGTTCGGTCGCGTGATCGCCACCTTCCAGGCAGTGAAGCACCATTGCGCCAACATGCTGGTCGAAACCGAGATCGCCACTGGCGCCGTGTGGGATGCCGCCCGCGCTGCTCTGGCTGGCGGCGAGCAGTTCGCCTACGCCGCCGCTATTGCTGCTGCTACCGCTGCTACCGCTGCGGACTTCAGTGCGCAGATGAACATCCAGGTGCACGGTGGCATCGGCTTCACATGGGAGCACGACGCGCACCTCTACCTGCGTCGCGCACTTTCCATCGAGGCCATCCTCGACCCCGAGGCATCGAACATCGACATCGCCACGCATCTGCGCAACGGTGTGAAGCTCAGCCGTGCAGTGGAACTGCCTCCCGAGGCCGAGTCGTACCGAGCCGAGGCTCGTGCCGCCATCGAGTCGGTCAAGCATCTCGAGGGCAAGGCCCAGGTGCAGGCACTCGTGGCCAATGGTTACGCCGTGCCGCATTGGCCCCAGCCGTGGGGTCGTCAGGCCAGCGCGGTCGAGCAACTCGTGATCGAAGAGGAGTTCAACGCCCTCGGCGTGAAGCGCCCCAGCTACCAGATCACCGGCTGGGTCATCCTTACGCTCACCCAGTACTCCAATGACGATCAGGTGGCCCGCTGGATCAAGCCGGCCCTCGATCAAGAACTCATCTGGTGCCAACTGTTCAGCGAGCCCGATGCCGGTTCTGACGCCGCTGGCGTGAAGACCAAGGCCACTCGTGTTGATGGTGGCTGGCTGGTCAACGGTCAGAAGGTGTGGACAACCGGAGCGCATCTCGCGTCGTTCGGTCTGATCACCGTGCGCACCAACCCCGAGGCCGCCAAGCACGCCGGTATCACCACGATGGTTGTCGACATGCATGCCCCTGGCGTTGAGATCCGACCGCTTCGCATGGTCAACGGTGGCGCCGAATTCAACGAGGTGTTCTTCAGCGATGTGTTCGTGCCCGATGACGATGTGGTCGGTCCCGTCGACGCCGGTTGGACCGTTGCCCGCGGAACGCTCGGCAACGAGAGCGTCAGCATCGGTAACGGCGATGGCGCAATGATCATTCCGGCGGCGGCGTTCCTCGCTCCGTTCGATGCCAGCCCGACCCGCCTCACCGGTGGCATCAGTCGTATTGGCAAGGCCGCTGCTCGCACCCAGGCCGTGGACACCCTCAACGTTCGCAGTGCCCAGCGCGCTGTGGCCGGTGGCGAGCCCGGACCAGAAGGTGCCGTGACCAAGCTCCTCATCAGCGAGAACGCCGAAGAGGCTGCTTCCATCCTTATGGAACTGGCCGGCGCAGAGGGCGCGTACCTCGACGGCGCTGGATCGTTCTCAGGAAACCTGGCGCTGATGCATCGGGCCATGGCGATTGCCGGTGGCACCTCGGAGATCAAGCGCAACCAGATCGGTGAGCGCATCCTCGGTCTGCCGCGTGACCCGCTGATCAACTGATCAGATCCGGCGGCCCGATCGGGTCGCCGGTGCGACGATCAAACAGCGGGCTCGCCGGTTTCTCGATGTCGAAATGATCGATGCAGGTGCTCCAGCCGTCCGGTGTGACGCACCCACCATCGGAACCGCAGAGTTCGCAGAACGGTCGCCCGTAGTTGTATCGGTTCGAGAAGATCCGTCTCGGAGGAGCGGGTGGCCGCTTCTCCCCTGCCGCCAGCCGGGCGGTCTTCAGGGGGTGCTCGAGCGTCCCGTCGTCGAGGGTGACCTCACCAGCGCTGGACAGGAGGACTCCCACAAAGGCCTTGTCCAAGTAGCCGCCGTGCGGGGTGGGCTTGTGGAAGGCGCCGACGCGGCGGATCGCGTCGGTGACCCCCTTCCAATCCCATCCCGGGACGTACTCCTCCATCCATCGACGGGATTCGCCCGTCCCAGCCGGACCCCAATGTCCGAGTCTCGCCACCGAACTGACATCGGCGGAGGTGAGATAGCAGGTCGGCCGAACCTCCTCCGAGCGAACCAGCAGCGGTTCGTCCGGAGGTGACCCCGCCGGCAGCGGGATCGCCTCACCGGTGCGGCGATCGAAGCGCTTCCTCGATGGCTTCGGCAGCATGAAATGCTCCATGCACAGGTTCCAACCGTCGGCGGACACGATCCTGCCGGGCCCGCCGCAGGCCTCGCAGAAGATGTTGGTGAACGTCGTCATGCCTCCTCCTTCGATGCCTCGGCGCGCTCCTTGATGCGACGCAACGCTTCCTCTCCCGAGATGGAGAATCCGCCGTGTGTCTCCATCTGCTCATGCAATGGGCCCGTGGCTTCCTCGAACACGCACGGATTCGGCGTCGATGCGATGCTGATCGGGTTCGACATGCCATCCACCTTTCGGATGATGGAGTAATCCTCGTGCACACGAAGTCGCAGCCCGACGCGCTCACGCAGCGCATCGACCGAGTGATGCCACTGTCGCTTTCGCTCTCCGGTGTTGAGTAGCACGAGGGTGAACCAGCCGTCGTCGGCGACGTCTGTGATCTCGCACGCGACGTGGTTTTTTCCCTCCCCATTGTTCACCGAGCGAAGTCCCTGGACCCAGTGCACCCGGTGCCCGACGGCATAGGTCAGACAAATTTCCGGGTCACTCTCGGCGACTTCTTCATGGGGCCCGGAGTTCGAGATGTTGTTGGTTGATTCGGACATGGATTTCCCTCCCGACCGATCACGCCAGATGCTGCGAGTGCCACGACGTTGTTGTTGCTCGAATCGCCAAAGTTGGCGATGTCAAACCGCATCCCTGCGTGGAGCAGGCAGGCACCTTGGGTGTCGGACCTAGGTTGCCGGGCCCACGGATGTGGGCCGCTCTTGATGATGAGGAAAGGCTACCGACGAGCGGGCGCTCAGCAATCAGCGGTAGTACTGAATCCGAAGCCTCGGCCAGCGGAACCGAACTTCGTGATCAGTGGCGCACTACTGGCACGGGGCTGTCGATCTCGACGCGACCATCGGCATGCGCCTCCACCGTGATCGGCCCGAACGGACTCGGCACGCTTGCGCGAATCCATTCGAGATCACCGAGCTGCGGTGCGACGCGTACCGAGGTGAACCCCGGCTCGGCAGGTTGCACACCGAGCACATGCTGGATGAGATCGCGTGATGGCGTCGATGACCAACCGTGACAACGCGTGCCGCCGATCCAGCATTCGGGCCATGAGGTCTCGCCCCGATCGAGGAACTGACTCCAGGTGCGGCAGCTCTCGAGCAGCAGGTCGATGCGACCGACCTTCGCGTACGCGTCATGCACCACATACAGATAGAACGGCTGCGCTTCGATCATCTCGTTCTCGACGTCCCACACCGGCGCCGGATACCCGGTGACCATGTAGACGTAGCCCGACATATCTCCATCCACTCGAACCGGATCCATCACGAACGAGTGCCGCACCAGGCGGTCTCGACGCGAGATGCCGTCGACGACTCGAGCCATCCGGTCGGCGGGAACCAGTTCGGCCACGATTGCCGTGGCGCCGGGATGCTGCGCAGCAGCGCGCTGGGGAACCCCGTCAACGATGTGATCGATGTACACGCCACGCGACTCGTCCCAGAACACCTCGAAGGCGACTTTCAGGCGTTCATGATGGGCTATCGCCCAGGCCGCGTCGCCCTCATTGCCGAGCCATCGGCTCATCTCGGCGAACTCGAGCAAGGCCCGAGCCCACAACGCGTTGAGCGTGGACGAGCAGCCCTTGGCGTACACGCTGGCCCAGTCGAGCAGTACCCAACCGGTGACATCGGTGAGCAGATCGTCGGGACCCAGGTATGACTCGAACCAGCGAAGCGCCCGCGACGCAGACGACAAAAGCTCAGCCACAACTGCGCGGTCGCCGGTATAGCGGTAGAGGTTGTGCACTGAATGGATCCAGTGCAGCGACCAGTCGGGAACGATCGTGCGATCATCGGCCGCGAAGTCAGAGGCAACCGCCATGGCGAGCATGCCGTCGGAGCGGGCCATGGTGGCCAACTGCGGATGCCAGATCGGCATCGACCAGTCGGGGTTGTTGGTGAGATCCACCATCTGATGCACGACCGAATCGCCGGTCCACGCCCGCTGCTCACGGGTCGGGCAATCCACATACGCATCGAGCGCGCTCAGATCAACCGTGCGCAGACCTACGGCGTGGATCTCGTTGAGCATCGGATCGGAACACTCGAACGATGCCCCGGCCGGTCGAGGCCGATGACGGTCATGTACCCCCACGCTCAGTTCCGGCGCGGGCGCACCCTTGGGCGTGCGAATCGAGCAATGCAGATAGCGGGTGCCAATGATGTCGAAGGACTCGAAATGCTCGTGAGCATCACCGCGACACACGTAACGCAGTCCGGCATGCTGACCGAGCGTGACCAACACCCCATCGGCCGACACATGTTCCGACGCAGCGAAATCCAGCACCGTGCCCTCAGCAGCACCGGTGATGTCGAGCACCACAGTGCCTGCGGCAATGCGACCGAGATCGAAGCGACGTAGTTCGACATCACCAGAATCATCGCTGGCCGACCCCACGGCCCCGGCGGCGAGTTCGTCGTCGAGCACCTGACGCACCGGGTCGTCACCGAACCCGGCGCCCACCACACGGCGAGTCCCGAGCAGTTCGGCACCATGCACTTCGCCGCCCTGGAACTCGGTGCGCACTGGTGGTCGCAACATGCCGAAGGGTTCGCTGGGCGAGGTGGGCACGAAGTTGCCACCGGTATGGGTGGGCATGATCTCGAAGGGCTTCGACCATTCGGAATCATCAAAGCCCGCTTGGAGCCATCCGGCTTCGAAGCGGGTGGCGTCGAAGGATTCGAGCGGCAGGCAGGCCACATCACCGGGAATAGCCACCGGCGTCCAGGCCGCACCCGCTGTGCTGCGCCAGGACCGATCAGTGATGAGCCAGTCGTCACCCAGGCGCGCCTCGAACACCAACGACCCGGCCCCGAGCGAATACGAAGGAGGCACCGGGATCCACCACGATGTGGCCACGCCGAAGTGTCGGGCCGTGATGGCGATGACGTTCGTGCCCGACTTCAGATGAGCAGCGAGATCGACCATGTCGTACCGAGCGGCACGCGGGTCGCTACGCACCGGACCGCGACCGATCTCGGCGCCGTTCACGTACAGCACGTAGCGACCATCGACCCATAGACGGGCCGGCACCGAAGCTGGCACTGCGTCGAGCTCGAACTCGCGACGGAACAGCACCACCCGATCAGCCGGGTCGGCCTGCACCGGGCGGGTGGCGGTCTCACTGACGATTACAGGACGACCGTGCCAGATCCAGCGAGCGCTCCACGCAGCCGTGAATGGTTCAGGATGGTTCAGACGCATCGTGCCCCCCGGCTTCGATGATGAGTTGGCAACCCGGGACCGGGTCAGTTGGTGGCGATGAGTGGGTTCACAGCCCGGACCAGATCGGCTCGCGAATCGGCGAGTCTCAGCCCAATGCGGAGATGGCGTCGGCCACGGCCAACACCCGGCGGGCGTTCTCGACGTGCAGATTCTCGATCATGCGACCGTCCACGGTGACGACACCGCGACCATCGGCCTCGGCCTCTTCGAACGCTGCGATGACCCGACGCGAGTGATCGATCTCGTCGGCAGTGGGAGCGAACGCGTCGTTGCAGGGTTCGACCTGACTGGGATGAATGAGGGTCTTGCCGTCGAAACCGAACTGGCGGGCCTGCAGACATTCGGCGGCGAAACCGGCGTCGTCCTTGATGTCGTTGAACACGCCATCAAGGATGACCTTGGAGCCGTAGCGGGCAGCCATGAGACAGCTCTGCAGCCCGAACTGCAGCGGCGCCCGACCGGGTACATGCTCGGCATGCAGCTCCTTGGCCAGATCGTTGGTACCCATGACAAGCACTGTGAGTCGTGGCGAGGCGGTGACGATCTCGACGGCGTTGAACATGGCCTCGGGGGTTTCGAGCATGGCCCACAACTTGGTGTGCTCCGGTGCGCCGGCGGCTTCGAGTTCAGCCACCAACTGGCGCACCTCGTCGGCGGAGTTCACCTTGGGCACGAGCACCGCTGCGGGGCCGGCCGCGGCGGCCGCCGCGATGTCGTCGGCATGCCACTGGGTTCCAAGACCATTGATGCGGATGATGAGTTCCTTCGAGCCGTACTCGCCGGAACGCACCGCCGCACAGACGCGGTCTCGCGCCTCGGCCTTGGCATCGGGGGCCACGGCATCTTCGAGATCGAGGATGAGCGCATCGGCGCCGATGCCCTTGGCCTTCTCGAGCGCACGCTCATTGGCGCCGGGCATGTACAGCACGGAACGACGGGGGCGTAGTTCGTTCGTCATCGTGGGTCCTCTCAGAATCCGTAGGCGGCGGCGAGTTCGGGGTCGTCGGCAGCCAGCGAGGTGGCGAGTTCGACCATCACCCGACACTGCTTCACCGAGGCATCGTCTTCCATCTTGCCGTCGAGCATGATGGCGCCGGTGCCATCACCCATGGCGTCGATGACGCGGCGGGCATGGGCCACATCGGCGGGATCAGGACTGAACACGCGCTTGGCGATGGCGATCTGCACCGGATGCAAGCTCCATGCACCCACGCAGCCGAGCAGGAAGGCGTTGCGGAACTGGTCCTCACAGGCCACCGTGTCGGCGATGTCGCCGAACGGGCCGTAGAACGGGAGGATTCCGTTGGCCACACAGGCATCGACCATGCGGGCGATCGTGTAGTGCCACAGATCCTGCTGATAGATCGTGCGAGCACCTTCGATGTCACCATCGATCGGATCCTGACGAACGAGGTAACCGGGATGACCACCACCCACACGAGTGGTCTTCATGCGACGGTTGGCCGCGAGATCTGCCGGGCCGAGCGACAGACCCTGCATGCGCGGGCTGGCAGCGCAGATCTCTTCGACATTGGCCACGCCACGAGCGGTCTCGAGAATGGCGTGCACGAGGATCGGGCGGTCGAGACCGGCCTTCGCTTCGAGCTGGGCGAGCAGACGGTCGACATAGTGGATGTCCTCGGGGCCCTCCACCTTCGGGATCATGATGACGTCGAGCTTGTCGCCGATCTCGGTGACGGCAGTGACGAGATCGTCGAGGCCCCAGGGTGAGTCGAGCGAGTTCACGCGGGTCCAGAACTGGGTCTTGCCGAACTCGATGGTCTTGCCGACATTGACGAGGCCGGCGCGAGCGGCTTCCTTGTCGGCGGCGGGCACGCCATCTTCGAGATTTCCGAGCAGCACGTCGACGGTGGGAACGATCGAAGGCAGCTTGCCGACCATCTTCTCGTTGGAGGGCGGGAAGAAATGGATCATCCGCGACGGCTTGACAGGGATCTCACGCACGGGCTCGGGGGCGCCCACGGCGAGGGGTCGGAAGAAATCCTTGGGGTTGCGCATGGGACCGAACTTACCGCGCGGTAGCCACCGGCGAGCAGGTGGGCGCTGAACCGATCCGTAGAGTGAAGCCATGAAGCACTCCACTGCGCAGCCATGGTCGGTTCGCACCGGTGCACGAACCCGACTGCTGCTACGCCGGCCGGCGCGAGCAGCCACGCTCGTTCTCATACTCATCGGAGTGCTCGCGTTCGCTGGTTGTTCAGATGCCGCCGATCGATCCGCAGGGCCGGACGCTTCGCGACCAGAAACCACGCAACAGACCGGGGATGGACCAGTCATCGCCGTGGTCGGCGACTCCTACACAACCGGTTCCGACATGGACAGTGGGCCGGAATCGAACTGGTCAGCGCTGATGGCCGATGAACTTCGCCTCACCCGACCCGGGCTCGTCATGCACGTCGAAGCCGGCGGGGGTTCGGGCTACACGACCACCGGGTTCCGTAATCTCACCTTCGAGGGGTTGGCCAAGTTGTCGATGCCCGCCGATCCTGATCTCATCATCGTGTTCGGGAGCCTCAACGACAATCGCTCCCGACCCTCCGCTGTCGACGGCGCCGCACGATCACTCATGACCTGGCTCCATGAAGAACGACCCGATGCGACAATTCTGGTGATCGGCCCACCGTGGATGAATGAACTCGTTCCGGCGAACCTCATGCTCGGGCGCGATGCGGTGCGCTCTGCCGCTCTCGGAGTCAGTGCCACCTTTGTCGATCCACTGGCCGAGGGCTGGTTCGCGGGAGACGCGGCATCGCTCATCGGGTCCGATCGAGTGCATCCGACCGATGAAGGTCAGCGCCACCTCGCCGAACTCATCACTCCGACAGTGGAGCGACTGCTGGCATCGCGTCCGATTCCCTGATCTCGAAACCGCTGCGCTGATGAAGGCGGAACTGTTCGACAAGGCCCATGATGCGCCGGGTGGCATCGGGCGCACTCACCCCGCCGGCGTGGATATTGGAGATGAGGTTTCGGTCGGCATCGGTGTCGCCGGCGGTGGGTCGGAATGCCAGATACGCCGAGAGACTCTCGGCGGTGGCCAACCCGGGCCGCTCCCCCACCAGCAGCACCACAACCTCGGCCGCAGTGGCATCACCGATGTCGTTGAGCACGCCAACACGACAGTTTCGAACGAAAAATGGTCGACCACTACTCAGACCCCGGGCTTCAGCCGCTTCAACCAGCAACGGAAGCAGTTCCGGAACCTGGGTGCGCACGGCGGCCGATGACAGACCGTCACCGATCACGATCTGCAGATCGACACCATGCGGGCATTCGGTGCTGATGCGATCGATCGCTGCCTGGTCGAGGCGTCGACCGAGATCGGGGCGGGCGAGATGCTCAGCAAAGGTTGCGGCCTGCGTCGCGACCTCGAACAACTCAAAGCGTTCGACGATCGTCGCCATCGCAGGGTCGGCGAGTTCGAGACGCTCATGCAACGCGTCGCGGGCCGCCGCGTGATCGGCCCGCAGTTGCAGCATGGTGGAGGTGCGATATGAACTGCCAGCCCGACCAAGCAGCACTCGGGCTGGGGTGAGCGAGGGAAGTGCAGCGGCTTCAGTGACCGGGCCGGCGGGATTGTTCGTCATGGCGCCAGCTCGGCCACAGCACCACGCAGAGCGTCGATCGAGCGAAGCGCGGCCGGCCCCGGCTCCGAAGAGGTGGCGAGTTTCCCGCCCACGTGGATGCCCACCTGCTCGAGCCAATCGGCGAACTCGGGGGCCGGACGCAGACCGAACAGTTCACGGGCCGCCAATGCATCGTGCGGGCTGGTGGATTGGTAGTTGAGCATCACATCGTCCGAACCCGGCACACCCATGATGAAGTTGCACCCGGCGGTGGCCAACAACATGAGCAGCTGATCGGTGGTGTCGGCGTCGGCGTCGACATGGTTCGTGTAACAGACGTCGACTCCCATGGGCAGGCCGAGCAGCTTGCCCATGAAGTGATCCTCGAGGCCGGCCCGCATGATCTGGCGGGCATCGGCCACGTACTCCGGGCCGATGAATCCGACCACCGAGTTCACGAGGAACGGATCGAAAGCCCGGGCCACGCCGTGGGCGCGAGCCTCGCAGGTGAGCTGATCGAGACCCCCATGGGCCTCGGCCGACAGCGCACTCCCCTGACCGGTCTCGAAGTACATGACCTGCTCGCCGATGAACCCACCGCGACTGCGGTGATGGGCGAGCACCGCCTCCCGGCCCTCGGCCAGCGCCGTGAGATCAACACCGAAACTGCGGTTCGCGCCTTCGGTTCCGGCGATGCTCTGGAACAGCAGATCAATGGGCGCACCGGCAGCCAGCGCGGCCAGTTGGGTGGTGAAATGCGCGAGCACGCAGCTCTGGGTGGGCGCACCGATCTGTTCGATGATGCGTCCGATGGCGTGTTCGAGTGCGGCAACCGAGGCCACCGAATCGTTCACCGGGTTGATGCCTATGACGGCGTCACCGCAGCCCATCACCAATCCATCGATGACCGAGAGGGCAACACCTGAAGGGTCGTCGGTGGGATGGTTGGGCTGGATGCGCACACCGAGCACACCTGCTTCGCCCATCGTGTTGCGACAGCGGGTGACCACTCGCAGACGAGCCGAACCGGCGATGAGATCGCGGGCGCCCATGAGCTTGGCCGTCGCAGCGGCCATCTCAGGAGTGATGGCCCGATGCAAGCCGTCATTCCAGAGCGACACAAAGCCGGGATCAAGAACGAACTCCCGGAACTCGCCAACGGTGAGCGACGCGATGGCTGCGAATTTCTCAGTGTCGTGATCGCGACGGATCAGAGCAGTGACATCGTCGTCGATGAACTCATAGTCAACGATCTCGCGGAGGCTGACATCGGCGAGCGCGATCTTGGCGGCCACGCGTTCGCGTTCGGATCGCGCTGTCACCCCGGCCAACTGATCGCCGGACTTCTCCTCGTTGGCGCGGCCGAACAGTTCGCGCAGGTCAGCGAAGACGAACGTCTCACCGCGCAACGTGCTGCGATAGCTCATAGCGCGATCAGATCGGCGGGCACCACCTGCTCGGTGATGAGCGTGGCGAACCGCGCTGGATCACCGGCGACGAAATCGCGACACAACGGAAAACCTTCGACATAACAGGAGATGTAGGCCCGCCATGTCGGTGAGGTGAGGAACTCGACGGCTTTGCGGGCCCGCTCAAACGGCAGCAGTCCCCATCGCTCGACATAGGCCACGACCTCGTCGATCGGCCGTTGGTCGGCGTGCAGCAACCATGCGGCATTGGCCCGCACTGCGTCGAGTGAGTTCGATGCGAGACGCACGGCGGCGGCCACCTCCGGGTCGTAACCGAGATCGAGCGGGCCGAGATGTTCGACCATCACCAGTTCCGGTGTGTCGCCGACGATGACGGTGAGCGCCAGGTCGGCAAGCCCCTCGGCCAGCAGACATTGCGGGGTGCCCACGCAGAAGAGGGTCTCCTCGAGCCATTGGCGCTGACGCACCAGACCGGCCTCTTTGCGCGAATGCTCGGTGTGATGACCCGGATAGGCCTCATGGGCGACGAGGTGCCCGATGCCCGGGGCCAGCACTGGTAGATCGGTGTTTATGGCGACGGTGGAGTGGAGGTCGCCGAGGTAATAGTTGAATCCCGACCAGGGCTGGTTGGTGGCCAGTTCCCAGTCGATGTGTTCGCCATCGGGAAGCCCGAAGAGGTGATCGGTGCGCTCCCGGAAATCCTCGGCGATATCGCGCAACACACCCTCGAGGCGGGGTACCGGAATGGCCTGAGCCTCACGCCAGGCGATGATGCGTTCACGGATCGGACCATCGCCGGGAAGCACGGCGTCGAGGCGGCGATGTGCGGCCTCGAAGAGTTCCTCATCGCGGAAGGTGGGGCGCACGCCGTAACACCACTCGACCTCGTCGGCATACGCGATTGGTTCACCGGCAAGCTTGCGGGCACTGGTATGCAGGCCCACCACCTGTGCACGCAGCCAGCGTCGACGACCGGCGTCGATGAGGTCATCGTCGAGACCACCATCGAGATCAGCGATCAGGCGGGCAGCATCGGCGCTGAGGTTCTCGGGCGATACAACTGGTTCGGCGGCCACCAGTTCGGCGATCGCGGGCGGGCCGTAATAGGCGTCGACGAACCCATCCACATGACGACCGAGGCGCAGACCCAACTCCAGATAGCGCTCGATGATCACAGGATGTTGCCCTTGAACAATTCGGGGGCCACCGGGCAATCGGTGCGGCGCAATGCCTCGGCAACTGTCTGCACACCGGCGGGGCCGACGATGGCGTCGATCAGATCGAGCGGAATCATTTCGTCGTCGATGTCCCACGGATCATCGGAGAGCACCGCGGCGCGCATTGGGGTCCACATGCGTTCGGGGAGGAACCGACCGACGCCAGCGACTGCCCACACCGGGATCCCGGCGTGGCGGGCAACTGCTGCGGCCGCACGCGAACCGCTCACCGCCATGAGTTCGGTGGGGGCCACTGCTGATGCTTCGAGCAGCACCAGATCGGCCTCGGCCACCGCAGCACCCAGTCCGGCCAGTGGTACATCGACGGCGTCGACATCGGCCTCGAGCAGGCGCCGCACCAGACCGGAACCCTCACCGAGCGTGTCGATCACCAGCACCTCGACATCGCCACGGCGCGGCAGCGATTCCGAGATGAGCTCGGGCCAACCCAGCACCACCACGGTGGCGCCGTCGGGTAGGGCATGACTGAGCGTTGCGGCAGTCGTGTCCTCATCAAGTTCCACGAGCACGCGACGGATCTCTTTGCGCGCATCGGATGCACACAGCACCCGGGCACACAGCCACACCAGAGGCGCAGAGCCGGGCTGGCGCGACACCAGACGACGACAGGCCGTGACCAGCCCATGGGGGTCGTCGGAGAAGGAGGCAAGCGCCCGGGCGGCCTCGGCGACAATGACGTCAGCGGGATAGCCGGTGGCGCGGGCCACAAAACGGAGTCGCTCGATCGGATGCATCACAGGGACCCTACTGACCTTGCGCTGGCGATCTTGCGCTGGCCAGCGGCCGGCTCAGTTGCCGGGCTGGAAAATCATGAGATACAGCATCACCACGAGGATGAGATGACCGATGCCGGTGGACATCATGATCTTGCCCCTGGCCGAGGCGTCGCCATCGCGGAATGCCTTGATCGCAGGGCGGGCCACAACGGCGAGCACGGCGATGAGGATGATCCACAGGATTGCGGCCGTCGAGACCCATGGAGCTGACATCTCGAAACCACCCTTTTCGACACCTCCGCTCATGCCCACCAGACCGAATCCGAGGATCCCGGCGAGTGCAAGACCCGGCAACGAGAAGCGCAGGATGGAGACGTCGAGACCGTCGGCTGCGGCCTTGTCACCGCCAGCGGTGAGTCGCAGCAGCACCGGAGCAAGCCACAGCGGGGCGAAGGCCACGATCACGGCGAGGATATGCAGCAGCAGCATGATGTTGTAGCCGGTGGAACCGACGGCGGCGATGACGGGCATGGTGGACTCCCTGATAGACGAACGGGCGCAGGACCCATGTGTGCTTCCCCGAACCTAGCCGCGCTACCTTCTTGGTTCGTGACTACTGACGTGCCAGCCGATCTCGAACTCACTCCGCTGTCGGGCCGCTCCCGCACCATCGCCGAGTGGACCACCAATTTCCACCTTGCGCTGGTCGTCATCGACCCGTTCACCCTCGAGAGTTCCTGGATCCTCGACACTGCAGAGCGCATCCTCTCCCGGTATGCCGAGGCCGATGTGCGCATCGCCTTCCTGGTGTCGGCAACCATTGATGAAGCCAAGCAGTTCCTCGGCCCACTGGCCGAACGTTTCCTCGTGTTCGCCGACCCCGATCGTGCGGCGGTCAAGGCCTTCGCCCTCGAGAGCCTCCCTGCCTTCGTGCACATCAACCAGCATCATCAGGTCGAGGCTTCAGCCGAGGGTTGGAACCCAGAGCAGTGGCGAGCCGTCGCCACCAACCTCTCCGATCGCATGGACTGGACCGTCCCGATCATCCCCGAGAACCGCGATCCTTCGCCGTTCATCGGTTCGCCGGCACAGGGCTGATCCCTCGACCTAACGGACCGTCACCGCGAGGTTGTCGATCAGGACCTGAGCCTCAGCTCTTCCAGATCTGGGCCAGCGAAACGGTTGCTTCGTCCTGACCCAACCCGGTGGCGCCCGCACCACTTGACCACTTCGTGAGGTCATGCACGGCAGTGCTGGCGGCGATCACCTGTCGGGTCTGCACGATGAACACCATCGGCACGTCGACGAACAATTGCTCCTGGATGATGCGGTAATCATCGACCTGTCGGGTGACATCGCGGGTATTACGGGCATCAGTGAACGCCTTGGTGACGATCGGATTCACATACCGTGTGATGTTCGGACCGACAGCAGGCGCCTCGGCCGGTGAACCGGCGAACAGCGGCGCATAGGCGTCGGGATGCGCAGCGGTGAATCCGAGGCCGAGGGCTGATTGATACTGACCCGAAGTCGTGGCCTCGACCATCATCGAAGGGTCGACCGGGATGAGAGTGAGTTCCATACCGGCTTCGGCGAGCTGCACCCGCAGCATCGTGGCGACCCGGGTGAGCGTGACATCAGGTGGCACGAGCATCTGGGCGGCAACCGGCTGACCCGTCTCGGTCACATACTCGGCAACCTGTTTCTTGGCTCCCTCGAGATCACGGGCAGGGGCCGAGTGGTCACTGAACCACGGTGAGGTGTCACTGATGATGCCGCGCGAGATGATGCCCTGGCCATCGAAGGCCTGGGTGAGGATGGCGGTGCGATCCGTGGCCATGGCGAAGGCCCGTCGAGCGGTGATGCGATCGAACGGCGGTCGACCAGTGTTGAACGCCACGCTGACCTTGGGCTTCTCAGCATTGCGATCCTCGTGCAGCACCACACGATCGTTGGATTTCGTGAGGTCCTCGAGCCGGGAAAGCTGTCGGGGTTGATCAACAGCCACCATGTCGACGCTCCCATCGAGCACGGCGTTCACCCGGTCATTGGCATCGGGCATGACGACGAGGCGCACCGAATCGAGATGAGGAAGACCCTTCTTCCAATAGGTCGGGTTGCGATTGAGCCACAACGAACCATCGAACGAGTAGCCGCCGAACACGAACGGGCCGGTGCCGACCGGCGTTGCCGACTCGCCGGTGAGCGTGGACACAGATGCGATGGCCCCGACCTTCGTGGTGAGCAGCTCGGGGAACGTGGACCACGGCTCGGCAGTGGCGACCACCACGGTGAATTCGGAAGGAGCGGTGACGAAGATGACCGGAGTCAGCACCGCGGACGCATCGGGCGATAGCCGCTGCAGATTGAGATTGGCCGCAACCACTGTTGCGTCGAGAGGCGTGCCGTCAGAGAACGTGACTCCCTTGCGCAGCTCGAGAGTCCACGCCGTGAAGGTGGAGTTCGGGGTGATGCGATCGAGGAGTTCCGGCACCGGCTGATCATTCTCATCACGCACCATGAGACGGTCGTAGATGCCCCGGGCGGCCTGCAGATCAGAGGTACTCCACGCGGGACCTGCTGGCGACCACGAACCCGGATGGTTCGGAACGGCGATGCTCAGCGTGCCCCCGTCGACCGCCTTGGTGGGAACCGTGGGCGGCGGCGTCGTCGATGAGGTGGTCGATGCAGTGCCGGAACCGCCCGAACATGCGGCGGCGACGAAAAGGGTGACGACAAGGGCAACGAGGAGGGTGAAGAACGGGGCGCGCCGGGCACGTCGATCAGAGAAGGGGACGATGGACACGGACTAGGACTGTACGCGGAACCCGTGCTCAGCAAAGATCAGGCGGTGACCTCACCGCTGAAAGTTCGTATCGGCATCGGCCTCGGAACGCTCACCACCGCCGGAACGCCGGACCGTTTCAACCACTTCGTCGATCGCCTCGAAGAACTGGGTTTCGATTCGTTGTGGATGTCCGAACGCATCGGATCGACCGCCCCCGACCCGCTGATTGCCCTCGCCGTTGCCGCCGGGCGCACCGAGAAGCTCAAGCTCGGAACATCGGTGCTGGTCCTGCCCGGTCGCAATCCGGTGCTGCTGGCCAAGGAACTGGCCACGCTCGATGTGCTCTCGAACGGACGTCTGCTGCCGGCGGTGGGGCTGGGCGCAGCGGAGGCCGCTGAGCACCGTGCCTTCGGTGTGCAGCGCGCCGAACGCGGTCGACGCCATGACGAAGCTCTCGCGCTCATGCGGGCCTGTTGGAGCGGCGAGCTCATCTCACATGACGGCGAGTTCTATCCGGTGACCGATGTCCAGGTGCTGCCGCGCCCGGTGAAGGGCGATCTCGAGGTGTGGCTCGGCGGCATCGCTCCGAGCGAACTGCGTCGGGTCGGGCGGGTCGGCGACGGTTGGCTCCCCTCGTTCTGTTCTCCCGAGGACATCGTCGGTGCCATGCCCGTGATCGAGGAAGCGGCAGCTGCGGCGGACCGAGCCATTGATCCCCAGCACATCGGGGCCCTCATCCCCTACTGCGACGGCGAACTGCCGTCGCGGATCATCGAGATGGTGCAGCACCGCCGACCCGATCTTGATCCGCGTCGTGTCATACCCACCCGGGCACAGCTACCCCAGCTCATCGGCGAATTTGTGGCCGTGGGCGCCTCCAAATTCGTGGTGCTGCCATTGGCCGGCGACGCCGACCCGGATCGAGAACTCGGCGCATTGGCCGAGGAGCTCCTGCCGCTCGAGACCTGATCCGGCCCGACACAGTTCGCCGGATGCAGCATTGGTGTGGATTGTGCCCGGAGTGGGACTCGAACCCACATGATGTTGCCACCCGGGGGGTTTAAGCCCCCTGCGTCTACCGATTCCGCCATCCGGGCTGGAACCTCCCTGACGGTAGTGCTCATGCGACGTGGCGGTCGGCAGCGAGGGGACCGAGTTGATCCTCGAGGGCGACGGATTCCCACAACAGGGTGCGGAGCCGGGCGGCATCGATGCTTTCCAGCAGATTGGCGACGACAACGCCATCGACCATGTCGGCGAGCACGGCAACCCATGCGCGATCACGCAGGCGCACGGAGACAACAACACCCGATGGCAGACGCCGGATGGATCGATCGAGGCCGACGGTACGAGGTGGACTGCGGAAACTGGGAGCGACGAGCCCCTCTTGGCGCGCGACCTGACCCAGTGTGCGGGCGGCGGTGGCGAACCTGAGTGACGTTGCTTCCATGCCGTTGAGTATCGCGACCCACTGTGACAGTGCCCTCCGCTGTCGCGACCGCTCCGTAGGATCGCAGACGTGACCGACGCGGAGCCCACACCCATCATCACTCCCGAACTCAACCCGGCCCAGCAGGAGGTCCTCGATCTCCTCGGTGCCGCTCCCGGTGCGCGCCCCACCTTCAGCCCGAACCTGCGTGACACCCTGCTGGCCGATATCGAGGATGGCCTGCGCGACCTCGAACCCGAACTCGACCCCGCCGATCCCCTGTTCGTCTCGAAGCATGCGCTGTCCACCGTGCACGGCTGTGAGGCCCGCCATGTCGCCGAGCGAGATGTCCCCTTCGAATGGAGCGTGCCATTGGCACGGGGCACCGTGGCCCACAAGGCCATCGAACTCTCGATTCACTGGCGCGGTCGGCCCGATCCATTGCAGTTGGTCGACGAATCTCTGGCCCGACTCGCCGAGGGCAGCGATGGTCTGGGCGATTGGCTGGCCACCTGCCCTGAGGTCGAACGGGCCGAGGTGCGGGCTCTCGCCAATGAGCGAGTCGCCACCTTCCTCGAATGCTTCCCGCCCATCAAGGCCTCATGGATCCCGGTCACCGAGGGTCGACTACGAGCGGAGGTCCTCGGTGGCCGGGTGGTGTTCTCGGGCCGAACCGATCTCGCACTCGGTCGGGCCGATGGGAGCACTGCCCGCAAGGTGATCATCGATCTCAAGACCGGCAGCTTTTCGGCTGCGCACCTCGACGATCTGCGCTTCTATGCGCTCATCGAGACCCTCCGGTTGGGCACCCCGCCGCGCCTCATGGCCTCGTACTACCTCGATGCTGGTCGGGCGCAGCCCGAAGCAGTCACCGAGGGGCTGCTACGGGCCGCTGCGGCCCGCGCGGTCGACGGTGCACGGGCACTGCATGAGCTCAGCGTCGGCACCCGAGCCCCGGTGGCCCGACCCGGCTACACCTGTCGCTGGTGTCCGGCGCTCGATACCTGTCAGGTCGGTCAGGTTCATCTCGGGCGGGCCGATGACGCCAGCCCCTTCGATGCTGACTGACTCGACCCGGCTAGAGCGGGTCGATCGCCGATTCGATGGCTTCAGCCTCGGCGATCGCCAATTGAGCGTCCTCACTGCTGAGCGAATCCTGGGTGAGATCGTCCATCGTGCCGAACGCATCGAAGCCGAATCGGAACACTGCGAAGACGCACAGGAAGAGGAACCCGGCTCCGGCCACGGTCCATTGCACGCCGATGATGTCGACCAGCCAACCCTGGATGAGCGAGCCGATGGGGATCGCCACGGTGAGCACCATCACATAGAACGCCAGCACCCGGCCGCGCATGTGCTCAGCCACCTGCATCTGCACGGTGGTGTTGAGGGTTGAGCTGATACCGAGATATCCGGCCCCGGCGAACAGCAGGGCGATCGCCCCCACAATGGCCACCGGAGCCGCCGCGAGTGAGATGAGCGCCAGCCCGTAACCCACCATGGCGATGGTGAGCATCGTGCTGCGTGAGGTGCGGTTCCCGCGCCCGGCCACGAACGGGGCAGCGATGATCGCACCAGCACCCATGCAACCGGCGAGCAGGCCGTAGGCGCCGTCGCCGATGCCATAGACCCGGTCGGCAAACACCACGAGAAGATTGAAAAGCGGTCCGCCGAAGAAGCCAAGAGCGAACACCACCAACAAACACACCACGATCCCGCTCTGGGTGCGCACATAGCGAACAGCGGTCATCATCTCGGCGATGGGCCGAGATCGACCGACCCGAGGCGGTCGCTCGATCTGGGCGACATGCACGAACAGCAGGGCCACCACCATGGCCACGAAGGTCATGGCGTTGATGAAGAACGACCAACTGGCACCAAGCGTGGCCAGCACGATGCCGCCCACTGCCGGACCGAATGCGCGAGCGGCATTGAACTGCGCGGAATTCAACGTGACGGCGTTCAGGAGATGTTTGCGTGGGACGAGCTCGGTGACGAATGCCTGCCAGGACGCCACCGAGAATCCGGCGGCGGTGCTGTTGAGTGCCAGCAACATGACGATGACGCCTATGCGACGCTCGCCGCTCGCGTAATCGATACAGAGCGCCAACGTCAGAATGGTCTGGGCGACCCCGCAGACCATCAGCACCGAACGACGATTGAATCGGTCAGCGAGCGAACCGGCGAGCGGACCGGTGATCACCATCGGGACGTAGGACAGGAACCCGGCGATGCCCAGCCACACCCCACTATCGGTGAGTCGGAAGATCACGAAAGGCACTGCGACGTTCTGAAGCCACGTGCCGCTGCTCGACAGGAGCGATGCGAACCACATGAGCGTGAAGTTCCGATATCGGAACGCTACGAACGTGCCGTGACGCGCAGGCTCTCCAGGAGATGTTGCCGGCTGTGAGCTCGAGCTCATCCGGGCAACACCCATCCCGCCACCAATTCATCGCCACGCTCCAGCCAGTCCTCGATGGTGAGCCCGAATCGCACGTGGTCCTCCCAGACCCCGTTGATCTCGAGGAACCAACGAGCGATCCCCTCCTCTCGGATGGCGAGCTTCTCGACAACGCGTCGGCTCGCCGTGTTGCGCGGAATGATCGCGATTTCGATCCGATGGAGCAGTAGTTCTTCGAACGCGTGTCGGGACAGAACGACCAGCGCCTCGGGCACGTAGGAGTTCCCGGCCTGCGCTTCATCGATCCAGTACCCCACCGACGCACTCTGGAACGGACCGCGTTGCACCGACGAGAGATTGATCTCGCCACAGAACGACCCATCGACGAAGATGCCGAACCCGTAGCCGATACCCAACTGCCGTTCGCGCTGACGGGCGCTGCAGCGCACACCGAAGGCATCACGGTCCTCGATCACATCAGGAGCGCCGGGCGGACGGGTCGGCTCCCATTTCGTGAGCCATGCGTCGTTGCGACGCCGAACCTCACGCCATGCGGGGAAGTCGGTGACCACGAGCGGACGCAGCACGAGTCGGCGTCCGAGCAGAAGAGTCACGCGGCGATCCTACCGATCGATGGATCAGGGTTTCGACGCAAGCAGGCGATGCGTGATGTGTCAGGACGACTGGGCCAGCGACATCGCCAGCCCGTCGAGAATGTCGGACTCTGACACGAGACAGGATTCGAAACCGAACCGGCGCATGATCGAGACCAACACACACATGCCACCAACAATCACATCGGCCCGTTGCGCTTCAAGACCCGGATTCTCGGCCCGTTCCTCGACCGATTCGGTGGCCAATGTGCGGAACACATCCTCAATGGCTTCCCGGGTGAGTTCGAAATGATGAATTCGGTCACGGTCATAGTCGGGCAGACCCAACTCGACCGATGCCGCTGTGCTCACCGTGCCCGCAAGACCAACGAAGGTGGCGGCAGTGGGTGCCTGCGGGATCTCACGGAGCACATCGTCGAGGTGCAGGCCGATGATCGACAGCGCTTGGCTGAGTTCGAGCGGATCGGGAGGATCGCTGAGCAACCAGGCTTCCGTCATCCGCACGCAGCCCATATCGGTACTGACCGATACCTCGGCTTCGGAAGTACCCCACACGAATTCGGTCGAACCGCCACCGATATCGCAGACGAGGAACGGACCACGGGCCGGGTCGAGATCGGCGGTGGCCCCGAGGAACGAAAGCCGACCCTCCTCATCACCAGAGAGCAGTTCGGGTCGCACACCGAGCACGGCCTCAGCCGCGTCGAAGAACTCCTCGCGATTGACGGCATCGCGGGCCGCCGAGGTCGCGGTCATCCGCACCTTCTCGACGCCGTAGCGGTCGATCACCCCGCGGTACTCGCGAAGCACCGCCACCGTGCGTTCGATCGCCGCCTCGCCGAGCCGACCTGATGCGTCGACTCCTTCACCGAGCCGCGTGATGCGCATGAGCCGCTCGAGCGTGACCCGTCCGCCGTCGCTCACGAGCAGGCGCACAGAATTGGTTCCGCAATCGATCGCCGCGACAGGTGCGTTCATGACTCGATCCTCACAGGGGCATCAGCGGGCATCATGCCGCGTTCGTTCAATTGGGCATGGACCCATTCCCCCACTGGGTCGGCCCCGCCGGCCAGCCAATGGGCGTAATGGGCGTGGAGACACTTGACGCCCTCACGGGTGCCACCCACACCGCCCGAGGGACGGGGGCCGATGTGGCCCAACGGGATGGCGGCATCGCGGACGGCGGCGTAGTGGTCATGGGCAACGCGAACAGCATCGAGACCCACCGCTGCTTCTGCGTCGCGAACTCCGCCCTGGGATTCGAGGGTGCCGATCGCTGAGCGGATCGCGGGATCACACAGCCAGTACAGCGTGGGCATGGGCGTGCCATCGGGCAGAAGTGGTTCGTTGCGCAGCACCGCTGGATCACCTGATGCCGAGAGCACGACCACGTTGAACGCACCCATGGGCTCACGACCCAGAAGTTCGGCCACGCGCGCACGAAGCTCCGCCGACGGCGAGTCAGGGGACGGGTTCAACGACGACGACGCAGCAGGCGCCACACGATGAGCGCAGCAACCGCGACGCCCAGCACGGGAACCGCCCGCTTCAGCACCGGAGTGCCTGCGGAACCGAGCAGATCGATGGCCTCGGGTTCAGGTTGATCGATCCGACGCACGACCGGCGAGGCCTTCGCCTCGGAGATCGCCGCGCCAGCCGCAGCAAGGGCGTCGGCTGCGGTTTCCTTGATGGCCTGGACCGCATCCTCGACGACCATGGCCGCCTCGGCGAGTACGTCGGCGCCACGCTGGGCAGCATCGTCGACGACATCGTTGGCGATGGACAAGACATCATCGATGAGCACGGTCTGCTCGAGGTTGTCGACGAACTGGGTGAGGATCTTGGCGCTCACATCGGCGAGCACTCCACGACCGAACTGGGCCACCTTGCCGGTGACAGTGAGATCGGTGGTGACGGTGACATGGGTGCCGGAACCCGAAGCGGTGAGCTGCGCCGTGATGATGGCGCTGGCGTTACCGGCACCGCGGGTGTCGCGACCGGCGGCGTCGAGCACGAGGCGATGCGCGGTCGCATCCATCTCGAGGAACGTGGCCCGGCCCTTGTATTGGGCTGTGATGGGGCCGACCTTGACCTTCACGATGCCGCGGTACTCCTCACCCTCGATCTCCTGGAGCTGGGCCCCGGGCAGACAGGGCGCGATTCGCTCGACATCGGTGAGCACTGCCCAC
>Ga0209084_1000390_pt1 | contig 40714 bp, 64 predicted proteins | sample C_130820_MF_Meta_FD_187309 | JGI IMG/M metagenome (GOLD analysis project Ga0209084, IMG submission 187309) | Freshwater microbial communities from Lake Croche, Canada to study carbon cycling - C_130820_MF_MetaG (SPAdes) (version 2) | ecosystem: Environmental > Aquatic > Freshwater > Lake... | reverse complement strand
CCTTTGAGGGAGTTGGCGATGGTCCAGCATTCAAGAAAAATGAATCCGGACCAACCCTCGAGATGGCAGGCGATGGTCCCTCCCTATCCCGTCAGTCCTATGGTCCTCAGTTCCAAGCAGGAGACGAAAACGCAGGAGGCGGAGCCGCCGCCGCAGGCAGGGGTGAGGTTGAACGTCAACTTGGCGAAAATCTTTTTAATAATGGCAAGCTAACTGACGAGCAGGCGAGAAGGCTCAATAACTCAGTTCGCGGGGCTCAAACTGCTAGAGGCAACATCTACGGGAATGCCCCTACCGCACAGGAGATTCTAACCCGTTCCGGAGCAGAGACGGACATGGCTCGGCAGGCTCGTTCTGATGTTGTCGGGTATCTGCAATCCGGACAGAGCAGTTACGACATTGCGAATGCAATCCGGCAGGAATCCAATCAGCTAGCCCAACAGGGCTACATGAACTATTCAACTGCAAACTCAGTCAATAATGCTCTTTCCCAACAGGAGTTTCAAAATCAGCAGGCAGGCCTTGGGCAAAGGAATCAAGCCCAACAGTCGATGTATCAGAACGATCTCAGTTCGAATACTGCGAACAATCAGTTATCTCAACAGGCCTACGGAAATCAGCTAGCGGCAGTTCAACAGAGGAATGCCGCATCGCAACAAGGAATTGCCAACCTTCAGAGCTATGCAGGACTTCAGCCCATTGTGACACAGGGCGGACAACTTGGAGGATTGGGTCAAGGCGCGGCTCCGACAATCCAGACTCCCATTCCTCAAGGCGTGAACATCAATCCTAACGCTGGAAAGAATGGTCAGGACTTCGCCCTTGGTGTGTACGGGGATCAGACGAGTCAATACAACGCACAACTCGCCTACCAATCCAGTACATACGCAACCGCACAGAAGAATAGCCCTCTGTCTTGGATCACCGGAATCGGTGGGGTCTTGTTCTAAAGGAGAATTATATATGGGATTATTTAGTGATGTTTATGGTATTGTTCGGCAATCAAGTCAGGACGATCTTGCTGAGAAACAGTTCAATTCGCAAATGGAACTGAAGCAGAGAATTTATGAAAAGGAGATGCAACAATACAATGAAACTAACCGCAGGAAAGATGAGGTGTATGCGGGGATCTCCGAACTTGGCGGAATAGATAAAGCGATTGGCGAGACTAGCTTCCAGAAAACGATGATGGAACAAAGGTTCCAGCAATCAGCCTTAAAGAATCCTGAAGAGGCTAGTAAACTTATGATTGAGGGTCAGGTATTGGCGAAAAGACTTCAGGACTTGAACAACATAAGGAAGGTTAAGGGCGCGGAACTTACTTATAAGTCGATTGACGGGCAATACGCTAAGGCGAAGGCTTTGGACTTAGCTGACTTCTTGAATGGCAGAGAAACTTCTGATTCAGGAATGGCAACAGTAACTAAGAAGCGCAAGATACTTGACGAGGCCGGAACGGATACAGGCGAGTTTGAGACAGTGACTATGAAGGTTCCGCAGGCTCAGGTGGGATACGGTGGTTATGTTGGTGGAACGGCTCAGGCTCAAACCACTCAGCCTTCTAGCTACAATCCTTATTCGATGGCAGGAGCAATGATTGATTCCTCCGCACCTCTAGGGGACTCAACTCCGGAGTACGCGAAACCGTATGCTAGCCAACAATCTCAGGGAATGCTCATGCGGGATGTAGGGAATGTTCCGGTTCAAGCCCCTGCTCAGGATCAATCACAAGTAATGCAAGCCAAGCCTCAACAAGATACTGAAGCAGTGAGGCAACAAGCCTTGAACGCAATGTCTCGGGCGCAAACGCCGGATCAACGGCAGAAGATTAAGGATCGTGCGGCTCAAATGGGTGTCAACCTTCCTTAACGTGTGGGTTTATTTGATGACATTTTAGGGGAGAACAAGAGGCCGGACGAGACTCCGAAGCCTCAAGGTTTATTTGATGATATTGTAGGGGCTGAAGAACAGCCTCAGGCTAAGACTCCGCAGGAAGCAACTCCCGTTGCCCCACAAAAAGCAGTAGGCATCTTTGACGATATTGTAGGTTCAGATGAGGTAGGTGGTCAGATTCGGCCCATGACTGAATATGCGGAGGCTCCATCCAATAATTCTTCTTTTGCAGGAGCCCTAGGGCGAGGAGCGGCACGTTCCGCAATCCCTACGGGTGCTGGTATTGTTGGCGGAGCATTAACCGGAGCCGCAATCGGAGCCGTTATGACTGGTCCTGCCGCTCCTGTCGGTGCGGCAATCGGAGGCCTTGCGGGTGGTGTTCTCGCCTCAATGGGGGCGGAGGCTTTGCAGGAGTACGGCATGGACAAGATGCTCTCCCCTGAAACAAAAAGCGCGATTGACGATCAATTTAGGAAAGATGCAAAACAACAACCCGTAGCCTCTTTCGTTGGGCAAGTGGCTCCTTCCGTAGCTTTCTTTAGGCCTAGCCCAAGCAACCTTGCCAAAGCAGGAACCTTTGCGAAGCAGATCATTTCCGGTGAGATTACTAAAGACGCTATGGAGAATCCTGCGGTTAGGGAGCAAGCCTCAAACCTTCTCAATGTTGCATTCAACACGGGAACCCAAGGAGGCATGGAGGCCTTCAATCAATTTCAGCAGGGAGACTTTAACCCTCTTAGGCTCGGCGCGAGCCTTGTAGTTGGAGCCCTTAATACTGAGCCCACAAAACTAGGGAAGATGGCAACCGCTCCTTCCGAAAGGCTTGCGGAAGCTATCCAGACTAGGGGGAATGTTGGCGAGCCCAAGGCAGATGTAGTTCCGCCGGAAGTTCCGCCACAATCAAATATAGAAACTAGCCCCACCCAGCCCACGCAAGAGCAACCAACTACTTTAGATAGATCGAGCCTTGTCATGTCTCCATTCAAGAAGGGCAGGCTGACTCGTTTGGATCAAACCGAGGGTGAGTTGCAAATGAAGATGGATGAAGAGACTCGAAAGTTTAATCAGGACGAGCCAAGCAATCCTGCTTATTATGAAGAGAGGTTGGCGGAAGTTAGGGCGTTAAAGGATAGATTGCTGAAGTCGGAGGAAAGGCCAACCAAGGCCTTTGACGAAGAGATGATTCAGCCTAGCGAAAATGGTTACGACATTGTTGACTTCATTCAAGAGCAGGGCGGGATGCTTTCTAAGGGCAAAGCAATCCGCGACAAGAACATTGAATTGTACGGGAAGAAGGGTGGTCCTTCAGTCAAAAGGCTAGTGGATGCAAAGCCTCCCGCAGAATACGATGGGATGCCTGCCCTAAACGGTCCTTATAAAAAGCTACTCAGCGGGACAACTCCGGTGGATGAGATCGCTCAATCTGCTTACGATCAGCTAGGAATTGGGGATGGAACGAGTGGCAGTTTGTGGGGAGCTATTGAAAGTGCGATTAAGTCTAGGAAGAGGTCATTGGAGACGGATAAGGAAATCAAGGCCAACGACTCGCAAAGGCAAGCCTTTAGCTCCTCGATATTAAAACCAAAGGAAGGTCAGACATCATACAAGACCTCTGATTTGCAGATCGGTGACACTATCGCTAGCGGTAAGGACATTTTCAAGGTATCCGAGATTGACCCCGAAACCTACTCAAGAACCTTAGATGGTCCTCAAGGGTTTGGAACTAGAACGATTAAAGAGGATTCAATCATATTTGCCGATAGCGCAGAGAACGTGAATGGGGACTTCCTGCGGGGGGTTAAGGTTAGGAACGCAAGGTTATCCGCAACTGACCCTGCGATTCCCCTCGAGAAAAAGATAGCGATTTTCAAGGGGACAGATAAGGGAGTCGAGGGTACTGGTGAACGTCCAACCTTGGGGCAGAGGCTACAAGGTGTTAAGAATGTTCTCTCTCAAAGGCTGACTGATTTTCGCAGGACATTTCAAGACAAGTTTGTAGATGTAGAAAATCTTCAAAACAAAGTAAGCGCAAAAAACGGAAGCCCTATCGCTGAAAATGAGAACATCAAGCAAAGGGAAGAACTTTATCATGGAAGAGTAGGAGAGAGGATTGGTGACTTTGAGGACACAAAGGTTGCTCCCCTACTAGAAGATTTGCGTAATAGTGGGGTAGATCGCAAGGATTTTGAGCTATATGCCCAAGCCAAACACGGCAGGGAGAGGAATACAGTCATTGCTCAGAGGGATGTCAATAAGCCGGATGGTGGCAGTGGTTTAACCAATGCTGAAATATCGACTCTTATTGACGGGAACAATCCAACAATCCCCAAGGCCGATCAAAGGAAGATGGAGCCTATCCGTCAAAAGCTAATAGCAATCAACAAACAAACCCTCCGCAATCTTTGGGAGGGTGGTCTTATCTCGGGGGACACTTACGATCTATTATCTAATCGGTTTACCGACTACGTTCCGCTTGTTGGTAAGGCGGGTGGTACGGATGTTGAGACGGAAGGAACCATAGGTACGGGAGCGGGTTATGATGTGAGGGGTAACGACATTAAGATAGCGGAAGGTAGAAGCACGATAGCCCCTGACCCGTTGGCTTATTCAATTCAGCTTCACAGGGATTCCATTATCAGGTCAGAGAAGAACAGGGTAATGCAAACTGCCGCTCAATTCGCGATCAAGAACAGGGACAACGGAATTATACAGGTTCTTGAAAAGGGTGAGATTGGTAATGCAAACGACAAGGATACTATTGCCTATAAGGAAAACGGGGAAACGAAGTACCTTAGAATCAACGACCCTAAACTGGCTGATGTCATGAAGAACAGGGCTAGCGTTACAACTGGTCCTATCATTCAATTTCTTTCTACGATGAATAGGTGGTTCGCCTATGTGAATACGCAGGCCTCACCGGAGTTTGTCATAGCTAACTTTGCTAGAGATTTACAAACGGCTTTAATCAACATTAGCGGTGAAAGCTCAAAGGGACTTGCCACTGGGCTTATCAAAAGCGTTCCGGATGCGATGAGGGCAACCTATCGCGCTGAAATGGGTAAGCCTGATATGAACGGAAAGATGGATGTTTATTACAAGGAGTTTAAGGAGGCCGGAGGGAGGATGACTTTCTTTGGGCTCAAGGACGTTGCCGCGACTCAGAAGGATATTCAGAATGCTTTGGGTGATGGTAGTTACAGAAGCGCAACAAAGGTATTCAAGGTTGCTCTGGACAAGTTGGCTAGACTGAACTCCGCAGTTGAGAATGCCACAAGACTTGCAACTTACTCCACACTCAGAGAAAATGGATTTTCAGTACAGAAGGCGGCTTATGCGGCTAGGAATATCACAGTCAATTTCACTAGGAAGGGTACTGCCGGACCACTGCTCAACTCAATTTACCTATTTGCCAACGCAAACATCCAAGGAACGGCTCGTATCTTTCAAGCAGTAGCGTCTAGCCCCAAAGTCAGGAAGATCCTTACGGGGGTTATGGTTGCAGGATACTTTAGGTCAATGGTCAATAGGATCGTTGGTGGGGATGATGAGTCAGGGGAGGCCTACTACGATAAGATTCCTCAGTATGTAAAAGAGACGAACTTTATTATAATGAAACCCGACTCGAAGGGGCAGTATTTCAAGATTCCTATGCCCTACGGGTATTCGGTGGCGGATTATACTGGTCAGCTATTGAGTGAAGTTAGCCCTAAAGAGGCATTCGGCGGAGGAGCCTCGAAGTCTCAGGCTTTAGCAAAGCTAGCCGGAGCTATGCTCGATAACTTCAACCCATTGGGAGCTTCCAAGTCCTTGCTTCAAACAATTTCCCCAACAATCATAACCCCAATCACAGACTACGCATTGAACATGGACTACTCCGGCAGGCCTATCATGCCTACCCCAAGCCCATTCGATGCGACTCCTCCTCCAAACTCGCAGAGGTATTGGAGTAACGTAGGTGGGATTGCGAAGTCAGTATCTCAAAAGATCAATGAGCTAACGGGGGGCAATGAGGTGAGGGCAGGTGCTATTGATATTAGCCCCGAAACTCTTGGACAGGTTTATGACTTCTTCACCGGATCGGCTGGTAAGTTCGTGGAAAGGCTAGCAACCCTTCCTCGTACTGCATTAAAAGCTAGCCAAGGAGAGATGAATTGGGCTGACGTTGTTGGAGAGATTCCGATGACTCGCAAAGTTTATGGTGCAGTACCTTCCTATGTGGACACGATTCGCTATCAGGATTTGCGGAAAGAGATTCTTACAGTTTCAGATGAGTTTAAGTTGGCTCAGACAACAAAAGACACTAAGAGACTTTCCGAGATTCGTTCTTCCGCATCCTCCGAATTGAAGATGGTTGAAATGGTTAAGCACACAGAACAATCCCTAAAAGAACTTCGGACAGAGAGGACTCGCCTGAAATCAGTTCTCGAAAAAGGTGATAATCCCGCAATCCAGAAGAGGATTGATAAGAACAATGAAACTCAGAAAGTATTGATGATGAGGGCCTTAAAAAGATACAACACTCTTATTGACGGTAAAGTGTAACTAGCATATACAAGGCTAGTGCAAGAACCCAAACTTGAAGCTAAGCAATCGACAGATAGGTGCGGTGGGGGTAGCCCGTGTCGCTACGGCCTTACTCAGAAACGGATATTCAGTCTTAACTCCGTTGGAGGATATTGGAGGGTACGATTTGGTGGCGGAGAAGGATGGGAAGTTTTATCGTATTCAGGTCAAGTGTTCCGAGAAGAGGGATTCTGAAAGAAGCCGATACGGATTTATGACTTCAAGGGGCTCATCAACCAAGGACTGCTACACAAAGGAGTCCTGCGATTACATTATTTGTTGGGGTATGGAGGATGATCTTTTCTGGATGTTTAAGCCAAGAGAATGCCAAGCAAAGAATAAGAAGTGCTTTGCCAAGACGGGCTCAAGTTGGCGGATTGTGAGCGACCTATGAACATAGCTCATTCGGTGGGGTCTGGGACTCTTGTGACGGGTTATCAGGTGGAGGAGCAGAAGCCGGAGACAACTGTATGCGATGCTATCACGATTCCGGAGGTATTTAGCCCCGAGGAATGCTCAAAGATCATAGAGGTTGGGTTGGCTGGGGTTGTTACGAAGGGCCTTGGTATGAAGGGCGGGAGCGATAAGAGGGTGTGGAGCAGGAATTGTGCAATTTCGTGGGTTGCTAGGACGGGTTCTACTGAGTGGGTCTTTGACCGCTTAGATAAAGTCCTAAGCGTAATTGGAGGCAAGGTCTATGGGTTCTCCTTGGCTCCTTCCCACTCCTTTCAGTTCACCATCTATAAGAAGTTCCAGTTCTATAATTGGCACTTCGACAACGGAGCCGCCGGAGATGTCCGGAAAGTTGCGATGGTTATCAATTTATGTAAGCCCAATTCCTACCTAGGGGGATCGCTCAAGATCAAAGCGCATAAGTGGCAAGAGAAGAAAAAGGCTAGGGCTCAAGGATCGGCAACATTGTTCCCTTGTTACCTTCTTCATAAAGCCTGCCCCGTGTGGTGGGGGACTCGATATTCATTGGTGGTGTGGGCAACAGGACTAAACAACGGAGGACTAAACTAAATGAGATCAGTAAGTGAAGGATTGGCTAAAGGCATGGGTTGGTTTAAGCAAATCGTAGAACAGAAAAGGGCGGAGGATGAGGCAAAGCCAAAGGAGACTCCAAAGCCTGAGGCGGTGAGCCTTGCGATCACAACCTACCGAGGTTGGCTTCCCCCCCGTGACCTGATCCAGAAGATCGTTGAATGGGAAACTGGTGGGCCTAGGTACTACAACCGATATTTGACTACTCCCTTAAATCCCGTGAATGATGCTTCCGGCCTTACAGTTGGCGTTGGCTACGATCTTGGATTTTACAGTTCGGATCAGATTAAGTCTGATTGGAAGGGGTACATCTCTGAGGAGGACATAGACAAACTAGCCTCGGTCTCCGGACTGCATGGCAGGGAAGCGGCTGGGAAACATCGGGACGTTGTAGGCGTGACAATCTCCTATGATGTTGCCCTAGCTCAATTCACCAAAGTCACCCTCCCTACTTGGCTGATGAAGGCCTATAAACTTTGGCCCAACTTTGATGCTCTCAATGACAGGCAAAAGACGGCACTCGTAAGCCTAACCTTTAACCGAGGCACTTCTTTGGTAGGCTCGACTCGATCTGAGATGAAGGAAGTTTTTGATAATCTTGAACGTGGGAATACTCGTCCAGTTGCGGGACTTATAAAGCAGATGGCACTTCGTTCACCACTCAAAGGAGTTCAGCTTCGGCGTAAACAAGAGGGTGAATTGTTCGCAAGCTAGCGATCACCCGACACAAACCCTACGGGCTAAATGCAAGTTGTTGTAGCGGAGTGACTTTCCTACATTGAGCGTAATTGAGCGCAAGGATTATAACGTCTCTGTTACACGTTTGCCTACATAATTTATAGAGAAAATAGGCTTCAAAGTGTAGCCTAGTGTAGCCAATGGTTGCATAAGGTTGGTCATTTTTCGTTAGGAACCCGACAAAAACTCGACATTCCTTACTTTTGCTAGCTTTGATTTTAGCCTCTCCCTTGAGGCATGAGCGTACACTCTATGGACTGCTTGCGTATGGCCCAAGATTGCGGCGGCATCACGTTCCCCGATACCTTCATCAAACAATCTCGAGGCAAGTGTATGTCGTAACCAATGGAAAGTAGCGTTAGGCACTCCGGACTTAGCTACTGCCTTCTTGAAGCGATCTCGTAGGGCGCACTCGCTAGAATTTTCAGGAGGATAGTCATCAACGGAGAGGTTCCTGAGGAAGTCGATTAGACATGGGTGCATTGACTTAACAATAGGCCTATCACCCGCCTTCTTCTCTCTAAATCGGATCTCCCCTTGCAGGAAGTCAACATCCTCCCTCCGTACTTTAACGGCTTCTGATATTCTAGCCCCCGTCCAGATCGCAATCTTGGAGCAGGTAAGACCCCATCCGGATAGGTGGGCAAAGATTTTATCTTCTTCTTCGTAGGACAATCCCCTGCGCTCAATTCGGGGGTTACGATCTCCGCTAATTTTCTTCATCATCGAGAAGGAGAAGAACTGCTGTTTAGAATATCCCTTTGCCATAATGAATTTCCAGAAGCTAGAGAATGAGGCGAACATTGATCTCTTGGTGGAGTAGGATGTTGGCTCCGCATTGAGGGATGCCACTACTTCTTGAGCGTCTGCCTCGTTGAAATGGGCAACTAGCTTATCGTTGAATCTTGCTAGTCGCTTAGGGACGGTGGATTGGTGATTGGCAAACGTCCCATGCCTAGCCGTCTTGCGATCAATCTCCGTCCATTCCGCAATCGCCTCTTTAATGGTAATTGGCTTTACATACTCCAAGCCAACGGCAATGCAGGCTACTTCCTTCTCCTTGCGGAGCCGGAGTTCATGGACTTCGATTGGCGGGGCTTTTCCTTCAGCACGAAATTTTGTGCTTACCTGCTTCCACTTGCCATCTTGCATCCATCCAAGATGCCAATAGCCACCCCTCCGTAAGAGAGATGCCATATTAAACGATGTCTTTTAGTGCTCGCCCACGAAGGACGATTGCGGGGGTGTGCGTAGGCCCCGTAAAGATCATGTCGTAGATGCCGTTGACGGCTTCAATAACGACAAGGTTACAGGAATACTTCATGAGCTTAGAAAGTTTATCGAGTTTTTCCCGAGTTTCTTTCGGAGCTCTGAATCCTATTGTGTCGCTAAGACCTCCCTCTCTTTTCTGTGGTGCTCTATGTTTTATGGGTTGGTTCATATAACAAGACTACATGGCAGGCGAGTAGCTGTGCAATCCCTAGGGGCACGATATAAGAATATCTTATAGTCATCCGTATGCTTACTTATACTTGTAAAGGCTTGTTACATATAGCTTGTGGTAAAAGTTCTAAGTGCCTAGTCAACTTCTATGGGGAGCGTAGTTCAAAAAGTGTCGGAGCTTAAACAGGAGTGGTGGAACGTAAAAGATGTCGCTCTCTTTCTTGGAATCAAACCATCTTCCGCAAAGGTCTGGCTTTGGAGGAATAATGTCCGGCGTTGCAAGGGCAACAATCGCTTAACCCATAGAAGTTGGGTCGAGGCTTGTCTCGTCAACGGCAAGCGTCCGGTAAAGAAGCGTGTGACGCTGGATGTCCTAGGGCGGGTGATAGATTTGTCAGTTAAACCAGAAACAAACCATAACCAAGAAAGCACAACTAAAAATGAACCCAACTATTAACCTAAAGTCGGTCAACATTCGGGGCGGGAAAACCTATAACCTTGTGGAAGGCCGGATTGCGGTGCTCATGCAATCCTATCCTCTATGTTCTATATCCACCGAAATCATAGGAGATCCGACTGAGAGAGTAATCATGAAGGCGAAAGTCACTCCTGATACGGATAGGCCGGAGCGTTACTTTGTGGGGCATTCTCAGGCCAAGTGGGAAGGTAATATCAATTCAAGTGCCGCCCTCGAGAATGCGGAAACTTCGGCTATTGGACGAGCATTGGCCGCTATGGGCATCGGCGGAGGTGCAAGTCTGGATGAGATGGTTAAGTGCGGAGCCATTAAGCAGGATGATGAATTGGTGGTCGTAACCGGAGAGAAGGAGGTAAAGCAGAGTGACAAGATCGTTAAAATGGAGATTCCTATTCATAGCCTTTCTTCGTTTGATTGCATTCAGAAAATGGAGGCATTCCTAGTTGCCAACAGGGACATATCTTCCTCAGATCTAGTAGAGTTTTTGGCGGATCAAGGAAGGCAGTTTGATTCTGCTGATGTACAGGGGGATTGGATAAGGCTACCCGAGAAGCTGATTAAGGAGTTGGCCTCCAAAGCCGACAAACTTCAAAAAGCGGTTAGTGCTTGGAAGAAAAAACGCATCGAGAATATCTAATAAGGATATATGCCAAAAAGAATAAAGAAGAATAAGGGTAATGAGGTATCGGCTCATCTCCAAAAGAGGTTTGCTGAGTACGGGATAACCTTGCCACAAAAGGAACATAAGGTTGTTAAGCTCGATCTAACCGAACCCCATCAGAAGTATCATCTCAAAGACGGTACTGAGGTGGATGGGACTACGAGGGCTTTAGTGTACGTCCCTAAGCCTGCCCTAGTTCATTGGGGCGCGAAGCTAGGTAGGGAAGGTAAGAGTCCGGACAAGGAGCTTAAAACCGCAGGGAGGATTGGGACGATTGCCCACTTCCTATGTCAATGCGATCTCCTAGGTTGGGAGCCTGACCTATCAGATTGTGATGGGGACGAGGTTAAGAGCGCACAAGTAGCATTCGGGGCTTACCGGACATGGTTCGAGCAATCAGGCCTCCGTCCAGTAGCGGTAGAGATGCAGTTGGTATCCGAGTGCTATCGTTTTGGAGGCACGATTGATCTGATAGGGCTCGATGAGAATGAGGATCTGACTCTCGTTGACTTCAAAACGAGCAATGGTCTTTACGAGTCCTATGATTTTCAGGTTGCGGCTTACGCAACTCTGTTCGAGGAGAACTTCCGCCGACTTCCCATACGCAACCTCCTCCTTGTGCGTATGGACAAAACAAAAGGAGTCCATCAAACCCGCCAACTGACCTCATGGAAAAGGCAATGGGAAGTGTATGTTGCACTTCTTCGGTTGGCAAAACGCATAAAGGATATTTCAGCGTGGCAAGAGTGTAACAAGCCTTTGCAAGCTGAAGTAGTTAAATAACAATGGCATATGAACCAAGAGAAGGATCGGGAGTTCTGTTTCCCGAAAGAGATAAGAAGAACGAAAAAGCCCCTGATTTTAAGGGGAACATCCTAATCGGCGGAAATCAAATCCGCATCGCAGGGTGGAAGAAGGTGGGTCAGAAGGGGACATTCATTTCCCTTTCAGTTGACCAAAAGCCAAAAGCTCCGGTTAAGGCTAACGAGCCTGAAGCCGACTTTGACTTTTAATCGGAGATTGAGGTGAAGCAATGCGACCCCGAGACAAGTTTCTTCTGCTATGGAGAGCGGCCTCGGGGCCGCAGTTGCAAGAGGAGTATAGATTCCATCCTAAACGAAAGTGGAGGGCTGACTTCCGGTATGAGTCTAAGCGACTTGGCCCAATTCATATTGAAATTGAAGGGGGCATCTGGCTTGGACGGAATGCGAGACATACCTCGGGAGTCGGTTACTGGAAGGACTGCGAAAAGTATAACGAGGCTTTGCTCATGGGAATCAAGGTCATCCGACTTGCAGGACCTTTAATCAATCATGAATACATCGAAAGATTGGCCGGATGGATTCGAGGGGGCTCCTGAAATTGGCATGAGTGGATTCCCTGACGATTCAAAATACACAAGAGATATGGCTAGGGAGGACAAGAAGAAACTCGAGGCCTTCTTAGTTAAGAGGGGTCTTGTATCTAAAAGCTACAACGACTTCTTTTGGCAAAGTCGAACCAAAAGGAAAACCAAGAAATGATATTTAGGGGAATCACAATGCATGACGAGCATCGGCCTTCGTACTTCTGTCGAGGGTCAATGTATCGACCAACACTAATAGAAATACTAACGAGAGGAATAGGTGAGTTTATGAATAAAAAGAAAGTTAAGACGGAGAACACGATTAAGAATGTCCGGTTCAGCCCTTTGATGAAAACAAGTATTAAGAGGCAACTGCTCGCGTGGGCTAAGAGCAAGGACTTGGAGAAGGTGGTGATGGATAAATGAAGCAAATCGAAAGACGGCTCGATTGGGTCTTAGACATTATAACTTCCGCCTCAGTCAATCTGAAGAAGTTGTCTGCTCACGCTGACCATCCAATCAATCGCTTTGTTAAAGAAATCCGCACTCAAGTTGACTCGGCTGAAAGGATTTTAGCTGAGGCTATCAAGACGAATAAAAAGCATAAAGAGCAACGAGAAAAAGAAAGGATCAAGAAATGATGGACAAGTTCAAAACTGGATCAGTAAGGGATGCTCGAGTTGGAAAGGGTAGATACGACCTTATTCCTCCGGAAGCCATTCAAGAACTTGCAGTTCACTTTGAGGATGGGGCAAGGAAGTACGGAGATAGGAATTGGGAGTTGGGTCAACCAATCTCCCGAATCATGGACTCTGCGTTGCGTCACGCATTCTCCTATATGGCAAAGAAGAATGACGAGAACCATCTAGTAGCGGCTTGCTGGAATCTAATCGCCGCAATGACGATCAGGGCTCGGGTTAGTAAGGGACAATTACCAAGGGAATTAGACGATTTATGAATGAACCAAAGAAACCAGATTGGCTGATTGAGGAAGAAGAGGACAGGAAACGTACCTATATGCTGGACGAGGTTATGTGCAGGCGAGATAGGGAAGATGACAAGGAGAAGGATGAGGAGGAAGAGGAATGAGAATACTAACTCCTGAGATTGATTTAGCCTACGACAAGACTACAACTCTAAAGGCGGGGGTTGGCTATGTGGTGGAGCCTAGGGCGGCTGGGGCTTTGCTTATGCGTCTGGATGGACTTGCCTCTGTTGAGGGTTGCGAACTTCCTGCATACAACCGAAATTCCGATTATAACGGAAAGACTCTGACTATCCTACGAGCGGGAGGCATCGGGGATATTCTTCTTATCACTCCGCTTATAGAAGCGATTCAGGCTGAGTGGCCGGAGGTCAAGCTAGAGGTTTGTTGTTCCAACAGATGTGAACTAGGAGTTCATCCTTTAGCTACTCACTTACAATATCCCGCAACTCTTACTGAACTATTGAGCAGGGATGCGGTACTCAACCTAACCAACTCAGTTGAGGAGGATCACGATCTTCACGCGGTTCATGTCTTTGGAGCTAAGGCCGGATTCTACGATCTTGAGCTCAAGCTGAAGTATCAGAACGATAAGGCTTTAGTTGGTGATATGCTGATTCGTTATCCTAAGAGGGCGAAAGCAAGGATCGGTGTTCAGATGAAGGCCTCATCTAAGGTTAGGAGCTATCCCTATATGGCAGGGGTTGTAGCTGGTCTGATAGAAAAAGGAGTTGAGGTTGTGTTGTTTGATGGACCGGAAGAGACAAGCGTTATTGGCAAATCTGATCTAGTTCTCAATGGATCAATGGAGAGGTGGGAACTGGAAGAGTCTGTGGCTTTGCTTGAATCCTGCGATCTAGTCATAGCCCCTGACTCAGCGTTCATCCACTTTGGATGCGCTCTTAACGTAGCCACACTAGGACTCTTTGGATCGTTCCACTACTCCAAGAGGGCAACTCTAGGGAATCCTAAGAACTTCTTTATTCAGGCGGGAGGAGATTGTTCTCCTTGTAACCATCATGGAATTGGTGGGCTGAAGTGGCCCAAGGGTGGTCCATGTAACAGAAGTGAGATGTGCAATGTCTTGGCTGGGATAGAACCGGAAAGAGTTGTCAGAAAGGCTATGCAATTATGTTCGCTATAAACGGGGGTGAGGTCATTCAGATCGTTGCGTTCATCATGATCCTAATAGTCGTTGTTGAGACGATATGGGGAGATGATAAATGAGCGCATTAACTGTATTTTCATCAGCAACTTGGGGGCCTGTTGAGAGGGCGATCCTATCTGCCTTAGCTCACGACTTCGGGGAGAAGGAGCGGATTCTCGATGAGGTTCAGGCAAAGGACTTCTTCCTTACAGAAGCACAAAACCTCTTCACCTATATGGCTGAAGAGATCAACTCCGGCAGGACTGTTGACTGTGCCTCTCTGCTTGCCCTATCCACAAACGAGACAACTAGGAATCTCATTATTGATATTTCCGGTGCTATGCCGACAACGGGAAGTCAGGCCGATTCGCATATAGGTAAGCTCAAGGAACTATCCCGCCTGCGCTCAATCAATAGGGCGATTGAGGAAGCTAGGATGAAGCTCGAGAGAGCGGAGCCCTCGATAGAGATTGCGACATCGCTAGAGACTGCGATGCGGGACGTTGAAACGGATGCCCCTTCGCAGACAATGACGATTGCGGAGTGTGCAGATAAGGCCTTAGAGGGTGTTCGAGCGGCTATCAATCGAGGTTGCCTCTATGCCGGAATCCCCTCCGGAATCCCAAGGCTCGATCAAATCTGCGGGGGTTGGCAGGCCGGACAACTCATCGGGCTTGCGGCTCGAACTGGTGAAGGAAAGACCGCTCTCGCTCTCCAACTGGCTCTCTTCGCCTCAGGCAACAAGTGGGATGCAGAGAAGAAGGATTGGGGGACTCAAGGCCATAAGATTGTAATGGTTGAGTTAGAGATGAGCGCGAGGGAGCTAGGCCATAGGGCTTTGGCTCATCTTGGGGGGCCTTCCATGTGGAAGATGCGGGATGCCTCGAACATGACTGACTTCGATAAGATTCAGCTTCAATCAGCTAGGGACAAATTAGAGGGACTGCCTTTCTATATAGAAGATCCGGCTAGGATTCGCCTCTCCGAGTTAAGGGCTAGGGCGCGGAGATGGCGGAAGAGAATGGGGATGGAGATGCTGATCGTGGACTTACTTGGAAAGGTTAGTCCCGATACGAGAGAGAGGGAGCGGTATCGGGAGGTGGCTATTGTATCTCATGGACTGAAAGCATTGGCTAAAGAGCTAGGCATTCCGGTTATGGCGGTGTGTCAGTTGAGTAGGGATGCGGTTGGGGATGGTGAGGCTGGGCTACATCATCTTCGCGAGTCCGGCGATCTCGAGCAGGACATGGATGTTGCGCTCCTAGTAACAAAGAAAGACGAGAACATCCGGAAGCTCAAGGTAGCTAAGAACCGCAACGGGTTCCTAGGTAGCGTGGACATGATATTCGATGGAGATAAGCAAACCTTTAAGGAGTTCGTTCCTAAATCTATATGAAAATAAACAAGATAAAGCAGATCATAAATGACTATTGGTGCGACCATGAAATGATGTTGGCGGACGGGTTTGACGATGCCCTTGTCGGTGTGGGCTGGTCTTTCGATAAAGCTCCTTCAGCGGTTTATGACAGAGCTAGGTGCATTAAGATACTCATGAAGCAGAACAAGTGGAACAGGGAAGATGCAGACGAATACTTTGTATATAATGTTGAGGGTGCATTCGTAGGAGATAAGACTCCCATATTCCTTGAGAGGTAATACCTATCGGGATTAGTGGAGATAATGGATACAGAACTAGGTCCTTTGAATGTTGAGAAGGCTATGGAGTTAGCTGAGAGGGGTGAAGTTAGTCTTGTACCTATCCGGCGCGGTATTACAGACATAAAGCTGAACTGCCTTCTATATGATGTACTAACAGATCGTGGATTTAATCTGGATATTTTAACAGGAACTTATGTCAAGACCGCTTTACGAAACAGCAGAACAACGTGAGGCTAACGCCAAGCTAGCAGACCATTGGGGCGGGAAGATGGGTTATCAGTTAGACATATCTCCTAAGGCCTGCCTCTTTGATTACTATGTTCGCACTCCGCTTAATCAGTGGGGGTTGGCTGAGATGCGGGTGAGGAGTTGTACTAAGGAAAAACATGACACGTTCTTTATATCGGCAACCAAGTGGAAGAATCTAACGCAACTCTCCCATAGATTTCATGCTCCTCTTTTCTTAGTAGTTCGATGGAGTGACGCAGATGGTTTCCTTCTTTGGCATGGGCAGAAGTTCGGGAGTGGATGGGGAGGCCGGAAGGCCTGCAACGTAAGGGACTCATACGACCAAGAGGAACTGACTCAGATTCCAATAGCGGAGTTCCGCCCCTTCTAAGTGAAGCTCTCCGTCTCAGGTTTGGATCTAGTTACGGATGCGGGTTATCCGGTTGGGCCTAGGTTCATCATGGGCGGCAGGCCTCCGGCGATAGGGTTTGGACCATACAAGACAAAGGAAGAGGCGGAGGAGGCTAGGGCTGAATGGGAGGCGTATATCAATGAGAGGCGTGAGGATAGAACTATACGAAAGTCCAAGACGTATAGGAGGAAGAATGCTTCTCCTACTTAAATGTGTCGTGGGGTTTGTGTTGGCTGTTGGTGCGGTGTGGATTGCGTTCTGGCTTGCGGTGGTGGTGGTCTATTTGGTTATCACGATTATGGAAAGTATAGCGAAACTACTTAGCTAGTTCGGTCCGTTGATAAACTGTACTGACCATTCTCCGGCATTTTCTCCAACGAGAGTTCTCTGATAGTAGAGACCGGAATTATTTCTATGCTCTAGGTAGTTGGTTCGAGGAGCCTCGTAGCTTTGATGGTTGCAATAAGCCTCCGGCATAGGTTGGAAGTATTCGCTTTTGAATGATGCTGGCATTGGTCCCCATACTGGCTTGTAGGGCGGGTACTTCGCCTTCAACTCCGCATAATAACTATCCGTTCTATCTTTGATTATAGCATCCACCTTAGCTCTCTCCGCCTTATCAATTCTCTCCTTCTCAATAACTGACTTGTTATAGTCAGCCCAAGCCTGCGTCTGATCCTTGCTGGATTGATTAGGCCTAGATACTGCGAGAATTAAGCCGCCTATCAGCAAGCCATATAGGATGATCTTCTTCATAGTATTAAGCTACGAGGGCTTCCCTCTCTTTACAACTCCACGCCGGAATGAATCCTTTCCGCTTCGCGTATAGAACTGATCCGTGGTCGCAGTTGAACTTGCGGGAGATTTCAGAGGGTGTAATGCCTGCGTTGTACATCTTCTTCCATACTGCCCATCTATCTGTGACTGATCGCAAGTCTCTCCGGTGGCTAGCGTTGAGGATGGATGGACTGATCTGGATTGCGGGTGGAGGAACAACGGCGATCTGGATGTCCTTTGCGTTGGCCATAAGTTTCTCCGTCTTCTCGATAGCTAGGGTTAGTCGAGTTACCCTATGTCCTAAAAGGGATAAGGTTTCTGTGGTGTCGGCTAGCTTATCTTCGAGTTGTTTGATTCGGTAGGTGGTGGTGATTTGGAATGTGTTATTCATTTGGTTCCCCTCATATCTTCCTTAACAAGCTCCTTCGCAAACTTGCAGGCATAGCTAAAGATTTGGTCGTAGCCATCAAACCAACTTTGATACAACTCTCCTCCTTGCCATATCTCCATATCTTCTATCTCTAGGCTGGGGATGCTTAATACTGCATCGGCAGTAAAATTATACTTAGTATAACCATCTCCGTTATCGGTAGAGAAGGTGAAGGATATAGTCCTTGTGCTCCTCGATCTAATAAGGTTTCCGGCTTGCATGGGTCTTTTAATTGTAATCATATAAGTTCTTTCTTTGGTTGGTGTTTCACTAATATCTCATCAACTCTCTCCGCCGATTGCCAAGGTAAGAGAGTGTGTTTGCACCTATAGCATCTTCGCAGATTAAGGTCTTTAATAGTTTCCCCTCCTATGTGGTAGTCCTCGACTATATCAACATAATCTCCAATCCTACATTCAACGCATACCGCCGCTGACGGAAGCATTCCATTCTCAAGGGCAAGCTCGTCCATTCCTTTGAGCATATTTCCTGACAAGTCGGAGGGCCCGTCCTCAAGCCAACAATCATCGCGGGTTACGCAAAGGGTGTAGGTTTCCTCGCCCCATCGGAACTTTACCTTGTTCATTTAGTCCTCCGATATTCCGGCAAAGTTCCCGTGTTTGCTCTCTTTAGGCATCGTGGGCAGGTTATCTTTCCGTCATCATGCTTTGACCATCCTACGGCAAGTGCTGGCCGCTTTCCGCATAATGCCATCCCTCCTCTAGTCGGAATCATATGGGCAACGAGGCCTCTGCCTAGGTGGGTTACTCTGTATAGGCTTTTGGTTTCTCTCATTTCGCCTCCAATCTTTTAATCTTAGATAGGCATTTGGGGCATAGATTCTTAATCAACCCAGCCTCCCCACCGCGATCATCCATCTCCTCGAAGGGGATGCCTCCGCCTACCACCTTGGGTTTGCCATTCTCAATTTTAATCTCAATAGAAAAGCATGGGTCGGTGTGGAAGTTCACTGCTGGGCGATTGCATAGGGTCTTTTTGGTTTTAGGCCAATCTCCCCTAGGGGCTTTCCCTTGGATGCAGTGAAAGTCCTGCCCACACTTAAATGCTTTCCACGATTCTGTTGCTGGGGCTCCGTATTCTAAGAATACAAACTTCTTGCTCATTTCTTTTTCTCCAATTTCTCCCACTCAAACTCATATCCGTCCTCTTTCAATACCTTCTCTACTAGGTGGGGTAGCTCGAATGCTCCGTCATAGTCGGTGATTAGCTTCTTATCGAAGCAGAGCTTCCCGACACCATAGCCCTCCTCGTCATCAGATATAACTTCCCATCGCCCAACCTTTGATCCGAGTGGGACTTTAATAACAACCATCACTCCCTTGCCGGACTTATCGAGGGTAGATCCGTTTTGGTGTATGGTATAAATCCTATCCTTCGGGAAGTGTTTCCGGAGAAGGACGGAGTCGTGGTCAATAATCTTCTGTAATGTTTTGCTTTTGTTCATATAGGTTCTTTCTTTGTTTGGGTTTAATCTCTCTGACAATACCAAGCCATTCCTAAAATAATCACTGTGACTATCGGGGTAATGATTCCGACTAGCTTATCTATATCGTGTCCACTCATTTACTTTCCCCCTTCCATACCATTAGGAATAGTACGGAGCAGGCAACCGGAATGGCAACTCTTACTATGGTGTCAATTAGGTGAAGGGCTTCTGGGGTCATAGTTCGCATACCTCCTTAGGATGGATTTCTTCACCGGATATTTCGTTGGGTTCCCATTCATGGATGGGTATGGCCTCGGCTTGTCGCATGGCATCCTCCTCGCTCTCTGCGAATATATAGGTGCTATACTGGCGGACTCCGTAGATTGTGTATTCCTTCATAGGTTTCTCCATTTCTCTTCTGTAATCCCTGCCCATTCAGCTAGGCGGGGATCATTGGCAAGTAGGCGGGGGTTAGTTTGAGCGATGGATTCAAGCTGAATAATCTGATCGTAACTAACGCTCTCCTCCTCGATTGATTTGCGGATTGAATTAAGGGTGGATTGGATGCTCATTTTACTTTGCTCCGTGTTGGTTCGTGGATTTCATTCTGCGGGAAGTGCTTCCCGTTGCGTAGGTGGGCGATGTCTCCGGCTAGGTAGTAGGCGAAGGCCTCCGTTAGTCCCCAAGCTAAGGCCTCGGCTGGGTCTTTAACTCCGCATCCATCATCTACCGAGTTGCCTTTAGCCTCCCAAGCTGGGGAGCAAGTGGATGGTTTGAATCTCCCATCCTCCGTTCTGCATAGCATCACCTCAATGTTCTGGTCTGCTTTGGTTAGGATACTTGGGCGGAATACCCAACCCTCTCCGTCCTTCGGGATGCCATCCTTCTTGATTACATCCCTAGCATAAGCGAGTGCCTTGGGTCGAATGATCGCCTCGAGTATGTCTATGGTGTCGGAGTCATGCTCTCCGTATAGGCCATAGCTTTCGGCGCGGGTTTGATTTAGCTCGAGAATCTTGACCTTATCTAGATTAGTTAGTCTATCGAATATCTCTTTAATTTTGTGGTTCATTAGGGTTCTTTCTTGGGTTATAATACTGAGAGATACTTCTTGAGGATGGCGAAGTGAGAGGCGGGGATTTCTTCAACCTCTCCTGCTAATATAAGGTTATTGCCTGACCAGTAGCCCCCTGCACCTTTGTCGTATTCGCCGTCCTCATCGTACCGCCAACCGCTTGCTACTTTGTGGTTATATTTGTCGGGGCATCCTCTGGTTTTGAATAGGTAGTCGGTGTTGTATTCCATGTCCCCATTTCTTTCGTCTATGGTTCCGATGTAGTGCTTTGGTTTTTGGTTCTTCATTTGGTTCTAGGTTCTTTCTTTGGTTAGGGGTTCGCTTTGCTCAGGGAAGTTCTTTGCAGGGCTGACAAGGGGAGGTGGCAGGGCATCCACAACTTATGGATGCTTCTTACACTCTCCGCCGAAACGATAAGAAGGGGTTCCCATTCCAGTCCGCTCCTTTGGAGGAAAGAGAAGGCGGATTTCCGGCTGGGAAACTCTCCGAATAGTTCTCCGCTTTCGGATTGCAGATAGAAGGCGGGGGTCATAGGGAGGCCTCCGCTTCACTGGTCTTTGTGATTTTGTCTAGGATGTATCCGTTGCTATTCATCCAGTTTACTAGCTGGGCGGTGTAGTCTGCTTTCTCCTCTGCGGTTAGTAGTCGGATTGAATCAAGCGGAGAGGCGCGGAGCCTTATCCCTTTGGGGGTTTGCTCCGTGTAGTGGGTGATCTCTTGCCCAGATTCAAGGGTGAAGTCTGGGGGGATAGGGTGGGCGAATGATGGCGGGGGCTGGGTTGGTGATAGGTTCATTCTTCTCCCTCCTCTGTCTCGTCCTCTGCTTCTTCGATGAATCCGTTGCTGTGTGCCATGTCTGCGACATCGTCCTCGCTCATATAATTAACGCACGCTAGTATCACCTGATCTTTATCTAGGATGCCTTCCTCCACCATTTCTAGGATTTTGGTTGTGGCTTTTCTGCTCATGGGTTTTGGTTCTTTCTTTTGTTGGGGGTTCGCTTTGCTCAGTTGGTTGCTTCGCAAGCCATTACTTGTTCAGCGTCCAAGCCGCTAGGCCTAGGACGGCAAACATGGGGAAGAGAATGAGGGCTAAGTCCATATGGTTTATCCTTGTGTTGGCTTGTTACACTATTGAGGGTCAAAGGCATCGCAGTAAGCCCTTGCCACTTCTTCCCCTGCATACCAAGCAAGGGCGTTGGGTACTTGGCTTTCGTTGCTTATTCCGGCCAAGCCCTCCACGATTTCGGCTCGGGTCGGCTTGCTATATCTAAAGCATCCAAAGCCCTCTATCATTTTGATTAACTCAATCCCAAAATCCTCCGCTTGCTGGGTGGCTAGGTTGAGGATGTCTTTTCTATTCCGCTTGGCGAAGGGCTCGGTTTCCGAGTAATAGATGAATCCGTGAAAGCCTCCATCAATTCCGCCTCGGCAAATATCGGGGGCGGATTCTTTGAATGATTCCCATCCTCCCATCTGCCTAACTACGGCACGAACAAGGGAGGCGGGAATGTTGGTGGATTCAATTAAGGCCTTCAGAGAAGGATTTGCTGTGGTGGTGTTCATTTGGTTTTGGTTCTTTCTTGGTTGGGGTTGGGGTTAGGCAAACAGAAGGCCTTTTTCTTTTCTGATTTTTCCGGCATCGGTCAAAGCTCCGATTATGTTGTGGAACTGGTCGGCGGTGCATCCTTGCGTCATAAGGACGGCATAGAGGGAGCCTTCGGGGGTTCCCATCGGGCTTGCCTTCACTGCGTCAATTACTGCATCTAGGATTGTTTTGATGGCTGTTATTTGGTCTTGGGTAGTCATTGTTGGGGGTTCTTTCTTTAGTTGGTTTCTTTTTCTGTGAGGATAAGGTCGGGTTTCGTGTCGTAGTCCGGCTCATCCTTCCAGAATTCAATCTTGCTGGGGTGGGTTTCTGCCCCATGTAGCACGGCAAAGTTGAGGGTTTTATTGTCCTCCTTGTCGAACATCTCTAAAGCCCATTTGATGGAGTCGAATAATCCCGCCCCACAATCTGCATCTTTTCTTGTTAGATAGGTTTGTTGGTTGTTCATTTCGTTGGTTCTTTCTTTGGTTCTGGTTGCTTGTTACATATTCCCGACAAGTGAACGGGTAAGGGTTTCGGAGGGGGTAAGGGGTTCGGTTTGGGATATGTCGAATACATTTCCTGTGAAGAAGAAGGTCGGGGAATCGGTGGTTTCCCCTTCTTTGGCCTTAGTGGAGGCGGGGCAGAATATACCTAGTGCCTTCTCGCCCTTCTTCACGATGCGACCAGCCTTCTTCCATTGTTGGAATCCTCCCACGATAGAAACTCCCTTGCGTTGGAAGTAGAGCAGGGCGGAGTTTTTGAAGGAGAGGGGTCGGCCTTCAATGGTGCGGAGGCTTCCGAGTTGGTTAGATAGTTCCACCCTCTCGGCTTCCGTCATTTTCGCGAATTGTTCCGCGAGTTGTTTCATCTTGGCTTTTTTGGCTTCTATGGCTTCTGTCTTGGTCATTGTTGGGGTTCTTTCTTGGTTGGGTTAGCTTGTTAGATTCCGCGACATTCTTCCGCAATCTCATCCCATCGCATCTTAAAGATGTGAACTAGGGTCTCAGCGTCCCTAAGGACATCCACCGGATCTCGTCGCTCTGCGGATTGCAGGGCATTGGTAAGCCAATAGGAGGAGGCGGGGGACTTGAGGACATCTCGGATAATGTTAAGGGCTGGGGTTTGTTTGGTTGTCATTGGTTTGGCTGTTGTTGTGTTGTTCATATTTATGCTTGTTACACTTAGCAACCGATAAGGTCAATACTCTCAAAGTAGTAATTAGTTACGCTTATGCTATGCGGGAACCATCAATATATGCTTACGAGGGGAAAAAGGCTTTTTTGATAAGGTAAACTAATGGGAAGAGGCAGATTTATTTTCGGGGGTTATTAAATAAAGAGAACAAGCGGAGGCTTATCACACTAACTTAAAATAAAAAAAAGGAATAAAAAAAAAGCGGAAGCAATCAACGGCGAGCCTTACGCTTCCACGATCAGCGAGCCACGGCGGATGAGGGGAAGAGAGAGTGGAAGGACAAGGCTCGAGTGTAGCCAATAGCGGAGGGGATTAAGTTGTTTTTAATATATGATAGAATAAAGGGGGAAGGGTTTGCGTGGGCATAGTTCGCCCTTCCAATAAGGAAAGGGCGTTCTCCTAGGTGCGGTATTCATTAAACCTAATAGACCTCTGTGGTGGGTCGGAGTCGCTGGGATTGCTCCCAATTATTAAGCAAGCTGGGCGTGTGGCTTGCTCCGTCTTAGATTCTACGCTCGTCCCTGTTCGGTCTTTCTTACGAGGATGAATCACCATTTCGGGCTTAATGTTCTCCCTACTCTTTTTCGTTCCGTAACTCCGGCGGAAGGTTTGACAAGTTTTAATTTCGCATTACCGAAAGGCTTTAGTGAATGTTGAGCCGCATAAGGTCAAAGGCAAAGGGGGAAGGCCTTCTAGGTGGTCGATTGGGAAGGCTCGGCAGATATGTAATCAGATCAAGCGGGGGCTTCCCTTGCGTTATGCTTCGCCCTTGTGCGGGGTTCCATATGGGACGAGCAAAGAATGGGTCGGCCTCCATCCAGAGTTCGCCCCCATGATGGAGGAGGCACACTCTTTCTTTGTTAGGAGCCAAGTGGATAATATAGAAAGGCACGCGAAGATTTCAGAGAAGCCCTCGCAGTGGCTACTTGAGAGGAGGGCAAGGGAGGAGTTTGCTCCTGCGTATGTACCTAGTGGGGCTTCTTCGGGTGTGCAAATCCTAGCCCTAGGCGATGACGCGATGGGGAAGCTGATGGGGGCTTGGGGTTCCCTCTTGAGTGGTCAAAACGCTCCCCAACAATTACCCGACACCACCACCCTTCCTACTCTTGTTCCCCTTAATTATACTGAAGGAGTGACACCACAAGATGAGGGGAAAGGCTCCGTCCCTGCTGTGGAGATTTCTGCGGAGCTTGTGCAAAGTGTTAAGCCTAAGCAGATCGGGAGGCCTAGGAAATATCCCAAGGCAAACCCCTCAGCCGCCGATACGCCCCCCCACACCACCCCCCCTGCCCACCCACTCTAATTATATCCCCCTTCCAACAAAAATTTCAAAAACTCAATTCCCCTCTAAATGCCCATAACCGATCCTTCCCAACTTCCAACCAATCTCACGCAGGAACAACTGTTGGCAACCCCTATCGGTTTCTCCAAACTACTCGACATCGACCTCCACCCTTGGCAATCGAAAGTCTTTCTCGATGTTGGCCTAGGCAATCGAGTGGCTTTGAAGGCGGCTAACGGCTCCGGAAAGACATCTTGTTTGGCGGCTCCCCTAATTCTTTGGTGGTGTACGGTCTATCCAAAGTCGCAGGTAGTCACAACCGCAGGAGTCTATCGTCAGGTTAAGGAACAACTTTGGCAAAGGCTCGCCGGATGGCGGGATAAGCTCAAAGGATGGACTCTCAACGCTACTGATCTAACTGCCCCTAACGGATCTAAGGCTATCGGGTTCTCTACTGACGAGCCTAATAGGTTTGAGGGTTGGCATAACGACAAGCTCCTGATGATCTTTGATGAGGCTAAAAGCATCCCTACCGATATTTGGAGGGCGGCTGAACGATGTCAGCCTGCGGCTTGGTTAGCTATGTCCTCAACCGGAGGCATGGATGGGGAGTTCGCTCAATGCTTCTTGGGAAAGCGCAAGTATTGGAAGAACTACTCTGTATCGGCTTACGACTGCCCCCATATCAAGAAAGAGTGGATTGATATGCAGATTGAGCAACATGGGCGGGACAACCCTTTTATTAGAAGCATGATCTTCTCTGAGTTCATGGGAGAGGATGACGGGATAAGTCCCTTCACTTTCACTAAGATTCTTAATTGCAGGGGCAACGCCCCCAAGAAGAGGGATGGCAATCCGGTGGCTTTTATTGATTGGGCAGGTGGCGGGGATGAAACGGTGATCGCTATAAGGCGGGGAAACACGATAGACCCCCTTATAGGGTGGAAGGACTCGGACACGATGCGGAGTGTAGGCAAAGCCATCATAGAGCTAAAGAAGGCCAATCTGAAGCCTAATGACGTATGGGCTGATGATGGGGGACTAGGTAAGCCTATGAACGACCGGATGAGGGAACAAGGGTGGGCTATTAAGAGGGTAAACTTTGGGGCTAGGGCTTACTCTGAGAACTACGTCAATAGAAGCTCCGAGATATGGTGGGAGACGGCTAGGCAAATAGAAAAGTCTGAAATCATCCTACCTACTGACGAGATACTAGATGCTCAGTTATGCTCTCGTAGGGCTAAGATAGCCTCCTCAGGGAAGCTAGGCTTAGAGTCCAAGGACGAGATGCGGAGGCGGGGGGTATGCTCGCCGGATCGGGGGGATGCTGTTTGCGGGGTTTGTTGCGTTAGGAGCGAAAATAATCTTGCGGTGTTTGATTCCGGCGATACGGGAAGTGATCAATGGAGTCAGATGCAGGAATACTCAGACGGGGAACCTGCCTGTGCTGGCTTCGACATCGGAGGATAAATAAATGCAAAATATGAAAACTACGGTTACTGGTGTATTGAGCATTGTTGTGGCAGTTGGTTCGGCGGCATTGACATTCCTGAAAACTGGAAGCATCCCAGATATCGGAACTTTGATTGCCGCTATCACTGCCGGAGTTGGTTTGATTCTGGCTAAAGACGCTCCCGCTTCATGAAGAAATTCTGGGAAAAGAAAAATCCCAACAAGTCCTCTCGGCCCCTCCCGCCGAAGGCAAAGGCATACGCCAAGCAAAAGGCTAAAGCCGCAGGCCGACCCTATCCTAATTTAGTGGATAATTCAGCCGCAAAACAAAAGTTCAAAATGGGAGTCTATTGACTTAGTGAAATGGGATTCCTCCTCAGCATACTCGGTGGACTTATCAGCATTATTGATAAGTTGGTTCCAGATAGAAAAACTCGCGACTTGGGTAAAATCGTACAAGAAGCTGACAAAGATCGTGATGCTGTTAGTTTCTGGATTCGCAATCGCGGGATGCGCGACAACTCAACCCAGAGTGGTGACAAGTCGTAACGCCGAGAGACTTATGGAAAGACCCGATGCAAATGAAGCGAGGAATGCGGCTCCCTACTGGTGTAAGGATGCGCTCGATACAATTATTGATTTGGAGACGCAAATTAAAATAGGAACCGCAAAATGATGGAACGTAACGATCTCTATAAAGCATTGCTTGAAGATTTGAAGGCTCGTACTGGATGGGAAGAACGGCAGAGGATTTGGTATGAAATGCGGCATTCTGGACTTCGCCGGAAAAAGAAACTTCCGTGGCAGGCTGATCTTCATTATCCGTTGGCTGATTCAATTATCAGTAAGCTCAAGCCTTTCTACTATCAGCAGGTTTTCTCCAATGAGGTGATTGCCTCGTTTGTTCCTTCCACTCCTCAAACAGAGGGAATTACTCAAGGTATCTCTCGTTGGTTTGATTATTGTATTAAGCAAGAGAGTAACTTTGAGAGTGAGATTCTAACTGCAATCGACCACACCCTTATGAGTGGGTTGAACTTATTGAAGATTTCTTGGGACGAGGATACAAAGTCGGTTCGGTTTGATTCCGTTGACCCCGTATTCGCAATCGTTCCTCACTATACTAGAGACGTAAAGAATTGTGATCGTCTGTGTCATGTCATCCAACTCAGCCTGAACCAGTATAAAAGCAACAAGCTCTATAATCAGGACGAGGAACTGATCCGCAAAATCAAGGGCAGGACAGGCGAGGGAACGAGACTATCCACGCTCGAGAATACGAAGTTCCGGCGTGAAGGAATCACGGTTGGGGCAGAGGAAGATCAAGTTATCGTTTGGGAAGTTTATGAGAGGGACGAGGAAGGCAAGATTCTTGTCCACACCTTCAGCCCCCTAGCCCCTGAGGATGACATCAGGCCTTCGTTTGAATTGCCCTATAAGCATGGTCAGATGCCCTTCGTTCCCTTTGTCATGGAGATTAAGGACAAGGGAGTTTATTCGAGTCGTGGGCTTTGCGAGATCGTGGCTCCTTTTGAGAGTTATATGTGCAAGCTGATGAACGAGAAGGCAGACGCGATGACGCTTTATAATCGCCCTCTCTTCCGTTGCGAACAGGACATTCCTAATTCCAACAACTTAAAGTTTGGTCCTGCAACGATTCTCCCCGTGGGGGTGAGTCCCGTGACAATGCCGCAACCTCCTATCAGCTTTGACCAAGAGATGATTAACCAACGGATGATTTCTGAATACCTAACTTCTATGCCTGACTTTGGTATGGGGCAACAGCAGGGAATGAAGAATGCTCGTACTGCAACTGAAGTTTCTCAGATTGGTGCTCTTATGGGGCAATCAACTGACCTTCGGGCTAGGATCTTCCGAATCTCACTAGGCTATGTTTATCGGCAGGCCTACTCGGTTCTTTGTCAGTTCGGCAAGAAATCCCTTTCTTACTATTTCAATCAAGCGTTTGGAACTATTCCTCCGGAAGCCTTGGAGGTTGAATACGCAATTCATCCTTCGGGTTCTGCTGATGGCATCAATAAGGCAGTCCAGTACCAAAAGGCCTTTAGCCGGATGCAACTCCTTTCGGGTAATCCTTATGTAGATCAGCCTGCGTTGGTTCGTTCAGTCCTTGAGATTGATGATCCTGCATTGGTCAACAAGCTACTTACCGACCCTAATCTGCGTGGTCAGGATGAGAAAGAGGAGCAGGCCAAAGAGAATCTTATCATGGAGAGTGGTTATCCTGTGGCAGTTAAACCTCAAGACGATCATAAGGCTCACATCGAAGTTCTACTTGGCAGGATTCAGCTACTTAGTCAGCAGGGTGGGGGGTCTCAACAGTCTCAGCAGTTGTATGGTCAACACCTAGAAGCGCATCTTCAAGGACTAGGCAAGACTGACAAGAATGCCGAAAGGCAGATTCGCGGAATGCTCCGGAAGCAGGCTCAAGCCATGCAGGGGCAGATGCAGAATCAGGCCCAAGGCCAAGTTCCACAAGGAACGACAACAACCCAATCGGCTCCTCAGGCCGGAATGGTGTGATAAGCCTATATAATATATGTTGCACAAACTAAAAACTGTCTTACGCCTGTGGAGAGAACTTGGTGAGGTATCGGTCAACTGGAAGCAGGAGGACAATACCGCAACCAAGTTGTTCTTTGAATCTGCCTCCGGCAAGCGGTTCATCACCTGTCTGCGAAATGCGGCAACTCGTAAGGATATAAGCGCAGTTTTCAAAGGCGGCGGATTGTTTGAATCCGGCAAAGCAGTGGGTTTCCGAGAATCAATAGTCTTTATAGAATGGCTAGCTTCTTCGGAAATTGAAGATTTTAACGAGGACTCGGAATCTGAGGTCGTTTCTGATCTCCTCGAAAAACTACGACCTTAAACTTAGCGGGAAGGATACCTGACAAACCATGATAAACGAGGAGAGCAACATCGGAGTTGAGTTGGTTGCGGAACCAACAGATTCCCTCAAGGCAGAATCGGTTACTGAAGAGATGATTCGTGAGCTTGCGGCGCAAGCTGACGGAGAATCTTACAAGCCGAAAGCGCAATCGCCTGTAATCGCAAAGCAGGACCAAGAGGCCTCAGAAAAACCAAAAACAAACGAGGAAGCTAAGGATTCGTTAGAATCCGCTGACTCAAAAGAAACAAAAGAAGATTCAAAAGCAGAATCGAATGATTCTGAAAAGTCTCTCAACGCCTCCGAACCCTCAAGCGATAAGCCTGAGATTAAGGACGTTAAACGGGTAAAGGAAGAGGCTCGATTGGCTGAAAGCTGGAAAAAGCTGGAAGCTGAAAAGGCCCAAGTTCGAGCAATCCAAGCAGAGTTCCAAAGGAAGATTGAGGAGAGTGAAAAAGCCTCCGATCCGACAAGTCCGGCCAAGCCGGAGGAACTTCGTAAGTTTGCCCGTGAATGGGAGGAAGAGGGTAAGGATGACCTTGCAAAAGCCGCTAGAGTTCAAGCTGACAAGCTGGAACAGAAAATCCGTGTGGATGCGGAACGTGGCGAGCGCAAGGTTAAGGATTTCAACGAAACATGGGGTTCAAGTGTGAACCGCATGATCGCTGAGAATCCCGAACTAAAGGACGAATCATCGGATCTTGGGAAGAGAGTTGTCTCTATTCTCAAGACTGAAGATGCGGAACTTAGGAACCTTATCAATTCAACGGCTAACGGATTCGTCTATGCTACGCAGATTGCGAAAATGCAAAAAGCGGCAGAGGCTTCGGAAGCGTTGAGGACTGAAATTGAATCTTTAAGAAAAGAAAACGGGGAACTTCGGAAAAAGACCTCGCTATCTGCAAGTGGAAGCCAAAAGCCTGCCAAACGGAAATCCTTCGATGAGATGGACTCCCGCCAACAGGAATCTTTCCTCCGCAGTATGGCAGTGGATTCTGATTCTGGTGTTCTCGTAGGAGATTAAAAATCATGGCAACAATGACTCGCGCAAACCCTGCCTCTCTCGGAAGCTATTTTCAGGCTTACTTGAGCAAGCAGTTGGTTGATCGTATTAAAGAAACACTTAAACTAAACGACTACGCACAACAGGTTGATCTGCCCAAGAACATCGGAAGTAATTCCGTTAAGTTCTTCCAGTATGACACAACCCCTGCCTCGTCCAATGTCCAGACCCTAACTGAAGGCACTCCTATTAGTACCTTCCGTGAAGTTGGATTGAATAGCGTCTCTGTCTCGCTGACCCAATATGGCGAAGCGGTGAAGATAAGTGACGTATTATCAATGACTTCCCTCTTTGACGTTCTCAAAGAAGCGGTTGGTGCAATGGGTGAAGAAGCGGCCCTCAAAGCGGATGACCTCTCGAGAGATCAGCTAGTTACTGGAACTGACGTTGGTGGTAATTCCACAACGGTTCGTTTCGGACAAGGCATTGCGTCCTTCGCAACCCTCAACTCCACTGCGGCGGCTTCCGCCTTCTTGGATGCAGAGGACCTGATGGATGCGGTGACTGCGCTAAAAGCCAACAAAGCTAACCCTTTGAATGGTCAATATGTCGCGTTGGTTCCGCCTCAGATCAGTCGGGATTTGTTCCGTGACACGGACTTCCTGAACACGGTCTATCGCAATGTGGAAAACAAAGTTGGTTCGTTACCTGCTGGAACTCTTGGGAGTTTTTACGGGGTAAGAATTGCAGAACACACGAATCCGTTCATCGAGGGCACAACCTCCGGAACGTATAACAGCGCGGGTAGCATCTACTCGACTGTCGTACTCGGCGCGAATGCGTTTGGTGTGGTCAAAATCGCTGGGGATTCACCCTTCAGCCCTCGCATCATCCTGAACAATCAGGCTGATAAGGCTGATCCTCTGAATCAGACAACCGTGGCAGGATGGAAATCCTTCTATGCCGCTAAGTTGCTGAATGCTAAACGTGCCGTGGTCATTAAGGCCAAGTCTCGTTTCGCCTAAGTTAAATGGACAAAGGACTACTTATATTAGCTAGTCCCGAGGCAAAGGGGGGCCGCTCAGTAATGGGCGGCTCCTCCAAGCCCGAATCTAAAGGCTCCGATTATTCTTCGGAGAAAGAAGATTTGGGAATGTCCTTGGACGTACCTACCGAAAAGCTCCCCGATGGAACCAAAGAGGGTGATTATGTCGCTCTCAAAGGCAAAGTCTCGAAGCTCGATGATAAGGGCGCAACCATCGAAATCTTTGAGGCCAACTTAACTCCCGATGAAAAACAAGAGGAGATGAGTGAAGGAGATATTCGCTCAATGGCTGAAGAAGCAGACGCAGGCAACGCCTGATTTGATATGCCCATTTATCTCTATGAGAACAAGAATGGGCAAATCGTACAGGAGATGGTCTCTGTCGCAGATAGGGATAAACGGAAGGGGCTCAGACGAGTCCCTTCCGCCCCCTATATATCGCGTAGCGTTCCCGATCCTAGTTCTTCGTCAGAGGGCGCACGAAGGTTTTATCGAGAGTTTGAAGAAAAGGGAAAACTCAAGAACCGGAAATTTTCCAAAAGCCGGATTAAAAAGATTTGGGATTGGAGTTAAACAATATGAGTTCAATTAAAGAATTATGCAGAGATACGAAACAGGGTGGAACCTACGGGGCCACTTACGAGAATGGCACTACTGCCGTTACTGGAAACTTTGGAGCTATTACTGCCCTCGAGAATAGCGTATTCGCTTTGCTCACGGCATCGAATTGGGATGGGGATGCAACAACCTCCCTTCCTTTGCCTTCCGGAGCAACCATCTACGGTAAGTTCACTGCGTTCACGTTGACGAGTGGAAAAGTAGTTGCATACAAGGCTTAAAAAATGCCTAGCATCAAAGAGCTATATAGCCGTCTTAATGACGTAAAGATTGATGCGGATAGCATCAATGTTAATACAGACGGACTTGAATCGCTTCTTGCGACAACGCAGGCCGACATTGCTCTTATCAAAGCAGACATGGCTAACGGTGTCTTGTCGGATGTTCGAGATGGAACCGGAAACGCTATCACATCTTCTGCTAGAGGATCTCAACGTGCTTTGTCGGTGCAGATTGTGGACGGATCAGGTGGACAGATTACTTCATTTGGAAGTTCTTCCGTCAGCATCACTGGAACGGTGAATACATATCCGCTACAAGGAACAACAGTTTCTAATACGAATTTCACAAGCACAACCGCATCCTCGTCACTTGTATCCGCAGTTTCAAATAGGGAAGTGTTGACGGTCTTTAACGAGGGTTCTGGTATTCTGTATATTTCTGCGGGTGGAACCTGCACAACAACTTCATATCAAGTTCGCCTATCTGCAGGAGATTATTGGGAATGTCCAGCGGGTCAGCTTTCTCTTGCCCATACTGCGGTATTCGCCACGGCTGGAACGGCTAGGGTGACGCAAGTTAGCTAGGAGTAGGCGATGCCTCTTGCCCAAGCTAAAGATAAAATATTCGGAGATTTAGCTGTACCATCATCTAGATGTGTTGGGCCATTTGGATCGTATGGGTCTAATTCAAATAGTTTAACAATGATTAGTTCTTGGATTTCACTTACTCCAATATATACAAATGTTCCAAGAACAATAACAACACTTCAATTTATTGTAACAAGCGGTGCTACATCAACTGGAACTCCACTAATACAATTTGCAATTTATAATTGCAAATCAAATCAACTTGCTCCAAGCACTCAAATAGCAAACACACTAACAACTGGAATTGACCCAACAACAACAGGGGTTAAAACAATAACATTTTCTCCGACTTGGGTTCTCCCAAAGGGAATCAGTTTCTTTGGAATGAATATAAGGGCTACCGTTTCAAATAATAGTTGTTCTGTAAGGGGATACGATGGAACTGGAAGGCACGGTTCTTTTATTGGAAATATCGGATCTGGTTGGGATGGAACAAGCCCAACAACTCAATATTCGCAAGCTGGAATACCGCTGATATTCAGTAGCGAAAATACGGCATTATCAAGCGATTATAGTTCTGCTACGATTGATTTTTCAAACCAAGGAAATGATAGAACCGATAGTGCCTATGTTGGCGTATTCCTAAAATAATATGCCACGCCAAGAATACTATCAAGACGGCCAACTCGTAAGAGTCGAGGACACAAGAACACTGTCTGAGGCAATCGAGGAGCGTAAAGAGGTGTGGGCAGAGCTAACCACAAAACTGATCCGCACCAAGGTTACGGAGACCGATGAACGTAACTGTGCCAACGGGATTTATGACGAAGAAAAGAAAGCGCAGATACTTGGATGGGTTAAGGAATGCCGAGATAAATATCTAGCCTGCAAAGCGACTGCTCTAAACTGCTCGACCAACGAGGAAATTGACGCAATCCGCTACGAGTAAAAGCTATTGAACACGGAAGATCAGATCATCCAAGCCCTCCAATACCTCCTAGACGAAGGCTTCATCTCTCTTGGGTATATCAACGGCAAGCCTTCTGTATATCTAACGACAAGTGTATTAGAAGCGCAAAAGGCGATTAAGTGTATGGCAAAGGACTCGGCTGATTGGTGGAAGAAATGACTATATTCCAAAGATTCTTCTTCTGGCTTTGGGCAAAGCTATTCCTAGGGAGGATTAACTCTCAGATACTAGAGAGGGCTATTAAGCTATCGAGAGCACACAACTTGAATGCCGGAGAGTTGGATTATGATGCTCGTACAAAACATTTAATTTCTTATGCAAAGGTTAGAAAGGATCTCGGCAATCCCGAGACTTTAACCGGAGCCATTATCCATATCGCAGTAGCAGTATCCTATCTCGAGGGAAATGGCAGGAAGGATGACTAGCGTTATGGGGATAGATATTATGGACGCGATTATGGAGATGAAAGAACGGCTTGCTCGATTAGAGGAAGTTCAGCGTTCTATGCAGGAACGTCAGAAACATATCTGCGATATAGTGGAGAAGCAGGCTTGCAACCTTGGGGAGTGGGTTGAGCGTATCTCTATGAGGGTTAGCGCGATAGAAAACATATGGGCAAAGATTTTGGGAGCGGCAACTGTGATGAGCATTCTTTTTTCATTTATCTTTGACTGGATTAAATCCCGCCTTACAGGTCACTAGGAGCAAACATTATGGCAGAAATTACAACAACACAGAGTTTTTCGGATGGCGATACGGTAACAGCAACTAAGCTGAACAATATTCAGGCTAATGCCTCAGTTCAGCCGGAAGCAATTACCAATAGAACGGTAAAGACAACAATAGATCAGGCTAACGATCTTCTCCTTATCTATGACGCATCAGCTACTGCCCTCAAGAAAATATCCGCATCCAATTTAATCAAGGCAGGAACTGCATCTGATTTTCCGATTACGGGAAATGCTACTATTGGAGGGACACTTGGAGTCACCGGACTCATTACTGCAACCGGAGGAGTAGCCGGAGCTATTACCGGAAACGTAACTGGAAACATTACGGGGAACGTCACGGGGAATGTAACTGGAAACATTACGGGGAACGTCACGGGGAATGTAACTGGAAATGTAAGCGGATCGTCTGGTTCATGCACAGGCAACGCCGGAACTGCAACCGCTCTTGCCGCAGGCAGGACAGTGGGAATGACGGGGGATGTATCATATACTTCAGCTTCTTTTAATGGAACTGCTAATGTCTCCGGCGCATCAACTCTGGCCGCTACTGGCGTTTCCGCTGGAACTTATGGAGACGCATCCTCAATTCCGCAAATTGCGGTTGACGCAAAAGGAAGAATAACAAGCGCAACAACTACTAGCGTAGTTCCTGTCGATCTATCTGTTACCAGTGCAAAAATGGCTGATCTTTCTCCGAGTCCCGCCGGAAGCGTTGGATCTGCCTCCCTAATTCCAATTCTTACTATTAACGCAAAGGGGCAAGTAACTTCATATACAACCGCAAGTGCCGCCGCAGGAGCAGTTGGTGGTGGCACAAATAAAATTTTTTGGGAGAACGATCAAACAATGACAACCAACTATACAATAACGGCAAGTAAGAACGCTCTTTCTGCTGGGCCTATAACAGTAAATTCAGGAGTGACAGTCACAATCCCCGATGGCGGGGTCTGGACAGTAGTTTAATATGCCTATCTCAATTACAGGAACAGGAACAATCACAGGAATCTCCGCAGGGGGATTGCCTGACCTATCTATTACCACTGCGGATATTGCGGATAGCGCAATCACGACTGCAAAAATTTTAGATGCAAACATTACTTCATCTAAACTAGATGGAGCGCAGTCTGGATCAGCCCCGATCTTTGGGGCAAGGGCGTGGGTAAATTTTGACGCAACAAGGAATGCGTCAGGAGGAACTGATACGGCATTAACAAATAGATTTATTCGTGCCTCAGGAAATGTGTCCAGCGTTTTAAGAAATGGCGTTGGAGATTATACCATCAATTTTACAGTTGCTATGGCTGATGCAAATTATTGTTGCGTTGGTAGCGCGTCAACCAATGGATCATATGGGGGTATTAGTTGGGTACCACAGACTAATGTGGCAACCACCATAGGAACTCCATTGGCAGGAAGTTTGCGTGGAATAGTGTCAGCGGCAGGTGTTGGGGTTATAGATTGCCCATATATTAACCTAGCCTTCTTTCGATAAACAAGGAATAACCATGAGCCTCCTAAAAGCCAACTCAGTTCAAATCGGTCAGTCAGCAACTGCCACCCAAAACTTCACCCTCTCCGTCCCATCCTCACCCGATGGCACGATTAAGCTAGCGAGGGGCAATAGCGGTGCGACTACGGCTGATGTTCTGACAGTGGATGCTAGTGGGAATGTTACTACTACGCTTGCAAATGGAATTGTTACACCAGCCAAGCTATCGCAACCCATGACGCTTGGAACTGCTGTAGCCACTACGAGCGGTACATTTGCTGATATTACTGGAATACCAAGTTGGGCAAAGCGGATCACTCTTTCTATATATAACATATCTTTTGCGGGTGCTGATAATGGTTTGATACAACTCGGGGTTGGGACTACCCCAACTACGACTGGTTACAATTCTGTAAGTCAATATCTTGTGGGTAGTGTGTCATCAGGTGCAGCCGCCTCAACGTCTGGTTTTATATGGCTTTTGGGTTCTGCTACATATGTTTTCTTTGGAACATACGTTTTTACAAAACATAATGGCAATACTTGGGTTGGGTCGGGCGTTCTTTCGTGTAATACAGGTACTAACTTTGGAACAATAAATAACGGAATCGTGACACTATCTGGGGATCTTGGAATGATAAGACTCTTGGGTACTCTTGGTAGTTCCTTAGACGGAACCTCAAGCTCAATCAATGTTTTGTACGAAGGATAATTATGGCAACCACAATCCACGGAACTAACGGAATCACCTTCAACGATGGCTCAACGCAGACCACTCGTCCTGCTGTTGGATTTAGAAATCGCATTATCAATGGTGATATGCGGATTGACCAGAGGAATGCTGGGGCGAGTCAGACATTTACATCTGCCGCCGCCTTAGCCTATTCGGTAGATCGTTTCTATGGATACTGCACTGGCGCAAATGCAACTGGAGTAAGGGTTGCTGGCACAACACCAAACGAATTTGCTTATCGGTTTACAGGAGCCGCTTCGGTTACTGCGATTGGCTTTGGGACTAGACTTGAGGCTACTAATACTCGGGATTTAGCTGGATCAACTTCTACTCTATCTGTCCAACTTGCAAATAGCTTGCTTACTTCGGTTACATGGACTGCATTTTACGCAAATACAGCAGATGCTTTCGGAACACTAGCAAGCCCAACCCGCACACAGATTGCAACTGGAACATTTACTGTTACATCCACGCTAACAACTTATAGCACACAAATCTCAGTTCCATCAGCCGCTACCACTGGAATTGAAATTGTCTTTACAGTTGGAGCGCAAGCCAGTGGAACTTGGACGATTGATAATGTCCAACTCGAAGCAGGCTCAACCGCAACCGAGTTTGAGCGCAGGCCGATTGGGACGGAGTTGGCGTTGTGCCAGAGGTATTATGAGGTAACAAATGCGCTAATGTCCACATCAAGTTGGACTGCTTTAATCAATACTGCATACTGGAAAGTTGAGAAAAGGGCTACTCCAACAATTACAGCAACATCTCAGTCTGGTGGAAGTGGAGTAGCGTTTGCGCCACTTAGTGTATATTCTGCGTATCAATCTGTTGGGAATAGTATTATTGGTTCAGCCACAGTTACAGGAGCATCGGAGTTATGAACTATAAGCTATTTAATAGTGTGCATGGTCTAAATGTAATAAGATCCTATGACTCGGCATATATCCCATTCGACCCAGCCAACACCGACTACCAAGCCTACCTAAAATGGCTGTCCGAAGGCAACGAGCCGCTTCCTGCTGACGAACCTACAGAGGGATAAATGACCCTAACTGACATGGCTTCCTTTGTTACTGGGAAGATCGGCAAGACTGATTCCGACTCCGTTTCTCAATGCAAAGTATTTCTCGCAAGGCGATATGAGCTTATATGGTCAAGTCAGCTTTGGCGGGACACTCTTGGAACCTCCACTCAATCTGTTCCGTCCGGAACGCAGGATGTAACTATCTCAAACACTGCGATTGACCAGATAGTTGCAGTCCGTTGGTCTGATACCATGTTGGGTCCAGTTCAACATGAAGCGGTATATGCTATTGATCCCACTCTCTTTGACAACACCGGAACCCCCCTTGGCTTTGTAACGCTCCCCAAAACTGCGGCAGGGGTATGTCAGATTAGGCTTGTTCAAACTCCCTCAACAACAAAGACATTAACAGTATTGGGGAAGATAAAACTCCGCATTATTGACGGATCATCTCAATTTCAAACACGCAACCTAACTAACGATACTGATAGCGCATCCCTATCGGGAATTGACAATGCTCTATTAGCCTTTGCTGAAGGCGATATGTTGACTAGGGATAGGCAGTATTCAAAGGCTCAGATGATGTACGGGGACGGAGTGGCTCAGATTAAGGTTGCCACGAACATTGAAAGAGGTCAGTCGGCCTACAATTTAACTGTAACTGCGGTGGACTCAGGGGAGTGGTCAAGATCCGATTGGGATTATCCAGTTTACTCCGGATTAAAATCCTCATTCTTGGGATAGCTGAAAGTAAATGCCTATTGTATCGAACTCGGGGTTGGATGACCCAATCCTCTTTGACATAACCTCATCATTTGTAGGTGGGGTAAATAATATATCCTCTACAAAACTCCTAAGCGAAACGCAAGGTTCGGAGTTCATCAATGTAGATATAGATAGGGTTGGTAATGCAGTGACGAGGAGAGGAACATTGTCAGTATCCTCTTCAGCCGTTCCAGAGGGAACAGCCAATATCCAAGGAATGTATTACTTCGACACCGGATATTACAATCAAATTGTCATAGCCAAAAACAGGAAAATATTCTGGTATGATAGCGTGGTTGGTAGCGGATCTTGGACGCAAGACTCGTCCTCCTACCTTACAAACTCCTCCGATAATGTGGTCAACTTTGCCCAACTTTCGGACAAGCTATATTTTTGTGATGGAGTAAGTGCAATCAAAAGTTTTAACGGAACAACTGTTGCCTCAATCCCTGCGGCGGCAAATGCTCCTGTCGGGGTCAAGTTCCTTTGCTCTCATACCAATAGAATGTTTGCCATTAGGACTGCGGAGCCTGACACGATCTATGTGTCGGACCTTCTTTCAGTTGAAGGCACTGCCGCATGGTCTAGCGTAGATTCTTTTCGGGTTGGTGGAGACGGGGAACCCATCACGGCAATTTCCTCTTGGACAGGTTTTCGGCTTGTAGTTTTCAAGCAAAACTCTACCCACGTTATCACTACTGATCCAACTGCCGCTTCAATAGCTAGTTGGCCTATTGAAATTGTAAGTACTGAGGTGGGATGCGTAGCCAATAGAACGGTTGCTCAAGTGGGTGCGAATCTTTACTGGTTGGCTCAAGATGGTGTCAGAAGTATGCAGAGAATCTTGCAGGGGGCCGATCAGGAGATCAGCGAACCAGTTAGCAAGATTATCAATTCTACAATTCAAGAAATCAACACGACCTATATCTTTAGGGCTTCAGCGGTTTATTACAAAAATAGGTATATCCTTTCTGTTCCAATTAGTTCTTCAGCAGTGAATAACTGCTCCATTGTATATAACACAGTCCATAAGTCATGGAGTGGTAAATGGACAAACTTTCAAGCCTCCGAGTTTGCTCGTTACACGAATACTCCCTCCAACTGCCTAGTCCTAGCTACTCCAACAGGATCAGTTCTTCAATGGAGGGAATGGATTAAGGACGATAACGAGGTAGCCGCTGACTATGCCGATTCCGGATCGCCAATAGCAACAAGCCTGACAACAAGAGAGTTCACCTTTGGAGATATGATGAGCTACAAAAGCCTTAACAATGTTGAGGTCCAATTTTATTCTAGCATCGCTTATTGTTCTATTTCTTTGATTGATGAAAACGGAAGCAAGATTGCGGCTTTTTCAAACATAAATAGCTCCGCTTATTCTGGTGGCTTGGGGTCCCTTGTCCTTCCATTCGTTCTAAGCGCAAGCTCTGTATTGAGGAATCAGAAATCGAAAAGAAGGGCAAGAAGCCTACTTGGGAATCAGCCAGTTAAGGGTATTCAGGTTTTGATTGAGAGCAGTTCCGGAAAGCTGAATCTTCAATCTGTTACCGTCAGTTCGTTCTTAAATGCCTTTGCGAGCGAGGAGCTATGACAATCACTGCCTCAACAACGGCTGATTGGGTAAGCACACGCATCAAGGGATGGGAGAACGTGACTCAAACCACAAATGTTTTTCAATGGTACATGGATAGGGAGCTCTGCGGGATTGCAATGGATGGAGAAGAGATTAAGGGGGTTGCTTGCGTTAGATTTCTGAATCAAGCGGAAGATGGACTTGAGCCATATAAGCATGATCCTGAAGGAAGCGTAACTTGGGTGGAATTAGTAGTTGCGGATCAAGGAGTTGCAATCTCATCTTTGTTTAATCTTCTTTGGTCAAGGTATGGTCGTAGGCCTTTTGTGGCTTATCGCAGGGAGTTAAAGGACGGAAAAATTAGGAAGTTCGGAATCGAAATGTTTGATCGAATGAACTCCTTTTGTAAGCGGGAACTAACACTTGCCACTGTCTGATGTGGCATTACATGGAGGAAAACAATGTTTTTAGAGAGACAGCTAGCTAATCCTAAATGGGCGCATTCCTACACGGGAATGTTTTGGTCGAGCATGGTATTCTATGGTGGATCGCCGCCTTCACCACCACCTCCGCCTCCTCCACCTGACTATGCGGCGGCAAATCGAGCCGGAGTCCTTTCTGACGTAAACTCACTGGGCGCAAGAAAATCTATTGAGCAGGCCGCTAAACTTGGCGGAACTGCTTTGGGGTACGGAGTAACAACAAGTACGGACGCTAAAGGAAATGTTAAATACTACCAATCATTCAACGACAGTGGGGCGAGATACGGTTCTCCTATTGAGATTCCCAAAGCAGAGGCAGTAATTGATTTTGCGGGAAAATCGGATGTGGATGTTGCCAAGGCTCAGGCGGATTTCCAAAGGGCAGAGGAGAAAGTAAATGCTCAATCCCAACTCGATCTTCAAAAGCAGTACGGGACTCAGTTTGCAACGGAAGCTAGAAATCAGCTTCAGGCTGTAGATCCAACAGGTTTTGCAAATCGAGAGGCCTTAGGCAAGAAGGTTGCTAACACTACCTTTGAGGGAGTTGGCGATGGTCCAGCATTCAAGAAAAATGAATCCGGACCAACCCTCGAGATGGCAGGCGATGGTCCCTCCCTATCCCGTCAGTCCTATGGTCCTCAGTTCCAAGCAGGAGACGCAAACGCAGGAGGCGGAGCCGCCGCCGCAGGCAGGGGTGAGGTTGAACGTCAACTTGGCG
>Ga0209084_1000389_pt1 | contig 40979 bp, 18 predicted proteins | sample C_130820_MF_Meta_FD_187309 | JGI IMG/M metagenome (GOLD analysis project Ga0209084, IMG submission 187309) | Freshwater microbial communities from Lake Croche, Canada to study carbon cycling - C_130820_MF_MetaG (SPAdes) (version 2) | ecosystem: Environmental > Aquatic > Freshwater > Lake... | reverse complement strand
GGATCAGACTGGTGGACCTTGCAATATCGGATTGATTCAAGGTTTGCGGTAAAAGCTGGTGTCCAATATAAAGTTAGTTTTAATATTCAGTCCTCTGTTGCTAATACAATCGCGTTTTATGCTCAAGTTACTACCAATTTTTCTCAAACACTTACTTTAACAGGAGGAAATGCTATTGAAAAATTTTCAATTACAACACCCTTAATGGATAGCAGCGGAAACAATCCCAATTTTTTCTTGGCATTTGGTAAGCCAGGAGTTCCAGCACAAATTTGGATTGACGATATTGTGATCGAAGAAATAAAACCACTTTCCACTCCAATAGTAACGCCAACAATAGGTAGTTATACTTATACGGGAACCTCTCAAGGGCCAAATACCGCAACCAATACGGGAACAGGAAGCAGTTATACTTATAGTTATGTAAATTCTGGAGGAACCACTTATGGACCAAGTGCAACAGCACCAACCAATGCCGGAAACTATACCGTTACTGTTACAGTTGCTGCCGATGGAAACTATGGAGCTGCTAGTTCAAGTGCAACCGCTTTTACAATAGGCGCAGCAACACCTATAATAACAGTTACTCCAATTGGAACGTACACTTATTCGGGTGCTGCTCAGGGACCAAGTGCTATTACAGGTAACAGCGGTTCAGGAACAGTAAGCTGGAGTTATGCTGGCACTGGAAGTAGCAGTTATACTGCTAGTTCAACACGTCCGACAAATGCCGGAACCTATACCGCAACAGCAACAGTAGCAGCCAATGGAAACTATGGAGCTGCTAGTTCAAATGCAACCGCATTTACAATAGGAACAATGATACCAACAGTTACGGTAACTCCAATTGGAACTTATACTTATTCAGGAGCACCTCAGGGGCCAAATTCTGCAACTAATACGGGAACAGGAAGCAATTATACTTACAGTTATGTAAATTCTGGCGGCACAACATACGGACCAAGTGCAACAGCGCCAACCAATATAGGAAGGTATACTGTTACTGCCACAGTAGCTGCCAATGGCAATTATGGTTCGGCGACTTCATCAGTAAGAACGTTTAGCATAGAAGCCGCAACACTAAACACCGTGGTTTATTCTGAGAATTTTGAGAATGCGACCGTTGGCGCTACAACTTTAGGTAACGCAGATGCCATGAATTATGGCGGAGGCGCAGCTTGGACTTTTGGATTGGATACGAATAATCCAGTTACGGGTTTAAAATCAGGTTATTTTAATGTAACAAACACTGGATCAGACTGGTGGACCTTGCAATATCGGATTGATTCAAGGTTTGCGGTAAAAGCTGGTGTCCAATATAAAGTTAGTTTTAATATTCAGTCCTCTGTTGCTAATACAATCGCGTTTTATGCTCAAGGTACTACCAATTTTTCTCAAACACTTACTTTAACAGGAGGAAATGCTATTGAAAAATTTTCAATTACAACACCCTTAATGGATAGCAGCGGAAACAATGCCAATTTTTTATTGGCATTTGGTAAGCCAGGAGTTCCTGCACAAATTTGGATTGACGATATTGTAATCGAAGAAATAAAACCACTTTCCACTCCAATAGTAACACCAACAATTGGAACTTACACTTACTCCGGCGCTGCTCAAGGGCCAAATACCGCAACCAATACGGGAACAGGAAGCAGTTATACTTATAGTTATGTAAATTCTGGAGGAACCACTTATGGACCAAGTGCAACAGCACCAACCAATGCCGGAAACTATACGGTTACTGTTACAGTTGCTGCTGATGGAAACTATGGAGCTGCTAGTTCAAGTGCAACCGCTTTTACAATAGGCGCAGCAACACCTATAATAACAGTTAGTCCGATTGGAACGTACACTTATTCAGGTGCTGCTCAGGGACCTACTACTATTACAGGTAACAGCGGTTCAGGAACAGTAAGCTGGAGTTATGCTGGCACTGGAACTAGCAGTTATACTGCTAGTTCAACACGTCCGACAAATGCCGGAACCTATACAGCAACAGCAACAGTGGCAGCCAATGGAAACTATGGAGCTGCTAGTTCAAGTGCAACTGCATTTACAATAGAAATAGCACTTCCTAATGCTCCAACTATAGGTGTTGCAACAGTAACTGGTTTAAGCGGACAAGCCAAAGTAGCGTTTACTGCTCCGGCATTCAATGGTGGATCAGCAATTACTTCTTATATTGCAACCTCCTCTCCTGGAGGACTTACTGGAACTTTAAGTCAGGCCGGAAGTGGCATCATAACAGTAAATGGATTAACAAATGGAACTTCTTATACTTTTACCGTAAAAGCTACAAACATTTCAGGTCAAAGTACTGCAAGTGGGGCATCTAATGAAGTAACACCTATGGTTACACCAACTCCACAAACCATTACTTTTGGGGCACTTTCAGCAGTAAATTATGGTGATGCAGTTGTTCCTGGAGCCACAGCTTCATCAAAGCTAGCTGTAACATACAGTAGCAGCAATTCAGCAGTTGCTACCGCATCAGGAAGTACGGTTACCATTGTTGGGGTAGGTACAACAACCATTACGGCTTCGCAGGCAGGAGATGCAACTTATGCTGTAGCCACAGCAGTTGCTCAATCATTGGTTGTTAATCCAAAAGCTTTATCAATAACAACAGCAAACATCGCATCAAAAATATACAATTCATCCGCTAGTTCGGGTGCTGTTACCCCAGGAAACTTATCCGGGTTTGTGGGTACAGAAACGGTAACGGCTACTGCAACAGGTGTTTATGCAAATGCTACTGTAGGAACCGGTAAATCAGCAACAATCAGTTATACTTTGGCCAATGGTGCTAATGGTGGTCTAGCGGCAAATTATAGTTTAGCCAATGGGACTGCTTCTGGAGAAATAACAGTAGCTCCGTTAACCGTTAGTGGCGTTACAGCCAATAATAAAGTAGCGGATGGCACTACAACAGCTACTTTAAGCGCTACAGGTTCCTTATCTGGAGTATATGCATCAGACTCTGCAAATGTTACTTTAGTAAGTTCGGGATATACCGCTAATTTCGCAGATGCCAGCGTGGGAACGGATAAAGCAGTTACTATAAGTGGTTACAGTATTAGCGGTAGTGCAGCGGCCAATTATTCTCTAGCGCAACCAACAGAAGTAACAGCTAACATTAGTGCTCCAACGGCATTTTATTTTGTACCAACTACTGGAACCGATTTTAATGCCACTGCAAATTGGTGGTCAAATTCAACTGGATCGGGCGTCCATCCTTCAACTTTAACGGCGGCAAGCACTACTTATTATGTATATGCTAATGCTAGCACAACAGCTGCTTTGACTTTAGGTTCCGGTTCTAAAATTGTGCTAGGAAATGCTTCTTCAGCGGGTGTGACTTTAACTATTAACACTGGTTTTGCCATTACGGGTACCATTGATGCAACAATAGCCAACAGCGGATCAAATAGTATTGTACTTCTTGATGCAACACCACCTAGTTTTGGGATATTACACAGTAGTTCAGAAGTACATTTACAAGCTACAACAGTATTAACTGCTAATCCAACAAATGGATTTGGAAAACTATATATAGATGGTGTTTCAAACACTGTAAACAATAATATTGTAGGTAATACCATTATTCAAACGCTTTTACAAGTAAATGCTGGGTCTAAATTAGCTACAAGTGGTGGATCTGGAGATTATTTTACAATTAACAACGGAGGATCTGTTATTATTAACGGTACTTTATTAGTTTCAAAAGAAAAAGGCCTAACGGTATATGCTTCAGGAGTAACCACTACTGGAAGTAATGGTGGAGACCTTCAATTTTTAGGTTCAGAGAATCTTACCTTTGGCCCATCAAGCATTGTGGAGTATAATAAAGCAACCAACGCTAATCCCTTTACTATAACTGGTAGAAGTTATGTGAACCTTACAATTAGTGGTTTGGATAATAACAAAGCAATAGGAACTGGAACATCGGTATCAGGGATATTAACACTTAATGTTACAGGAACAAGTACTGTTACCGGATTTGCGAATGTGACTTTGGCTAATGGTGCATCTATTGTTAGAACATCTGGAAGTTTTGATGGAGCGCCGACGTTTGGGTCTTCTGTAAATGTTAGTTATAACGGTACAACTGCTCAAACTTCAGGGAATGAAATACCAACTAGTGGTTCCGTTTTAAATAATCTTACTGTTAATAATGCAGCAGGGGTTAGTTTGGGAACTTCAATTAAAGTTAATGGAGCGCTTACTTTTACCGCAGGTAAAATTACCACATCAACTAATACCCTAACCATGGGGACTTCAGGAACTATCGTTGGTGCTGCTTCAGCAACAGGATGGGTTGTGGGTAATTTGAAAAAATTAACCACTTCAGGGGCTAGTCCTTCCTTTACTTATCCTTTAGGAGATGCGACTAATTATACCCCTTTAGCATTGACTTTTTCAGGAACCACCTCGGCTACAGGAGGATTAACCGCTAAAACGACTAGTGGAGATCACGCCAGTTTTGCTAGCTCAGGTCTTAATAGTGCCAAAAGCGTCAACAGAACTTGGACCTTGACCAATGATGCTTTAAGCAGTTATGGTACTTATAGTGCTAGGTTTGCCTACGCTACTGCAGACAATGATGCCAATACTACCTCTGCTAATTATGCAGTTCGTATTTATGATGGTTCCACTTGGTCTACAGCAGTAACTTCAGGGACGACTACTGAAACCGCAGCATCAGCAAGTGCTATTACTGGTTTTGGAGACTTCGCTATTGGGGAATGTACGCCAACAACTAGTGGAAGTGTTAGTACATCAATTTGCACTGGTGGTACTTATACTTGGCCAGCAAATGGAGTTTCCTATACTACGGCTCAAAGCGGAATTACATACGTTTCTGGCTGTAACACAGCTACATTGAATTTGACCGTTACACCAGCACCGTTGAGTGCAGGATTAGATGGAAGTTTAGTAATCTGTGCAGGTTCTACTGTTGACGCCACTTCTTTATATGCCGCTCTAGCTGGAACACCAGCAGAGGGTGGAACTTGGTCAGCCACAACAGGTGGAGCAGGAAGCTATACCTACACACAGGCAGCGACTTCCCCTTGTACTACTGCTAACTCAGCTACTGTAACAGTTACGGAGCAAGCCGCACCTTCAAGTGCAGGATCAAACGGAAGTTTAGTAATCTGTGCGGGTACAAGCGTAAACACTACGTCTTTATATGCCGCTTTAGGCGGTACACCAGCAGAGGGTGGAACTTGGTCAGCTACAACAGGTGGAGCAGGTAGCTATACATATACACAGGCTGCGACCTCCCCTTGTACAACCGCTAATACTGCAATTGTAACGGTAACAGAACAAGCAGCGCCGGCAAGTGCAGGATTAGATGGAAGTTTAGTAATCTGTGCAGGTTCTACTGTTGACGTCTCTTCTTTATATGCCGCTCTAGCTGGTACACCAGCAGCAGGCGGAACTTGGTCAGCTACAACAGGCGGAGCAGGAAGCTATACTTACACACAGGCTGCGACCTCCCCTTGTACAACCGCTAATACTGCAATTGTAACGGTAACAGAACAAGCAGCGCCATTGAGTGCAGGATTAGATGGAAGTTTAGTAATCTGTGCAGGTTCTACTGTTGACGTCGCTTCTTTATATGCCGCTCTAGGCGGAACACCAGCAGAAGGCGGAACTTGGTCGGCTACAACAGGCGGAGCAGGAAGCTATACTTACACACAGGCAGCGACTTCCCCTTGTACAACGGCTAATACTGCAATTGTAATGGTAACAGAACAAGCGGCACCGTTAAGTGCAGGAACAAACGCAAGTTTAGTAATTTGTGCGGGTACCAGTGTTGACGCCTCTTCTTTATATGCAGCCTTAGGCGGAACACCAGCAGAAGGCGGAACTTGGTCGGCTACAACAGGCGGAACAGGAAGCTATACTTACACACAAGCAGCGACTTCCCCTTGTACTAGTACAAACACCGCTATTGTAATGGTAACAGAACAAGTAGCACCAAATGCCGGGACTGACGGAGTACTTACTGTTTGTGCAGGAACAACTCCTACCAATTCAGAATTATTCGCAGCTTTATCCGGTGCTGATTCCAATGGAACATGGAGTGATCCGGTGGCTGGCGTTTATACTTATACCGTAGCAGCAACACAACCTTGTACAGCAACGGATACAGCAAAAGTTACGGTTAACACCTTCCCTACTCTTGAATTTACTACACAACCAGTCCCAACAAATATTTGTATTTCTTCTGGAACAGCAACTATTTCGGCTGTGGCTTCTGGTGTAGGAAGTGCGGGATTAGCCTATCAATGGCAAGTAAAAACAAAATTAATAGAGGCAGATTGGACACCAATTTCTGACGATGCGGTATATAAAAATTCAAATACAGCTAGTTTAGAGATTACAAATCCAGAAGGTTCTTTAGAATTGAATCAAAATTTATACAAGCTAATTGTAACTGATTTAAGTAGTTCTCCTTGTATTAGTGCTATAACTTCAAATGAAATTGCTTTGACGGTTAATAACCTTTCTCTTTCTGGAACCATTTCAGGACGATATGGGGAAATATGTAGTGGTAGTTCAAAAACATTAACTAATGTAGGAGCAAAAAGAGGTGTTATCCAATGGCTAGAATCAGTTGATGGCCTAAGTTATTCCCCAATTGTTGATTCCCCTATTCTATCTGTTTACACCGCTCCATATGAAGTGAGTAAATACATTAAAGTAGTTCGTACTTCTGGTGCCTGTCCTTCGGTATCTTCCGAACCTTTCCTTGTGAAAATTAATAATACCTCAGTTGCTGGAACTATTTCAGGAGGTGATGTTTCCGTTTGTTCTGGTGAAAATGTAGTTTTAACTTTAAATAATTCTATAGGAAATATACAATGGCAAAGAGCTCTTGTTGTCAAAGGAGTTGTGGGTAGTTATTCGGATTGTTTATACGCAACTAAAAACACATTATCTCTTAGCCTACCTACTGCAACCACTACGGTTTGGAGTTACAGAGCAAGTGTAAGTGTTGGCGAATGTTCTACGATTGAATATACTGCGCCAGTTACAGTAACTGTTTTAAAATCAGTATCAGGTACCATTTCTGGAGCTGGAACTATTTGTTCCGGATCTTCTAAACAATTAAAGTTAAGTTCTAACATTGGAGTTATTCAATGGCAGTCCTCAACAGATGGTCAGAGTTGGGCTACTATTGATCAAGCAACTGGAAACACGTATTCCGCTTCTCCAACAGTTACAACTTCCTACCGTGTTCAAGTAACTAATGGTGTTTGTACACCGGTATCTAGTCAAGCTGTAGTTATAAATGTTGTCGCGGCTATTTCTGCTGGAACAATTACAGAAGATAATTTTACGGTTTGTTATAATACGGTATCGACTTTGCATCTACAAGATAATTCAAACGCTACTATAACTTGGTATAAATCAACTAATGGTACAACTTGGACAAAAATTGTTAATACAACAGGAGCGGAATTAAGTACCGGAAATTTATCAGTTTCTACTTGGTATAAAGTGGCTGTATCTAATGGTACTTGTAACGTTGAAACTCCAATAATAAAAGTTACGGTTAATCCTTTGTCAAGAGCAGGTACTATAACTAGAAGTGCATCCACTGTTTGTGCCGGAGCTAATACAACAACATTGACTTTAGCCGGAGCTACTGGAGCAATCCAATGGCAATCTGCTTCAACAGCCACGGGAGTTTATTCAAACATTAGTACTGATGCTAACTCAGCGATTTATACCGCTTCTAACTTAACTGCAACTACTTATTACAAAGCAATGTTGAAAAGCGGAGTTTGTGATGCTGCAACAGCTGCAGCGGTTGGAATTATAGTGAGTCCAGCAGCTAAAGCAACTGTTATCTCAGGAGCTGGAGCGGTTTGTTTTGGATCTACAAAAGTGCTTACATTAGCATCCGGTTCTGTAGGAACAATCCAATGGCAATCTTCTACAGATAATAGTAATTTTACGCCTATTAGTGGCGCAACAGCAGCTAGTTATACCGTGCCAGCGACTACAATTGCAGGAACGTACTATTACAGAGCGGTGTTGACAAGTGGAGTATGTACTACAAAAGATGTTAGTAACATCTTGACTGTAGACGTAAATGCTAAATCGGCAGCAGGATCAATTAGTGGTGCTACAACAGTTTGTCCAGGAACGAATACTACGACATTAACTTTAGCAGAATCTACTGGAGCAATCCAATGGCAATCTTCTTCTACAGCCGCGGGTGTTTATTCTATTATAAGTACTAATTCAGCAAATTATACCGCTACTAATTTAACAGCAACTAAGTATTACAAAGCAGTGGTTACAAATGGAGTTTGTCCTTTTGCAACAGCTACTGCAGTTGGAATTATAGTGAGTCCAGCAGCTAGAGCAACTGCGATTACTGCTAATGTGACATCTCCATCAGGAGCTACATCCGCTTTGGCAATTTGTAATTCATTTTCTACTGCTAAAGTATTGACAATTGGCTCAGGATATACAGGAGTTATTACATGGCAGTATTCTAAAGATAATATAAGTTGGGCTTCAATTGATAAGGCCGTATCCAATTCCTATACTGTAAATGTGGCTTCTGCAGGTGCTAACTATTATAGAGCTAAATTTTCAACAGCTCCTTGTTCGCCAGACGCGTACAGTTTACCATTTAGACTGTATTATAAATCTTGTAGCGCACGTACTAGTTTAGAGCCAACTCAAGAAACAAATGCAAATACATCAACATTGTCAGTGAAGGCCTATCCAAATCCATCTTCAACAGTGTTTAATCTTGAGGTACTGTCATCAATCAAAGGAAAAGCGACAGGAATTCAAGTGTATGATATGATAGGACGATTAATCGAACAACGTCAACTAGAATCCAATTCGGTTGAAATAGGAAGTAATTATCCTTCTGGTGTTTACAATATAATGGTAAACCAAGGAGAAAACACGAAAACACTTCGTGTGATTAAGAGATAATCCCATTATTAATACTTTTAAAAACGCCTTTTCAGAAATGTAAAGGCGTTTTTTTTTCTACTGTATTGGACTATATTTTCTGTTTTTTTCCTATTCAGAAAGCTAGGCATTTTATGATACATAAGGAAGTCGGAAGTTTCAAAGCCCTAAAATCAAAATACAATTTAGCTGTTTTTTGTGAAGTAATTGTTAGCTTAAAGAGTCCATTTGGCACGAATAATTGGAATTAAAACGAGTTAATTACTATTTAATTTCAAAGAGGAGTAGTGGAAATTTATTCTACAACTGTATACTATAAAGCAACATGAGAATTCTAATAAATCAAGGAACTAATTGAATGTAAATTGAATAAAAATAATTTTTCTTGTCTGTGCTTAATCCATTATTACCAAAAAAATTAATACCCATTACCTATTATTTACAAAAAAACCCAATTATTAACTTTAAACTTTATTTACTATGAAAAACCAATTATTAACATTAAAAATTTATTTATTATGAAAAAACTATTCTTGAATTTAATTATTTTGATGTCTTCAGCAATTCTTTTTGCTCAGAGTCACGTTATCTACAAGCAAGATTTTGAATCTGCTGTAGCTGGGAATGAACTCCTTGGGAACACCCAAGTTAAAAACTTTAATTCGGGTGGTGGTGCTGCCTGGACGTATGATATTGCCGCAGGAGTTAATGCAATATCAGGAAGTAATTCGGCACATTTGAATATTCAGAATCCTGGAAACGCATGGTGGGGATTGCAGTATAAAATTGAAAATGCTGCATTAACAACGGTGACCAAAGGATTGCAATATAATGTTACTTTTAAAATTAAGTCGTCTACAAACAATAACAAGTTCCGATTTTCCGTTGAAGCTCAAAGCGGATTTGTCAGAGAAGTAACTTTAGGCGCTGCAAATGTAACTCAAGTCATTTCAATTAATACTAGTCCAATGGACAATAGTGGAGTTGCTAATTTTTTGTGGGCTTTTGGTCAAGTTGCTAATGTTGGTGATATTTGGATAGATGATATCGCAATTACTGAGTTACCTGCGCGTACTACCGAGTTCCCTACGCCTGCTGTTAAGCTAGGTTCCGTTGTTTTTAATGAAAATTTTGAAAACGCTAATGTTGGTCCAGATAATAACCTAAGCAATATAGGTAATACTGGAGCCTTTCATTTTGGCGATCAGTCCGCTTGGACTTTTGGCTTGAACACAAATAATCCCATTAGCGGTTCAAAATCAGCTTATTTAAATATAACAAACACTGCACCAGATTGGTGGTCATTGCAATACAAAGTTGATTCTAAATTTAATGTAACACAGGGATTGCGATATAAAGTCACCTTTAAAATAAAATCCTCTGTAGCAAATACATTATCGTTTAAAGTACAAGATCTTCAAAATTTTTCACAAACACTTAATTTAAAAGGTGGAAATGAAGTTGAAACCTACTCTATAATAAGCAATATGATGGATCGTTCAGGAGGAACCGCTAACTTTATTTGGGGATTTGGAGCACCAGGAGTTCCTGCAGAAGTAAGTATTGACGATATTGTAATCGAAGAAGTGCAGCAACTTCTTTCCGCTCCTTATGTAGCAGACATTAGCTATTGTCAAGGCGCAACTGCAGTACCTTTGACTGCAACACCTGAGTCTAATAATGAGTTAAAATGGTATTCAACCGCTACAAGTCAAACGGCACTTGCTAGTGCGCCAACGCCTGCCACTACAACTCCAGGAACAACAACCTATTATGTTGCTCAAGTACAGCCAGATGGATTCGAAAGTTCAAGAGATGCAATTATTGTAACTGTGGTTGCAGCTGCTAAAGCGGGAACTGACGGAACGTTAAATGTAGGAGCAGGAGTTACACCTACAAATTACCGATTATTTGCAGCCTTAACAGGAGCAGATGCTGGTGGAACTTGGAGTCATGACGGTTTAATTTATACGTATACTGTAGCTGCAACTTCTCCATGTTCTGTTAGCGATACTTCTATTGTTACGGTTTTTCCATCTAGTTTTAATGTATGTTCAGGCACAACTGTTGCCACTGTTGTTGGAACCTCTAGTTTGAAATTCTATGCCGCTCTAACAGGTGGAACTGCAATTGTAGGAACTACTGCTTTTACAGCTACAAAAAACTATTATATAACCCAATTAGTCGGTGGTAAAGAATCAACACCAAGAAGATTAGCTGCGGTAACGGTAAATGCTTTACCTACTACTCCAACAGCCTTAGTTCTTACTAATGACAATGCTGTTTCACCTGCTACTTCAAGTACAGCAATTACTGCAGTAGGAGCTTATGTAGGAACAAACACCGCTTTTAAACTAACAGCTACCGCTGCAAGTGCAAGTTCTTATGTTTGGACTTTGCCTTCTGGAGTCCTTAGAACTGACGCCACTGGAACAACTACTGATGTTAGTACCACTAGTACTGATGGATTTATCTATGTGAAGTTTAGCGCTTATAGTTCAACTACACCTACAGCAGTTGTTATTAATGTTCAATCGGTTAATGCTAACGGTTGTATTTCAGCTAGTAAAGCAAGTGCTTCTATAACGAGATTGTTACCTACTGCACCTGCTGCGATAGTAATGACTGAAGGAGCAAGTACTACTGCTATTACGTCTTTTGCTAAATATATGGGTAGCAATACCGAATTAACTTTGACTGCTACTCCATCGTCAACAGCAACTTCTTATTCTTGGGAATTGCCTGATGGGGTTACTCAAACATCAGGTGGGAATTCTAATGTGATTACTGTAAAATTTGCTGGTGTAACTAGCTCAAATACTTATAATTATTCTACAACAGCCACTGTTCCGGTATCAACAAATGTTTTAAGAATAGGAGTAAAATCTGTAAATGGTGTAGGTGTTTCGACTACTTTAAATACAGCTCTTTTAGATCCTACAACTACTTCAACAGCTAAATTACTAACACTGAAGGCTGTGGCTCCGGCTGCTCCTACCGCTTTGGTATTGAACGATGGAAATACTGCTACCGCTATTACATTGGTTAGTAAATTAATTGGACAAGGAGGAACTTACAGATTAGCTGCAACAGTTCCTGCTATTACTTTAGCCAGTTCTTTTGCATGGGAATTACCTTCATGTGTGACTAGAGTAACTGATTTAGGTGGTTTGACAAATAGCACTAGCACAACTAGTACTGATCCGTTTATCTATGTTAAGTTTAATGGTACTAAACCTGCTGCTGGATTTATATACTTTGGTGTAAAAGCAGTAAATGGTATTGGTTCTTCGAACTCATCAGTTGCAAACGCTGCTGTTATTGGCGATTATGCCAGTTCTGAATTTAAATTGTTAAAATTAGTTACGGCAGTTCCTGCTGTTGTTGTAACCGTTAGTGGTTCGGCTTCGGTTTGTAACAGAGCTGAAGGCTTTAGCTATACTATTACTGCTCCGGTTGGTGCAAATAGCTATCTAATTACAGCTCCTGCTGGATCTGTGGTTAGTTCTGCTACTGGTATTTCAGGTACTACACCAAATGTATTAACTACTTCTGATTTGACTTTCAAAGTAGTCTATAATGGCACTACAGCATTTTCTACAACTGATAAAAATTTAGTTATAAAATCCGTAAATAGTGTTGGACCGTGCTTAACCGCTAAATCAATCGTTCTTACAAAATTGGCTAGTTGTTCTACTTTAGCTGGTGTTTCAAGATTTGCGGCACCATCAGTAAAGGGAGATTTCAACGTTATAGCCTATCCAAACCCATCTCAGGATGCATTCCGACTTGAAGTGCAATCTTCGGGAAAAGGAATGGCGACAGATTTACAAGTTTATGATATGACAGGTCGATTAATCGAACAAGGTCGAGCAGAATCTAATTCAGTTGAAATAGGAAGCAATTATCCTACTGGTATTTACACTATTATTGTAAACCAAGGAGAAAACACGAAAACACTTCGTGTGATTAAGAAATAATCCCATTTTTAATACTTTTAAGAACGCCTTTTCAGAAATGGAAAGGCGTTTTTTTTGTTTTAAAGGGCTTTATTTAATACAAAATATGTAATCCCTTTTTACAAAAATTGTAGTTACTGATTTCTGTCGTTTTTTTGCTTTTATGTTGTAATTATAAGCTTAAATAGACCAATTGGTAAGAATATTTGGAAATACAAACGGGTTAATTACTAATTATTTTAATGCTGAGTAGTGGAAAATTGTTCTTCAACTGTATACTAAATAAGCGACTTTAAAATCTATTAAACCAACTATCCAAATGAAAAGAAAAATCATTACAAATGCAATCAAAAAAACTTTGCTTAAAGGATGTTTACTCCTATTCTTTGCCTTGTTTTCAAACAATGTCTCTGCACAAATAACCGTTGAGGTATCTAACAAATCGATTAAAGAAATCTTGAAAGTTATAGAAACAAAAAGTGAATATCGTTTTTTCTATAACGAAGGACTTCAAGCACTCAACAAAATATCTAGTATTAAGGTTAAAAATGTAAGCATTGATAAAACAATGTCCATTTTATTAAGCGATACGGATATTAACTATAAACTCGACAAAAATAATCTGATTGTTCTAGTTGCCAAAATCAAAGTAAATCAAAGTGAGTTAAAAAAAATTAGCGGCTTGGTAACCGATGAAAAAGGCGACCCAATTATTGGAGCTTCAGTACTCATTAAAGGGTCAAAAGAAGGTACAATAACTGATATAAATGGGCGCTTTTCGATTGATGCAAATGAAAATAGCACCTTAGTTATTTCCTATATGGGATATAAAACTACTGAATACACTATCGGAAATCAAAAAAGTATATTTATAAAAATCGAAAAAAACATAAAAGAACTAGAAGAGGTTGTTGTAGTTGCCTATGGTACCATGAAGAAAAGTGATGTTAATGCCGCTATAGTATCTATAAAACCGGGAGATTTAGAAATCAATACTTCTTCTTCACTTACCCAAACCCTTGCTGGAAAGGCAGCCGGATTAACCGTTTTGGGCGGTAGTGCTCAACCGGGAGGTGGACAACAAGTTTTAATTAGAGGAGCAGCTTCGGTTGGGGCAGGAAATGATCCATTGTATGTCCTTGATGGATTTCCAGTATCAAATGCAAATATTGATCCAGGAAGCGGAAACAGATATTCACAAGGTGATAGAAATTTCTTAAACACCCTTAATCCCAATGACATAGCATCAATAGAAATATTAAAAGACGCATCTGCCACAGCAATCTATGGATCCAGAGGTTGTAATGGAGTTATCTTGATTACAACAAAACGAGGGAGCAATGGATTTAAAGTAGATTATTCAGGAAATTATTCCGTTCAAACTATTGCAAAACGCCCCCTTATGTTTACAGCTTCAGAATTGATGACAAAGACAAATAACTATTTGTATGAAGAATTTTTGGTGCGATATAAAGCCTATCCCTATGGAACAAGAGCTGTGAATACTTTACCCACATTTAAACCAAAATATACTCAAGATCAGATTTCTGCTGCCGGCAAAGGTACTGATTGGTATGGTTTAATTACTCAAATGGGGTTAATTAATCAACAAAATGTTTCCATTAGCAAAGGTTCAGAAGACACTAAAATATTGTTCTCTGCGAATTATTTTGATCAGCAGGGAGTTATAAAAACATCCGGTTTGAAACGGTTTTCCGGTAGGTTAAATGTTGATGAAAAATTAACTAAATGGCTGGATTTTAGCCTTTCAATATCCGGATCCGTTTTAGATAATACCAATGCTGCATTAGGCGGTGGTGAGAATGAAAATTCAGGAATAATTCAATCAGCGCTTCAATACTCTCCTCTTATTAAGCCTATTAGAGATGATAACGGAGAGTATTTGTTAAATCCAAGTCAGGCATTGATTCCCAATCCGCTTTCCTTTTTAGATATTACAGATAAAACCACTGAAAAAAGATGGCTTACAAATGGATTTTTCAATATTCATTTTGATAAATATGCTAGTTTGAAACTTAGTGCGGGAATGGATGACGATAACGCATTGCGTAGTGTGTATTTACCAAAAACATTTATGTATGGAAAAGGTCAAAATGGCTTTGCATCCATTGTTGACAATTCTAAAACAGATTATTTAACAGAAGCTACATTTTCCTACATAAGAGACATTGCCGAAGATCATCATTTTAGTACTGTATTAGGATATTCATTCCAGCAATTAAACTTACGAGGATCTAGTGCAAATACGTACGATTTTTTTACAGATGCCTTTTTGTACAATCAATTATCTGTAGGTGCAGGTACACCAAATGTTAATTCATGGCACTCCCAATCCGTAATGGCCTCTTATTTTGGTCGTGTGCAGTATTCATTGTTCGACAGGTATTTGTTTACATTAACTGGCCGTGCTGATGGTAGTGATAAATTTGGGAAAAATTATAAATACGGGTTTTTCCCTTCTGGGGCTTTTGCCTGGAGAGTTATAAAAGAATCCTTTATGCAAGATCAAAAAATAGTATCCGATTTAAAAATCAGATTAAGTTTGGGGCAAACTGGAAATAGTAATATTGGAAATAATGCCTACGAGTATTATGCTGCAAATGGTCATAATTATTATTTAGGAGGGATTCCAAGTACAGGAGTAGGTCTCATTCAATTAGCCAACCCAAATTTAAAATGGGAAACTACATCTGAAGCTAATTTTGGTGTCGATTTTGGATTTTTTAAAAACAGAATTAATGGAAGTTTAGAACTTTTCTACAAACAAATTGATGATTTGTTATCCTCTATGCCTTTAATGTCTAATTCTATATTAAGTAGTATTCCTGCCAATGTGGGCAAATCTGAAAGTAAAGGGTTGGAAATTACTCTAAATACTATTAATCTGACTGGGGAATTGAAATGGAATTCAAATTTCACATTGACCTGTTATAGAGATAAATGGCTTAAACGCAACCCTGATTATATACTTCAACCTTTTGAAAAAGTAGGAGACCCAATTAATCCGGTTTATGGATTTATACCAGAAGGTATAATGCAGCCTGGAGAAGTTCTCCCTAGTATGCCTCAGTTAATGCCTGGTCAAATGAAAATTAAGGATGAAAATGGAGACGGGAAGATCGATAATAAGGATATGGTTTTACTTGGAGTTAACGCTCCAAAGTTTACAATGGGCTTAAACAATAGTTTTAGGTATAAAAATTTTGATTTAAATTTCTTTCTATATTCTTCGATTGGACGACTTGGATGGTCCCATATGAATTTTAAATATGGTGTTGGTTTTGAGACACTAACTTTAAAAAATGGAAATAATTTCTTGTACGATATTCAAAATAGTTGGTCTAGTGCTAATATGACCTCCACAATGCCAAGTGGATTCAGAAACCCTTATTTACTTGATGGTCAGTATGCTCATCAAGACGCGACCTATATAAGATTAAAAAACATAACGCTGGGTTATAATTTTAAAGGGAAATTTATCAAAACCAATCACATAAACAATTGTCGATTGTACTTAGATGTTCAAAATATATTGACATTGACAAAATTTTCAGGGCTTGATCCCGAAATGGAAAATAATAGTGCTCCTTATCCAATTCAACGGACTTTTTCAGTAGGTCTCAATGTAACGTTAAACTAAATAGATTATAATATTATGAAAATTAAAAATTTCAAACTAACAATTTTACTTTTTTCGTGCGGCCTTTTACTTTTGTCTTGCGAAGGGAATTTAGAACCAACTATATTTGATCGTGTTGCACCAAGCAACTTTTATAAAACCGCTGATGATATTAAAGCTGCATCTACTTCGATTTACTGGGAACTAAAACAAAATGGTTGGGGACCCTATATGGTGTCAGATGGAAGTCGGTTTATTATGAATGAAGTGGGAACCGAAGAATGGACCTGTAAATGGAGTTGGGATTCCTTCTTAAATCTCAATTGGATAATTGGAGAAAAAATGGCCTATGGATTTTATGGCTCAATGATGGGCGCCACTACAAAAGCTACTTATGTCATTGAGAAAATCAAAGAATCTCCGGTTGAAGAATCAATAAAGGCGAAATATATTGCAGAGCTGCGATGTTTGAGAGGTTTTTTTGCAGCAGATTTATATATGTTGTATGGACCATTACCCATAGTTGTTACAAGAGATGAAGCCTTTTATCCTACTTCAACTTACAAACCAAGTCGTCCTACTAAAGAATGGATGACGAGTTATGTAGAGAATGAACTAATTGAATGTTCAAAAATTTTACCTGTCAGTCAAACAGATTGGGGAAGATGCACAAAAGGTGCTGCTTTAACAAAACTTTTAAAATTGTATTTATATGAAAATAAATGGCAGCAAGCTGATGCGGTAGCTTCCGAAATTATGCAATTGGGTTACCATTTACAAAGTGATTATGCGAGCATTTTTTCCGTGAGCAATGAACAAAACTCTGAAATAATTTTCGCAGTCCCTTGTGAACCTAAAGACCAGTTTGGATTACTTTGGTTCGATAATGCTTTACCTCCTGATTTCAAATCCAGTGTAGGAGTAAATTATACCGCATGGAATGGCTGGCGAATTCCATGGGCATTTTATGATAGTTTTGAAACAGGAGATAAACGAAAGAATCTTATTTTTCAGACTTATCCAAGTAAAACTGGACAGCCCGTAAATCTAAGAACCACCGGTGATGTAGGCGGATTGGCGATGAAATATGGCGAAGATTCAAAGAATCCAGGGCAATGGACAGGAAATGATTATATACAATTTAGATATGCCGACGTTCTTCTATGTAAGGCTGAAGCCTTAAATGAAATAAGCGCTGCACCTAATCCGGAAATCATCGATTTACTTAATCAAGTTCGCTTTAGAGCATTTGATAATTTTGATGCCTCAAGTCACAAATTAAAACTATCCGCATTTGCAACGAAAGAACTAATGCGAAATCAAATTTTAAAAGATCGTGCTGCGGAACTCTGGTGTGAAGGTGTCAGACGTGAAGATTTGATTCGACACGGTAAATATCTTGATGTGGCTAGTTCGGTAGGAGCTTCTTCTGTCAGCCAAAAAAATCTTCTTTATCCTATACCTTCCTATGCTTTAAATGAGAACCCTAATTTAATACAAAATCCAGGTTATTAATAATTATGCATCTATGTTATTTTATTGATTAGTGAACAATGCACCTGCTTTAATCAATTATATCTAACATAGATGCAATACTCTGAATTTATCTTGTCTGTACTTGATTAATTATTGCTAAAAAAAATTATTGCCCTTATTTATTATTTACCTCTAACCAATTATTAATTTTAAAAATTTATTTATTATGAAAAAACTATTATTTTCTTTAATTATTTTGTTGTCCTCAACAATTATTTTTGCTCAGCAGGATAAAATTATCTTCAGTCAAGATTTTGAATCTGCTGTTGCTGGGACTGAGCTACTTGGAAACATGCAAGTTCTGAAGTTTCCGTCTGGCTCTAACGCCTGGACTTATGACATTGCCTCAGGAGTTAGCGCTATAACAGGTAGTAAATCTGCACATTTGAATGTTCAGAATCCCGGAAACGACTGGTGGGGTTTGCAATTTAAACTTGAAAATGCCGCATTATCAACGGTTATTGCTGGAAAGAGCTATAACATTACTTTTAAAATCAAGTCTTCGACACCCAATAACAAATTCCGATTTTCCGTTGAAGGTCAAAGTGGATTTGTGAAAGAGGTTACTGTAACCGCAGCAAACGTAACACAAGTAGTTTCGATTGATTCTAGCCCTATGGATACTAGTGGAGTAGCGAATTTTTTATGGGCTTTTGGACTAAATTCTAATGTTGGAGACATCTGGATAGATGATATCGTAATTACCGAGTTGGCTGTTGCTGTAATTCCTGTTGATCCTCCTACTAAATTAGTTTCCGTTTTTAGTGAAGATTTTGAGACTGCAGAAGTAGGACCTGCCAATGATTTAAGTAATTTAGGTAACACAGGAGCCTTTAATTTTGGTGGAGGCGCCGCTTGGACTTATGGATTAGAAACGAATTATCCAATTACAGGTGCCAAATCAGCTTATTTAAATATAACCAACACTGGATCAGAATGGTGGACCTTGCAATATAAAATTGATTCTAAATTTCCTGTAAAAGCGGGATTGAAATATAAAGCGACCTTTAAAATACAATCCTCTGTAGCTAATACCATTATGTTCAAAGTACAAGATGTTGTAAATTTCACAAAAACACTTAGTTTAAAAGGTGGATATGAAGTTGAGACCTTTTCTATAATAACCTCTGCTATGGATCGATCAGCAGCTACCGCTAACTTTTTATGGGCATTTGGAAATCCAGGAGTTCCAGCAGAAGTATGGATTGACGATATTGTAATTGAAGAAATGCAGCCATTACTTTCTGTAGTTGATAGGTCAATTGATAAAGTAAAAGTTTGGTCAACTGGAAATGAGATTATCATTGATTCACCAGAACAAGGTTCTGCAACCGTTTATAGTATAACGGGTCAAAGAATTCTTTCCACTCCATACAATTCAGGTAGAACAAGTATTCCTCTTTCTAACAATAAATTCGTACTTCTACAACTTAAAGCTGCAGATGGCGCTACGAAAACAGTTAAAGTACTACTTAATTAATTTTTTATAATGGGAACAATATTCTAACCTAGAATATTGTTCCCTTTTTTAACTACAAAAAAATGTCAATACACCGCATTATTAAATCCATTATATTATTTATAGTACTCGGTATTGGGTCTTTTACTTCTGTCGTTGCACAGGGTTTCTCAAATCCCATATCCACCTATTTTCCTGATGATTTTCCAGATCCTTCTGTTGTTTATTATAATGGTTATTATTATGGTGTGCATTCAGAAAAGGGATCCACTGAAATTTGGATTTATAAATATAATACACTTAAAGATCTATTTTTTAAAGGCACAAAGAAAAAAGTTTTTGCTGCGCCACAAAACTCCATTAATTCTGAAGCAATTTGGGCACCTCGTTTACAATATATTCAAGGCAATTGGTATATCTACTATACTGCAAGTTTTGGAGGTAAAGTAGAAAATCACAGGATGTTTAGCTTAATGGGAGACACCCAAGATCCCCAAGGCGCTTATTATGAATTAGGTATTATAACTGCTGATAACACGAATTTTTTGGCCATAGATGGGACAGTTATTGTTAAGCCAACTGACGGCTCCTTATATTTTGTATGGTCAGGAGCTGCAAAGCTTCCACAGCAAAATATCTATATAGCACCAATGGGAGACCCAACGTATATTAATGGTCCAGCTGTTATGATAAGTGGCAGTAACGCAAATTGGGAAAATCCAGTACATGAATCTCCGGATTTTATTTATAAAAACGGGAAATCAATTCTATCTTATTCCACAGGAGAATTATTGAATCCGGGTCCAGCAGGGTATAAAACAGGAACGCTCACCAATATAGATGGAAATTATTTATCTTCAAGATCTTGGGTAAAAAGTAAAGGTTCGGTCTTTGAGTATTATTCAGGAGCAGATGGAGAAGTATATGCACCAGGAGCTAGTCGTTTTTTAAAATCCCCTGACGGAACTGAAGATTGGTTGGTGTATCACGCTAAGTATTTTAATGATAACGAGTATAATAGAGAATACAGAGTTCAAAAGTTTACTTGGGATGCAAATGATAATCCGCTATTCGAACATCCCATTCCATCAGGAGTAATTATGCCTGTTCCATCCGGGGAAGAATCTTTAGCTGCTGAAGTTAGTTCAGGAGGAAGTTATAAAATTGTAGCCCGAAATAGTGCATTGGCCTTAACTGTTCAATCCAATTCTTCACAAGCGGGAGCACTAATCGAGCAAAGGAGTTTTACAGGATCTGCTAATCAAAATTGGGTAATTACAAATTTAGGCAATGGTTATTATAAAATAATTTCAAAAAATAGCGGGCTCGCACTGGCAATAACTAATAGTTCCATTGATAGTGGAGCTACTTTAGAACAACAAACCTATACCGGTCAGGATAATCAACTATGGAAAATAAGTAATTTAGGGAATAGATACCATGTAATTACGTCCAAGTTTAGTCAGAAATGTATGGATGTAACTGCTAATGTAGTAACCCAGGGTACTTTAATTGATCAATGGCCTTATCTTGGAGGCTATAATCAGCAGTGGGCTTTAGTGAATATTACACTCTCTGAAGCTTCTTATGACCTAAATAATAGTTTGAAAATTTATCCTAATCCAACAAGCGGAAAGCTTTTTATTGAATTTGATGCGTTGGGAAAAAATGTTTCCTATGAAATTTTAGATGTGACAGGCAAGACATTATATCATAATTTAACTTCTTTAGAAGCTAGGATGTTGGAAATCAATGTATCTTCATTAGGTTCTGGGATTTATTTTCTCAAATTAAAGTTTGATAACACCGTTTCTACTAAAAAATTTATAAAAAATTGATATTTTAAGAACTAAATCTATCCTATAAGATCGATTAAACTTAACAAAAACGATTATTTCTTTATGAAAAATTCTTTTATAATTTCTGTTCTTTTTATTGTTTTATGTTGCTCCTGTACTTCAAAAACAAATGAAGATCAAGTTAATCCTATACCAATAGATCCTATTCCAAATCCTGTAGATTATAGTTATAAGATTGATATTAAGGATATGAAAATGAGAGATCCATTCGTGTTTGTTGATACTCTTTCAAAGAAATATTACATACCGGCGAGTACTGGTGATAATCAGTCGTTCAGCATGTATGAAAGTAAAGATTTGATGAAGTGGAAATCTTTGGGTAAAGCATTTATTGCTTCTCAAAATTTTTGGGGGAAAACAGATTTCTGGGCTCCAGATATGTTTGAATATAAGGGGAAATTTTATATGATTGCTACCTTTAGTGCACCTGGATATCACAGAGGATGTTCCATTCTAGTGTCAGATACGCCAGCAGGACCCTATACCCCACTAAGCAATAAACCCGTAACTCCAGCGAACTGGGGTTGCTTAGATGGCACCTTAGTTATCGACAATAACGAACCTTATCTTCTTTATTGCCGGGAATGGCTTGAAGTGGGAGATGGACAAATGTATCTTCAGAAATTAACCGATGATTTAAGCAAAACGGCAGCTGATCCTCAGTTATTGTTTAGTGCTTCATCAGCCAGTTGGGTTGGTTCAATAACCTCAGAGGGAGGAGTTAGCGGTTTCGTTACAGATGCCCCATTTATATGTAAAACTTCTGAAAATAAACTTATTATGATATGGTCCAGTTTTTCAAAAAGTAATGGTAAATATAGTATTGGATTAGCTCGTTCCACCTCAGGTTTGATAACAGGGCCATGGGTTCAAGATCCAAATCCTTTAAATAATGACGATGGAGGCCATGCAATGCTATTTAAAAGCTTAGATGGCAAAATTAAAATCTCTTATCACTCCCCCAATACTTATCCTAATTATTTGACTATTTATGATGTGGACATGTATCAAGGTAAATTAACAATACTAAACTAGTAAATATGCTAATTAAAAAGTCACTATTGATCCTATTCTTTATAGTAGGTGTTTTTTCAGTTCATGCAACAAACTCATTGATTCAGGTCGAATGTTCAAAAATCAGTTTGATATTAAGAAAGGAAAGTAATGATAAAATTACTGTAGTATTTTTTGGAGATAAATTTAATGGAACAAGTTCGATTTTAAATAAACATTTTAAAGACCGTCCGGATACCGATGAAGAATTTACTCCTGAGTTATTTCCTGCTTACGGTGGCAGAAATTATTTGGAACCCATACTGAAACTTACTCATTTTGACGGTTCTGAAACTTCTGAGCTAAAGTTCGATTCCGTAGTTCAAACTGAAATTAGCTCCAATGTAAAAAGAACAACCCTTTTTTTAAGTGATAGAATTTATAAGTTAAATATTGCTGTGATTTTTGATGCTTATTGGAACGAAAATATTATTAGTCAACACGTAAAAATCACAAATAACGAAAAGGGCAATGTTACATTAGATAGATTTTATTCCTCTTATTTACCCGTATCAGCATCACAATACTACTTAACTCATTTTAATGGAACCTGGGCGAATGAAATGCAAATCCATCAATCCTTATTGACCCAAGGAACTACTGTTATAGAATCAAAGAAGGAAGTACGCGCAACTGAATCAGAAAATCCATCCTTTATGGTTTCTGTTGACAAAGAAGCGCAACCCGATTGTGGTGAGATAATTCTTGGTGCGTTAGCTTGGTCCGGTAATTATAAAATTAATTTTGAAGTTGATGAGTCTAACAGGCTTAATATTCTTTCTGGGATAAATCCTTTTGCTTCTTCCTATACATTAGCTCCGAAAAAAGAATTTTCAACCCCTGAAATGATATGGACTTACAACAGTACTGGATATGGGCAAGCATCCAGAAATATGCATGATTGGGCACGAAAATATGCCTTAAGAGGTGGAGATCAACTTGGCAAAATAGTTTTAAATAGTTGGGAAGGCGCCTATTTTAATTTTGATGAGAAAGTAATAAAAGGCATGATCGATAATGCTGCAGATATGGGTATTGAAACTTTTGTATTAGATGATGGCTGGTTTGGAAATGAATTCCCCCGAAATTCTGATAATCAAGGGTTAGGCGATTGGCAAGTTAATCAGAAGAAACTACCTAAAGGAATTAATGATTTGGCAGATTACACGGTGTCTAAAGGGCTTAAATTTGGAATTTGGATAGAACCGGAAATGGTAAATCCTAAAAGTAATTTAGCAAAACAAAAACCAGAATGGATAGTAAAGAGCCCAAACAGAGCTATCCCCACTTTACGTAATCAATGGTTGTTAGATTTGTCTAATCCAGAAGTTCAAGACTATGTTTATTCTGTATTTAAAAACACAATTCAACTTTCTCCAAATATTTCATATGTCAAGTGGGATGCAAATAGACATATTGAGAGTTTTGGCTCCACCTATTTACCTGCAAAAGGGCAAAGTCGTTTTTGGATTGAATATGTACATGGCCTTTATTCTGTTTATGAACGTATTAATAAAGATTTTCCAAACATCGAGATTCAATTGTGTTCTTCCGGTGGTGGTAGATTAGACTACGGAGCATTGCCTTTTCACACTGAATTTTGGGCTAGTGATAACACCGATCCTTTTTCTCGATTGTATATTCAGTTTGCAACTAATCTGATTTACCCACCAAAAACAACGGCTTCCCATGTAACCAGTAGTCCGAATCATCAGACTGGGAATACCTCTTCTATAAAATTTAGATTTGATGTAGCCATGATGGGTCGATTGGGAATTGAACTGCAACCAAAAGATTTGTCGACAAATGAGCTGAACTTTGTAAAACAGTCGATTTCGACCTATAAAAAATTGAGACCTATTGTTGATTTCGGAGATTGGTATCCTCTCCACAGTCCTTATAATGCTGATAAGTATGCAGCAACACAATTTGTTTCAAAAGACAAAAAAGAATCTTTATTATTTGCCTTCAGTTTAGATTTTCACCCTCGAACTATTATGCCAAATTTTAAATTAGCTGGTTTGAATAAAGACAAAGAATACAAAATTATAGAACAAAATATTTTAAATAAACAATCATTCTGGGGCAATAACATGTCTTTTACGGGAGATTATTTGATGACTGTTGGAGTAAATCTCAATATCCTTTTAAGAGGTGAAAGTACTTTATTATACCTTCAAGAGCAATAATCTTTTTCAAAATCAACTAATAATCTATTATTCCTATTTAATGAAAAAATCAAATTTACCAAGGAGGACTATCATTTTACTTTTATAATTATAATGTTATGATTAAATTCTTTGTTACATCTATAATTATATTGCTCTTTTATAATAATGTTTCTTGTCAAACATCTATAATAAATGATAAAACCCTCAAGCAGATCACTTTTAATAAAGTAAAATTGGAGGATAACTTCTGGAAACCGCGGTCAGTTATTCAGGCAAAAACGTTGGTGCCTTATGCATTGGACAAAAATTTGCCTGCAATTCAAAACCTTGAAAAAACTGCAAAATTTTTAAAAGGAGATACCACTGATTTACCATTTCCGCACCGCTTTATCGATTCTGATCTTTACAAGACAATGGAAGGTGCATCTTATATTTTAATGGATCATCCCGATTCAGTTTTGGAGAATCGTATGGATAAAATCATTGATATTATATCACAAGCTCAAAAGCCTGATGGTTATTTGTACGTGGCTCATATTACAGGTGTATCCAAAAATCATGATCATTGGGGTGGTGGCGGAATGGGCGACAAACCATATTCATTTGTACTTCATAGCCATGAATTATACAATATGGGACATATGTATGAGGCTGCGGTGGCCTATTATCAGGCAACAGGGAAAGATAAATGGCTAAAGATTGCGGAGAAAAGTGCCCAACACATAAATAAAGTATTTTTTGAAGGCGATCCCAATTACAACAATGGCAAGCCTGTCAATCAGGCACCCGGCCATGAAGAGCTTGAATTAGCATTAGTTAAATTATATCGTGCGACCGGTAAAAAGCTTTATCTGGAAATGGCTCATAAATTTCTTGATATCAGGGGAAAAACATTTGTGCCAAAGGGAGACGGAGTTATGGCAGCAACTTATGCTCAGCAGCACCAAGCAGTTGCTGAGCAGAGAAAAGCTGTTGGTCATGCAGTACGTGCTTGTTACCTGTACTCGGGAATGGCCGATGTTTCAACTGCACTTGAAATTGATGATTACAACATTGCATTAGATAGTATTTGGCACAATATTGTTGACACCAAAATGCACATCACCGGAGGTTTGGGCGCAATTCACGGAATTGAAGGATTTGGACCTGAATATTTGTTGCCTAATAAAGAAGCCTACAATGAAACCTGTTCGGCAGTTGGAAATGTATTGTTTAATTTCAGAATGTTCCTGATGACACATGAAGCCAAGTATATGGATGTAGCTGAAGTAGCACTAATGAATAACGTTCTAGCTGGGGTAAATCTTGAAGGAAATAGATTTTTTTATGTTAATCCACTGGAATCAGATGGAATTACCCCCTTTAATCAAGGAACTGCGGGGAGGGCGCCTTGGTTTGGAACTGCTTGTTGTCCAACAAACCTTGCCCGTTTAATTCCTCAGGTTTCAGGCTTGATGTATTCGTATGACGATGAAGATATATATGTCACGTTGTATGCTAGTAGTGAAACAACTGTTCCTCTTAAAACAGCTAAAGTAAATATTATTCAAAGTTCAGATTATCCGTTCAGTGGAAATGTAAGATTTGTTATTACCCCTCAGAAAAGCCAAAAATTCAACTTGAAATTAAGAATTCCAACTTGGGCACAGGGAGAACAGTTTGTACCTGGTAATTTATACTATTATGTGAATAAGGTTAAAAAAAACAATTATATAATAAAGGTAAATGGCAAAAATGTAAAGACTGAAATCAAAAATGGCTTTGCAGAAATTGAAAGGAAATGGATGCCAGGGGACACAGTTGAATTGGTTCTAAAAATGAACGTCCAATATAGTAAAGCCAATGAAAAAGTGGAAGCAGATAGAAATAGAATTGCTATAACACGAGGTCCGTTAATTTATTGTGCAGAGAGCACGAATAGTAATGAACCCGTGCAGCGTTTATTTCTAGACAAGATACCTTTTCAAACAAATGTAACGGTTGACAAGATCGAAAGTGGTATTTTAAAAAATATTTTAGCTATTAAAATGCCACTTAAATTAGTAAATGCCACCCAAGTTAAAGACAAACAAGTAAGTTTAATTCCTTATTACGCATGGAATAATAGAGGGAATAATTCAATGGAAGTTTGGCTTCCAACACTTAAAAAACAGCTAATTTACTTAGAAAAAGATATAGTAAGAGGAGGAAAGTTTTCGGATGTTAAAGCCTCATCGGTTGCTATAGATGCCAATCTTTCTGCAATATCAGATAAACGTCGTCCGATGAATTCACATGATTTATCAATTTCCCCTTGGAAAAGTTCCCCTGAAGATAACAATAAGCAGTGGATTGAAATTGAGTTGGATAAATTACCGGTTCGTAGCATCGGATTATATTGGTTTGTGGATGATCAGAAGGTCCTTTTACCTTCAAGCTGGTCTATGGAATATAAAAATGAGGGTGAGTGGAGACCTTTTGATGTCTATGTAACCGACAGTTACGGAACTGACCTTGATAAATACAATGTTGTTCATCCTGGATCAAAATTAATTTGCAGTGCCATCCGCATCAATATAAATCCACAAAAGGAGAAAACTATTGGAGTACTGAATGTTGACGTAACTTATGAAAATTAGTACGCCTCTATTTTAATATGAATATAAAAACAAATAATTTAACTATGAAAAAATCAAATTTACCAGGGAAGTCTATTATTTTAGTTTACATTATTTCTTGCTTTATTTCAGCAAATTCTATGTATTCCCAAGATCTAAAAAAAACAGACTCCAGTAAAAGCGAAAAAGTTTGGTCTGTTGAGAAGGCCAATGCCTGGTATTCTGCTCAACCTTGGTTAAGTGGTTGCAACTTCCAGCCTAGTTCCGCCATTAATCAAATTGAAATGTGGCAAGCTGAAACTTTTGATGCTTCAACTATTGATAAAGAATTGGGTTGGGCTGAAGAATTGGGATTCACAACCATGCGGGTATTTTTGAGCAGTGTGGTTTGGAAAAATGATGCCGACGGATTAAAAAAACGGATCAACCAATTTTTAGACTTATCTTCTAAACACAAAATTAAACCCCTATTTGTTTTCTTTGATGATTGCTGGAATCCGGAATCTTCATACGGAAAACAACCCGACCCTAAACCGGGTATTCATAATTCAGGCTGGGTAAGAGATCCCAGTGTTTCTTTGCGAGAAGACCCTACAAAATTATTCCCAGTCTTAGAGAAATATGTAAAAGATATTCTTAGCACTTTTAAAGATGATAAACGAGTATTGATGTGGGATTTGTATAACGAACCGGGTAATAGTAGCCACGGGATTTCCTCTTTAGCCTTAGTAAAGAACGTTTTCAAATGGGCTCGTGAAATCAATCCAAGTCAACCAATTTCATCTGGAATATGGGATATGAAATCCCATGGAATTAATGTGTTCCTAGTTGAAAATTCTGATATTATCACCTATCATAGTTATGCAGGAGTAAAGGAACATCAGACGGCGATCAACTATCTGAAGCTGTTTCAACGCCCTATGATTTGCACGGAATATATGGCACGAAAAAATGATAGTAAGTTCGAAAATATCATGCCGATGCTTAAAAGAAATCATGTAGGAGCTATAAATTGGGGCTTTGTATCAGGGAAGACAAATACCATTTTCGCTTGGGATGAACCCATGCCAACTGTAAAGGAGCCTAAAATTTGGTTTCACGATATTTATCGTCAGGACAAAACGCCTTTTGATCAGGAAGAAATAAACGTTATAAAAAGAATAAACCTAAAAAGTTATGGAGAAAAACTCATTCAAAATGATGATTTCAAAGGGACGATAAATGGTAAGGAAATTCTATTATACACTTTAGAAAATAAAAATGGTTTGACGGCCCAAATCACAAACTTTGGAGGAAGAATTGTGACTTTGTGGACTCCGGACCGCAAGGGTCAATTTGCAGATATTGTCACTGGATTCTCCAACTTAAAAGAATATCTATCCGGAAAAGAGGTTTATTTTGGGGCATTAATCGGTCGTTATGGAAACCGCATTGCTAAAGGACAATTTTCATTAGATGGAAAAAACTATAATTTACCTATTAATAATGGAGTAAACACATTACATGGCGGACCTAAAGGTTTTAACAATGTAGTGTGGGATGCAAGGCAATTTAAGAACTCAAAAAATGAAGATGCTCTGGAATTAAAATACTTATCGGTTGATGGAGAAGAAGGTTTTCCTGGAAATTTAAATGTCACTGTTGTTTATACTTTGACAAATGAAAATGAATTGAAAATTGTATACTCCGCTACTACTGATAAAAAAACCGTAATTAATCTTACTAGCCATGCTTTTTTTAATCTTCATGGTTTTTCAGAAGGAAATGCCGCGTCAATTAATTCTCATATTTTACAGATAAATGGCTCTAAATACACCCCAACCGATGCTGGCTTAATACCAACCGGAGAACTTGGAACAGTAGCCCAAACCCCTATGGATTTTAGGAAACCTACTGAAATTGGAAAAAGAGTCAATGAGCCATTTCAGGCTTTGATCTATGGAAAAGGGTACGATCATAACTGGATTTTAAATAAAAAACAAGGAAAAATGACAGTAGCAGCCGTTATTTCTGAACCTTCAAACGGTCGACAGATGAGCGTTCTTACCGATCAACCGGCATTGCAATTTTATGGAGGAAACTTCTTTGAAGGAAAAGATAGCGGGAAATATGGTGAAGTATATAATTATAGGACTTCATTCGCCCTGGAAACACAACATTATCCGGATAGTCCGAATCATGCAAAATTCCCTTCTACCGTATTAAATCCGGGTGAAACGTATCATCATACTTGTGTTTATAAATTTGAAATTGTCAAATAGAATAATTATACTTTTCAATTAATGGGGATTAGAAAAAGCCATTTACTATCAATGGAAAATATAGAATTGTCAATAATAGAACCTATTTTAACTTATATAAAAAACTTTGAAAAAAATTAAGAAGCTAGAAGCAAGAATAGAAGTTTTAGCTTGGGTGCTATCTTTTATTATTGTGGGTGGCGTTATTGCTATAATAAAATACATTTTATAAAATAAAAAAAGGCGTCACTATTTTTTATTTTATACTAAGCAAGCCAAGGAGAATTTATTATGTTGTTTTTTAATTCTGAGTAGTGAAAATTTGTTCCTCAAATGTATACTAAAGAGCAGTCTTTAAACCCTAACAAATCAATTAACTAAATGAAAAGAAAAATCATCTCAAATCCATTCAAAAAAAGTATTTTTAAAGGATATCTACTCTTATTCCTTGCCTTGATTTCATCCCAATTATTTTTAAGTTGGAAACAACCTGAATACATTGTAAAATCACCAAACAATAACTTGTCTGTTCAACTTTTTATTGAAAATGGTAATAAACTATTTTATTCCGTAAAATATAAGGATAGTGTGGTAATTCAGAAATCAAATTTAGGTATTAAACTTAATAAGCCAGAATATAATTTTACTTCAGGACTTTCAATATCGTCAAAAAAATATACATTAATAAATGAGAAATATACATTAACAACAGGGAAAAAAGTAGTTTGTAATAACAATGCTAATCAATTGAAGCTAAAAGTAACAAACGATAAAGGACATGAATGTTTTATTGTATTTAGAGCATATAATGATGGTATTGCTTATCGATATGAATTAACAAACAAGAACGTAGATTTTATTAGTTCTGAAAACAGCTCATTTGCTTTTGATAAGGGAACCATTGCCTGGGCAATGAATTTTCGTCCTGATCATGAGGGGTTTTATAAAAAACAACTAATTGATACGATGAAAAATAATTCAGCAGAGGGTACTTATGATTATCCTTTATTTGCAATGCCCCTTTTATTAAAAACAACTCAAAACAAATGGATTTTATTACATGAGTCCAATGTTTTAGATACTCACAATCCGGCTAGTTCATTAATAAAAAATAAGGATAATTCATTTTCAATTCTTTCAAAATACCCAAAATATAATACTACTGACAAAAATAATTTGCAATTATTTGAAAAAAATCTTGTAAAAGAGAGTTCCGATATTATTGCCTATTCACATCATATGTCACCATGGCGTGTAATGATAATTGGGAGCTCGTTAAAACCAATTGTTGAATCAACCCTCATTGAGAATCTTTGTCCCAATCCACCTAAAGACAATTATTCTTGGATAAAGCCTGGTGTTACTGCCTTTCCATGGTGGGGAAACAATTTTGTAAATGGTGATCCCACTGCATTGAAAAATTACATTGATTTAGCGTCTGAAATGAATTGGAAATTTATTGAATTTGATGTTTCGCTCATCGGGTCTCCAACTTATGCAATTGATGAATGGAAGAAAACAGATTGGGTAAAATCAATAGTAAATTATGCAAATTCAAAAGGCGTAAGTGTTTATGGTTGGGATGAGCGTCGTAATCTGGATACAGCTGAAAAAAGAGCTGATATATTCAGCAGATACAAAAGTCTTGGAATAAAAGGTATAAAAATAGATTTTATTAACAGTGTCAAACAAGAAGCGATGGAATTTCGTCAGTCTTGTCTGAAAGATGCTATGAAATATGAATTATTGGTTAGTTTTCACGGAGATTATACACCACGAGGCGAAAGACGAACTTACCCAAATCTTGTTACTAACGAAGGTGTAAAAGGTTCCGAATTTTATCTTTTTGGTAATCCCGCTGAAATGCCAACACCGGTTCATAACACCACTCTACCCTTTACAAGAAATGTTATTGGTCCAATGGATTACACACCAGTTGCATTTTCAACTCCTGAAAGAATAACAACTTATGCCCATGAATTAGCATTGTCCGTTATTTTTGAGTCAGGATGGGTTGGTATGTGTGATAAACCCGAAATATACCGGAATTCACCCGCTTTTGACTTCCTTAAAAAACTTGTATCAGTATGGGATGAAACCGTTTTTTTAACTGGATTTCCTGCTGAGTATTATTGTGTTGCACGCAGAAGTGGAGCAAATTGGTATGTTGCAGGTAATAATGCAGGTACTGAACGAACGGTTTCATTGAATCTAAATTTCTTAAGCTCTAAAAACAAGTTTGTAAAACTGTATTGCGATGGTGAAAATGCTCGTGAAAGTTGCGATGTAAAAGAAATATTGGTTTCGAAAGACACAAGTATAAAAATTAAAATGGCAAAAAATGGTGGGTTTGCATTTTATGTTCAAGGAGATTAAAATTTAGTCACATAAAAATTAATTTATCCTATGGTTAGCTAATATTATTTCACTCTCCAATAATGTGGGTAACTTTTGAAAAATAAACAGCTCAAATTTTAAATAATATACTTTTTTAACAAATTTAAATTTATGGAAAATAAAACAAAAATATGGAATGATGATTTAGAATTATTCCAACTTATCAAAAATGAGCTATTCACCGCTGTAATTGGTGATATTATGGATAAAATGGGATTCCTTCACCAGTTTTTACCTCCGCAAATTCAACCGCTGAAAGAAGAAATGTTTATAGTAGGCAGAGCAATGACAGTTCTCGAAGCGGATTGTTACGAAGAGCTTAGCCCAAAATCTAAGAATGAAATTATGAATAAACCGTTTGGTTTAATGCTGGAAGCTTTAGATGACATAGAACCAGGAGAGGTTTACATTTGCTCAGGCTCATCCCCTAATTATGCATTAATTGGAGAATTAATGTTGACAAGAATCAAAATTCGTGGCGGTGTTGGTGCTGTTGTGAATGGTTATTCTCGAGATACAAAAGGAATATATGATGTTGATATCCCCGTTTTTTCATACGGCCCTTATGCACAAGATCAGGCACCAAGAGGAAAAGTTATTGATTATAGAGTGCCAATAGAAATGAACGGTGTTCGTGTTATTTCTGGAGATATAATTATTGGTGATGTAGATGGCGTATGTGTAGTACCAAGAAGTATTGAAGAAGAAGTGATTATGTTAGCGTTAGAAAAAGCCAGAGGAGAGAAAAAAGTGTTAAGCGCAATACAAAATGGTATGAGTGCAATAGATTCGTGGAATAAATATGGAATAATGTAAAATTTATATAAATGAAAATAACAGATGTAAAAGTATGGTTAGTAGAAGGCATTAAATATAACTGGACCGTTCTTAAAATATATACAGATGAAGGATATACTGGTGTAGGTGAAGCTACAAATTGGCCAGGAAGTCAAATTGTAGAGGCTGCTGCTAAAGAGCTTGGTCAACGTATAATAGGACTTGATCCACTGCGTACAGATTTTATATGGACAAAATTATACCGTGATATGAATTGGGTAGGGCCCTATGGAGCTAGTATGTGTGCGATATCTGGAATAGATATGGCTTTACTTGATTTAAAAGGTAAAGTATATGGTGCGCCTTGCTATGAATTACTAGGTGGAGCCTATCGAAAAGATATACTATTATATGCCAATTATTGGTTTACAGGTGGAGGACATAACACAAAAGATTATGCAGAGCAGGCTATTAAGGTAAAACAAGCAGGATTTACAGGTTTAAAATTTGATCCTTTTGCTCATACCAATTATCTTTATGGAGAAGATTTATCTTCAAATCTCACATTGACAATGCAACAACAGGATTTAGCTTTCAATGTTAGTAAAGCAGTAAGGGAGGCAGTTGGACCAGATTTTGATATTATGATTGAGACACATGCTATGCTTAATTATAGAATCGCAGTAAAAATGGCAGAACGTCTTTCTGAACTTAACATTAGTTGGTATGAAGAGCCAGCCGGCCCCGAAAATGCAGATACGCTGAGAGCAATGCGGGAACGAATTCCATCAAATGTATCCATCTGTGTAGGTGAAAGGCACTATACAAGGCATGGTATCAGACCTGTTCTTGAAAAAAACATATGTGATATTATGATGCCTGACATAACACGATGCGGAGGCCCATCCGAAATGAAAAGAATGGCAACAATGATGGAAGCCTATAATGTATTACTTGCGCCACATAATCCAAATGGACCTTTGTCAACATTAGCATCTGCTCATGTATGTGCTTCAGTACCTAATTTCTTTCGTCAGGAATTTATGTTTAATGACGTTCCATGGCGTGATACTATAATTGATTATCCTATACATGAAATGATCAAGAATGGACATCTTGTTTTAAGCGACAGACCAGGTTTAGGAGTTGATATTTTAGAAGATGAGGTTGAGAAGCATCCTGGATTACGCAAACCAAGAGAAGGATATTACATTTAAAACTAAATAGAAATTGATTTGTTGGAAATAAATTTAGAAAACAAAATTGCACTAGTTACAGGCGTAACTAGTGGCATCGGTGCAGGTATCGCAAAAATATTGGCGAAAGCGGGTTGTCATGTTGCTGGTTGTGGAAAAACAGAAGAAAACAATGCTACTGTAAAGGCATTTATTCTATCCGTGCAAGAATACAAAAAAACTGCATTTTACAAATCTGTTGATATAACATCCGAAGAAAAAATAGATTTATTCGTAAAAGATGTGGTTCGTGAATTTGGTAGAATTGATATAGTTGTTTCAAATGCAGGTGTAAATGTTTTTAAGGGAGCCGAAACTTGCTCTGAAGAGGATTGGCTCTATAATTTAAACGTGAATTTAGCATCACATTGGCATTTGGCAAAGTCATGCAAATTATGGCTTGAAAAAAACCAAGGTGTTTTTCAGATAATGACTTCTAATCACGCCTATTCTTCTATTCCTGGATGTTTTCCATACAATGTAACAAAAACAGCACTGACTGGATTAGTAAGAGCATTGGCAATTGAGTGGGGTCCTAAAATCAGAGTCGTTGGCATTGCGCCGGGTTTTGTTGAAACACCAGGAAATGATAAATGGTTTGAATCATTCTCTGATGCTACTGTAGAAAGACAACGTACAATTGATTTACACCCCGCTGGAAAATTGGGAACTGTAGAAGAAATTGGTTGTTGGAGTGCCTTTTTAGCCTCTGATTTTGCCTCATTTGCAACTGGAACTACCTACTTAATTGATGGAGGTCGATCAGCCTTAATGCAAGACATTTAAAATTAATTTTTTGTTATATGAAGGAGCGGAATTTAGAGATTTTGGATGGAGCTGAAGGCCTTCTCTCTGAAGGAATTGTTTGGCATCCGAAAGAAGAAGTTCTTTATTGGGTTGATATAATTGGTAAGAAATTAAATAAATACAATCTTAATGACAGAGAAAATATATCATTAGATATTGATAGTATGATTGGAATGGTTGTCCCCGTTGAGAGTGGCGGAGTAGTTTATGCAACTGAATCCGGTTTATATTTCTATAATTTATTTCACACTCTAAAAATTGCAAATTCACCTTTCTCAGCGCTAAATAACATGCGATTTAATGATGGAAAATGCGATTCTTACGGCAGATTATGGATTGGAACAATGGATAAAGATGCATCAGCCAATAAGGGTAATTTATATGTTTTCAATACTAATAAATGGATAAAAAAAATAGTGAATACAACTATTTCAAATGGAATTACATGGTATAAAAATAAATTTATGTACTATATAGATTCATTTGAAAAACAGATTGTAAGATATGATTTTGATCACGAAATGGGTAAAATTAGAAATCAAAAAGTCATAATAAATTTTCCAAATTCAATGGGGTTGCCCGACGGAATGACTATTGATATTAATGGGAATATATGGGTGGCTATGTGGGGTGGATTTTCTGTCTTATGTATCAATCCTGAGGATGGTGAAATAGTAGATAAAATTGTTTTACCGGTTCCTAATGTCTCTTCCTGTTCTTTTGGGGGTGCAGACTTAAAAACGCTTGTAATTACTACAGCTAAAGAGGGTCTTTCAAAAAATGAATTGTTAAAATATCCGTTAAGCGGTAAAATCTTCCTTGTTGAATTATCTGTTTCCGGTTTAAATCCACATTGTTTTAATGAATCACAAATTAATCATATGAAGGCAAAATATTAAAAAAATTAATATTGTTTTTGATAATAATATCGTCTGCTTGCAATGCTATTAGCATGAAATTTTCAAACCCAATATTATCATATTCGTCAGTAGATTATTCAGATCCATGGTACAGGAACCGAAAGCTCCGTAATAGAAATGATTTCTTCTTTTGAAAAAATTAGCCTTAAAAAATTAGCCTACTAAATTGTAGAAAAAAGAGGAGGTTAGATAACGGAAGCTTAGGCCAATTCTGATAAAACGAATTCCGTTTTGGGTTGAAAAACTGTTTCGAGTCAAGATGAAGCTATGGAAAGTTCTTTAAAATGGTAACAAAAAATTGGAAATTAAGAACAAACAACGGCAAATAATAAAGATCAATTAATCAAAAGAATATATGAAAACATTACAACTTACCGATTATTTAGTATTTCTAATATATTTTTTAATAGTATCAGGTTACGGCTATTGGATTTACAAACGAAAACAAACGTTCAAACACTCTGCCTCGCATGATTACTTCTTAGCTGAAGGTTCTTTAACTTGGTGGGCAATTGGTACCTCATTAATTGCTTCCAATATTTCTTCTGAGCAATTTATTGCCATGTCAGGAAATGGGTTCAAGATGGGATTGGCGATTGCTAGCTATGAGTGGTTGTCTGCATTGACATTAATTATTGTGGCCGTGTTTTTTATTCCCGTTTATTTAAAAAATAAAATTTACACAATGCCCCAATTTTTGAGTGAAAGATACAATGGAGACATCGCTATGATTATGGCCGTTTTCTGGCTGTTGCTTTATGTAATTGTAAACTTAACTTCCATCCTTTATCTAGGGGCATTAGCCATTAATGGTATTTCTGGATTAAACTTAAATTTGTGTATGTATGGATTGGCTTTCTTTGCTATTATTATTGCATTAGGAGGTATGAAAGTGATCGGATATACCGATATTATTCAAGTGGTTTTCTTAATTTTCGGTGGTTTGGTAACCACTTATTTAGCATTGGATAAAGTGGCTGAATTAAACGGACAAAACGGTATGATGCATGGGTTTCACTATATGTTGAATCAATCCGGAGATCATTTCCATATGATTTTCAAAAAAGACAACCCTAATTTCCCCAGTTTACCAGGACTTTCAATTTTATTTGGAGGGATGTGGATTGTAAGTTTAAATTATTGGGGTTGCAATCAATACATTACTCAAAGAGCTTTAGGGGCTGATTTAAAAACGGCCAGAAGTGGTCTTTTATTTGCAGGTTTTTTAAAATTATTGATGCCTATTATTGTGGTTTTACCGGGTATTGCAGCTTATGTCATTTATATGAAAGGGGGTTTGCAAACAGAATTGCTTGGGCCTGACGGGGTGTTAAATCCAGACCGTTCTTATCCTGTTTTATTAAATTTATTGCCTGTAGGTTTAAAAGGCTTGTCTTTTGCCGCTTTAACGGCTGCAGTAGTGGCCTCTTTAGCAGGTAAAATAAACAGTATTGCAACAATTTTTACTTTGGATATCTTCAAGAAAAAAATTAATATAAGAGCTAGCGAAAAGAAAATGGTAAGAGTGGGTAAGTTAACAGTTTTAGCAGCAATGCTATTGGCAGTTATCATTGCTCCGCATTTGGGAATTGACAAGAAAGGAGGTTTCGAATTTATTCAAGAATATACAGGATTTGTGAGTCCCGGCATTTTCGCTATGTTTATTATGGGATTCTTCTGGAAAAAAACAAGCTCTAATGCAGCCATGTTTGCAACAATTGGGGGATTTATTTTGTCTGTAATTTTTAAATTCTCACCTAATTTTATGAATTTAGAATTTTTACATACAATAGGCTTTTCCGCATTAGTAACCCAAGAGGACGGAACAAGTTTATATGAAATTCCATTTATTGATCGTATGGGTTTTGTTTTTGCAATATGCGTTATTCTTATGATAATAATTAGTTTATTGGATCAGAAACGTGGTTTGAAAACAAAAGGATTAGAAATTGATGCTTACATGTTTAAAGTCAATAATGCCTTTTTAGCAGGAAGTTTAATAATAGGAGGTGTTTTAGTAGCCTTGTATTCTATATTCTGGTAGAGACTAGTGGTTATGTATCCAAGAAGTTTATAGATAAATTTAAGGTAATAATACCTCATCGAGTGGTATTTACTTCTATTTGGAACTAATCGAAATAAAAGCATTTATGAGTGGCTCATTTGGAGGAATATTTTCAAGATAATCCTGGAATTGAATTAAAAACACATAAAACACCTATATAATTAATAACAATTAAATAGTTAAAATCATGTCTAAAAAAGTAGTAACATTTGGTGAGATAATGTTAAGATTAGCACCACAAGGATTTTTAAGATTTTCACAAGCAGACAATTTTGATGTTGTATATGGAGGAGGAGAATCTAATGTAGCGGTTTCATTAGCAAATTATGGAATTCCAGTTGATTTTGTAACGCGTTTACCAAAAAATGATATTGGAGAATGTGCCATGATGGAAATGCGCAAAAGAGGCGTTGGTGTGGATAAAATTGTATGGGGCGGCGATCGTTTAGGGATTTATTTTCTGGAAACGGGTGCTGTCAGCAGAGGAAGTAAAGTCGTTTATGATCGATCTCATTCGTCTATGTCTGATATCCAGCCAGGAATGGTGAATTGGGAAGAAGTTTTTCAAGGAGTAGAGTGGTTTCACTGGACTGGTATAACTCCGGCAATCTCACAAAGTTCGGCCGACGCTTGTTTAGAAGCGGTAAAGGTTGCGAGCAAATTGGGTGTTACTATTTCGACCGATTTAAATTACCGCGCCAAACTATGGAAATACGGAGGAGACCGTGAGGCCATCATGACCGAATTAACCTCCTATTGTGATGTTATTTTAGGAAATGAAGAAGATGCTGAAATGCACTTTGGTATCAAACCAGCAGGAGCTGCAGTACAAACCCATGGACATGATGTAAAAGCAGAAGCTTTCTTATCTGTTTGTCAGCAAATGATGGAAAAATTTCCAAGAGCCAAAAAAGTAATAACCACATTAAGAGGTTCAATTTCTGCCTCTCATAACACTTGGGCAGGCGTTTTATACGATGGAAAAGAAATGTTGCAAACGCGTCAATACCAAATTACAGATATTGTGGACAGAGTTGGTGGTGGTGATTCGTTCATGGGAGGTTTAATCTACGGATTATTAACCTATCCAAATAACGACCAAAATGCATTGGATTTTGCAGTAGCTGCTTCTTGTTTAAAACATACCATTAAAGGGGATGCCAATTTAGTGACTGTTGATGAGGTGAATAAATTAATGGGCGGCGATGCTTCGGGTAGAGTTGCAAGATAATTAATATAGTATGATAATAGATACCTTAAATAACGCATCAAAGTATTATTGTTTGCATCCTTCCTTTGCAAAAGCATTTGAGTTTTTACACCAAAATGATTTGGAAAATCTTGCTGAAGGTATTTCAGAAACTCCTGAAGGTTTGAAACTAATCGTAAATACTGCAAACGGAAAAACAGAAGAAGCTAGTCTTTCTAAGTTTGAATGTCATGATAAAAATATCGACATTCAGGTTTGTGTAAAAGGATTGGAAACCTACGGTTGGAAACCAAGAGAAAAATGCAATTTACAAAATGGAGCGTATAATCCAGAGAAAGATGTTCGTTTTTTTAGCGATGCACCTGATCTATTTTTTCAATTAACAGACGGACAATTTGCCGTTTTCTTCGCCGAAGATGTGCATGCTCCCATGATTGGCGAAGGCGAAATAAAAAAAGTAGTAATAAAAGTTAAAATATAAAGATAAAGTATGAGTACCATTCAAAAAGTATCCGATGCCATTGTAGAACAAGGAATGCTTCCGTTGTATTTCAATGCAGATGAAACGGTAACATTAGAAGTTTTGAGAGCCATTTACAAAGCCGGAATTAAAGCGGTTGAATATACCAGTCGCGGAGAAGCAGCTTTGAGTAACTTCAGCAAAATGGTAGCAGTGAGAAATGTTGAAATGCCGGATTTATTGCTAGGTATTGGAACCATAAAAAACCTGCAACAAGCCGAAGAATATTTCGCAGTTGGAGCTGATTTTTTCATCAGCCCAGGATTTGTTCCTGAAGTTGGAGCATTTTTAAAAAGCAAAGGTATTTTATATAGTCCGGGTTGTATGACCCCAACAGAAATCATCGCAGCTGAAAATGCGGGAATTCACTTCATCAAATTGTTTCCAGGCAATATGCTAGGACCCGATTTCTTGAGTGGTATTAAGGACATTTTTCCAAATCTTAGATTTATGCCAACGGGTGGTGTTGATACTACAAGAGAAAATATTGAAGGTTGGTTCAAAGCCGGAGTTTCTGCAGTTGGAATGGGAAGCAAATTGATCAGCAAACAGTTAATGGCTGATAAAGATTATGCAACTATAGAAACGGAAACAAAAGCGGTTTTGAGTTTAATCCAATCCATAAAATAATACTCCCACCGATTAATTAAAAAAATTGCAGCCTGTAAGTCTTGCGATTTGGTGCAGATGAATTCTTTGCCCAGCAATTCTTTAACTATGTTGTAAAAGCAAAAACCACAATAAATACTAGGATTTATTGGGGTTTGCTTCTTTTTGTATTTCTACTGGCAGAGAGGAAGGGATTCGAACCCTCGATATGTTGCCATATACACGCTTTCCAAGCGTGCGCCTTCAGCCACTCGGCCACCTCTCTATTTATTTTGAGATTGCAAAGAACACTAAAAAAAACCATTAAATAAAATTTAAAAAGGGTTTTTATGAAATTTCTCCTCGTATTGCGGTTTCAAAAATTGTTTTAAAAACATTCGGCGCTACCTTTTGGCCTATTAGATACATCAGCTTTGTGATTGCTGCCTCGGTGGTGGCATCTTTACCCGAAATGACTCCTATTTTTTTCAAGCCCGTACTGGTCTCATATTGTCCCATATTGACACTGCCTCCGGAACATTGTGTCACATTAATCACGTGTAAACCTGATTTAATTGCTTTTTTAAGTAGGGAAATAAACCAGTCCTCTGAAGGAGCGTTTCCAGAACCGTAGGTTTCGAGAATAATCCCTTTTAGGTTTGGAATATTTAAAATTGCGGATAAAACGGTTTCGTTAATCCCGGGAAACATTTTTAGAATCACTACATTATGATCCAGCTCTTTATGAACTAGGAACTTCTTAGCATTTAACTTCGGCAAAAGCAATTCGGAATTTACTTTTAGGTGTACCCCCGATTCCGCTAATGGCGGATAATTTGGTGAGGTAAATGCCCTAAAATGCTCAGCATTTATTTTAGTAGTTCGATTGCCTCGGTATAATTTATATTCAAAATAAAGGCAGACTTCTTTAATTACTGCTTTGTTTTTATGTTGTAAGGAAGCTATTTGAATGGCCGTAATTAAGTTTTCT
>Ga0209084_1000388_pt1 | contig 41019 bp, 34 predicted proteins | sample C_130820_MF_Meta_FD_187309 | JGI IMG/M metagenome (GOLD analysis project Ga0209084, IMG submission 187309) | Freshwater microbial communities from Lake Croche, Canada to study carbon cycling - C_130820_MF_MetaG (SPAdes) (version 2) | ecosystem: Environmental > Aquatic > Freshwater > Lake... | reverse complement strand
ATCAAGGCGAACCCTTTGCTCAAAGGTGTGGATCCACAAAAAGTCAAACCTCGCGTCATGACACTGACTCAGTCCACCTACGACGGGGTCTTGTACAACACCGAAATCATCAAGGGCATGCTGGACGGCTACGTGGACAACCTGCACTTTGACGAAGCGTGGTTGCCGCACGCGGCCTTTCATCCGTTTTATGGCCCCTACCATGCGATGGGAAAAAAACGGGCGCGCCCAAAGACCTCGGTGGTGTATTCAACGCAGTCCATCCATAAACTGCTGGCCGGCATCAGCCAGGCCAGCCACGTGTTGGTGCAGGACTCGCAAACCATCAAGTTGGATCGTCACTTGTTCAATGAGGCGTACCTGATGCACACCAGCACCAGCCCGCAGTACAGCATCATTGCCAGTTGCGATGTGGCCGCAGCCATGATGGAGCCACCCGGCGGTACCGCGTTGGTGGAAGAAAGCATTGCAGAAGCGCTGGACTTTAGGCGCGCCATGCGCAAAGTGGACGCCGAATTCGGCAAAGACTGGTGGTTCAAGGTCTGGGGTCCCGAAAAACTGGTTGATGAGGGCATTGGACGTGCTGAAGACTGGATTATCAGAAGCGATGCCCGCAAAAAGGTCAGCAAGTGGCATGGCTTTGGTCAGTTGGCAGACGGCTTCAATATGCTCGACCCCATCAAGTCGACCATCGTGACCCCGGGTTTGAACTTGGACGGCAAGTTTGACAAGACAGGTATCCCGGCGTCTATCGTGACCAAGTTTTTAACTTCAAACGGCGTGGTGGTCGAAAAGACGGGCTTGTACAGTTTCTTCATCATGTTCACCATCGGAATTACCAAGGGCCGATGGAACTCGTTGCTGACTGCCTTGCAGCAGTTTAAAGACGACTACGACCGCAATCAGCCGATGTCGCGCATCATGCCGGAGTTTTGCCAAAAGCATCGGAAATATGAGCGAATGGGACTTCGTGACCTGTGCCAGCACATTCACACCTTGTATGCCAAGTACGACATTGCACGGCTGACAACAGACATGTATTTGTCCGATCTGACGCCCGCCATGAAGCCTGCTGATGCTTATGCCCACATTGCCCACCGTCAAACTGAGCGGGTCGAAATCGATGCGTTGGAAGGGCGTATTACGGTAGGTCTGGTCACGCCTTATCCGCCCGGCATTCCGCTGTTGATTCCGGGCGAAGTTTTCAATAAAAAAATTGTGGATTACTTGAAATTTTCACGCGAGTTCAATGCGCAGTGCCCAGGTTTTGAGACTGATATTCACGGTCTGGTAGAAGATGTGGGGGATGATGGTGTGAAACGGTATTTTGCGGATTGTGTGAAAAACTAAAACAAAGATCGAATTAATTTCCGTATTCAATCAGCTGAAATCCCGCCCACAACTTGGCTGAATCCCCCGTCCACGTAAACGATTTCAGCACTCACACCGCCAGCCAGATCACTCAGCAAAAATGCAGCCACATTACCCACATCCTCAGTGGTCACATTGCGGCGGATTGGTGCTTTTTGTGCAACGGCACTCAAAATTTTGCCAAAATCCTTGATGCCACTGGCGGCCAAGGTTTTGATGGGGCCAGCGCTGATGCCATTGACGCGCATTTTCTTGGGCCCTAAGGACTCTGCGAGGTAGCGAACGGAGGCTTCCAAGCTGGCTTTGGCCAAACCCATGGTGTTGTAGTTGGGCACGACCTTCAAAGCGCCCAGATACGACAGCGTCAGCAGAGCAGCGTTATCTCGCAAAAAGGGCAGCGAAGCCTTGGCCATGGCGGGAAAGCTGTAGGCGCTGATGTCGTGCGCTATTTTGTAGCCCTCACGACTTAAACCTTCCAGGAAATCACCTGAGATGGCATCGCGAGGTGCAAAACCAATGGCATGGACAAAACCATCAAATTGAGGCCAATGGGAAGACAGATCTGCAAATAATTTCTCAATTTGAGCATCATCCCCGACATCGCAATCGAATATCAACTGAGAGTCAAAGTCAGCTGCGAACTCAGTAATTCGGTCTTTGAACCTTTCCCCAACATAGCTAAATGCCAGTTCGGCCCCTTGAGCATGACAAGACTTGGCAATCCCATAGGCAATGGAACGGTTTGACAGAACGCCGGTGATGAGTAATTTTTTACCAGAAAGAAAGCCCATGGTGTCTCTTTAAAGGGTTGTAACCCCTCTATTTTGACATGCCAATTTTCTGCTGCGGATATGCGCCTTAGCACGAGAATTTCTGTAAACTGACGCCATGAAATCCTTGAACAAGTTCATGCCTTTGCGCACCATTCGCGTGTTGCTTAGTATGGCTTTTTTGACAGCCTGCGGAGTTTCCAATGAGCCGGTACCCCATGAATGGTTGGGGCAAAACGTATTATTCACTTCCTACCAAGAGTCGCCAAAGCACTTGGATTCAACATCGTCTTACAGTAACAATGAAACGCCTTGGACCTATGCGGTGTATGAACCGCCTTTAAAGTACCATTATCTTAATCGTCCCTATGAATTGCAGCCCCGCACGCTGACTCAATTGCCGCAAGTGACTTATTTAGACCAGCAAGGCAAAGAGGTTTCTGCTAAGACAACGGCTTCCCAAATCGCCGAAAGCATCTTTGAGCTGAAAATTTCGCCGGGTATTCAGTTTCAACCGCACCCTGCATTCGCTCAAGATGCGCAAGGCCAACCCTTGTATTTGAAGTTGACTGAAGCTGATTTAGAAGGCAAAAGAACACCGTATCAATTCGAAAAGATGGGTTCGCGCGAGTTGGTCGCTGACGATTACCTTTATGCGATCAAACGGTTGGCAACGCCTCGAATCAAGTCGCCATCATTTGGGTTTTTATCCGAAAAAATTGTGGGTTTGGCTGATTATGGAAAGAAAATCAAAGCCTACAACAACCAAGTCAAATCAGGAAAGTCGGCCCGCGAACTTGGCCCTTTTGGGCATCTGCCTTGGCTTGATTTCCGTGAGCATGCATTGGACGGTGTTCAGGTTATTGATAAATACACTTTGAAGATTCGCGTCAAGGGCAAGTACCCACAATTCAAGTACTGGTTGGCCATGACGTTTTTTTCGCCTGTGGCTTGGGAGGTTGATGCGTTTTATGCGCAAGCAGGGATGAGTCGCCGCAATTTGAATCCGGATACTTGGCCTGTTGGCACGGGCCCCTACATGTTGACAGACTATGTGCCCAACGCACGGATGGTGCTAGAGCGCAATCCTAACTACCGTTTGGTGACTTATCCATGCGAGGGCGAAGACGGCGACAAAGAGAAAGGTTTACTCCACGATTGCGGCAAGCGTCTGCCTTTTATAGACAAGGTCGTGTCGGTGATTGAGAAAGAGGGCACCTCAGTCGCAACCAAATTCATTCAGGGTTATTACGATGTCCCGCAACTAGAGCGAGGGGAGCCGGGGATCGGTTACCAAGTTTCTATTCAAGACGGAACCGGTATGGCCAAAGAATTGATGGCACGCAAAATTCAGTTGCCCAGTACTATTCAGGTGGGATTTTGGCATTTTGGATTTAATTGGTTAGACCCTGTGGTTGGCGGAGGAAAAACACCGGATGAAAAGGTGCGCAATCGTAAATTACGTCAGGCACTCTCCATTGCCTTTGACTTTGAAGAATACGTTTCTGTATTTGAAGAAGACCGTGCAGAGGTAAATCAAAGTGTGATCGTGCCGGGTTTATTTGGGCATGATCAAACGAAATTCAATCCTGTGATTTATGAATGGGGTGCCGATGGTAAGCCTCATCGCAAATCTATAGAGGTAGCTAAATCACTTTTGTCAGAAGCCGGTTACCCGGATGGTCGAGATGTTAAAACGGGTAAACCCCTGGTTATCAATTACGACAGTCAAGGTGTTGGGCCTGGTTACAAGGCGCGCATCGATTGGGTGGCAAAACAATTTGCAAAGCTCAATATTGAACTCGAAGTACGAAACACAGACTACAACCGCTTTCAGGACAAGATGCGAAAGGGCTCAGCGCAGTTCTTCTTTTGGGGTTGGCTTGCAGACTATCCTGATCCGGAAAATTTTGCATTCTTGCTTTACGGACCGAATTCCAAGGTCAAGTTCGACGGTGAGAACTCGAGCAACTACGTTAATGCAGAGTACGACCAATTGTTTGACAAAATGAAGGACTTGGATGACACCCCTGAGCGTGCTGCCGTCATCAAGCGGATGATTGAAATATCCCAAGAGGATGCGCCTTTGCTCAATGGGTGGTCTGAGGAATTTGGAGGGGCTTACCACCAGTGGGTTTTCAACGGAAAACCGTCCAACATCATTCGGGATCAATTGCCTTATTTAAGGATAGACCCATTGCTGCGAAAAGCCAAAATTCAGGAATGGAACCAAGCGCATGTTTGGCCTTTGGTACTCGCACCCTTTTTGTTCTTGATGCTGGCCATTCCGGCTTGGCGTGCTTGGAAGAAACGCCAAAATCAACGCGCTGTTGTTGGCCGAATGGAGTTGTGATGCTTAAATTTTTGAGCCGAAAAATTCTCTACGGTTTGGCTATTTTGGTGGGCATCAATCTGTTGACCTTTGTGCTGTTCTTTAAGGTGAATACGCCGGACGACATGGCGCGTATGCAATTGGGTGGCAAGCGCGTGACGCCGGAAGCCATTGAAAAATGGAAGGCCGAGCGAGGCTATGAACGCCCTTTGTTTTGGAATGACAAAGAAAAAGGCGCATCTCAGGTGACCAATACCTTGTTCATGGACAGTTCTTTGAGAATGTTCGCATTTGATTTTGGTCGCGCAGACAGCGGGCGAGATATTGCTTCTGAAGTCAAACGCAGAGCAGGCCCCAGCTTGGCATTGGCGTTGCCGACTTTTGTGATGGGTTTGGGTATTTCAATTGCCTTAGCGCTGGGCTTGTCATTTTTCCGTGCAACTTATCTGGACTTTTGGGGAACAGTTTTGTGTGTGGTGTTCATGTCTATTTCTTCACTGTTTTTTATTGTGATGGGGCAGTTTGTGTTCTCGCGTGTACTTCAGTTATTGCCTGTGTCAGGCTTCAATGCGGGCAGTGATGCTTGGCGTTTTATGTTGCTGCCTATTGGTGTCAGTATTCTGGCTCGCTTGGGGGGCGAAATTCGATTCAATCGTGCTTTATTCATGGAGGAAATCGGTAAAGACTACGTCAGGACAGCGCGCGCAAAGGGCTTGTCCGAAGCGAGGGTTTTGTTTGTACATGTCTTACGTAATGCGTTGATTCCGATTTTGAGCGCTTCTGTGGCGGTCATACCCTTGCTGTTCATGGGCAGTTTGATTACCGAGTCATTTTTTGCAATTCCCGGTTTAGGCAGTTATCTCATTGAAGCTATTTCGGCGCAAGATTTTGCGGTGGTGCGAGCCATGGTGTTTATCGGATCTGTTCTGTACATCGTGGGTCTGATATTGACCGATATCAGTTACAGCTTGGCTGACCCTCGAATTCGATTGCAATAAGACCATGAAGCCCGTACTTCTCGTCACTGATGTGTTTGTTTTTCTCGTCCTCTTTGGGGTCATTTTTTATGCATGGCATATCCGCCATGATCGGCATCTTCTTGCCAATTGGAAACTGGCCCTGAAACGCCCAGTGGCGATGGTCAGCAGTATGGTGTTGATGTTTTTTGTATTGATGGCAGCGTTTGACTCAATCCATTACAGACCTGCATTGCCTGTTGTTGAAGGTAAACCAATCAGCTACTCTACAGAAGCAGTATCCGTTTTAGATGTGATTTTGATGCCCTTGACCAAGGCAAGAGAAAGAAGTTACTCAGCCCCCCTGACGGCGACAGGTTTCAGAAAAGAAACTGTCGAAATAAACGGTCAGAAAATTCGTGACTATCCTCGCTTGAAATTTGGCGGTTCGCATTTGAAGGATCCTTCCAAAGAATTGCTCAATGATGTTGCCGCGCAATCTTTTAAATCCATTTTGATTGCAATGGCCTTTCTGACTGCTTTGACTTTTGCCGCCTTGCATATAGCGGCTAAGCGCTCCGAACAGTCATTCTCAGGGGTTTGGTATCGTTTTCAACATGGGCAAACTTTGTGGCCTTGGCGCTCTGTATTTTTGACTTTGGGGTTCATGTTGATCGTGATCGTATGGGTGATCACTTTGTCACAAAATTACCATGTTTTTGGAACTGATCGCACAGGAAATTCCGTGTTGGTATTTGCCTTAAAAAGTGTTCGAACGGCCTTGGTCATTGGTTCATTAACGACATTGGTGGTCCTTCCGTTGGCCTTGTCATTGGGTGTGATAGCGGGCTATTTTCGGGGTTGGGTGGACGAGGTCATTCAATACATTTATACCTTGCTGGCTTCAATCCCTGATGTCCTCATGATTGCGGCTTCGGTACTTTTGCTGCAAGTTTTCATTGATAAAAACCAGGGATTTTTTGAAACTGCATTGGAACGATCGGATGCAAGGTTATTTTTTCTTTGTTTAATCTTGGGAGTGACTTCTTTCACGGGTTTGTGCAGACTTGTTCGTGGTGAAACACTCAAACTTCGTGAATTGGAATACATCCAGTCCGCCCGCGCTTTTGGCGTCTCGGCGCCTCGAATTTTGCGGCGTCATATAGTTCCGAATTTGATGCACTTGGTGCTGATCAATACGGTCATGCAATTTTCCAGCTTCGTGCTCGCAGAAGCTGTTCTGTCTTACGTGGGGGTCGGGGTTGATCCAAAAACAGCCAGCTTCGGCGTCATGATCAACACGGCCCGAGCTGAATTGGCCGCCACTCCAATTGTGTGGTGGACCTTATCTACGGCATTTGTGTTCATGTTTTTAATCGTGCTGAGTGCCAATTTATTGTCGGACGCTGTGCGGGACGCCTTTGATCCGCGCGCGCGTTTGCGTGGCGGCGAACCAACGCCCTCGGTTTTGGCTCAACCTCCCGTTGCTGCGAAGGCTTCATGATGGATCAACACGTGAAATTTTCACATCAACATTTGCAAGTTTTAAATGTGAGCGTTGAGTTGGAGACCGAGTCCGGCGTAGCGCGCGCAGTGGATGCTTTGAGTTTAACCATCGACAAAGGACAAACTTTTGCATTGGTCGGTGAGTCTGGCTGTGGCAAGTCCATGACCGCCATGGCCTTGTTACGGTTGCTGCCTGACAACGCTGTTATACGTTCTGGACAGGTTCAATTGGACGATGTAGATATCTATGACTTGACTGAATACCAAATGCGTTCTGTCCGGGGTCGACGCATAGCCATCATTTTTCAGGAACCATCGACCAGTCTGAATCCTGTTATGACTGTGGGCCAACAGATTTTGGAGGTTATTCACCGTCATACAGCGCTTCGCGGTGAACTCGCCAAAGCACGTGGAGTGGAGTGGCTAACCCTGGTGGGTTTACCCGAGCCAGAGCGCCGATTTGAAAGTTATCCTTTCGAAATGTCGGGCGGACAATTGCAGCGAGTGATGATTGCCATCGCGCTGGCTGCCGAACCTGACTTGCTGATTGCTGATGAGCCTACAACGGCCCTGGATGTGACCATTCAGGCGCAAATATTGACTTTGCTGCGAAATCTCCAACGAGATCGTGGTATGGCGATGTTGCTAATTACCCATGATTTGGCTGTAGTGAGTGACATGGCTGATCATGTGGCACTGATGTATGCCGGTCAAATTGTGGAGATGGCCAGTGCTGCTGACTTTTTCAAGCGTCCAAATCATCCTTATGCCAAATTACTCCTGAAAGCCCTGCCGGGCCAGCAATCTCGCGGCGCAAGCTTGGCCGCCATTGCAGGGACGGTCCCAGCGTTGGCCCAGTTGTTTTCGGGCTGTCGGTTTGCGCCACGTTGTCCTTCTAAGCAAGCCGCTTGTTTGCAACAACCTCCTGACTTGGAAAATGTTGCTCCCAACCATGGGGTGCGCTGCATGCGTGTGCGCGAGGAAGACTTTACGCGCGAAATTGCGGTAGTTCAAGTGTTTAAACAAGAAGTACAGGTCGCTTTGAAAGTGGCGTCTGCACCCATTTTGTCAGTAAACAACTTGGATGTCGCCTACAACATAGGTGGTTCCTTTTGGGGCGCTGCTCGGTTTTTCGAAGCGGTGCATCAGGTTTCATTTGATATTGCCCATGGGCAAACGCTTGCTTTAGTTGGTGAGTCAGGATGCGGCAAAACAACCATTGGCAAAGCTTTGCTGCAATTGTTGGGGCCTAAAGCAAGAGTCAGTGGTCAAGCCAAATTGAACGGCCAAAACTTGTTTGAATTGGATTCCAGCCAACTACAAGCGTCTCGCCAAAAGTTGCAAATTATTTTTCAGAATCCGTTTGGCTCCCTCAATCCGCGCATGCGGGTGAAAGAAATTTTGGAGGAGGGCATGTTGAGCCTTCATCCTGAATGGTCATCAGATCAACGGCAAACTGACTTGTGTTTACTTTTGGAACAAGTAGGTTTACGTCCCGATGCATTAGATCGTTATCCCCATGAGTTTTCAGGGGGGCAGCGTCAACGCATAGCGATTGCCCGCGCATTGGCCGTTAAGCCCTCGTTGATCGTCTGTGATGAACCTACTTCCGCGCTGGATGTTTCTGTGCAGGCACAAATACTTAATTTGCTAAAAGAATTGCAACAAGAACTTTCTGTGAGTTATTTATTTATTACACATAATATAGGTGTAGTTGATTACTTAGCAGACAAAGTTGCTGTGATGCATGCTGGACGCATTGTGGAGTTCGGAGAAACTGACAAAGTCTTGCATTCACCGGAGCACCCTTATACGCAAACGCTTTTATCTGCCGTACCGAAGTTAAAAACAACATTTATTTAGATGAATGCATTCAGCGCGTCTGATCAGCCGAGATTTTTTTGTTTTAAAGATCCATTTTCAGGGGTGCAGAGGAGGTAAATCCTTTTCATATCAAGCATTTATAGATTACAATGCGAGCTTCACGACCAAACGGGCGGGTTTTCACCGCCCGTTTTTTTTGGTCGATACATTGTTGAAACCTTCAGAAAAGACCCAATTCGCGTGGCTTTGCAGCAGATTGTTGAAGAAACCGTAACAGGATTAGGCTATGACCTGGTCGAGATAGAGCGCTCGGCGGGCGGCCTTTTGCGGATCACGATCGACTGGCCTTGGCAAGAGGGTTTAGAGCCTTCCATTACGGTGGAAGACTGTGAAAAAGTAAATCGACAGTTGCAGTTTTCTCTTGAGGTGGATGGCGTCGAATACAACCGGTTAGAGATCTCATCTCCCGGAATTGATCGGCCTTTGCGCAACGACACTGATTTCAAGCGTTTTGTCGGGCATTTGATCGACATCACACTCAAGGCCCCCATGGGAGAGTCCGCGGCAGGCCTGGTGAACGCCAGTCGCAAAAAGTTTCGAGGTATTTTGGAATATTTGGAAGGGACTTCAGAGCGTGAGGTTCAGTCTGACAAGCCAGTGCAATGGCAAGTTGTGTGGAGTGATGCGCCTGAAGTTAAACCGGGGCAGCGCGTGAGCAAAAAACGTGTGTTGCCGCCATTGCAGGCTTTGGGTTTTACGCGTGACGAATTACGTGAGGCCCGTTTGGCGCCGGTTGTTGACTTCAAGGGGCGAAAGCCCAAGTTGCCGGGTGAAAAGCAGGCACAAGAGTGACGAATTCGGTCTGCAGCATGAAGTTGCAGTCCTTGTAAACAGTTATAGGAGAGTAGTGGCATGAATCGCGAAATGTTGATGCTTGTAGAAGCTATTTCACGTGAAAAAAACGTGGAAAGAGATGTTGTGTTTGGCGCTGTGGAATCGGCCTTGGCCCAAGCGACCAAAAAAATTCACGAAGGTGATGTGGACATTCGCGTGGCCATTGACCGGGACAGCGGTAATTACGAAACTTTTCGCCGCTGGCACGTTGTGCCGGATGAGGCTGGTTTGCAATTGCCTGATCAGGAAATTTTGCTTTTCGAAGCGCTTGAACAAATTCCGGACATCGAGGTAGACGAATACATCGAGCAGTCGGTGGAGTCCTTGACCATTGGCCGGATTGGCGCGATGGTGGCGAAGCAAGTTATTTTGCAAAAAATTCGCGATGCTGAACGTGAAATGCTTTTGAATGACTTCATGTCCCGTGGTGAGAAGATCTTGGTCGGCACCGTTAAGCGCATGGACAAAGGTGACATCATCGTTGAAGCAGGTCGCGTTGAAGGGCGTCTTCGCAGAAGCGAGATGATCCCTAAAGAAAACTTGCGTAATGGTGATCGCGTTCGCGCCATGATCATGGAAGTGGATTTGACTTTGCGTGGCGCGCCCATTGTGTTGTCGCGCTCTTCGCCTGAATTCATGATCGAGTTGTTTCGTGCAGAAGTTCCGGAAATTGAGCAAGGTCTGCTGGAGATCAAGTCCTGTGCCCGTGATGCGGGTTCCCGAGCAAAAATTGCAGTTTTATCGCACGACAAACGTGTGGACCCGATTGGAACTTGTGTTGGCGTGCGGGGCACGCGAGTGAACAGCGTGACCAATGAGTTGGCCGGTGAACGCGTAGACATTGTGCTGTGGAGTGAAGACCCTGCTCAGTTTGTGATTGGGGCCTTGGCGCCCGCCAACGTTCAGTCCATTGTTGTAGACGAAGAAAAACATGCGATGGACGTGGTTGTTGACGAAGAAAATTTGGCCATTGCTATTGGTCGTGGCGGACAAAACGTTCGCTTGGCCTCTGACCTGACCGGCTGGAAAATCAACATCATGGATGCCGCAGAGTCGGCGCAAAAGCAAGCCGAGGAGACTACAGGAATTCGCGAGTTGTTCATGGAAAAACTGGATGTTGACCAAGAGATTGCGGACATTTTGATTGAAGAAGGCTTTACAAGTCTCGAAGAAGTGGCCTATGTTCCTCTGCAGGAAATGCTTGAAATTGAAAGTTTTGACGAAGATACCGTCAATGAGTTGCGTACCCGCGCCAAGGATGTTTTGTTGACCATGGAAATTGTTCGTGAAGAAAATGTCGAAGGTGTGTCGCAAGACTTGCGAGATCTTGAGGGTTTGAATGCAGAACTTATAGCCAAGCTTGCCGAGGCGGGCATCAACACCCGTGACGATCTGGCCGACTTGGCCACTGATGAACTCACCGATATCACCGGCCAAACGACCGAAGATGCCACCACCTTGATCATGAAAGCCCGCGAACATTGGTTCACGGGCGAAGCTTCAAACTGATGGAGGTATGAACAAAATATGTCCATGAATACAGTCGCCGAGTTCGCCAGCGAACTCAAGAAATCAACCGACACCGTTTTAGAGCAATTACGCTCTGCAGGTGTCGAAAAATCTGCGCCTTCAGATTCCTTGTCTGAGGCGGACAAACAGAAATTGCTGACCTTTTTGCAAGCCAGTCACGGAACAGTGTCCGGTGAGCGTAAAAAAATAACACTGGTCAAAAAATCGACCAGTGAAATCAAGCAAGCGGATGCCACCGGCAAGGCCAGGACTATTCAAGTGGAGGTGCGTAAGAAACGCACCTTCATCAAGCGAGATGATGAGCTTGCAGCGCCCGAAGCTTTCGATTCAGGATCGCAAGAATCGATGATCGACCACGCGGAATTGGCCAAACGAGAAGAAGAAGCTCGCCGTCAGATCGAATTGTTGCGCCGCCAAGAAGAAGATTTAGCCGAAACACGTCGGCAACGTGAAGCACTTGAAGCCAAACAAGCTCAGGCACGTGCCCAAGCAGATGCTGAAGAGCAATTGCTGAAAGCACACCCAGACACCCAGACTGCAGTTGAGAGTGTTACTGCCATCAATGCAGAACAAGCGGCTGCATTGCGTTCTGCCAAAGCAGCAGCAGCAGCTTCTGAAGCGGCTGCAATCAACAAGGCATCACGCCCTGTGGATCCTTCAATTGCGCGCAATGCAGCGGCTGCAGCCGATCAAGAAGCTAATGCCAAAGTTCTTGCGGAATCTGATCGCATTGCGTCTGCGGAAGCCGCCAAAAAAGCGGCCAAGCAAGCCATCATTGACCAAGCCGCTGCAGAATCCAAAATCAGATCTGATGAAGAAGCTGCTCGTGCTTTAGATTTGAACGATCGTCGCAGCAAGGCGATGGCTGAAGCTGAAGCTATACGGGTCATGATGAGTGCGCCCAAAAAAGTGCTTGTTGCCAAAAAAGTAGAGACTAAAGTCGAAGCCAAGCCGGCGACCAAAGGCACTCTGCACAAGCCTGCAAATACACCTTCTGCCGGAGCCAAACCCGCTCCCAAGCCAGCGGCCGCAACAGGCACATCAACGCCTAGCGCAAACAAAGAAGTTAAATCGGCCAAGTTGTCCTCCAGCTGGGCAGGGGATCCCGCTAAAAAGAAAGCCATTCCTACCCGGGGTGATACAAGCGGTGGTGTCGGGCGCAATAACTGGCGCGGAGGTCCTAAAAACCGTCGTGGCAATGAACGTGACCGTGAAGAAAATGTATCAGCCATACCCATTGAAGCGCGTGTGCTTGAGGTACATGTGCCAGAAACCATTACGGTTGCTGAATTGGCGCACAAAATGGCCATCAAAGCCGGTGAGGTCATCAAGCATTTGATGAAGTTAGGCCAGATGGTCACAATGAATCAACCGCTTGATCAAGACACCGCGATGATTGTGGTGGAAGAGATGGGCCATACCGCTGTGGTTGCCGCTCTGGATGATCCTGAGGCGTTTACAGACGACGAAGTCTCATTGCAAGATGCCCCGCTGTTGCCGCGTGCGCCTGTAGTGACTGTCATGGGCCACGTCGATCACGGTAAGACATCCTTGCTCGACTACATTCGCCGTGCCAAAGTGGCGTCAGGCGAGGCGGGTGGTATCACTCAACACATTGGCGCTTACCACGTCGAAACTGCACGCGGCATGATTTCGTTCCTTGATACACCTGGACACGAGGCCTTTACCGCCATGCGTGCCCGTGGTGCACAAGCAACCGATATCGTGATTTTGGTCGTTGCAGGCGATGACGGTGTGATGCCGCAAACCAAAGAAGCGATCAAACATGCGAAAGCAGCGGGTGTGCCGATTGTTGTTGCGATCAACAAAATGGACAAGCCCGATGCCAATATAGAGCGGGTTCGTGCTGAACTGATTTCTGAAGAAGTAGTGCCTGAAGAATTTGGGGGAGAGTCGCCATTTGTTTCCGTATCTGCCAAAACAGGTATGGGCATTGATGTACTTTTAGAGCAAGTGCTTTTACAGGCAGAAGTGCTTGAATTGAAAGCGCCCATTACATCTGCGGCCAAGGGCTTAGTCATTGAAGCGCGCTTGGATAAAGGCCGCGGACCTGTCGCCACCATTCTGGTTCAGTCTGGCACTTTATCTACTGGCGATGTGGTGTTGGCTGGACAAACGTTCGGTCGTGTTCGTGCCATGTTGGATGAAAACGGCAAGACCATCAAAACAGCAGGACCGTCCATCCCAGTTGAAATTCAAGGCCTAACTGAAGTTCCGCAAGCAGGTGACGAGTTCATGGTGCTCAATGACGAACGTCGCGCCCGTGAAATTGCAACTTACCGCGCAGGTAAATTCCGCAACACGAAACTGGCCAAGCAACAAGCCGCGAAACTCGAGAACATGTTCACGGACATTTCAGCGGGCGAAGTGAAAAACTTGCCGATCATCATCAAAGCGGACGTTCAGGGTTCTCAGGAGGCTTTGGCTGCATCCTTGCTCAAGTTGTCGACAGATGAAATTAAAGTTCAGTTGGTGTACGTCGCTGTCGGCGCCATCAGTGAGTCGGATATCAACTTGGCCATCGCCTCCAAAGCCATCGTCATTGGTTTCAACGTGCGTGCCGATGCCGGTGCCCGCAAATTGGCCGAAGGCAATGGTGTTGATATTCATTACTACAACATCATTTATGACGCTGTGGATGAACTCAAAGCAGCGATGTCTGGCATGTTGGCGCCAGAGCAAAAAGAAGAAATCACGGGTACGGCCGAAATCCGTACCGTGTTTGTGGCATCGAAGATCGGTACGGTTGCGGGCTCCATGATCACATCTGGATTTGTGACACGTTCTTCGCGCTTTCGTTTGTTGCGCGAAAACATTGTTATCTACACAGGCGATATCGATTCGCTCAAACGACTCAAAGACGATGTCCGAGAAGTCAAAGAAGGCTTTGAATGCGGTATCAAGCTCAAGAACTACAACGACATTGCCATTGGCGATCAGTTGGAGTTCTTTGAAGTCAAGGAAGTGGCCCGTACGCTGTAAAACATGGTCCGCAAAGCATCCAGCACACCGAACCGCGGTTTCCGCGTGGCCGACCAGATCCAGCGCGATCTGGCCGAGCTGATCGCGCGGGAGTTGAAAGACCCCCGTGTAGGCATGATCACCCTCAGTGGCGTTGAGGTCACGCCAGACTATGCCCATGCCAAAGTGCATTTCAGCATCATTACAGGTGATCCCGTAGAAACGACTACCGGCTTGAATGCGGCTGCTGGATTTTTGCGAAATGGCTTGTTCAAGCGACTGCATATTCACACGGTTCCGACACTGCATTTTATTTTTGACCGCACCACTGAGCGAGCATCAGACATGAATGCTTTGATCTCCAAGGCCGTGGCTTCACGCTCCCAAAACGAGGAATGAAATGAACGTGCCACGCACCAGGGTGCAAAGGCGCCCTGTGCATGGGGTGCTGTTGCTCGATAAACCATTGGGTTTGTCCAGTAACCAGGCTTTACAAAAAGCCAAGTGGTTACTGCGCGCTGAAAAAGCAGGCCACACCGGTACGCTGGATCCTTTGGCAACAGGGGTTCTTCCTTTGTGTTTTGGCGCGGCTACCAAATTCAGTCAACAGCATTTGGATGCCGACAAGACCTACGAAACCACTTTGCGTTTAGGTCAAAAAACGTCGACTGCCGATGCAGAAGGCGAAGTGATTCAACAACGAGATGTGACCTGTACACAGGAGCGCGTGAGCGAAGTTCTGAAGCTCTTTACTGGCCCTATCAATCAAGTACCACCGATGCACAGTGCATTGAAAATTGACGGAAAAGCTTTGTATAAATATGCCCGGCAGGGGGTCACTCTCGAGCGGGAAGTTCGCCACATTGTCATTCACTCTCTGGCCTTGCTGGATGTGCAGTTGAATGGTGATGCGCCATCATTGACATTGCGTGTGAGCTGCTCCAAAGGGACATACATTCGCACTTTGGGTGAGGACATTGGAGAAGCCTTGGGCTGCGGCGCCCATGTGAATGCCTTGCGCCGCGTCAACACGGGTCCTTTTGAAGCCGCTGAATGCATAAGCTTGGAAGCATTGGAGGCCATGACAGAGGCAGATAGAGAAGTGCGTTTGAAATCAGTGGATTGTTTATTGCATTCTCACACGGTTGTCACGTTAAAGCCTGATGATGCAGGACGCTTCTTGAGTGGTGTCAGACGCATGGGGGCATGGCCAGACCTTGATCATGTCGCTGTGTATGGCGAATCACCTCGCGCCTTGCTGGGCTCAGCGCACGTCAAGGCAGGTGAGTTAATTCCCGGGCGATTGTTGAGCCCTATTGAAATTCAACAGATTTTAGAAGCAGAGCCTGCTGCCGCGCCCATCCGGGCTGGCCAGGAATGAAGGAAAAAAGCATGAGTAAGCAAATTCGCAACATCGCCATCATCGCCCACGTTGACCACGGTAAAACTACCATGGTTGACCAGTTACTGCGTCAGTCGGGTACTTTCGCTGATCATGAAAAAATCGTGGACACCGTGATGGACAATAATGCCATTGAACGCGAACGTGGCATCACGATTTTGGCTAAAAATTGCGCCGTGAGTTGGGAAGGCACGCACATCAACATTGTTGACACTCCTGGCCACGCTGACTTTGGCGGTGAAGTAGAGCGTGCATTGTCAATGGTTGATGGCGTGGTTCTGCTGATCGATGCGCAAGAAGGGCCGATGCCTCAGACTCGCTTTGTCACCAAAAAGGCTTTGGCCTTGGGCCTGCGCCCGATTCTGGTTGTAAACAAAGTAGACAAGCCAGGCTCCAACCCTGACAAAGTCGTGAATGCCGCTTTTGACTTGTTTGACAAACTCGGTGCCACCGATGAGCAATTGGACTTCCCCGTGGTGTATGCCTCCGGCATCAACGGCTGGACTTCTTTGGTTGAAGGCGAACCAGGTGAGCAGTGGGGCCCTGACATGTCGGCTCTTTTCAATACTGTGCTGAACCATGTCAAACCCAACGCGGGCGATCCTGCTGCACCATTGCAGTTGCAAATTTCCGCGCTCGACTTTTCCACTTTTGTGGGCCGTATCGGCGTCGGTCGTATCAGTCAAGGCACCATCAAGCCCAACATGGAAACGATGGTCATGGAGGGTCCAGATGGCAAAACATTCAAAGGTCGCGTCAACCAAGTGTTGACCTTCCATGGTCTGGACCGCGTGCAAGTGACCGAAGCCGGTCCTGGCGACATCGTCTTGATTAACGGCATTCCCGACTTGAACATCGGCGTGACGGTCACAGACCCTATCAGCCCCGCACCGTTGCCAATGCTCAAGGTGGATGAGCCCACTTTGACCATGAACTTTTGCGTCAACACCAGCCCCTTGGCCGGTCGCGAAGGCAAGTACGTCACCAGCCGTCAAATCTGGGACCGTCTGCAAAAAGAATTGCAACACAATGTGGCCTTGCGCGTCAATGAAACCGACGAAGAAGGCATCTTTGAAGTCATGGGCCGTGGTGAATTGCACTTGACGATTTTGTTGGAGAACATGCGTCGTGAAGGTTATGAATTAGCCGTTTCCAAACCACGTGTTCTGTTCCGAGACGTCAATGGCGAACGTCATGAGCCGATAGAAATGGTCACAGCAGACATTGAAGAAACCCATCAAGGCGGTGTCATGCAGGCTTTGGGTGAGCGCAAGGGTGAGCTTGTGAACATGGACCCCGACGGCCGTGGTCGTGTCCGTTTGGAGTACCGAATTCCTGCGCGTGGCTTGATTGGTTTTACCAACGAATTCCTGAACTTAACCCGGGGTTCTGGTTTGATTTCCAATATTTTTGACGGATACGAGCCCCACAAAGGTGATATCGGTGGCCGCAAAAATGGTGTCTTGATCTCTATGGACGATGGTGAAATTTTCACCTATGCATTGGGCAAATTAGACGACCGTGGCCGTATGTTTGTCAGAGCAAACGATCCTGTTTACGAAGGCATGATTGTGGGCATCCACAGCCGCGACAACGATTTGGTTGTTAACGCGACCCGAACCAAACAATTGACCAACTTTCGCGTATCCGGAAAGGAAGACGCGATCAAGATCACACCGCCCATTGATTTGACTTTGGAGTACGGTGTCGAGTTCATCGAGGACGATGAGTTGGTCGAAATCACCCCCAAAAGTGTTCGACTGCGCAAGCGTTACTTGAAAGAAGGCGACCGCAAGCGCAATAAGTGATCTGATTGACGGGCGCATGAAATGAAACTCAGTCACAGCCAGGCGGTCATGGTCATGGTTGCTGTGACTGCCTTGTGGTCAATGGCAGGTGTTGTGACTCGCCAGTTGGAGAGCGCTCGCAGTTTTGAGATTACTTTTTGGCGGAGCTTTTTTACCGTGGTATCGCTGCTGATTATTTTGCCCTTGTGGCAAGGTCATTCTGTTTTCAAGCGTATGCCATGGCGAAGTCATTATTTTTGGCTCTCCGGCGTCTGCTGGAGCATCATGTTCACCGCCTTCATGGTGGCTTTGACGCTGACGGCTGTGGCCAATGTTCTGATCACCTTGGCTTTGGGGCCTTTGATCACCGCCTTGTTTTCTTGGCTCATCACTGGTCAACGCTTACCCCTTCGCACTTGGTGTGCTGTATGCCTGGCAGGTGTTGGGATCGGTTGGATGTTTGCCAGTCAAATTGATGTGGCCGCGAACGGATTTTGGCTCGGCGTGACTGTGGCCATTGCGGTGCCCATTGCCGGCGCTATTCAATGGAACTTGGTCCAACGCAGTCAGTCGCAAGGACTCGCGTTGGATTTGGTACCCTCGGTTTTGTTAGGTGCCGTGTTTTCCAGCCTTTTTACCATGCCTTGGTCTGTCCCATTTCAGGCCACTGCAGTCGACGTTCAATGGTTGGCCCTGCTGGGTCTGTTTCAGTTGGCCATACCTTGTGTACTGTCAGTGGTGTGCGCCAAGGTATTGAAAGCCGCCGAGGTTTCTCTGCTGGCCTTATTGGAAGTCATTTTTGGTATTGCCTTGGCATGGTTCGGTGCTGATGAAAAACCAGCAGTCCAGGCGCTTTTGGGCGGTTCTTTGGTGCTGTTTGCCTTGTTGTTGAATGAATTGTTTGCCTGGAGGCAGCGTAATGTCTGAACAAATGACGACTGATGTTTTAACCGAAGTTCACGGTCGATTAGGGTGCATCACCTTGAACCGCCCCAAAGCCTTGAATGCCCTGTCTTTAGACATGGTCAAAACCTTAGCGCAAACTTTGTCCAGATGGCAATCAGATCCTGAAATTCTGGCTGTCGTGGTTCGGGGGCAGGGCAAAGAGGGCCCATTCGGTTCTTTTTGCGCGGGAGGTGATATCCGCTTCTTCCATCAAGCAGCGGTTGCGGGCGACAGTGCTTTGGGAGAATTTTTCACTGAAGAATATGCGCTTAATCACCTGATACACACTTACAGCAAACCTTACATTGCTTTCATGGACGGCGTTGTCATGGGCGGTGGAATGGGTATTTGCCAAGGGGCCAGTTTGAGGGTCGTCACTGAACGGACCAAAATGGCCATGCCAGAGACCCATATCGGTTTGTTTCCTGATGTGGGGGGCGGTTATTTCCTCAGTCGTTGCCCTGGCGCCATGGGCGAGTATTTAGGCCTGACAGGTCATGTTTTGGTGGGATCGCAGTCATTGGCTGCACATCTTGCGGATGGGTATATTGAGTCAGGTCGCTTGGCTAATATATGGCAAACCTTGACATCGACACCCTTTGAAACGGGTCAAGCTGTGGAGCATTGGGTCAAGAGTCAGTTTGCCCGCTTAGAGGTTCCCATCTTTCCTGCTCGCACGCATATGAATGGTGTTTTTGGCAAGTCCAGCGTTCTCGAAATGATTCAAAGCTTGGAGGCTTCTTCGGATGAGTGGTCGCAGGCAACTGCCAAAGTAATGCGTCACCGATCCCCATTGATGCTGCATGTGGTGTTGGCACAAATTCGCAAAGCTCGGCACATGGGCTTGGCCGATGATTTACGGATGGAGCGCGATATGGTGCACCATTGTTTCAATTTGCGACCAATCGCTGATTCCGAAACCGTCGAGGGAATTCGCGCTCTGGCCATAGACAAGGACCACACGCCAAGCTGGAAGCCCGAGAAAATTGAAGACGTCAACATGGATGAAGTTCATGCGTTCTTTGTTTCGCCTTGGTCTGCACTGGACCATCCTCTGGCCAAACTGAGCTGAGCTTGACTCAGCGGTTGTGAACCTTCATAGCGCGCTCCACCTCGCGCTTACCTTCCCTGTCCTTGATGGTGTCCCGTTTGTCGTGCTCGGCTTTGCCTTTGCCTAAACCAATTTCACATTTAACGCGTCCATTCTTCCAGTGCAAATTGATCGGGACCAAGGTAAAACCTTTTTGCTCAATCTTGCCGGTGAGTCTTTTGATCTCCTCTTTTTTGAGCAACAGCTTGCGCGTGCGTCCTGTTTCTGGATTGATATGGGTTGAGGCGGTTCGAAGCGCGTTGATCAAAACGCCGATGATGAACATTTCGCCACTGCGTATGACGACATAACCATCCGTGAGCTGGACTTTGCCCTCGCGCACGGATTTGACCTCCCAACCTTCCAGCACCATCCCTGCCTCGTACCGTTCTTCAAAAAAATAATTGAAAAAAGCCTTCTTATTCTCCGCAATGATGGGCGATTTTCCGTCGGGTGTCTTTTTGTTGTTTGTGGCCATGAAGGGCATGTATAGGCATAAAGCCAAAAAATCAAATGAAAAAAGCAAGCCATGACACACATGGAAATTACAATGGAATTAATTGAGCATTGTATGAAGAATATTCAAAAGTCCGTCCTGATCTGGTATTCACCTGAAGAAATGTTCCGTCTTGTGACGGACGTAGCAAGTTACCCCTTATTTTTGCCTTGGTGCAACATGGCACAGGTTCTGGAACAAGATGAAAACGGCATGCTGGCTGAGGTCGGCATCAGCATGGCCGGTGTGAAGCAGATTTTTACCACACGCAATGTGTACATACCGGGACGCGAAGTGCATATGAAACTCGTCAAAGGGCCCTTCTCTAAATTGGACGGTATGTGGCGAATCAGTCCTGTCGGCGACGGCTCGCAACGTGCTTGTAAAGTTGAACTTTTACTTGATTATGGTTTTTCAAGCGTAACGTTGGCTGCCTTGGTAGGACCCATTTTTGACAAGATCGCAGCCACACTGGTGGATGCCTTTGTCAAACGGGCTGAAGAGGTTTATGGGGTTGAAGAGTAGATGTCAGACAGGATTCACATTACCTTTTGCTACAGTCCACAAGCTGAGCAAGTGTTGGAATTTCCGTTTGAATTTGTTGAAGGCACCAACATCCGAGATGCGCTTGATTTCATCCAGCAGCAACTCCATCTGTCATCTGCGCAAATCGAACATTTTGGTGTCTGGGGGCGCAAGACGAAGCCCACCGACAGTCTGAGACCCAGTGATCGATTAGAGTGCTACCGCCCCCTTTTGGTGGACCCCAAAGTGGCAAGAAGAAAACGTTTCAAACGTCAAGGTGCAAAGCGTTCTGGTTTGTTTGCCAATCGCAGGCCAGGATCGGTTCCAGGGTATTGATTTTACGGATGTTCATGCGGGTACAATCGTTTTTTTGGAGCCCTACCTCATGCGCCTACTCGGAAAAGCGCTCACCTTCGACGATGTTTTGTTGGTGCCCGCGTATTCTCAAGTCCTGCCTAAGGACGCCTCCCTTGCCACCCAATTTACCCGCAATATCCGTTTAAACCTGCCCTTGGTTTCTGCTGCCATGGACACGGTGACAGAAGCGCGTCTGGCCATTGCGATTGCCCAAGAAGGCGGCATGGGCATCGTGCATAAAAACCTCACGGCGCAGGAACAAGCGGCGCAAGTGGCCAAAGTCAAGCGCTATGAATCGGGTGTATTGCGGGACCCGGTCGTGATCACTCCTGATACCACGGTGCGTCAAGTCATGGCCTTGTCGGATGAGTTGGGTGTTTCCGGTTTTCCGGTCTGTGATGGCCGTCAAGTCGTTGGCATTGTGACTGGCCGTGACCTTCGTTTTGAAACCCGATACGACCAAAAGGTCAGTGAAATCATGACGCCGCGCGAGCGCTTGATCACCGTGCCCGAAGGCACGACCCCCGAACAAGCCAAGCACCTGTTGAACAAACACAAGCTCGAGCGCCTGCTGGTGATCAACGACAACTTTGAACTCAAGGGATTAATTACGGTCAAAGACATTACCAAACAACTCAACTTCCCAAACGCTGCCCGCGATGACGCGGGCAAATTGCGCGTGGGCGCGGCTGTGGGTGTGGGCGAGGGCACCGAAGAACGGGTCGAGGTTTTGTGCCGTGCAGGTGTTGACGCCATTGTCGTCGACACAGCACACGGCCACAGCAAGGGCGTTATTGATCGCGTACGGTGGGTTAAACACAACTACCCGCACCTTGAGGTTATTGGCGGCAACATCGCCACAGGCGCTGCGGCTTTGGCGTTGGTCGAGGCGGGTGCTGATGGCGTGAAAGTCGGCATCGGCCCTGGGTCCATCTGCACCACCCGCATCGTGGCAGGTGTGGGGGTTCCGCAGATCATGGCCATTGACAATGTGGCCACAGCCCTTAGGGGTACAGGCGTTCCACTGATCGCAGATGGTGGCATTCGGTACAGCGGCGACATTGCCAAAGCCATTGCTGCCGGGGCCAGCTCGGTCATGATGGGCGGCATGTTCGCGGGTACGGAAGAGTCCCCGGGAGAAATTGTGCTGTTTCAAGGGCGCAGCTATAAGAGCTACCGCGGTATGGGCTCCATTGGGGCCATGCAACAGGGGAGTGCTGACCGCTATTTTCAAGAGTCGAGTTCGGGCAACCCCAATGCCGACAAGTTGGTGCCTGAAGGCGTTGAAGGCCGTGTGCCCTATAAAGGCTCGGTGGTCTCCATCATTTACCAAATGGCGGGGGGCTTGCGAGCGAGCATGGGTTACTGTGGATGCGCCACGATTGCAGACATGCAAAACCAGGCGGAGTTTGTGGAAATCACCACTGCAGGTATCCGCGAAAGCCATGTACATGATGTACAAATCACCAAAGAAGCGCCGAACTACCGGGCTGACTGACCGATGCAACATTCCAAGATATTGATCCTCGACTTCGGCTCGCAAGTCACCCAACTGATTGCCCGCCGCGTGCGCGAAGCCCATGTTTTTTGTGAAGTCCATCCGTGTGATGTGACGAGCGACTGGGTGCGTGAGTACGCCAAGGACGGCAATCTCAAGGGCGTTATCTTGTCGGGCAGCCATGCCAGCACCTACGAAGAGCAAGACTTGCGCGCACCGCAGGCAGTTTTTGACTTGGGCATCCCGGTCTTGGGCATCTGCTACGGCATGTTCACGATGACGGTCCAATTGGGCGGTACGGTTGAGCCTTCTACCCACCGCGAATTCGGCTACGCCGAGGTTCGCGCCCACGGCCACACTGCCTTGCTCAAGGACATTGCCGACTTCACCACGCCCGAAGGCCACGGCATGCTCAAGGTCTGGATGAGCCACGGCGACAAAGTCACCGCGATGCCGCCCGGCTTCAAGCTCATGGCGTCCACGCCCAGCTGCCCCATTGCCGGCATGGCCGACGAAGCGCGCAAGTTCTACGCCGTGCAGTTCCACCCTGAGGTCACGCACACGCTGCAAGGCCAAGCCCTGCTCCACCGTTTTGTGCTCGACATCTGCGGCACCCGGCCCGACTGGGTGATGGGCGACTACATCCAAGAAGCGGTTGACAAAATCCGCGCCCAGGTGGGCGATGAAGAAGTGATCTTGGGCTTGTCAGGCGGCGTGGATTCGTCGGTGGCGGCCGCCCTCATTCACCGCGCCATTGGCGAGCAACTCACCTGCGTGTTTGTGGACCACGGTTTGCTGCGCCTGAACGAGGGCGACATGGTCATGGACATGTTTGTCGGCCAGCTGCATGCCAAGGTGATTCGCGTGGACGCGGCAGATCAGTTTTTGGGCCACTTGGCCGGCGTGAGCGAGCCCGAAGCCAAGCGCAAAATCATCGGCCGCGAGTTTGTGGAGGTGTTCAAGGCCGAGGCCGCCAAGCTCAAAGCCGCCAACGCTTCATCCAAGGGCGCCAAATGGCTGGCCCAAGGCACGATTTACCCCGACGTGATCGAGTCCGGCGGCGCCAAGAGCAAGAAGGCCGTGACCATCAAGAGCCACCACAACGTGGGCGGCCTGCCAGAACAACTCGGCCTCAAACTTTTGGAGCCACTGCGCGAACTGTTCAAAGACGAAGTGCGTGAACTCGGCGTGGCTCTGGGTCTGCCACGTGAAATGGTCTATCGCCATCCGTTCCCCGGTCCGGGCCTGGGAGTTCGGATTTTGGGCGAAGTCAAAAAGGAATACGCTGACCTGCTGCGCCGGGCCGATGCGATCTTCATTGAAGAGCTGCGTAACTTCAAAGACGACAGCGGCAAGAGCTGGTACGACCTGACCAGCCAGGCCTTCACCGTTTTCCTGCCTGTCAAAAGTGTGGGCGTGATGGGCGATGGCCGCACCTATGACTACGTGGTGGCCTTGCGCGCCGTGCAAACCAGTGACTTCATGACCGCTGACTGGGCCGAGTTGCCTTATGCGCTGCTCAAGAAAGTCTCGGGCCGCATCATCAACGAGGTCCGAGGCATCAACCGCGTGACCTACGACGTGAGCTCCAAACCGCCGGCGACGATCGAGTGGGAATAAGCACAAGGCACCTTCGGGTGCCTTTGTTTTGATACAGTCCTATGCATGTACCTGCCCAAACAGTTTGACCATCCGCAGCATGCTTGCGCCATCATGCGCGAGCATCCGTTTGCCAGTCTGATCTCCAACGACGACGAGGGCTTCCCTTTTGTCTCGCATTTGCCTTTCAAGTTGATCGAAGAGGGCGGTCAGCCCTCGGCACTATTGGGTCATTGCGCACGTGGCAACGCACATGCCCAGTATTTGCAGCTGCGCCCCCAAGCCTTGGTGACCTTCATGGGGCCGCAGGCTTATATGTCGCCAGCGGTATACCCTGATTTGCAACGTGTGCCTACGTGGTCCTACTTGGCGGTGCACGCCCGTGTAGAAGCGCGGATACTCGAAGGCGAAGAGGCCAAGGATGCGATGCTCAAGCAGTTGATCGCCGAACACGAACCCACTTACGCCGCGCAATGGCGTGCGCTGCCTGAAAGCTACACCCAGGGTATGCTGAAAGGGATTGTGGCCTTCGAATTGAAAATTTTGAACCTGCAAACCAAGGTCAAAATCAACCAACACCGACCCGAGTCTCATGTGGCGATGCATGCGGTATACGCCCAGGGCAACTCGCAAGAACAAGCCTTGGCGCTGTGGATGCAACGCTTGGGCCTGGTGGCCTGATGCCGACTGCCGAGCAAGACGCACACTGGATGGGCTTGGCCCTTGCGCAAGCGCGTTTGGCCTCGGCAGGTAGTGAAGTGCCCGTGGGTGCGGTGGTGGTCAAAGAAGGTCAGGTGATCGCCACCGGTCGCAATGCCCCCATTGGCAGCCATGACCCCACTGCCCACGCCGAAGTGGTGGCACTGCGCGAAGCTGCTCGCGTGCTTGGCAATTACCGGCTGGACGGCTGCACCCTGTATGTGACCCTGGAGCCCTGCGCCATGTGCAGCGGCGCCATGCTGCATGCGCGTCTGGACCGTGTGGTGTTTGGCGCAGCTGACCCGCGCACGGGTGTGGCGGGCTCGGTACTCAACCTGTTTGGCTATTCTCAATTGAATCACCAAACGCGGGTCACCGGCGGTGTGCTGGCCGAACCCTGTGGTCAATTGCTCAAAGATTTTTTCAAACCCAAAAGGACGAACATGGATCCTGTCAGAGAAGATGCTTTGCGCACCCCCGATGCGGCCTTTGCTCATCTGCCTGATTACCCTTGGGCACCGCGCTATGTGAATGACTTGCCCAGCATCCCTGGTCTGCGCATGCATTACATCGACGAGGGCCCGCACGATGCCGGGGTGACTTGGTTGTGTTTGCACGGCAATCCGGCATGGAGCTATTTATACCGAAAAATGATGCCTGCATTTTTAAGCGCAGGTGGCCGTGTGGTTGCGCCTGACATGATCGGTTTTGGCCGAAGCGACAAGCCCAAGAAAGACAGTTTTCACACCTTCGACAGGCACCGCCAGTCCTTGCTCGAGCTGATTGATCGCCTGGACTTGCAACGTGTGGTGCTGGTCGTTCAGGACTGGGGCGGCATTTTGGGTTTGACACTGCCCATGGCCGCGCCCGAACGCTACCAAGGCTTGCTGGTCATGAACACGACCCTGGCCACGGGCGAAGCTCCTTTGAGTGCCGGCTTTCTGGCTTGGCGCGATTGGTGCCAAAGCCAGCCGCAGTTCGATGTCGGCAAATTGCTCCTGCGTGGCAATCCGGATCTGAGCGCCGTAGAGTCTGCGGCATACAACGCGCCGTTTCCCGACAAGGGTTATCGCGCCGCGCTGAGGGCCTTTCCGCCCATGGTGCCCGAATTGACAGATTCACCGGGTGCCGCCATTTCAAGGCAAGCCCAAGAATTCTTGCGAAACGACTGGCAAGGCAAAACCTTCATGGTCATTGGCCAGCAAGACCCCGTTTTGGGCGAGTCGGTGATGCGTTCATTGCAAAATCAGATTCGAGCTTGCCCAGAACCCATGCTGTTGCCAAACGCAGGACATTTTGTGCAGGAACAGGGCAGGGAGTTTGCGCAAGCTGCTGTGAGACACTTCACACCATGATCATGATTCCGTCATTTCGATGGGCGACAATTACCTAAGCATGGCTCATATTTATATTTTTTCCCCGTCCAGTGCAGTACGAGACAAAGCGGCTTTTCGGCGCGGTCTAAGACGGCTCCAAGCGCAAGGCCATCAAGTTGAAGTTGATGAGGCTGCATTGGCAAGCCACATGCGTTTTGCGGGCGATGACGAGCAGCGCATTGCGGCCATTTGTCGCGCTGCGGCCAGTGGAGCTGGTGTCGCTTTAATCTCTCGGGGCGGGTATGGACTCACCCGAATTTTGCCGGCTTTACCGTACATCGCGATTGCCAAAGCCATTGACAAAGGCATGCAGTTTGTGGGTCTGAGTGATTTCACTGCTTTCAATTTAGCGGTTTTTTCCAAGACAGGTCGTATCACCTGGCAAGGCCCCGCTTTGGGTGCGGATTTTGGAACCCCTGCAGAGCCTGACGACATCATGCAAGCCTGTTTTGATGACTTGCTGCTCGAGCAAGGTGAAGGCACGGGTTGGCAACGCCCGGTCCTTGAATCCGACAGTCGCGTCACGGTGAAGGATGCAACGCTATGGGGTGGTAACCTGACAGTCTTGACTTCTTTATTGGGTACGCCTTACTTTCCACAAATTAAAGGTGGCGTGTTGTTTCTTGAGGACGTGGGAGAGCATCCTTACCGCATTGAGCGAATGCTGACGCAACTCCTTCATGCAGGTGTATTGGCGCAGCAAAAGGCGGTTGTCATGGGGCAATTTTCCAATTACAAACTGGTGCCCACCCATGACAAAGGCTTCAAACTGACCACAGTGGTGTCTTGGTTGCGCAGCCACATCAAAGCGCCGGTGCTCTTGGGCTTGCCTTTTGGTCATGTGGCCACCAAAGTCCTTTTGCCCGTGGGTGCCAAGGTTGATCTGGTGGCTGAAAAGAGGGATGCTTTATTGGTATGGGGGCACATTTGACTGAAGTGCTTTTGTATTGATTTATTTCAGTTGATCTTTAACTTAACATAATATACATCGTATGAAGTCAACATCAGGTGTAAAGGTGCGAGTTAGAAGATAAAAGGCAACCTGTCAAAATCTAGTGAGTTCCTGTTGCAGGAGATGAAGTCTTGGGTTGACTCCACTTTTTAACAGCTGCATCTATAAGGGCGACTGAATCATCGCGGCCAGCCCGTTGAGCAAAATTTAAGGCACTCAGACGCAGTTCGTTTTTGAGCGTGGGGTCCGCGCCGGCTTCAAGGAGTAGACGAACACAATCAGCGTTGCCATACATCGCGGCCATCATCAAGGGCGTGGAACCATTGGGTGATTCGGCATCAATGTAGGCACTGTGATCCAATAAAATTTCAATGATGGTTTTTTGAGCCCTCGATGCGGCGTAATGCAAAGGCGTCCAGCCGGTTTTATTCACGTCCGCGTCTTTGGCTATCAGTAACTTGACCAAATCTGTGTGTCCTTTGATGGACGCCATCATCAAAGGGCTTTCATCTTTGCTGTTGCGCCACTCGACCTTGGTTTTTGGCCAATTGATCAAAAGGGTTGCCGTCTTCTGCGCGTCAGAACTCACTGCCAAAAAGAGGCCATGAATGCCATCGGGATTGATGGTGTTGGGATCAAACCCCCGTTCAAGCAAGGCCCTGACTTTAGCAGGCTCATCGTTCACAATTGCTGTGAAAAAATCCTCATAGGATCCAGCATGCGATAAGATAATAAAAGAAAAATAGACAATAAATACAATGTACTTTATTAATTTTTTCATAAATTACTTGAGATAAATTACATTAATTACCCAAGCTAACTTGCTCGGTGACCCTGTTGAAAAGCGTATCAAAATTAGCACTGGTTAGTACACCAATGGACTCTGCGGTGCCACCCCGCAACTCGGCCAGCAATTTGGCGACAAAGGGAACATAAGCCGGGGTGTTGAGCTTGCCTCGGTGAGGTACAGGGGCCAAATAGGGGCTGTCGGTCTCAATTAACAAACGGTCATCCGGCACAAATTTGGCAACCTCGCGCAAATCCTGAGCGGTCTTGAACGTCAAAATACCTGAAAGTGAAATATAAAAACCCAAGTCCAGTGCCGCGCGAGCAACGGCTTGCGACTCGGTAAAACAGTGGAAAACACCACCTGCAGAATGCAATTGTCCGGTTTCGCCCTCTTCCTTCAATATGGCCAAAGTGTCGTCTGATGCCGCCCGGGTGTGAATGACCAAGGGAAGCTTTGTAGCCTGCGCCGCGCGGATATGGGTCCGAAAACGATCGCGTTGCCATTCCATATCTCCTAAACTTCGCCCTCCTTTGCGCTCTTGCATTTGGTAGTAATCGAGCCCTGTTTCGCCAATGGCCACAACACGTGGCAAGGCTGCACGCTCAACCAGATCTTCGAAAGTAGGCTCATAAACGCCTTCATTGTCTGGATGCACGCCCACCGTGGCCCAGAAATTGTCGTAGCTTGTGGCCAAGTAATGGACCGGCGCAAAATCTTCGATGGTTGTGCAAATGCACAAAGCACGGGTCACATTCGCTGCCGACATGGCGAGGCGAATTTCCGGCAATTGCCTGGCAAGCTCAGGGAAATTGAGGTGGCAATGAGAATCGGTGTACATCAATCAATCAGTTCAATGGGTGGCGGTCATGGCCAAACGTGCTTCACTGGCCAAAGCCTCCAGCATCAAGCCCGCGTTATAGGGATGCTCAGACGAGCGGGCTGCGGTGGTCAGGCGCTTGTACCAGCCGGTGAGAGTGGACAGTGACGCTTTGTTTTTTGGCAATGTATTTGAGCTGAAAAAGCGGGGCGCAGCACCCAATTGATGCAAAACCAAGTCATGACTCAACTTTTGCAGTGCATCGATCGCTTGGCTCGGATTCAAATCTGACAAAGCGGCCACATCGCCTCGGGCCATGGCCTGTGGAAAAGACGACCACCATACCGGTGTTTGACCCGATGCCGCCTGACGCAAGACGTCTGCGGGTCGTCCTCCTGCGGCATGCAACAAAACCTCAGCCTCCGGGCCATCAAAACCTTGACCGGCAAGCCAAGACACTGCTTGCGCCGTATCTGGCCATAGCATGGTGTGTCCTAGGCAACGGCTGCGGATGGTCGGCAACAGCTGATGAGCTGCCTGGGTGGCCAGCACAAACTTCACATCACCGGGCGGTTCTTCCAGCGTTTTGAGCAGCGCATTGGCAGTGATGTTGTTCATCTTTTCGGATGGAAAAACGAGCACTGCTTTTCCTTGGCCGCGTGCATTGGTGCGCTGCGAAAACTCGACGGCCTCACGCATTGCATCCACACGTATTTCGCGTGAAGGTTTGCGGGTCTTTTTGTCAATCTCATCCTGCGCTTTTTCACTTAGGGGCCAGCCCAGCTCCAGCATGACAGTTTCTGGCATCAATACACACAAGTCAGCGTGCGTGCGTACCTGAATGGCGTGACAACTGCCGCAGACTCCGCATGCCCCCCGTGGACCGGGCTTTTCACACAGCCATGCACTGGCCAAAGACAATGCCAAATCGTATTGGCCTAAGCCTGAGGGGCCAGACAATAGCCAAGCGTGACCCCTTTGGGCTAACAGTTGTTGGGTTTGTAATGCAATCCAGGGCGCATTTAAAGTCAGGCTCACAGTGCATTCCCTTTTTTATTAGGAGACGCGAGCAGATTCATCACGGCAATTTTCACTTCCAGCCAAACCCCCTCTCGGCTTTGATTGGCATTAATTTGTGCAAACCGTCCAGGATTTTGCGTGTAACGGCGGGCATACCCATTGCGAACATTTTCAAAAAATGCAAGCGGTTGCGATTCAAATTTATCAGGCATGCGGGCTTGCACAAGGCGTTCGGCCGCCACAGAGGGTGGCAAATCAAACCACACCGTCAAGTCAGGTTGAAGCAATGATTTATCTTTTAAATCAGAACGATCTTGCACCATGTTTTCTAGGTTCTCGAGCACCTGCCAGTCGAACCCCCTGCCCCCTCCTTGGTAGGCAAAAGTGGCATCAGTGAAACGGTCGCACAACAGCACATCTCCACGTGTCAGTGCCGGCTTAATCACGTGAACAATGTGTTCTTGACGTGCAGCAAACATGAGTAACGCTTCTGTCAGCGGATCCATAGGTTCGTGCAATACCAGCGCACGCAATTTTTCAGACAAAGGTGTTCCACCGGGTTCACGGGTCAAAGTCACTTGACGACCTTGATCCCGAAGCAACGCGGCCAGACCCTCGATGTGGCTGGACTTGCCTGCGCCATCAATGCCCTCGAAGCTGATGAATAAACCGCGTGTCATAGCGCACTTATGGTGAAAAGTCTCATTGTCCACTGACCGGGCTGTCTTGACCGCCCTGCCCTCGTTGGTAACGGTTCACCGCGCGATTGTGCTCGCTCAAGCTGTTGCTGAAGTGGCTGCTGCCATCGCCCTTGGCGACAAAATAAAGCGCTTGGGTTGAAGCGGGTTGCACTGCGGCAGCCATAGCCGCTTTACCGGGCATGGCAATTGGAGTGGGCGGCAAACCCGCACGCGTATAGGTGTTGTAGGGGGTGTCTGTGCGCAAATCGATCCGGCGCAAATTGCCATCAAAACTCGCGCCCAATCCATAAATGACAGTGGGATCTGTTTGAAGCAGCATGCCCATGCGCAACCTGTTGACAAATACGCCCGCAATCAAGGGACGGTCAGCGGCTTTGCCGGTTTCCTTTTCAACAATGCTGGCCAAAATAAGGGCCTCTTCAGACGATTTCAGCGGGGAAAGCGAGGACTTGTTTGACCAGGCCAGCGCCAAATGCGTGTCCATGGATTTGAGTGCCCGCTTAAGCACAGCCGTGTCGCTGGCACCTTTTGCATAGGTGTAAGTGTCAGGATAAAACCGCCCTTCTGGATGAATACCGGGTCGTCCTAATCGCGTCATAAGCTCAGAATCGCTCCAGTCTTTTGAATCTTGCTTAAGTTGATCCGCTTTGGCCAAGGCTTGCCGCAGTTGTCTAAAGTTCCAACCTTCCACCAAGGTAACTGTTCGCAAAGATTCTTCACCACGTGTCAGCATTAACAACAGCGAACGTGGTGTTGTGGTATTTGTGATTTCATAACTACCCGCTTTGATTAAGCGGGCCTGACCAGACAAGCGAAACCATACAAACAGCAAATCAGCAGACGTTTGGGTGCCAGAATCAATAACCGCTTGCGCCACGCCCCGAGGTTTTGTGCCGGGTTCAACCGTTAGATCCAAAAAAGGACCATGGGGATGAATCGGTTGCGCCAACCACAGGTAACCGGCCCCTAAAACGAGGATGGTCGAAAGGGTAAGCACCCCCAAAAAAGTCATCAACCAACGTCGCACAGCCCTATTGCCTTCAAAGTATTCAAGTGAGGATGATAATTGAGGGATGCGCACAGAAACTTCTTTTTCCAAAACCATTTTGCCGAGCGGGGTGGCACCCCTCCCTCATTTGGCCGTGATCCAGGCCCAAGGCGAAGACGCTGCCAACTTTTTGCACAATCAGCTCACCAACGATGTGCTTCTGTTGCCCGTAGGTCAATCACGACTGGCCGCATTTTGTTCGGCAAAAGGCCGTATGCAGGCCAGTTTTATTGTCATCAAGACCGCGCCAGATACCGTGCTGTTGGTGATGAGCCTCGATTTACTGCCTCAAACACTCAAGCGCCTGTCCATGTTTGTATTGCGTGCCAAAGTCAAAATGTCCGATGCCACCGCCCAATGGCAGCTCTGTGGTTTGCTGGGAGACAGCGCCAAGGAGGTGATGGGGGAAGCGTCCCCTTGGCAAGCTGTGGCGGTGGATGACGGACACACCGTTGCGCTTTACCCGTCCATGGTGGGCGACGTAGTGGTGCCACGAGCACTGTGGCTTGGTCCAACCTTGCAGTCGCAGCCCTCAGGCCCCGATGTTTCGACTGAAATTTGGCTGTGGTCCGACGTCATGAGTGGCGTGGCGCTGCTCAGCCAACCCTTATTCGAGTACTTTGTGCCACAAATGCTCAATTACGAGTCGGTGGGGGGTGTGAACTTCAAAAAAGGCTGCTACCCCGGTCAGGAGATCGTCGCTCGCAGCCAGTTTCGTGGCACTTTGAAACGTCGAACAGCACTTGTTCACAGTCCTGTCTCGCTGAGTGCTGGGCAAGACATCTTCACGCCAACTGATCCCGAACAGCCCTGCGCCACGACAGTGCTGAGCGCGGCGCGGCCCGATGGAAATGGTTTTGATGCGCTGGTCAGCGGTACGATCGATAGCATGCAAACCGGATGGCACGCAGGCAGCGCACAAGGCGCTTGCTTGGACCTTGTGTCCTTGCCCTACTCTTTGTTGGAAGACATCTGAGGCTCAGAGGCTGCACACCATCTCAATGTGTGCAATTCCCGCTTCTTCAAAGATTTTCCCTTGGGGGATAAATCCGGCGCGTTTGTAAAAGCCTTGTGCACTGCATTGGGCATGAAGCAGAACTTGCGTGTCTCCCCGCGCTGTGGCTGCGTCCATCAGGGACTGCAAGATCCGCCGACCCAAATCGCTGCCACGCATTTGTTTTTTAACGGCCATCCGGCCAATCCGGGCTGTGCCTGGCGCGTGTTGCAACAATCGGCCCGTGGCCAATACCATCCCCATACGGTTCAATGCAACAGCATGCAATGCGGTGGCATCGTCATCGTCCCACTCCATCTCGGCGGGGACCTTTTGTTCATGCACAAAGACCTCTGTACGAAGGGGACCGGCCAGTGCTTTGAGTTCAAGCCATGGGCCTGTCAACAACTCGACCATGTCCTCACCTTGATCAAAGGCTTCCAACATGCCTCTCAACTGAAGCGGGATGGGCAGGCTTTTTTTGGCCACCGGGTCTGCGTAGACATAAATTAGTTCTGTCGTGATGAGTAATTCATCACCCCGAAAAATCGCACCTACGAAAGTCATCGATGAATTGCCAATGCGGTCGCAGCGCATGCACACGTCCATAAAATCATCCATCTCGGCACTGGCGTGGTATTCCACACTGGCTTTTTTGACAAACAAATCCCCTCCCAGTTGGTGCAAGGTTTCTGCATAGGGCATGGCCAAATTTCGCCAATAGTCGGTCACCGCCGTATCAAAATACATGAGGTAATGGCCGTTAAAGACGATATTTTGCATGTCCACCTCCACCCAGCGCACACGCATGCGGTGAGAAAAACGGAAGTCTTGTCGTTTCATAAAATTAACTTTCAAAAGCATGTTTCAAAGCCCGACCCGCATCGGCATGCGCTTTCAGGGCATCAGGAATGGCGCGCCCCATGGTGATGAAACCATGAATCACACCCCGGTATATTTCTAAGTCAATGGGGACCCCCGCCATGCGCAAGATGTCGGCGTAATTCACACCCTCGTCCACCAAGGGGTCACACTCGGCTAAACCGATCCAAGCCGGTGCCAGATTACTGTGGTCGCTGGCCAAACTGGGTGCAAAACGCCAATCATCACGGTCTTTCGCATCAATGTAATTGGCAAAAAACCAATCCACAGTGTCTTTGTCCAGCATGAAGCCTTCTGCATAGGCGCGGTGCGAGGCTGTGTCTTGCCGCGCCCCGCATCCGGGATAAAACAGCAATTGAAGTCTCAAAAGCAAACCTGCATCTCTGGCCATCAGCGCACAGACGGCAGCCAAGGTGCCACCTGCACTGTCCCCACCCACGGCGAGTCGAGTGGCGTCCAAACCCAGTGTCTGGCCGTTTTGGTGCAGCCAGTTCAAGGCGTCCCAACTGTCGTGCACGGCGGTCGGAAAACGGTGCTCTGGGGCCAGCCTGTAATCTAACGAGACCACGGCGCAGTGGGCCTGCCGGCTAAGCTGTCGGCACACCACGTCATGCGTGTTGAGGCTGCCCACAGTGAAGCCGCCGCCGTGTATGTAAAGCAGCACGGGCAGCGGCGTCTCATGGTGGGGGGCATACAGCCGTGCAGGTATGGCGTAGCCATCGCGCGCAGGAATAAAAAGAGCCTCTACGCGATCTACAGACGGTGGCGGTTGAAGGTCCAACATAGGACCACCAATGTCGTAGAAAGCACGGGCTTGTTCGGCCGACATGGCATGCATGGGCGCACGGCCGGCCCGTTGGACGCGGTCAATGAGTGTGCGAGAAGAACTGTTCAGCAAAGAATGGGGGTTACTGTGGTGACTGCTCATGGCGCATTAGGTCCTGTTTCAATAAGGCGGTGCTGGACCGATCAAGCGGCTGTTTTTCCGACGACGTGCTTGGGCTTTTTGATCAGCCGCCAATGACTGCGACCTTCAAAATAATGGCATTTCATCACAGCGCCCTCAATTCGTCCAAACGAACCCGCTCAACCCATTCGCCAAATTCATCCGCCAACTGCTGACTCGCCTTGGCCGCAGCATTCCACACCTTCACCCGTCCAGCCAGGTCTTTGTCGTAGGAAATGAAGTCCTTGCGATCGGGTAGTTTGCCGTTTGGCAAGGTTTTAACCCATTCGGGATTGGGCGCGAGGACGATGGTGCTGTCTAAAAAGGCACTGGCCGTGTGCCGCCACTTCAGGGCTTTGTCGAGCCAGCCAGGTACAACATTTTGCTGAAAATGGGGATACAACACCAGTGCACGCTCGGAGCCTTCAGGCGCTTTCCAGTTCAGGTGCAGGTGATAGTCGGTGATGCCGCCATCCCAATACGCACCTGACGGTGCGCCCGCAATGTCGTGCACGGCTTTGAGCGCAAATGGGATCGAGCAGCTCGCTTGCAGCGCAGGCATGAAGTTAACTTCTGTTAACGTCACTTTGAGGGTGCGAAAGTCTTGCACGTCAAAAGGCAAGCGTGCATTCTGGGCAGAAAACACCACCCGCTCCAACCACAGGCCCAAAGCTTTTCGGTTCAAGACATTACTCAAATACGCGCCAGCATAGCCCAGTGGCGTGGTGAGAGGATGCTCGCGGTGCAACAGATGCCGTCCATGGGATGTGACGATGTGCAGTCGGTATCGCGGATGGCTGAGCACCTCTTGCATGCGACCACCATAAAAAACTTGTAGGCTTTGTCCAAAGGCATCACTCACCTGCCGTGCACTGACGCGTTTTTGGCCAGGCGGTGGTTCGTAGTGCTGATGGATGTAGTCGTGCTCCAGCCGATTGAAGGCAACGACTGTCTCATTCAGGCAGGCGGTGGCCATGCGCCACGCGCCGATGGATGCACCTACCAAGTCCACCGCTTGGTTACTTTGAGGAAGCCATTCGCCAAAAATAAAACGGTCCAAGGGACCGAGGATGAGCCCCTTGGGACCCCCAGCTGCGCCAGGGATCACACCCACATGCGCAGGCTTCAATCCGTGTTCACGTATATGGGTCAAGGCCTTGGGGCCAGCGTAGATGCGGAGCGCTTGCATGAAGTTGTATTGAATGTGTAAGAGCTTGCCTGGAAGCGATGAGCCTTGATGAGCTCTCAGGTTCATCGCCAGCAGGCTGGCTCCTAAAGGGGCCTTATTTTTTCAGATTTTGTAATTTGGCAAAAGCCGATGCCATGGCCGAACCTTTGGCGGGTGGCAAGGTGTAGCCCTTACCTTGGCCAGCAGGGGCGCCATGGCCACCACTGCGTTGGCGTTGGCCTGGCCCGGCGCCTTCAAAACGATTTTCAGAACGTGCGGAAAGAGGTCCTTCTTTCCGTGCAAGTGCGTCGCCCAGTTTCATGGTCAAGGCAATGCGTTTGCGCGCCACATCGACTTCCACCACTTGCACTTTGACGATATCGCCAGTCTTTACCACCTCGCGAGCGTCAGTGACAAATTTGTGGCTCAGTTGGCTCACATGCACCAGACCGTCTTGGTGTACACCCAGGTCAATGAAGGCGCCAAAGGCGGCCACATTGCTCACCGTGCCCTCCAAAACCATGCCTTCTTTCAAGTCTTTGATGTCGTCCACGCCCTCATTGAAACGCGCGACTTTAAAGTCTGGCCTTGGATCACGCCCCGGCTTTTCCAGCTCACCCAAAATATCCTGAATAGTGATGGCGCCAAATTTGGCGCTTACAAACAGTTCAGGTTTGAGCCCTTTGAGCACTTCGCTGCGGCCCATGATCTCCTGAATCGGCTTGGCCGTTTTGAGGATGATTTGTTCAACTAAAGGATAGGTTTCGGGATGCACGCCGGTCATGTCGAGCGGGTTGTCACCGCCGCGAATGCGCAAAAAACCCGCGCTTTGTTCAAAGGTCTTGGCACCCAGGCCGGTGACTTTGAGCAGGTCTTGGCGGGTTTTGAAAGCCCCGTTGGCCTCGCGCCAGCGCACCACCGACTTGGCCACGCTGCCTGACAAACCGGAAACGCGTGACAACAAAGGCACGCTGGCGGTGTTCAAGTCCACCCCCACCGCATTCACACAGTCCTCGACCACGGTTTCCAAGCTGCGCGCCAAATCGCTTTGGTTCACATCGTGTTGGTACTGGCCCACGCCAATCGACTTGGGGTCGATCTTGACCAACTCGGCCAAGGGGTCTTGCAGACGCCGCGCAATGCTGGCCGCGCCGCGCAGGCTCACGTCCACGTCGGGCATTTCTTGCGAGGCAAATTCGCTGGCCGAATACACCGAGGCCCCCGCTTCACTCACCACCACTTTTTGAATTTCAACGCCGTTGTGCAGCTTGGCCAGTTGTTGGATCAAGTCCGCCGCCAGTTTGTCGGTCTCGCGGCTGGCGGTGCCGTTGCCGATCGCGATCAGATTCACGCCATGTTTTTCGCTCAATTTGGTCAGGGTAAACAAAGCACCGTCCCAGTCTTTGCGCGGCTCGTGCGGGTACACCGTAGCGGTTTCGACCAATTTACCGGTGGTGTCTACCACCGCTACCTTGACCCCAGTACGGATGCCTGGGTCCAGCCCCATCACCACCCGGGGGCCGGCGGGCGCGGCCAAGAGCAAATCGCGCAAATTGTCGGCAAATACCTTGATGGCCACTTTCTCGGACTCTTCGCGCAGGCGGGTGAACAGGTCGCGCTCAATCGACAAACTCAGCTTGACGCGCCAGGTCCAGGCCACACACTTGCGGATCAAATCGTCTGCAGGCCGCTGGCTGTGACGCCAGCCCAAGTGGTTGGCAACGCGGCCTTCGGCCAAGCTGGGTTGGCTGGGCTGGGGCTTGGCATGGGCACTTGCCAGCGGCTCGGGCAGCACCAGTTTGGCGTCCAGCATTTCAAGGGCGCGGCCCCGAAACACCGCCAAAGCGCGGTGCGAAGGCACGCGCCCAATCGGCTCGTCATAGGCAAAATAATCCCGAAATTTGGACACGTCCACATGGTGCTCGTCCTTGCCATCGGCCAGCTTGCTTCGGAACAAGCCGGTTTGCCAGAGCCATTCACGCAAGCTCTGCACCAAGCCCGCGTCTTCGGCCCAGCGCTCGGACAAGATGTCGCGCACCCCGTCCAGCACGGCAGCGGTGGTGGAAAAATCAGTCCCCTCCGGAGTGCCCTCAGGCTGTAAAAATGCCTGGGCTTGGGTGGTGGGGTCCAGCGAGGGGTCGGCAAACAACAAGTCTGCCAAAGGCTCGATCCCGGCCTCGCGCGCCATCATGCCCTTGGTGCGGCGCTTGGGCTTGTAGGGCAGGTACAGGTCTTCGAGTTCTTGCTTGGTGGCTGCGGCTTCGATGGCGGCGAGCAACTCGGGGGTGAGCTTGTCTTGTTCTTGGATGCTTTTCAAGATGGCGCTGCGCCGGTCTTGCATTTCGCGCAAATAGCCCAGTCGGTACTCCAGCTCACGCAGCTGAATGTCGTCCAAATTGCCGGTGACCTCTTTGCGGTAGCGGGCAATAAAGGGCACGGTAGCCCCACCGTCCAACAAGTCAACCGCCGCTTTGACCTGCTCGGGTCGGATCTGAATCTCGGTGGCCAACTGGGCCATGATTTTTTGCATGAGGGGTCTCTAGGTACTGCACGGAAGCCAGGCAGTTTGCCACATCGGCCAACCCGTTTTTGCGGTGCAGGCCCCAACGACCCCAAGCGCGAGACAAAAAACACGGCGCCTTGCGCCGTGGTCATTAAGTGCGCAAAGCGACTTTCAGTTTTTCACCCACATCTGGGCGCGCCACAAACGGGTCTGGCGGGTTGTGTTGCTGAACAATCGCTTCCATACGGCTTTGCACATTGCCCAGGGCTTGCGGGTGGCTGTAAATGTAAAACTGGCCACTGGCGACCGCGTCAAACACTTTGTGCGCCACTTCGGTGGCCGACACTTTGCCGCTGCTGACCGCTTTGTCGCTCATGGCCTGGCCGATCAGCTGGCTTTGGGTGGGCTTGTCCACAGCCAAGCTGGCCGGGCGGTTGCGTTGGCTTTGGGTGATGCCGGTGGGCACAAAGTAGGGGCACAGCACACTGGCGCTGATTTGGTCGGTGACCAGCTTCAGGTCTTGGTAAAGGGTTTCCGTCAAGGCCACCACCGCGTGCTTGCTGACGTTGTAAATACCCATGTTCGGCGCGGTCAGCAAACCGGCCATGCTGGCGGTGTTGACGAAGTGGCCCTGGTAAGCGGGGTCTTGTTTGGCGGCTTCCAGCATCATGGGCGTGAACAAGCGCACACCGTGCACCACCCCCCAGACGTTGACGCCCAACACCCATTCCCAGTCGGCCAGAGAGTTCTCCCACACCAAACCACCGGAACCGACGCCTGCGTTGTTAAAAACGAAATGCGGTGCGCCAAAACGCGCTTTCACCGCACCGGCCAAGGCTTGCATGTCTGCGGCGTTGGAGACGTCGACTTTGCGCGCCAACACCTGCACGCCTAAGCCCGTCATTTCTTGTTCGGCTGTGTCCAGCGCATCTTGCTGCACATCGACCAAAACCAAATTCATACCCAGGTGCGCACCCATGCGGGCGCACTCCAGGCCAAAGCCCGAGCCAGCGCCAGTCAGCACAGCGGTTTTGCCTTTGAAGTTCTCAATCATGGGGAAACCTTTTTCAGTGTGAAGCCAATGCGTGGGAAATGGACGTGGACTGTGCCTGCGCGTTCGTCGCTGCGGCGCAGGGTCAAACGGGTGCGGGTCGCGGCCACCAACTGGCCGGTGGTGGGTTCGGTGCCAAACGTGTCTGCGGCCACCACCACCTCGGTGCCCAAGGGGATGCCGTGATCGTCTTGGAACGGTTCATCGCCCAAAGGCGCAGGCGTGCTTTGGTGTGAGATGGCCAGTGCATCCCCACTGCTGATTTCGGTGAACTTGCCGTGCCCGAAAGCCATCATGCGGTCCAGCCAAGCTCTGACCAAGGGCGTGGCATCAAGTACGCTCGCCACCGAGGGTGTTCGGTGCTGGGTGAACCAAATGGGATGCGCCGCTGAAAAATCGGCCACGCAGGGTTGATCACCCAACAAAAATGGCTGATCGCTCAGCATGTCGGACAGGCGTCGCAGATAGCTTTTGTAGGTGGCCGTGGCATCGCTGGAACTCATGCGGGGCGCACCACCGCGCATGGCTTGGCGGTCTTGCACAAAAGCGGTGACCCATTCGGGTGGATTGTTGCCCATGACTTGTGCCGCACCCTTGGGCTGAAAATTGAATGCCATGATGGGGCCAAAGGTCATGCTGTCACCCCACTGCGCCACGATCCGGGCCAAGCCTTTGTGCGCCTCAGGGTACAAAGGCCGTGCGGGTTGAATGTGCTCCAGGACATCGCAAATTAAAGCGCTGTCGCAGTAAATGTCGGCACCAATTTGCAAAATGGGCGTGCGCCGGTAGCCGCCGGTGAGCGAGGTCACATCGGGCTTGGGCATCATCATCGGGATGATCACGCTTTTCCAAGCCAGTTGTTTGTAGCCCAGCACCAGCCGGATTTTCTCGGCAAAAGGTGAGGTCGGGTAGTGGTGAAGAATCAGATCGCTCATGGTCAATTCCTTTGCTTCAAGCGGGGTGCGTCAGATCAATTTGACCAATTGTTTGCCGAAGTTTTTGCCTTTGAGCAAACCCAGCAAAGCCTCTGGCGCTGCGGCCAAGCCTTGGGCCACGGACTCACGGGGACGCAGTGCGCCGGTGGCAATCATGTCGCCCAATTCTTTGAGTGCTTCGGGCCAGACCTCGGGGTGCTCGCTGACAATAAAGCCTTCAACTTTCATGCGGTTGATCAAAATGGCGGCAGGATTGCTCATGGGCAAGGGTGCCCCGTCATAGCCCGCAATCATGCCGCACACGGCCATGCGTGAAAAGGCATTCATGCGCATCATCACGGCGTCCAACACCACGCCGCCTACGTTTTCAAAGTGACCATCAATGCCATTGGGGCAGGCAACTTTCAAGGCCTTGGACAAGGAGACCGCATCTTGGTGCGCCTTGTAATCGATGCAGTCATCAAAGCCCAATTCATGGATCACGTAGTCGCATTTGTCTTTGCCGCCCGCAATGCCCACCACGCGGCAACCCCGAGCTTTGGCCAAGGCGCCATAAGCACTCCCGACGGCACCACTGGCTGCGCTGACCGTGACCGTTTCGCCGGCTTTAGGGCCAATGATCTTGACCAAACCATAAAAGGCGGTCACCCCTGGCATGCCGACTGCACCCAAAAAGTGACTCATGGGAATATGGGTCGTGTCGACCTTGCGGTACGCACCTATCGCAGCAGGCTCGATGACGGTGTAGTGCTGCCAGCCCCCTCGTCCCACCAGAATGTCTGCGACCTGGAACTTCGGATTTCGACTTTCAATCACTTCACCGACCGTGCCGCCTTCCATGACTTGACCCAGAGGCTGCGGCGCGACATAACTTTTGCTTTCGTTCATACGGCCCCGCATATAGGGGTCCAGACTCAAATAGTGATTACGAACCAACACCTGCCCGTCTTGCAGGGCCGGCGTATCCGCGCTGATCAATTTGAAATTGGAAGCGCTGGCTTGACCTTGAGGTCGGTTGTCTAGAACGATGATTTGGTTGCTTGGCATGGCATATGTCTCCTGCGGTTATTGAGGTTCAATCTGTCGAAATTTGGCCATTTTCTGGCGGTGAGCGTCTGGCTACATATTTAAAAGTACCGGTCGCATGCGCACAGACTTGCCCTTGCTCATCAAAGACATGGGCTTCAGTGAACGCTATGGTTCGTGTGCGGTGCAGCAAACGGCCACAGCCTCTGAGCATGAAGCCAGGCGGGCCCTGACTGGGTCGCATGAA